>Ga0310902_10000470_pt1 | contig 11364 bp, 11 predicted proteins | sample C24D3metaG_FD_203748 | JGI IMG/M metagenome (GOLD analysis project Ga0310902, IMG submission 203748) | Lab incubated soil microbial communities from West Virginia University Organic Research Farm, Morgantown, WV, United States - C24D3 | ecosystem: Environmental > Terrestrial > Soil >...
CAGAATAGTGCCGATGAGTCCGACGCCGCCATGACCGAAACCGTAGCCGTAGCCGCCGAAGCGACCACTGAAGCCACCAAGCAGGAAAATGACGAGGATGATAACCAGGATGAGTCCAAGGGACATAGTGCAATCTCCTTTTGACCGGACCTAACCGAACATAGAGCCCTCTTTATAACTCAGGCCGACGTGACGACGACGAGCGCGCCGATCACGAGGTAGTAGAGTGTTACGATTCATGACCTGATGCATGGTGCGGGGGCGCACGGCGTTGGTACGCAGCCGCGCGCCCGCTATAAGCATCACCTCGACCTTGTCAGCGGCCGTACTGCACGCGACTAGAACTCCGTCCAATGTTTGTAGGGAGCGTAATACCGATTGGGTGGCGGGGGATAATAGTTGTGTGTGCCACCATAATAAGCGGGACCATGATCATAAGGTCCGGGATCGTATTCGTAAGGACCGTAAGGCCCCGGACTGTACGCATAAGGTCCAGGACCGTAGGCGTAGCCCGGCCCATAGCCATAGCCGCTATTGGCGGCGATCGAGCCTACGATGGCGCCGGCGGCAATCCCACCGATGATACCGGCGGCAGCCGCTCCGCCGTAACCGCGGCCATAACCATAATATCGTCCGCCATGACCATAGCCACGACCGTAAATTCGTACATCGGTGATCAGACTCGGCGTTGATGATTTAACCGCCAAAGTGTCTGTCAACACCGGGAAGGCTTTGGATGGATTGCTGTAAGAGATCGCAAACGCGCACGAGACGCTTACACCTAGTACATACTTGAGAATTGCGGATTTCATGATCTCGCCTTTCGATGTTTTTGTAATTAGCCACTTATCACGTCACGCTGAAGCAGAGCACGGCTGGATCGAAGCGGTGAAAGGCGACCGGAAAAGTCCGGTCGCCTGCCGCGCCGGGTTACGCCTCGAGGATAGCGACGATCTGATGCGTGCGCGGGTCAATCACGAGGATTTCATTGCCGACCATGATGTATTCATAGCCACGCCACTCGGGATAGATCACGAAGACTTCACGCGGCAGCGGGTGGAAGCGAACGCTGTTCGGAACGCGTGTTCCCACACGTACTGACACGTTAAGCTGCGTCGGTGCCACCTTGTGCTGCCTGATGATGCCGGTGATTTTCGTATGCTGCTCGGTCGTGAGGTTGGCGGCGCCAGCCGCTACGCCCTGACCGGTGGTGCTGCGTTTGCCTTCATTGGCGGACTTGTTCGGCGACGAGGCCGCGCCAGCATCACTTTCGGATTTGTTCTTCGACCTCACGTTCGCATTGCCATCGGTATCGGATGAACCCTTGGCCGCGGGGGCCGCAGGAGCGCCTTTATCCATCTTTTGGCTTTTCAGCTGTTTCTTGTCGGATTCGGGCTCCGCTGCTTGCCCGGTCGTTTCGGGTGCTTTGCTTTGACCGGATTTCAAGGCGGGCGCCATCTTCTCCGCCGGGGCGTTTTGCTGTGCCGCCGGAGCGCGTGCTGGCGCCTCGTCGTTCTTCATGCCTTGCGCCGAAACGGCGCCAGCACCAAGCAGCAATACCGCCGCCGTGGTGGATAATAGTCGCAGGTTTTTCATGGATGTCTCCTTTGGACAGTCCGCAAATATTTAGTTGGTGTTAGTTTTTCGTATCGACCACGCGCCGGGTGGCGCATGATCGAATTGCGTCCGCAATCCGCGTCGCCTCAGATTTAGTTGAGTGGCTGAATCTATGACCAACGCGCCTATCGCCCAAAGGTTCACAAAGTAAATGCTCGTTATAAAATCAACGGACTCTCAGGCGCGGCTTTCGGCCTCGAATGCCAAAACATCGCGGTCGAAATGTCCCTGCTGATGTGAGCAATTCTGCACAGTCTTTCCATTGGCACAGGCATAGGTTTGAGAAGTGGCCGCCACTTCCTTCGAGTGCTTACAGGCTTGACCGTTTTTGATTGTACGTCGGTCAAGCTGCATTCGTGTAAAGGTTGGCACTTATTTGGAGGATACGACGATGCACCTGTCCACCGAGAGTTTGCTGATCATATTGCTGGTGGGCCTCTTGGCTGGATGGCTGGCCGGGCAGATTGTGCAAGGCACTGGTTTTGGGATTATCGGTGACATCGTTATCGGTATTATCGGCGCCTTTATCGGCAGTTGGCTGCTTCCGCAGCTCGGCATCCACCTTGGCGTCGGCATTTTGTCGGCGATCACTAACGCGACAATCGGTGCGCTGTTATTGTTGTTGGCAATCAGGCTTGTGCGCGGCGGAGGCGGATCGCGATGGGGTTGGGGAGGAAGTTGGGGCAGACGTTGGTAGTGCAGCGCTGGGGCCATGGATGCGTGCACCTAAGGGCAATTCGCTTTCCGAGCAAAGGGCTGTAAGTGTTTGGATTGCTATCACCGCAGCTCTTGCTGTTGTTGGAGTAATCGCACTCTATTTGAGCCTTAGTCGACAATATTGACAGCGTTCGCGTCCCCGGGCCGGGCCGCGCGCCCGGCGCGCGCATCTGGCTTGGATTGGAACGTAACTCTCAGAGCCGAGTTGCCTGTTCAGTCAGCGCTGTCAGCGCCCCGTCCCCGTGTCCCCAATGCTGGCAGCGTTCATTTGGTGGGGGGCTGCCGTCGTCCCCCGATGGTGGCCCCTTTTCAATGAGAGTCGTGATGAAACAGGCTATCCCTCCGAAAGGACGATGACTGTTCAAACCACTTTTTCCTGCTTGGGCGCCGGGAACGAATGATCGACCCCTGAGCTTGGTGTCCATCCAGGGGTGGCCCCGTCCACTGGATGTCCGCTTCGGGTCATTGGCAGACATTTGCAATGCAAGAAGCAATGTCCGCTTTACCCCCGAAAGCGGACATGTGCGGTGCAACGAGCAATGTCCGCTAAGGGCCATAAGCGGACATGGGCATTGCAACAGTCCCATGACTGCTCGGAGCCAAAAACGGATAGTCAGGACGTTACTCCAACTTAGGAAAAATCACGGGCAATGCGGGATCGGCAGTAAACATGCATCGGGCGCTATGACCGCATGCAGGCACCACGATTGTGGTGTGCTTTGCGCCGTATTTTTCGTTTGCGTATTTTCCGTACGCCAATCCCCGGGCAAGGCGCGTCGGGCCTTGCGCGCCAGCAGAGCAAGAGCCGTCAAAGCCATACAGCGGGAGGATATCGAGTTCGCCGATTAGGTATGTCGTGGGCCGCGAAGCGAACTGTTTTGTTATCTGGTCCTCGGTTATTTTTGCGACGTAGCCTTTTCGATTGTTGAGCCCGTAAGGCCAACTATCGTACGTGGTGCAGTTCCGAGCATCGGGAAATGACATGAAGGGTTCAGGAGGTTTTGCAGGCAAAGGTGACATGTACCCCGGCGATGCAGCGGCAAACTCGGATGAGACAGCACTTCGCGTAGGCCGAAGGCTGTCGAGGTAGGCGTAACTAGATGGGTTCGCCACAACATATGTGACTGAGACCCCTAGCTGGTCATGAACCCGATTGGTCATTTCGTAACGCTGAACAAATTGCCCGCCGCCGGAATGACCCGCTATGACGATCACCTTCAGGTTTGGAAAGGCATCCTTACGAGCAAGCTTGGCAACGATTTCGTCGATAACATCGAAAGATGAAATCTTACCGTTGTCTACAGCGTGCCCTCCAACTCTCCAACCTTCCGGCGACTGTGCGCAGTCCCAATTCAGCTCTTTGTCAGACAAAGTATCGCGGCAGTTGGCCCCATGATTGGATGCAAAGCGTGGCGCGATAATGATTGTATTTTCGAGAGATCGAGCAAAAAAAGCTGCGCCGAAGGCATGTCGAAAATAGTTATTGGCATCGCGCCCCTGTCCATGAACCATGATGAGCGCACGACTAATTGCATCGTTTTTAATATTCAGCGGATAGGTACGGTAGACTAGGACACGCGACGGTTCTCCAGCGACTTCGATCCACTCCGTGCAGTCGGCGTTAGCGGTGGTGCAAGGAGCACCACCCGCGCCGCTTGCAATGAAAAGAAAGAATAACACTAGTGCCAATTGCCATCGCCATCTCATACCAGCCCCCTGCGGTAAGACAGCGTATGCTAAAGGCTCAAACGGTAGTCGTTAAGAGCAAGCCGAATTCCGCTCTGGGTCAAAAGCAGACATGTGCGGTGCAAAACCAGATGTCTGCTAAAGGGCCAAATGCGGACATCGGGCACGACAGTAACCCCGCTTAGGCCTTCCCAAATACGAAGCGCGTTCCCACCGCCGAATGGATGACTTTGTCACCGAGTGCCTGCCGGGCGAGATCGTAGAATCGATCACCGGTGCAATGCGCTGTGATCAGATAATCCGGATCGATCTGCCGGAATTCCTCAATCGCCTTATTGATATAGACATCGTCGAGCGGCGGAACGATATGGAAGCCACCGATGACCGCATGCACCTTGTTGACGCCGGAGGCTTCGATCGCCTGGCGTACGGTATTGATCACGCCGCGATGGCTGCATGAAGTGAGCACCACCAGCCCCTTATCTTTGATTAAGTAACTGGTCGCGATCTCGTGCTCGAAATCATCAGTGATATAGGTTCCGGTGGTCTTATGTGCCGGCATCTTCTCCGGGAAGCAGCCGAATCCGTCGAAAATACCGACAATCTCTTCGGTCGCGCGCAATGGATCTTCGAACGAGGTCTGTCCAATGCGGCCAGTTGTGAAGGCATGGTCGGCCACGATCGCCGGCTCCGATGCCACCATCAGGGCAAGGTTGGCGTCGAGGATCGCCTTACGGTCAAGCGCGCCGTAATTGCCGAACGGATACCTGCGAACGCAGAAGCAATCCTCACCACCGACATAGAAGGGGATGTTGTCCTTAAGCTTGCCTTTGGTCGCATTGAGAAACCCAACCATGCCACCGAAATGGTCGTAGTGCCCATGGCTCAGGACCAATGCATCGAAACTTGTCGGATCGACCTCGAGGATCGCCATATTGTTCAGCAGCACCTCCGGCGTATAGCCGAAATCGACCAAAACATGACGTGTTTCGTCACCGCGCTGGGACTCAGCGTACATGGCGAGACCCCATTCGCCATTGAGTGCGGTGCGCGGCTGCCGGTCGGGCGCAAGATTGGCACGGTTGCGCCGCTCAATAATCAATCCCTCCCGGGTTTCAGATTGGATGAACTGGATCACGATATTGTCGGTGACCATGCGCACGGCAAGGCGATCGACTTGGGGGACGGCGTGGCCAAGCGTTTTAGCTGGTGCGGTGCGAGCATTTGCAGCCAGCGTCGCCATCATCGCGGTGACGAAACCAGCGCCGCCGGTGCAGAGCGAACTCGTGGCTGGGAGGAATGAGGCTGCTGCATCTTGGGCGCAAGGACCAAACAACATCTACTTACCCCTTGAGTGCCGATTCGAGCCGCCTCAAAGTACTGGCGCAAACTACCGCTGGAAATAGGGTGATCAGTGCGCGCGCAGGATATTGACCAATGTCCGCTTTGGGTCATAAGCAGACGTATGCGCCGCAATAAGCGATGTCCGCCTTACCCCCAATAGCGACTGCGAAAGCGGACTTCAGCAACCCGTCATGTCTGCTTTACCCCAAATAGCGGACATGTGCGGTGCAACAGCTCATGTCGGCTTTGGGCCAATAGCGGACATTACCCAGTCTCAATTGCTTTGTGCCAGAAGTCGCCCTCGCCTGACTTTGCGGCGCGAAATGTCTGCGTCTAACATTCTGCGCTCTGTTCACTTTCCCGCTGGCGAGGGCTTCAACCATGGCGTCCATGACTGTTGAGTTGCGGAATGTTGAGGGCACTGAAGCGGCAATGGGGTGGGCTGGCGGCCACACAATCGTTGTCGATCGGCCACCGGGCAAGGCCGGGGGGCGAGGACTCGGCTTCAATGGGGCGGAGTTGCTGGCGCTGGCAATCGGAGGATGTTTCTGCAACGACCTGCGGTATGTCGCGAACGACATGGGGGTCGGGCTAGGAAAGATCGCCGTCAGTGTCACAGTTGAGATGGCGGGCAATCCGCTGTTAACAACAGGAGCGAGGATGGCGGTGTCGTGCGAGATGCTGGACGGCTCCGACTCTCAAAGACTCATCGAGAGAACCAGGACGATCAGTATGGTCGCCAACTCGCTCCAAAGAGGCATTCCCGTGGCGGTCCAATCGTCCGCTTTGGGTCATTAGCGGACATTCTGCGCCGCAAAAGCCATGTCCGCTCTACCCCCGAAAGCAGCATGTGCGGCGCACAAGCCGATGTCCGCTAAGTGCCAATAGCGGACATTGGTCAGCTATCGCGCGGTGTGGTTCGGGGCAAATGATCGGCCCCGCTTGTAGATGTTATTGGAGCCTCCAGCGCGCTAGCTCAAAAGCTCCCCAAAAGAACATCGCGCCAAACGCCGCCGCGAACCAAGCGGGTGGCCCGTTGTCGAGAGGACTCCTCAAGATGCTAATTGCCCCAACGCAAAGCGCCACCCCAATGCCAAGACAAGTAAACAGAAGGATGTATTTCCATACTATCATCGCCGCCTCCAAAGCACTGTTCACTTGCCCTCGGAGATAAAAAAACCCGGCTTCATCTGCCGGGTACTGGCATCTCAAATGCCGAGGGGTCGACATTTGAATACGCGCCAAACCCTAATTGCTCATGGCAGCCATTTGTGCGTCACGGATTGCCTTCGACGAGAACGTGGCGTGAGTGATCGACACGGTCGTGCCCGCGGGGCCGATAAGAGTTTCAACCTGAGCACCTAGCTGTTGCGCGAGCGCCTTGACGATACTCGTGCCAAGCCCGTTTTTTGGTTGAGCAAAGACGTCGTGCCGCTTGCCAATACCATTGTCAGAAACTGAAAGCTTCCAATTCGTTCCGGCAACGTCATATGCGACAGTGATCCTTCCTTCGACTCTATCGGGGAGGAAGGCATGCTTTAGAGCATTCATAACCAGTTCAGTCACAATCAAACCGATACTCTCGGCCTGACGGGACGTGGCGACGCCTCCTTCGCCGACCACTTTCAACGAGATTGGCCGAGTGTCGCCAATCATCGAGGTTGCAAGAGTGTCGCAAAGTCTTGAGAGATACGGGACCAGTTCAATGGACCCGTTGGCCTCGGACCCGTGGAGCTGTTTCTGTACGGCAGCAACCGACAGGACCCGCTTGTGTGCGTCTTGCAGATGAACTCGCGTCTCTTCCGATTCTACCCTCTGCGCCTTCAATAGAATAATACTGGCAATGATGTGCAGGCTATTGGCAATTCGGTGGTCCATTTCCTCAAGCAGCACGTCCTTCTGTCGCAACAACTCGTCCTTTTCGCGCTCCAAGATGAGCCGCTCGGTAACATCCTCCATGCCAAGCAGTATGGTTGGCTCCGCGCCTTCCTCGTAGAACACTTGGCGGGCGTTCAAGCACATCGTGCGGTGCCCTAGATCCGGAAACTCGTGCTCGACTTGATAGCCCTCCATCACGCCGTGCTCAGGTATGATTTTCTCCAGCAGCACTCGAAGTTTTTGAATGTCCCATTGTCCATCACCCAAAGCGTACAGAAGTCTGCCTTGGGTATCCTCGGGCCTCACCTTGAATGCCGAATAGAAAGATCGGCTCGCGGCGATCACACGCAGTTCTTTGTCGAGCACAAGAACAGGTTCGCGAACAGTGTCGACAATACCTTGAGCGAGCGCACACGCGTCAGCGACGGCAGTGAACTGTTTCCTGAAGTTCGTTGGTTGCATAGCGCCTCTGCGACGTGTCTCCCGTACGTGGAGAACGACCGACCGCGGCCTACGGCCTACTGGATCATGTGCCCAGCGGTTCGAGTGTCTTAGAAAAATGGTAAGCCACGTAACAAGGGGCAGTCTGTATAAAATTGACCACTAATTGGGTTTTGCGCTGCAAAATGTTCGCTTTGGGTCACATGCCGACATATGCGGCGCAAAAAGCAATGTCCGCTTTACCCCTGAAAGCGATCGCAATAGCGGACATCGGCAACCCGTCATGTCTGCTCTGCCCCCAATAGCGGACATGTGCGGCGCAATACCGAATGTCGGCTAAGGGCCAGAAGCGGACATTCATTCCAATCCGGCTTTGCGCATGCCTTCGAGGAATTTTGCCATCGGGCCTTGGGTATAGGGCACGTATTTTTCAATCCAGGCCGTCGAGATCTCCGGCTGCAATTCCTTGAGCCGTTGGAGTGCCAGACGAGCTTCCGCAGGCTGCCCGGCTTGTGCAAGGCTCGCACACAAAATTCGATGACCGCCAGTAAAGGTAGATCGGTGCTGCACAGCGTTGCGACCGAAATTAACCGCTTCGCTGTATCGGCCTATCAGGTAATGCGCGGCGGCGAGGCCCACAAAAAATATAGCGTTTTGCGGATCGTGCGGGCTCATGCGGATAGCCTGTTCCAGATGAGGTATTGCACGGTCCGATTGGCCATCGAGCGAAAGGGCCCAGCCAAAATAACCGTGAGCAGCAGCGAAGTTTGGGTTCAGATCGATTGATCGTTGGAATTGCTGAACCGCCTCGACCGTTTGACGCCGCGTGAATGCCACGTAACCGAGCGCGAGATGAGCCCACGGATCGCTATCATCGAGCGTGGCCGCTCGCGTGGCCAGAGTTTCTGCCTGCCGAACCTGTGGTTCCAATTCTGACAATGTCCACGCGGCATAGCCCGAAACTAGGAGCATAAACGCCAACATGCTGTGCGCCGGTGCGTAATTGGGGTAGCGCTCGACAGCTCGCCTTAGCATCGCAATTGCGGCCTCGCCCTCGTCCTTGGTCAAACGCCAGAAAAGGGAGTTTGCTTGCATGACCATATCCCAAGCGCCGATATCCTCCGGCGAGCGGTTTTGGGAGCGGATGCCTTCAGCTTCCAACAGCTTCGGCTCGATTGCGGCGACGACCTTCTTCGTAATCTCATCCTGCAGCTCGAAAATGTCTGTCAGATCGCCGTCGTAGCGGTCGGCCCAGATGTGGTTGTTCGTTGCGGCGTCAATGAGTTGTGCGGTGATGCGCACGCGGTTGCCACCCTTGCGGACGCTGCCCTCCAGGACGTAGCGCACACCCAATTCACGGGCGACGCGCTTTACGTCAACGGCCGCGCCCTTGTAAGTAAAAGACGAATTACGCGCGATGACGAAGAACCAGCGCAGTTTCGACAACCCGGTGATAAGGTCCTCGGAAATGCCGTCGGCGAAGTATTCCTGCTCCTGGTCGCCGCTCATGTTGGCGAATGGCAACACGGCGATCGAGGGCCGGTTGGAGCCTGCAGTTTCAAACTTAGAAGCTGCGGCGGCAGATGTCTGTGTCTCGGCGAGGGAGACGCGGTGGACGCCGATTGGCCGAGTGATGTTCTTGACGGTCTGCTCACCCAGATCCTCGAAGCCGAAGCTCAACTTGTCGCATACCTGATCATGGACATTGCGTGAAACCAGGATGCCGCCGGGCTCGGCAAGTGCTTCCAGCCGCGCTGCCACATTGACGCCATCGCCATAGATATCATTCTCGTCGCTGATGATGTCGCCGACGTTGATACCGATACGAAATTCGATGCGACGATTGGAGGCTACATTTGCATTGCGTTCGGCCATGCCGCGCTGGACGTCGACCGCGTAGCGCACCGCGTCGACGACACTGACGAATTCCACCAGCATGCCGTCGCCCGTGGTCTTGACGATACGGCCACGGTGCTCGGTGATCTTGGGATCGATCAGCTCCTTGCGATGCGCTTTTAGCTGTCGAAGGGTCCCCTCTTCATCGATGCCCATCAACCGGCTGTAGCCGACGATGTCGCCTGCCATAATCGCGGCAAGCCGTCGTTCGACACGCGCTTCAGCCATAGATTGCCTTTAACCACTCGATTTCGGACCCAGCTTATGGTCGGGAGCCCGGTGTGTCTATCGAGCAAAGATGTCTGCTTTGGGTCAAAAGCAGACATATGCATTGCAACAAGCCATGTCCGCTTTACACCCAATAGCAACCGCGAAAGCGGACATATACGATAGCTCGTCGCGATCGTCAGGTTTCCCACATAGGAGCGGCTCGATTAGGCGGTCGCTGGCGCGTTCAACGGGAAGTCGTGAGTGGACGCGAAGTGCACGTCGCGGGATCGTGTCCCGACGCGTTTTTCACATGCGTTGAAAATAATTTTTTTGACGCGGAAAACGTACAGGGACGCGTACATCCCGCAGGCGACGATCGAGAAAACGACAAGCCGACAACGACTTATGATGGGAAGTCGTCTTTACCCCCGAAAGCGGACCGCATGATCGGCCTCCGCCCGTACATTTCGTCCCAACTCGCGCATCGGCGCGCTAGGCATTGCGTTTTCGCCTGCGTTCTTCAAGCCACGATCGTCCGCCGGTATTGATCCAGCTTGACGCATCTTCCTCAGAAGACCCCTCGAAGATCTCCTCGGACGGCGTGCCTTCAAGCACCGCCCATACCGACCAAATCGGGGCATGAGATGCCTTGCGGACAATCAGCCTTGGTTCTTCGTCGCTCGCACGAGCACTATCTAGAATATTGGTCATGTAAGCTGAATATTTATCCTTTCGGGTGTTTGCAAAACGGCGCTTTCGCAGAAAATCTTTAGGGATGACTACCGATCAACAACATTGAGATAAAAATGAAAACACTCGCTGTCATGGAGAAATAGAATGTTCTGGTCGCCAAACCTTGAAGAGCAAGAACTGAAGTCATGATTGCCTCCAACGACTGTCTGGTAATCTCTCCCTAAGATATGGGGTTAGATAGAGACGCTGACAATGAAGACGACAGATTTCTTTACGTCATGCTTTGCAAAGCATGACAAGAACGGGGAAGGTACAGCCCCTTCCAATAAAGGTCTGTGGTCGGGCGTAAGGCGGATATCGTCCGACCATAAGGGCGCTATATCCGCGGCGTAGGTGTCCTTTGATTTGGCGTTCTGCGCCGGCGGTCAATCTCCGAGCGCTGCAAGGTGGGGAGATCGTTAGGTCGCTTGTCGCGACCGTTTTTGGTCGCGCCACCTTCGTTCTCCCATCTTGCGATGGACCTTTTACTGGGATCGTGTAGGCGCTTGCGGTGATGACTCAAAGGGCGCTGCCCCTTTCACTGATTGGCTGATCCTCGCCAGGCAATTCTCCCGACTGGAAAATGGGCCAAGCAAGAGGTTGCCATGGTCGTCCGTCGCGCACCAACCCTCCTTAACTGCCCGCAAATCTGACTGACGTTCGTTGATGTAATGCGGATTTGACTCGGTCATTGCTCGTTGCCGCCCATGCTTCGATCGTCAGAACTTCTCCCTACATATGCTCAACCAATCGAAATTGTAACGCGCCTGTGACTCTTAATTGGATTTTCATGTCAGTGACGCTTACGCATTCTCGCAGTGCTTGTTTTCGCAGCAACAGCGG
>Ga0310902_10000474_pt1 | contig 11321 bp, 13 predicted proteins | sample C24D3metaG_FD_203748 | JGI IMG/M metagenome (GOLD analysis project Ga0310902, IMG submission 203748) | Lab incubated soil microbial communities from West Virginia University Organic Research Farm, Morgantown, WV, United States - C24D3 | ecosystem: Environmental > Terrestrial > Soil >...
AGCTTCCCGCTTCAAGGATGGTCTCGGTCGGCACGGCGATTTTGCGAAGATTCGGTAGCGCGACAGCTAGAACAAAGAGCCCCAGTCGACACTCCGCGCGCGCTTGAACAGCGCGCCGTCGCGGCGCGAGACCACCTGATCGCTCGCCGATCCATCGGGACGGCACAGTTTCAACGTCGTGTGGCCGCCAGCCCTGCGGGGGCGGGCAATGACCCGCGCCTCGGTGCTCGCTGCCGGATGTCGCGAGACCGCGACATAGCTGAACTTCTCGTCTTCCCAAGGGACCTCCGCGCGCTTGGTTTGCCGATGCGCGCGCGAGCGGGCAACGCGCTGGGCGAAATGGCACCAGTCCGGTGGCGCAAGCGGGCACGTATGCGCATGCGGGCAGGGTGCGATCACGTGCGCGCCGGCTTCGATCAGCTGGCTGCGCGCGGCAAGAATCCGTTGCCACCCGGCCGGCGTTCCCGGTTCGACGACCACCAGCATGTCCGCGGTCAGCTCCCAGAGCTTCCGCAAAACAGACTGCCGGGCCGCGGGGACTAGTTCGTTCAGGACATAGGCCAAACTGACAAGGTCGCGCGGTCCGCAATCGATTGTCTCAGCGGCGACATCGGCAACGCGCCAGGTGATGCGCGGTAGCTCAGCTTTAGCCGCAAGGCGTTCGCCATAGGCGCGAAATACAGGGCTTGCTTCGACAAGCTCGGCATCGGCAAGGCGGGGCCAGCATCCGGATGCAGCCCACAGCGCAGTGCCCGGTCCGGCACCGATATCGAGTGCGGTCTGTGGCGCAAAATCCGGGCGAACGTCTGCGACAGCCTCAAAACACGCGCGGACGGCGGCATAGGTTGCGGGCATGCGCACCGCGAGATAGGCGAGCGCGTCGCGATCGCCAATTGCGTGAGGTTTCGCGTCATGACGCTCGTCGCGGTAGCGCTGCGACAGGGCCGTTGCGGTCTCGGCGAGATCAGACAGCGCCGTGGCGTTCAACGCGTCATCGATAGCGCGGCGCAGGAGAGGCGGAAGGTCCATCGATCACCGTTGCCAGCAAAAATCCGGCTGCCCTCTTAAACAAATGGATGATAAACCGGTTGTATGCGCCTGACGATCAACTGCGACATAGGCGAGGGGTTTGGTCTTTATCGCCTTGGCGACGATGCGGCGATGATGCGCCACATCGATCTCGCCAATGTCGCCTGCGGATTTCACGGTTCGGATCCGACGATCATGCGCGAGACGGTCCGTCTTGCGAAAAAGCACAAGGTCAAGGTTGGGGCGCATCCGTCATTGCCCGATCTTCAGGGCTTCGGCCGCAGGGCCATGGTCATTGCACCAGCGGAAGTGACCGATCTCGTGACCTACCAGGTCGGTGCATTGAAAGCTTTTCTCGATGCCGAAGGCCTCCCGCTGAACCACGTGAAGCCGCATGGCGCGCTCTATGGCATGGCGGCGCGTGACGAGAAAATTGCATCGGCAATTGCCGACGCGGTGCTGCCATTCGGCGTACCCATTCTTGGAATGGCATTCACCGCGCACGAAACCGCTTACCGCGACAAGGGCGTTGAATTGATTCCCGAATTCTATGCCGATCTTGAATATGACGCCCACGGCAACTTGATCCTCAGCCGCGTGCATGATGCGGTCGATCCCGCGAAAGCCGCAGCGCGCGTGCTGCGCGTGATGCGGGACCATGCGGTTACGACAACGGGCGGGCGGGATTTTCCCGTCAAAGCCGCGACAGTCTGCGTGCATTCCGATACGCCCTCGGCGGTCGCCATTGCCGCCGAACTTGACCGGGTTCTTCGCCAGGCTCCGGCCAAAGCGTGATAATTGCAGCCCTTATTCGGCTTTGCGCATCCGACGAGATGGCCCCAGCCGAATTCTCGTCGAGCCGGACCGGTACGTTCTCTACGCCTGCCCGGAGCTCGCGACGGCGTGGCAAGCCAATATAAATCGGCAGCGCGAGCTCTTGATGATCAAGGCCGGCACTGGCACAGGCGGCCAGATCGCGAGCAGCATGGCCTATCGGCCGGAATACAATCAGTTGCGCGGGGAGATGGTGCAGCTGCGCAAGGCTGCGGCCGACAAGAACTGCAGGGCTATGCCCAGTGCAAGAGCGCCTGATGCCGTTTCCGCTCCGACTCGAGCCGCCCCGAGCCAACAGATCGCCCGCTAATCCGCGGAACTTTTTTCCCTCATGGAACTTGTTGGCGTGGAACCCGCCACAGACCGTGGCCCTAAATGGGGGCGAGCATGGGTATTTTGATAAGCATTCTCATAACCTTCCTGGTCATCGTTCTAGTTCTTTATCTGATCAACATGTTGCCGATCGACGGCCGGGCGAAGCAGATCGTCCGCGTGATCGTGATCATCATCGGCGTTCTGTCGTTGCTGAAGTATCTGGCGGTTTACTAGCGCTTACAGCCTGATCCCGCGGAGCCGCAAGGCGTTGCCGATGACGCTGACCGAGGACAGCGCCATCGCCGCGGCGGCGATGACTGGCGACAGCAGCAGACCGAAGGTGGGATAGAGCACGCCGGCGGCGACCGGTACGCCGAGCGCATTGTAGATGAATGCGAAAAACAGGTTCTGCCGGATGTTGCGCATCACGGCTTGTGACAGCGCGCGCGCTTTCACGATGCCCGTGAGGTCGCCATTCAGCAAAGTGACGCCGGCGCTTTCGATCGCAACATCTGAGCCCGTTCCCATGGCGATGCCGACTTCGGCGGCGGCGAGCGCCGGCGCATCATTGACGCCATCGCCGGCCACGGCGACCGCGCGGCCCTCGCGACGCAATTTTTCGACGACGGCGCTCTTCTGATCGGGCAGGACTTCCGCTTCGACTTCGCTGATGCCGAGCTGACGCGCGACGGCCTCCGCGGTGGTGCGGTTGTCGCCGGTGAGCATGACGACGCGGATGTTGTCTGCGGCGAGCGCCTTCAGCGCGTCCGGCGTGGTCTGCTTGACTGGATCGGCAATGGCAATGACCCCAACGGTCTCGCTGTCGACGGCGAGGAAAATCGCGGTCGCACCCTCGCTGCGCAAACGTTCGGCGCCCGCGCGCAGGGTGGAGGTGTCGATGTTCAATTCCGCGAGGAAACGCGCGTTACCGAGCGCGATCTTTTTGCCGCGGACCGTCCCGGTCACGCCTTTCCCCGCGGGTGAATCGAAGTCGCTGACTGGCTCAAGGTTGAGCTTTCGCTCGGCCGCGGTGGCCAGGATCGCAGCCGCAAGAGGATGTTCGCTGCCGCGCTCGACGCTGGCCGCAAACTTCAAGACCTGCGCTTCATCAAATCCCGCCGCTGTACGGACCGCCACGACTTTCGGCCGGCCTTCGGTCAGCGTGCCGGTCTTGTCGATGACCAGCGTATCAATCTTTTCCATGCGCTCGAGCGCTTCGGCGTTCTTGATCAAGACACCGGCCTGGGCGCCGTGCCCGACGCCGACCATGATCGACATCGGTGTCGCGAGGCCGAGCGCGCAGGGGCAGGCAATGATGAGCACGCTCACGGCCGCAACCAGGCCATAGGCAATGCGCGGCTCCGGACCGAACATCGCCCAGGCGGCGAATGCGGCGATTGCCACCGCGATCACCGCCGGTACGAACCAGGCCGAGACCTGATCGGCCAGACGCTGGATCGGCGCGCGGCTGCGCTGCGCCGTTGCCACCATCTGCACGATCTGCGCCAGCAGCGTATCGCGTCCGATCTTGTCGGCGCGCATGATGAAGCTGCCACTCTTGTTGAGCGTGCCGCCAATCACGGTTGAGTCCTTTCCCCGTGTGACGGGCATGGACTCGCCGGTGATCATCGACTCGTCGATGGCCGAGCGGCCTTCCAGCACGATGCCATCGACCGGGACTTTGTCGCCCGGACGGACACGCAGGCGATCGCCCGCGTGTATTTGGTCGAGAGAAACCTCTTCATCGCTGCCGTCGTCCTTGACGCGGCGCGCGGTCTTGGGCGCGAGATCGAGGAGGGCGCGGATCGCACCGGATGTTGCCTCGCGCGCACGCAACTCGAGAACCTGACCCATCAGCACAAGGACGGTAATGACGCTGGCGGCCTCGAAATACGTCGATGGTGCCCCACCGTGAGCGCCACGAAAGACTTGCGGAAAAATTCCCGGCACAAAGGTGGCGACGAGGCTGTAGGCATAGGCGACGCCGGTGCCCATGGCGATCAGCGTGAACATGTTCAGATTGCGCGTCAGCAGCGATTGCCAGCCGCGCACGAAGAAAGGCCAGCCGGCCCACAGCACGACCGGCGTTGCGAAAGCGAACTGCACGTAGTTCGAAAGCGTCGGATCGACCCAATTGTGCCCGCCGGCGATGTGCGCACCCATTTCGAGGACGAACACCGGGACCGTGAGCGCAAGACCGATCCAGAACCGGCGCGTCATGTCGACAAGTTCGGGGTTCGGTCCCGTATCGCTGCTCGCGAGTTCCGGCTCAAGCGCCATGCCGCAGATCGGGCAAGAGCCCGGACCGACTTGGCGGATCTGCGGATGCATCGGACACGTGTAGATCGCGCCTTCGACAACAGGCTCAGGCTTTCGCTCGCCGAGATATTTCTGCGGATCGTTGACGAATTTCGTGCGGCAGCCCGCCGAGCAGAAATAATAAGTGTGGCCGCGGTCATCAGCGCGGTGCTTGGCGGTATGCGGATCGACCGTCATGCCGCACACAGGATCGACCGCGCGACCTGCCGACGCGTGGTCGTGGTGACACCCCTGGTGATGCTCCGCCGTCACGTCCGCACCTTGTCTCAAATACCCCCAGGGGGTATATAGACGGCATGGCAAAAGACAGCAAGGCGGCAACGCTGAAGCGGCTCAACCGCATCGAAGGCCAGGTGAGGGGCCTCGCCCGCATGGTCGAGGACGAGCGCTACTGCATCGATATCGTGACGCAGATCGGCGCGGTCCGCGCGGCGCTGCGGCGTGCCGAAGAGGAAATCCTGCGCGATCATGTGGCGCATTGTGTCGATCATGCCATCAGGAGCGGCAACAAGTCCGATCAACGGCGCAAAGTCGCGGAATTGATGGATGTGATGGGCCGCGCGACGCGCTAGCCGAATTTCTTCCGCGCCAGCGCCACGCCCTTGCCGAGCGCGATCAGTTTCGCCTCGGCGATGTCGCGCCGCATCGGCGCCATTCCGCAATTGGTGCAGGCGACGATTTTATCCTTGGGCACGTACTTCATCACCTCGGCGATGACCTGCTCGACCTGTTGCGGCGTCTCGACCTTGTCGGTCGCAACATCGATCACGCCGACCAGCACGTCCTTGCCCTGGAGCAGGGACAAAAGCTTGAGCGGAACGTGTGAGTTGATGCATTCGACTGAAACCTGGCCGATGCGACTCTTTGCCAGCGCGGGAAAGATCTCCTCGTACTGGCGCCATTCGTTGCCGAGTGTACTTTTCCAGTCGATGTTCGCCTTGATCCCGTACCCATAGCAGATGTGCACGGCGGTGGTGCATTTGAGTCCATCGATTGCGCGATGCAGCGCTTCGATGCCCCAGCCGGACACTTCGCCCATGAAAACATTGAAGGCCGGCTCGTCGAACTGGATGACGTCGACGCCGTCTTTTTCGAGCGCGCGCGCTTCCTGGTTGAGAAGATCGGCGAAGGTCATCGCCACCTTGATCTTGTCGGCGTAATGCGCGTCGGCGACCGTGTCCGAAATGGTCATCGGCCCCGGCATCGTGAACTTGAGCTTGTGCCGAGTGTGCGCGCGGGCAAAACGCGCCTCCGTCTGGTGCACGCGGCCTTTGAGTTTCAATTCGCCGCGCACGACCGGCACCATCGCTTTATAGCGGCCGCCGCGGATTCCCATCTCGACCTTGTGGGCGAAATCGATCCCGTCAACGAATTCGAGAAAGCCGTGCACGAAATGCTGGCGCGACATTTCTCCGTCGCAAACGATGTCGATGCCGGCATCCTCCTGCCACTTGATCGCGAGCAGCGTAGCATCGAGCTTGGCGGCGGCGAGTTCGTCGCCTTGCAGTCGCCACTGCGGCCACAGTTTGTTCGGCTCGGCGAGCCAGGCTGGCTTCGGCAGACTGCCGGCGACGGTCGATGGAAAGATCATGCTGGAATGGTCTCGTAGCGTTGCGGTGGCCGCCAACTATAGAGCCAATCATAGCGTGCGCGCAGTCTTTCTCCGCCCATGGCCCGCATCGCCAGATTACGCACGAAGGCCTCCGGTCCGCTTCGCCCATAAATACGATCCTGACGGCGGGAGAATTGTTGGGCACGCGCCGTGCGGTGCCAGCGGGCGCCTTCATAGGCCCGCATCGCGTCGGCCGGATCGTCGATGTATTTCCCCAGCATGTCCGCGAGCACGACAGCGTCCTCGATCGCCATGCTCGCGCCCTGAGCGAGAAACGGCATCATCGGGTGGGCGGCATCCCCGATCAGGGTGACCGGGACCTTCGATCCGCGGAATGGATCCTTGCGATCATAGAGCGCCCATTTCAACCAGCGTTGCGGAACGGCGATCAGCGCGCGCGCTTTTTCCGACCAGGCCCAGCGGGCGAAATGCCGAAGAATTTCGGCGCGGTCGCCGGCCGCTGACCAGCCGATCTCATTCCATTCGTCGTGCACGATGCCGACAATATTGATGAGCGTGCCGGACTTGACCGGATAGTGGACGAGATGCGCGTCCTGGCCGAGCCACAGATGCACCAGTGGCTGGCGAAATTCCTCCGGAACGGCATCAGCCGGGACGAGCGCGCGCCACGCCGTGCGGTGCCGGAATGTCGGTGGCGGCAGCCGGCGCAGGCGTGAGGCGACGTTCGACCAGATCCCGTCGGCGCCGATCAGGGCGATCCCGCGTTCATCGAGCACCTGCGAACCGCGCTTGCCGAGCACGCTGACGCCTCGGCCGTGCGCCGCGAAATCCTCGATGCGCACGCCGAGTTCGAGCGCGATGTCGCGTTCGTTGCGAACGGCCTCGACGAGTGCCGATTGCAGATCGCCGCGATGGATCGACCAATAGGGCGCACCAAAACGCTGTTCAACTTCCGCACCCAAAGGAATGCGCACGACTTCGCGCGCGGATCCGCCCGACATCACGCGGATCGCCCGCGGCGCGACCGCGACGGAGGCGAGCCGTTCGCGCAGCCCGAGCGCGATCAGGACGCGGCTGCCGTTTGGCGAAAGCTGAACGCCGGCTCCGGTCTCTTCAAGTTTTCCGGTTTGTTCGTAGACGGTCACGCGAATGCCGGCGCGCGCAAGAGCCAGCGCAGCCGTCAGTCCGGCGATGCCGGCTCCGGCGATAATGACATGACGCGGTTGCGCCATGGTCGAAATTCCCGATGCAGGTCAGGCGGCTTCGGAAAGTGGCAGCGCGCACTCAGGCGGGCGCGCGGCATGCGGATCAAGCGCTGAGTTGAAGCGATAGAGCGTGGAACAGTACGGGCAGATGATTTCCTTGTCCTCGCCGATGTCGAGGAACACGTGCGGATGGTCGTACGGCGGGGTTGCCCCGACACACATGAATTCCTTGGCGCCGATTTCGATCACCGGTACGCCCGGATCATTGTGGAAGTGGGGGACAACGTGTTCCGCCATGGAAACTCCTCGTGTTAGCCGCTGGTCGAGCAGCGAAATTTCGGACGGCACCATAGCGAGACAGCTCGGCGATGCCTAGCTCATTCACAGATTTCCGCCATCGGTGCCGTGGAAACGCCTTGGTTCGCGGGCACAGAGCGCGACGATCGGACTTTGTGGAGACGGACCGTTGGAACAGCCCGCCAAAATGCGCGCCCTTCGAATCGGGCCGGCTGTTGCGGCTGTGCTTTTGCTTGCGCTGGCCGCTGTTTATGCAGTGCCGCGCGCAATCGATGCGTTCTACGGTCTCGATGATCCGTCCCGCGTCGCCAGCCGGGCGCTCGATGACACGTTCGATGCCGCCGTCGCGGGACGCGAGATCGAGGCGGCGCTGGCCGCCAACGACGCCGATCTCGCCCAGAGCTTTGTCGACCTGGCGGCCACCCGCAATGTGGCGATCGATCCGGTCTTGCAGGAAAGGGTGACGAGCGCCACCGCCGAGGCCGCAACGGCGCGCCATAAAGCGAAAAGCTTCGCCCGCGGATTTATTACCGGCGAACCCGATGACATGGCTGCGCTCGCGGGAACCGCTGTCGGCGATCTCTTCGTGTTCGGCGACATCCGCGATGCTCTTCGCGAGGGAAAACGGCTCGCTGCCGGCGAGCAGGCCGACGAATTGGTGCTGGGCCTCGCTGCCGCCGGCATCGCGATCACCGCCGGCACTTATCTCACGTTCGGCGCCGTGGCGCCGGCGCGCGCCGGACTGACGCTCGTGAAGGTCGCGCGCAAGACCGGAAGTCTCGGCGCCGAGCTCGCGGGCAATATTGGCCGCATGGTGCGCCAGGCTGGTTTCTCGGGCGCGAGCCCGGTGCTCGCTGTGCGTGCCGCGCGCGATGCTGTGAAGGTGGAGCGCGCGGGCGGCCTGCTCAATCTCGCGCGCGGTGTCGGACGCGTCGAACGCGCTGCTGGTGGCCGTGCCGCACTCGATGGTCTGAAAATTGCAAAAGAGCCGGCCGATGTGACGCGCGTCGCAAAGCTTGCGGAGAAAGAAGGAAGCCGCACGCGCGCTATTCTCAAGCTCGTCGGTCGCGGCGCGATCACGATCGCGGCGCTCGCGTTCGATGCAAGCGTCTGGCTCCTCGGTGCGTTGTTCGCCGTGTTCGGTTTCGTGTCCGCGCTCAAAAGCGCTACCGAAAGGATTGCCCTGCGTTATTTCCGCCGCCGGCGGGAGAAACGCAAGCGGAAGCAAATGCAGCCGATTGCTGTCGCGCTCGCGCACGGCTAAACATCCACGCATGCCCAGTTTCAGAAATGGAAAAGTCGAGATCGCCTATCTCGACGAGGGGGAGGGCGAGCCGATCGTGCTCATCCATGGTTTCGCCTCGACCAAGGAGGTGAATTGGCTGCTCACCAGCTGGTTTGCGACGCTCACCAAAGCTGGCCGACGTACGATCGCACTCGATAATCGTGGCCACGGTGCATCGACCAAACTCTACGATCCCGCCGACTATCATAGCGCGATCATGGCCGAAGATGTTCGCGCGCTGCTCGATCATCTGGAGATCGAGCGTGCCGATTTGATGGGCTATTCGATGGGCTCGCGCATCGCCGCGTTTCTGTCGGTGACGCGTCCCGCGCGCGTGCGTTCGGCGATACTCGGCGGGCTTGGCATTCGTCTCGTCGAGGGCGTCGGACTTCCGGAGAGCATCGCCGAGGCGCTCGAAGCCCCGACGGTCGCCGATGTGAAAGATCCGACAGGGCGCACGTTCCGCGTTTTTGCCGAGCAGACGAAGTCCGATCTGCGTGCGCTCGCGGCCTGTATCCGCGGCTCGCGGCAGACTCTAAGCCGCGCCGAGGTCGCTGCAATCGTGGCTCCGGTGCTGGTTGCCGTAGGTACGACCGACAAGGTGGCAGGCAATGCCCAGGAATTGGCCGCGCTCATTCCGGGGGCACGGGCACTCGATATTCCCGGCCGCGACCACATGCTTGCTGTCGGCGATAAGGACTTCAAAACCGCCGTTATCGATTTCCTTAACCAACGCGCATGAGCCAAAAGCCAGAGCTATGCGCCGGGCGCTGGTCCGGCACGCTTTGTCACTCTTTCGCACTCTTTGGCGCACTTGGCGGCTACGAAAATGTGATAAAAGACCTATGTCGTGATCGAGTAACGCTAGGAGTGATTGGTTCATGGCTCAATATCAGACGCGGCCCGCACGGGCCCTCGATAAGGTCGATCCAGTCTGGGCGCGCATCCGCAGCGAAGCGGAGGACGTGGCGCGCCGCGAGCCAGAACTCGCCACCTTCATCTACGAGAACATCCTGCACCACGACACGCTCGAGACTGCAATCGCGCACCGCGTCAGCCAGCGGCTAGACCACGCCGATGTCTCGGCCGACCTCATTCGTCAGGCCTATCACGACGCGCTGGAAGATCAGCCGTCGCTCGGCGAGGCATTTCGCGCCGATATTGTCGCCACCGTCGACCGCGATCCGGCAACCAGCCGCTTCATAGAGCCGGTCCTCTATTACAAAGGTTTCCACGCGATCCAGACGCACCGCCTTGCGCACTGGCTCCACGGGAAATCCCGCAAAGATTTTGCGCTCTACCTGCAAAGCCGTTCGTCATCGGTATTCCAGTGCGACATCAATCCGGCTGCGAAAATCGGTCGCGGCATTTTCCTCGACCACGCGACGGGACTTGTCGTCGGCGAGACGGCGGTGATCGAGGATGACGTTTCGATCCTGCACGACGTTACGCTGGGCGGCACCGGCAAGGAGCACGAGGACCGTCACCCGAAGATCAGGCGCGGCGTCATGATCGGCGCGGGCGCGAAGATTCTCGGCAATATCGAGGTCGGTCACTGCGCGCGTATCGCGGCCGGCTCGGTTGTCATCAAACCGGTACCGAACAATGTGACTGTCGCCGGCGTTCCGGCGAAAGTCGTGGGCGAGGCCGGCTGCCCTGAGCCGTCCCGCACCATGGACCAGATGCTCTACGGCATCATGCTCGACGGTTGACGGATCGCTTGCGCCGGGCTGTCCGATCAGGCAAAGACGTTGCCTTGAGATGAGGAGCGGTCCGTGGACGTCCAGGAAGTCCGAAAAATCGACGGGTATCTGAAAAAGCTGTTCGGCAATACGCAAATTCGTGTCGTGCCGAAATCCTCCGATACCGCTGAAATTTTCGTTGGCACAGATGATCTTGGCGAGCTCACCGTCGACGAGGACGAGGGCGAGCGTTCTTACAATTTCCGCATGGTGATCCAGGTCGGCAACGACCCGTCTATCCAGCCGGTGCCGACGCTCAATGCCTATCTGCGCAACAAATTCGCCAACGACAAGATCCGTGTCGTGCCGCGCCCGAAGAAGACCGACTCGCTTGAGGTATATATCGACGATGAATTCATCGCGGTGCTGTTTCTCGAAATCGAGAAAGGCCGTCGGTCCTATATTCTCGAGCTGCCGATCCTCGATGTGGATCTGGTGGACTGATTTTTCCGCAGCTGACATGAATTTGTCATGGCCGGGCAGGCCATGACAGCGGAGCAACTTACTTCTCTTCCGGGTGCAGCCTGGCGATCAGGCGGTCGATGCCGGCGGCGACGTTCGACCAGCTGTCCAGCCAGTCACGCGGAAAGCGCAAGGTGACATCGGCGTTACCGATGCGGCGTTCCAGCAGGCAAGTGCCGGAATTCGTCACGCCTTTCTGCGAGCAGCGCGCCAGGAAATGCTCGGGCGCGTTCGACTCAAAAACCAGATCTTCGCCCTGA
>Ga0310902_10000477_pt1 | contig 11314 bp, 10 predicted proteins | sample C24D3metaG_FD_203748 | JGI IMG/M metagenome (GOLD analysis project Ga0310902, IMG submission 203748) | Lab incubated soil microbial communities from West Virginia University Organic Research Farm, Morgantown, WV, United States - C24D3 | ecosystem: Environmental > Terrestrial > Soil >...
CTCCTCAAGGTCACATTTTACTTGGAACAACTTCATCGATCGCTATTCAAATTTTGCCGCGTGTACTATCATATTTTCAAAACCAATTTCCATTAATCAAAACAACGATACATTCCATGCCCTCATCCCAAGTCATGACAAGCGTCGAGAACGGCTCAGTCGATATCGGTATTACATACTTAACCGAAAAAAATCCGAACGTCACCTCCTCCGTCCTTTATTATGATACGTTTGAGCTCGTCGTGTCCCCATCTCATCCGATGAGCAGCTTGAATCATACGACAGTTGACACGCTCAAGGACATTCCAATGATCATGCTCGCTCCCGATACGCTCGGCCGCAGATTCGTCGATCAAATATTCCGCAAATACAACATTCAGCCGAATATCGTAATGGAAGTTTCAAGCAGCGAAGAAGTGAAGCGTATGGTTGAGATTAATCTGGGCGCTGCCGTCGTATCGAAGCTTTCGATTGCGAATGAGCTGCGGTTGGGTACACTAAAGATGATCAAGGTTAACGAGCTTGAAACGAGTCATCCTGTAGGCGTCGTCTATAAATCCGGGCGTTACATAAATACCGCGCTGCAGCAATTTCTTAGCGACCTAAAAGGTATGCCCGAGCACCATTTCATTAGCAGCGAATAACTAAACACTTCAGACAAAATTCAAGGAGAGATTATAATGAAATTCGACTTACATACCCATCATGTCAGATGCGGCCATGCCAATGGCACGATCGAAGACTATATTCTCGCAGGTATTGACGCCGGACTTTCCGTTATCGGCATCTCCGATCACTCGCCTTACTTTTACCACAAGGAGGATCAGCCTTCACCCGGCATTGCAATGGCAAGAAGCGATTTCGTCAACTATGTCGATGAAGTACTGCGCATGAAAGAGAAATACGCAGGAAAAATCGAAGTTCTGCTCGGCATGGAGTCTGATTTTTTCCCTGACTATTTGGATAGCTACCGGAAGGCATTCGAGGGCGTTCCCTTCGATTATTTAATTGGCTCCGTCCATCAAGTAGGCGGTGTCAGCATTTTCAACCGCAATCGATGGAAAAACTTAGATGAAGAGCAGCATGTCGCTGTGAAAAATAGTTATTATGATCTGATCAAGCAATCCGCGCGCAGCGGGATGTTCAATATTTTGGGACACATCGATGCCATGAAGGGCTATTATCCCTCATTCTCCGACATTCCGGCGAATGAGGGGATCGACGACACGCTGCGGACGATTGCCGAATGCGGCGTTTCCATCGAAATCAATACATCCGGCAATACGAAGGATGTCGGAGGCTGGTATCCGTCGGATGCGATTTTGGAGCGTGCACTTCACTTTGGTGTGAACGTAACCTTTGGCTCGGACGCTCATGTGCCAAGCAGAGTCGGCGATGAATGGGAGCTCGTTCAAAAACGGCTGAAGGAAATCGGTTTTACGCAGTGGGTGTTTTATCGCAAGCGTCAGCAGGTCATTGTGCCGCTATAACGCTTTAAAAAATGATGCCGAAAAAAAAAAAGGGGACCTGCACGCTGCAGGTCCCAAAAGATATATTAAAAAGGGGGTCTTGTTTATTATATTAGCCCAATAATGTAATAAGACGATAACAGAACTATTTCATTTGTGTAACAAATTTGAGGGGTTGAACATCCATGTGGCTCATTACGGCCATCAGCAGCGCAATCTTATTTGGACTAGCAGGCTGGTGGATGAAAGTATCACAAATGCGCGGCGGCTCGACAAGAACGCTGCTGCTCGGATTATACGCGTCCGGGACGCTCGGTTTTGGCGTGCATTCAGCGCTGGAAGGAACTTTCGCTATGCTTGCGGATCCGGATATATGGATTGCCGGAATCCTTATCGGAGCAGGCTCTGCTTGGGGAAACGCCCTATTTATGAAGGCATTGCATTACGGCCCTGCCAGCTTAACCTCCCCGCTTACGAACATGAACATCATCTTGGTTGTCGCTTTAGCGACATGGTGGTACAAGGAGCCGCTCAGCGCCTCTGAGGCGGTCGGCATCACACTGCTGCTGCTTGCTGTTGTGTTTATTGCCCACAAACGGAAGGAACCGCTTACGATCAAGGAAAAACGATGGTTCATACTCGTCGGAATAGCTATCGTTATGTTCGCTCTGCGAAATGGCGGCTTAAAGGTGACGGACGAGCTTGGACTGCCTAGCGCCCCGATTCTGTTCATTGCTTATTTCCTCTCGCTCTGCTGGTTTCTTATTCCTTCCAAAGCAACCGTTTCCCGCTCTGCAAGTCACACCGGACTATGGTTCGGCATTATTGCCGGGCTGTTCTCATACGGCGGATTACAGCTTTATGCGATGGCACTTGCGACAGGACAAGCGAATCTGGCCGCCCCCATATTTGCGACTAACAGCCTCGTAGTAGCGGCTGGCGCGATTGCGGTCTATAAAGAAAAGCTTACATTCGTACAGTGGGCTGCCTTTGTATTTACCATTCTTGGATTAATCATTATCCGGTTATAAGGGAGAGGCTCAACTGAATTCTTTAATACTAACTTTTACATAGTAAATATATAAATATCAATCATTCGCGTATTCCCACTGAAATGAACTTACTTTTAGTTTGTACATATGCTACAATGGTAATACAAAAAGCGGGGTGATACGGTTGGATTATTCGACAATGTGCCCAAAGTATGAAGCCGCAGCCGACATATTAGGTAAGAAGTGGACTGGCAGAATTATTCGGGTATTGCTTGGCGGACCAAAACGGTTCAAAGAAATTAAAGAGCAAATTCCCGAGATGAGCGACAAAATGCTAACGGACCGAATGAAAGAGCTTGAAACCATAACGATTATTAAACGCCAAGTTTATCCTGAAATGCCCGTACGCATTGAGTACGAGCTAACTTGCAAAGGGCGCGAGCTTGAACCTGTTATCGAGTCCATTCAAAAATGGGGAGAACAATGGATGTAAGACGAGAAACCGCTGAGGCGGTTTTTTTATTTCCAGCTTAATGCCGAATTCAATCTCGCCAAACTTCCTACCCTCCGTAATTGACAAAGGATTCCCAATCCACTATCATTGATAATAATAATCAATATCACAATAAAAAGAAACCCCCGATTTAATCGAGGGCTTCCGATTTTCCGATAGCTCTACATGCCGAGCCATTTTTTGAACAAGTGCTTCGTTGTATCCTTGTTGATCGCCGCGATCGAGGTCGTAAGCGGAATGCCTTTCGGACATGCGCGAACACAGTTCTGCGAGTTACCGCAGCCTTCGATGCCGCCGTCGGTCATAAGCGCATCCAGACGTTCCTCTTTGTTCATTTCACCTGTTGGATGTGCGTTAAACAAGCGAACCTGAGAAATCGCTGCAGGACCGATAAAGCTGTTGCGGTCGTTAACGTTAGGACATGCTTCAAGGCAAACGCCGCATGTCATACATTTGGATAGCTCGTACGCCCATTGGCGCTTCGTTTCCGCCATGCGTGGTCCTGGACCCAAATCATACGTTCCATCAATCGGAATCCATGCCTTCACACGCTTCAAGGCGCCAAACATGCGCTCGCGGTTAATAACGAGGTCACGGACAACCGGGAACGTACTCATCGGCTCAAGACGAATCGGCTGCTCCAGCTTATCGACTAGCGCGCTGCACGCTTGACGCGGCTTGCCGTTAATAACCATCGAGCATGCGCCGCATACTTCTTCCAAACAGTTGGAATCCCAGCATACCGGTGCAGTGCTCGCGCCATCCGCCTTTTTCGGATTACGTTGAATTTCCATCAAACCGCTAATGACGTTCATATTCGCGCGGTAAGGAATTTCGAACTCTTCCGTATAAGGCTTTGAGTCAGGAGTATCTTGACGTGTGATGATAAACTTAACCGATTTTGTAGCAACAGTCGTTTCAGCCATCATTATTCTCCTTTCTTCTTATCGCTCGAGTAATCGCGTTTACGAGGCTTGATCAGGCTTACGTCGATGTCCTCATACGAAATTTGCGGACCTTCCTTCGTCCATTTCGCAATCGTCGATTTCATGAAATGATCGTCATCGCGATCCGGGAAATCCGGTTTGTAGTGGGCGCCGCGGCTCTCGTTACGCAGCAATCCGCCAAGCGTCATCGCTTCGGACAGCTCAAGCATGTTCCAAAGCTGACGAGTGAAGGCAACACCCGCGTTGTTCCATTGCGCCGAATCGTTGATATTGATGTTTTTATAACGCTGCTTGAGCTCTTTGATCTTATGAATCGTTTGCTCCAGCTTATCGTTAAAGCGTACAACGGTCATGTTGTTCGTCATCCATTCGCCAAGCTCTTTATGAATGACATACGCGTTCTCATTTCCGTTCATTTTAATGATGCTGTTGTATTTATCGGTTTGACGCTTGTTCTCGCGGTCGAATACGGAGGAAGCTACATCTTCAGCTGATTTTTTCAAGCCTTTGATATACTCCACAGCCTTCGGACCGGCAACCATACCGCCGTAAATAGCGGATAACAAGGAGTTCGCGCCAAGACGGTTCGCACCATGGTATTGATACTCGCACTCACCGGCTGCGAACAGACCAGGAATGTTCGTCATTTGATTGTAATCGACCCACATGCCGCCCATTGAGTAGTGAACCGCAGGGAAAATTTTCATCGGAATTTTGCGAGGGTCATCGCCCATGAACTTCTCATAAATTTCGATGATACCGCCAAGCTTAACGTCAAGCTCCTTCGGATCTTTATGGGACAGATCAAGGTAAACCATGTTTTCTTGATTGATGCCAAGCTTCTGATCGACGCACACGCTGAATATTTCACGCGTAGCGATGTCGCGGGGCACGAGATTTCCGTATGCCGGATATTTTTCCTCCAGGAAGTACCAAGGCTTACCGTCTTTGTACGTCCAGATACGTCCGCCTTCACCGCGAGCCGATTCGGACATCAAGCGGAGCTTGTCGTCGCCTGGAATCGCTGTAGGGTGAATTTGAATGAACTCGCCGTTGGCATAGTTGACGCCCTGCTGATACACCGCGCTGGCAGCTGTACCTGTATTGATAACGGAGTTCGTTGTTTTTCCGAAAATAATGCCGGGGCCGCCTGATGCAAGAATAACCGCATCCGCGCGAACCGTGTGTACTTCCATCGTACGCAAATCCTGCGCCGATACACCGCGGCAAATACCGTCATCGTCAACAACAGCGCCAAGGAATTCCCAGTGCTCGTATTTGTTGACTAGTCCCGCTGCTTCCCAGCGGCGTACTTGCTCGTCTAGTGCATATAGAAGCTGCTGACCTGTCGTAGCGCCCGCGAATGCTGTGCGGGAATGCTTCGTGCCGCCGAAACGGCGGAAATCGAGCAAGCCCTCGGACGTACGGCTGAACATAACGCCCATCCGGTCCATGAGGTGAATAATGCCTGGTGCGGCGTCGCACATTGCTTTAACCGGTGGCTGATTCGCGAGGAAATCTCCGCCGTATACGGTATCGTCGAAATGCTCCCACGGAGAATCGCCTTCCCCTTTTGTATTAACAGCGCCGTTAATGCCGCCCTGTGCGCATACTGAGTGGGAACGTTTGACCGGTACAAGTGAGAACAGATCAACGTGTACGCCTGCTTCAGCCGCTTTAATGGTAGCCATCAAGCCGGCCAAGCCGCCGCCAACGATGATAATTTTATTTTTAGCCATAACGCTTCGCTCCTTGTCTACAAACTAACCGATATTCGTAAGTGCCAATGCGGCACTCGCAGCTTCCTTAAATTCATCGCCGCTAAACGCGATAAGCGATAGAATAAACAACGCTGAAACGATAACAAAAACGCCCATACAAATGTAAGAAGAGATACGCTGAGCTTTCGGGCCGATCGTAATGCCCCAGCTGATCAGAAACGCCCAAAGACCGTTACTGAAGTGGAATACAGCTGCAAGTACGCCGATAACGTAAAGCACGAACAAAGCAGGGCTGCTTGCGATTTGATTCATCGTAGAACCCAGCTCTTCATGCGTTATGTTGCCGAGGTAAACTTGAATCCGAGTCTGGAATACGTGCCAGAAAACGAATACAAAAGTAATCACCCCTGTAATCCGCTGAGCGGTAAACGCCCAGTTCCGTCCATACTTAAAACGTCCCGTATTCGTGTTCGATTGGTATGCAACGTATAAACCGTAAATACCATGAAACAATAGCGGGAGGTAAATGCCGAAAATCTCGAGCAGCGGCAGCACGGGCAAGCTGTTGATCAGATGTACGCCTTTGTCGAAGCCTTCAGGTCCGCGTTCAAACGCCTGGTAGTTGGTCAGACCGTGCACGACGATAAACCCGCCGAGCGGAATGATCCCGAGAAGCGAGTGAAGCTTGCGCGAGAAATACGAGTTTCCTTTCATGTCATTCCTTCTCCTTTCAATACTTTGAGTGCTAGCATGCTTTTTTTAAAATATAAGAATGTATCGATTTCATCTTCATACATTACTTATATTTCAGCGCAAAAAAAGAACGCTGCGCTGCCAAAGGCAGTCATCAGCTATTTACGCATGGCAAATCATTCTACATTGTAACCCCAGCATGTACCTCCGTCAACAAAAGTCGACACATATTAGCCACACTTCCCATCCTACTCCTTTTCAGCTTATAATGGAATTGCTTATTTTTTATAATTTCTTATAACAAAATGATATAAGGAGTTCCATTCATGAATGAAGAGATGCATGTCTTTACCGTTATCGTCGAGCAATCAAGCATGAATAAGGCATCCGTGCTGCTCAATCTATCCCAGCCTGCACTCTCTCGTAAAATAGCTAAGCTGGAGCAAGAAATAGGCTCCCCCTTATTTCGCCGAATCGGCAAACGGCTTGAGCTCACCCGGATCGGGCAGCTGACGTACGAATATGCCCTCGAGCTGCGCCGGCTTCATCGCAAATATTTGCAAACCGTATCCGAGTTTACGTCGACCGGCCATACGACGCTGACGATAGGCGCGAGTTTAACGACGCTGCAGACGACACTGCCCGACCTAATCCAACGGCTTACGACTACCCACCCGGAATTCGACATCAAAGCGATAACGGGCAAGACGCATGAAATCGTGTCGCTCGTCCGCGACCATAAAGCGGATATCGGCATTGTCGCCTCCAGCATCGAGGATTCGACGCTTAGGTGCATTCCTTTATTCGAGGACCATCTCTCGCTCGTACTGCCCCGCAATCAAGTGATTATCGATAAAGGAACGCTCGGCATTCAAGATTTGACCGGCATGCCTATGATCTTATTTTCTAAAGGAACCTGGTACCGGCTGCTCACCGACGAGCTCTTCGACAAATACCATCTGCAGCCGGATGTCCGTATGGAAATCGATTCGTTCGAAGCGATTTTGCGCCTGCTCCATACATGCAGAGCCGCGACGCTGCTCCCCCAATCCTATATGCGCAGTCAGCTGCTTGAAGACAACGATCTTATCGTCGTGCAAATTCGCGAGCTGGAGGAAACGAAACGCACAACTTCACTCATTCATGCCGATTCAGCAGCGCTTAGCCCTGCGGTTCGCCTATGGATCAATGAGCTGGCAGCACGCTTTCCAAGCAAAAAGGACAGCAGCCTCTAAAGAGGCCGCTGTCCTTCAGCATTTCCAATATTACGCCTCCGAATCCATCCCCAGCCGCTTTGCAAAAAAAGCGGTGGTGCTGGCTTGAAGCAGAACCGTTATGAGAATGGCCATTAGTGTAATAGAGGCAATCTTATCCGCATGTTGAATGCCGGCGCTAGTAATCATCCCCGACAATACGGCAGGAATGACCCCCGTCTCTCTCACCCACATCATGAATACGAGCTCATTTCTCTGCCAAGCCGCCTTGCGGTCAGGCAAGCCGCAGGCAAGCACCGTAAGCGGACGGGCGATCAGCATAAGCACCAAAACGACAGCTAAGCTTTGCCAGCCGTATTGCAGCAGCAGCGCCAGATCGACCTGACTTCCGAGCAGAACGAAAATAAGCATGCGCAGCATAACGGTCACATTGTCGGAGAAATGTACGATTTCGGTTTCTTTCTCGTCCAGCTTAAGCTGGAGCAGACGGGGATTGCCCCAAATAAGGCCGGCCACGAACGTCGCCATAAAGCCGCTCACATGCAGCAAATCACCGAGCAAATATGCAGATAACGCCGTTGCCAGCATAGCAATCGTCGTATAGTCCCTTAAGATGCCCAGCCTTAAATGGGCAACAACGTACACAGAGACGACGCCGATTAATACCCCAAGAATAATGCCGCCGATTGCCGTATACGCAAATTGGAAAAGCATCGGACCTGCCTCTAATGCCGATTTGCCCGTAATGGCCGCTATTAAAGCGAAGGTGATGATGGAGCCGGTCGCATCATTAAAGGCGGACTCGCTTTCTACCGTCTCCCTCACTTTCGTTCTAATGGCAACTTGGCGAAACACGGGAATAATGGAAGCCGGGTCAGTAGAAGCGATGACCGAGGCTGCCAGCAGCGCATAAAGCCATTCCAGGCCGAAAATAAAATGGATAGCTGTACCCGTTACAATTACCGTAATAAGGACGCCTGGGACGCTGAGCAAGGCTACCGTCCACTTGACTTTGCTCAGTCCGATTAGACTAATATTACGTCCGCCATCGAATAAAATAACAGTCGAGCCGACGATTAATACAAGCTGGTTAGTCAGAGAACTGCTCGATTCATTAATCCAATGCAAGCCTTGTCCAAGCAGCATCCCTACCAATATAAAAGCAGCTACATCAGGAATGCGAAGCATAACGGCTGCACGTCCCGCAAGCATACCGGCTAATACGATGAGAATGAGCAAAATAAGTAAGTGATGGATGATTGGCATTGCCGCGGTTTCCAACTGCTTGTCACTTCCAATCTCATGATTTTCCTAGCGAATTACAGCTGCCTCGAAGTCCTCGATTTGATCATTTGTGCCAATAATAACCATAACATCGCGTTCGGCAAGCACATCCGTTGCCGTAGGCGCAATGATGATGCCGCCCGGCTTATTGATCGCTACGATGCTGCAGCCGAATCTGGCGCGCGGGTTAAGATCATGCAATGATTTGCCATTCAAGCATTGTGGAACGGCAAGCTCGGCAATCGTGTATTCCTTGGAAAGCTCAATGTAATCGAGCAGGTTCGGCGAAACGAGCTGATGCGCTACCCGGATACCCATATCCCGCTCCGGATACACGACACGGTCGACGCCGATTTTCTCAAGCACGCGGCCGTGCAGTTCACTCATTGCTTTCGCCACAACTTGCTTGACGCCTAAATCCTTAAGCAATATTGTCGTGAGAATGCTCGATTGGATGTCATCGCCGATTGCTACGACGCCGCAGTCAAAGTTACGAACGCCCAGTGAACGCAGCGTTTCTTCATCCGTACAGTCGGCCGATACCGCATATGTCAGCACGCCGCTCATTTCCTGAACGGCCTCCTCATCCTTGTCGATGCCGAGCACCTCATTGCCGAGCTCGATCAGCTCCCGTCCCAAGCTCGAACCAAATCTTCCTAAGCCAACGATCACAAACTGTTTCTTTTTCATTCCCACTTGCAAAAACTCCTATCCAATCGTAATTTTGCCTTCAGGATGCCGGTACAGCTCATTTTCTGTGCGCGGCCCAAGCGCGTAGGCTAGCGTTAATGGACCAAGCCGTCCGGCAAACATCGTTAAGGCAATGACAATTTTTCCGACGATGGTCAGTTCCGGCGTAACTCCGACTGAAAGTCCGACCGTGCCGAATGCAGACGTTGCTTCAAACAATAATTTAATGAATGCCTGATCCTCCGTCATTGACAGGATCATCGTTACGATAATGACGAGTCCTAACGAAATCATGGTTATCGTCAGCGCTTTGAAAATTCTGTCTTTGCCGAGTCTGTACCGAAAAAGCACAATGTCGTCGCGTCCGCGAACCATCGCGACGACAGCACCGATCAGCGTTGTAAAGGTGGTCGTCTTAATCCCGCCTCCCGTCGATCCGGGCGATGCGCCGATAAACATTAATATGATGGTAAAGAACACCGTCGCTTGCCGCAGACCCGTATAGTCGAGCGTATTGGCGCCTGCTGTCCGCGGCGTAACCGACTGGAAGAAGGAGGACCAAATCTTCCCGCTCCATTCCAGAGAGCCAAGCGTCTTCGTATTGGAAAATTCAAATACGAAAATAACGATTGTACCCACTGCAATTAACGTACCCGTCATCGAAAGCACAACCTTGCTATGCAGCGACAGCCTGCGGTTTTTGCGGAACTCCATCAGATCCGACATGACGACAAAGCCTAGGCCGCCGGTTATGATGAGCATCATGGCCGTTATATTGACGATTGGATCCGATACATACAACGTCAAGCTGCGGTATTCGCCGAATATATCAAATCCCGCATTGTTGAACAATGAAACCGCGTGGAACGCTCCGAAAAACAGCGCTTTGCCCAGAGGCATATCGAATGCAAACCTAAAGGAAAAAAGTGTAAATCCGACCAGCTCGATCATAAGCGAATAAACAATAACCCGTCTGATGAGCCGTACGATCCCTTCCATGCTCGTCTGATTCATAGCCTCTTGCAGCAAAAGCCTCTCACGCAGGGAAATCTTCTTGCGCAGCACGAGCGCTACCAGCGTTGCCATCGTCATAAAGCCGAGCCCGCCAAGCTGGAACAGGCACATTAATATGACCTGGCCGGCAGCCGAGAAATACGTTCCCGTATCCACCACGACCAGCCCTGTTACGCATGTCGCCGACGTTGCAGTGAACAGCGCATCTATAAAAGGCAGCCTCTCGCCGCTTGCTGATGCAAAAGGCATGGATAATAAACTGGCTCCCAGTAAAATAATAAGCGCAAATCCGCACACCAGTATTCGTGGAGGGGACCACTTTAAAACATTCCAATCCTTTTTCATTGTTTTTCCTTCTTCTTCGTTATGTCTTATAATGATGAAGCTGTTTTTGAGCATAAAAAAAAGCACTGGATACTCAGATGCTCTGTGCGATGAGTCCTGTTCCAATACGCCTACGAGGTTAGCTGACGGATTCGGGCCTGGACAGGCAGCCCTATTCGGCGGCTGGAGAAATGGCTCCAGCGCTAAAATTCACCCCATGCCGCCAAATGTGAACCTCTTGCTTACAGCAGGTTCATCGATTTTGACAGCTTTATGGTTCCCCCGTTTTCCATAGGAAATTCGGCTGTTCTATTCAATTTGTATGCCGTTTACGATTATAATCCCAAAACAGTCTCGATATAAAGCTGGCTTTTACGACAAAAAGGACGATATTAGTCCAAATATAGGCAGTGGGACAAAGCAGCAAGCAGCAAGCTTGCCGGACATCGTTA
>Ga0310902_10000483_pt1 | contig 11282 bp, 10 predicted proteins | sample C24D3metaG_FD_203748 | JGI IMG/M metagenome (GOLD analysis project Ga0310902, IMG submission 203748) | Lab incubated soil microbial communities from West Virginia University Organic Research Farm, Morgantown, WV, United States - C24D3 | ecosystem: Environmental > Terrestrial > Soil >...
TCTAAGGAAACCCCAATGCTAACGTACGTTCCACGGGGGTTCTACGTACGTTCGACGAAGGTTCTACGAACGGTCGCTGCGATCGTAGAACAGCCCTCGAATGCCCGTAGAACGCGCGTAGAACGCGCGTAGAACGCCCGTAGAACCCCTGCGTTCGTGATATATTCAGTCAGTTGAATGACTTACGGCGGTTCTCGCCGTCCGGACCTGGCTGCCCGTCTGCGACGCGGCCAGCGCGTGCTCAAGAGCCGTCTCGAACGGCCTGAGTCCGTGCTGGCATTACTTCGCGCCGCACACGATTCGCTGGATCCGGAAAGCATCGGCAAACTCGTGGTGACCCGCGCCGAAGAGTGGTTCAAAGCGCCCGCATGTGGCGTCTTTGCAGCCGACCTCGATGGTCAGGTCGCCGGCCTCGCGTCGAAGGGATTCGGGGAGTCGCTGTCACCGGCGGCCCTCGGCGTCGCGCGATGGGTGCTGGGCCATGGGCGGGAGTTTGCGTCGGCCGACTTGCGGAAGGATTCGCGAGCCGTGGGCGCCGCGGGCGCCGTGCTCGCCTGGCCCATGAGGTGCCGCAGCCAGACGGTGGCGGCCCTCGTGGTCATGGAACGGCAGGCGGCCACGCAAATGCCGCTGTTGACGACGGCAACGGGGCAGGCGCTCGGGAGCATTCTCGAGGGGCCGGCACAAGCGCTCGACAACGCGCTGCGGTTGAGACGGTCGGAATCGTTATCGGTGACCGACGATCTCACGCAGCTTTACAACTCTCGCTACCTGAACCAGGTGCTGCGGCGGGAAGCCAAGCGCGCCTCACGTTCGGGCCGTCCGCTATCGCTGCTGTTCCTGGACCTCGACGGTTTCAAGGGAATCAACGATACGCACGGGCACCAGGCCGGAAGCCGGGCGCTCGTGGAAGCCGCCGCCGTGATTCGTCGCTGCGCGCGTGAAACCGACGTCGTCGCCCGGTTTGGAGGCGATGAATTTGCAATCGTGCTGCCGGACACCGGATCCGAGGGTGCCGCGGCGGTGGGAGACCGTGTCCGTGAGCGATTGGGCGTTCATCCGTTCCTCGAAGGCAACGGACTGAAGATCCGGCTCACGGCATCGGTCGGAGTGGCCACGTTGCCCGACGTGGCGGCTTCCGCTGAAGAATTGGTGAGAGCAGCCGATATGGCGATGTACCAGGTAAAAGAATCGGGCAAAAACGGAGTTCGCATCGCCCAGGCCTAACAAGCCGGGATGCATGGTTTTGTCAAAAATGGGCTTGGGTTCGCTACTGTCGTTTCTCTCCACCGATCTGGCCATCGATCTTGGGACGGCCAATACCTGCGTCTACGCGAAGGGCCGCGGCATCGTCGTCAACGAGCCCTCCATGGTCGCAGTCAACAAGGTGACCGGCCGCGTCGAGGCCGTCGGCACCGGCGCGAAGGAAATGCTCGGGCGCACGCCCGGCAACATCGTCGCCATCAAGCCCATGAAGGACGGCGTCATCGCCGACTTCGACGTCACCGAGAAGATGCTGACCTACTTCATCAAGAAGGCGCACAACGGCAACGTCTGGGTGCGGCCGCGCATCATCATCGGGGTGCCGTCCGAGATCACGCAGGTCGAGAAGCGCGCGGTGAAGGACTCGGCGTATCGTGCCAAGGCCAGCGAAGTGCACCTGATCGAGGAAGCCATGGCCGCGGCGATCGGCGCCGGGCTGCCGATCACGGAGCCCGCCGGCAGCATGATCGTCGACATCGGCGGCGGCACGACCGACATCGCCGTCATCTCGCTCGCCGGCATCGTCTACAGCAAGGCGGTCCGCGTCGCCGGCAACGAGATGGATGAGGCGATCATCCAGTACATCAAGAAGACCTACAACCTGCTGATCGGCGAGCGCACCGCCGAGCAGATCAAGATGGAGCTCGGCTCGGCGTATCCGCTCGACGAGCGGATGACGATGGAGATCAAGGGCCGCCATCTGATCGAGGGCGTGCCGAAGACCATCACCATCACCGACGAAGAGATCCGCGAAGCGCTCGCGGAAACCGTCAACGTCATCGTCGACGCCGTGCGCGTCGCGCTCGAGCGCACGCCGCCCGAACTCTCCGCCGACATCGTCGATCGCGGCATCGTGATCACCGGCGGCGGGTCGCTGCTCCGCAATCTCGACAAGCGCCTGCGCGAGGAGACCGGCCTGCCGGTATCGAGCGCCGAAGATCCACTGTCGTCGGTCGTGCTCGGCGCGGGCAAGATGCTCGGCGAGTTCGATCTGCTGCGGAAGATCGCGATCGACTAGGATGCCGGCCCGCCTTCGCTCGCAGAATAACGTGGCGAGCTCCGGCGAGGTCGCGCCGGAGCGGCCTTCGGCCGCGTAGGCGGACGATGGCGATCGCAGACATCAGACAACGGCCGGGCGTGGTGCTCGGCGGCGCCATTCTCCTTCACGTCATCCTGATCTCGGCGCAGGTCAACACCGCGTCGGGCCTGCCGGTCCTGTCGGTCGTTACCTTCGGATCCTTTTCAGAAGTGCAGCGCGGCACGATGGCGATCATCGACGGCGTGCGCGGCATGTGGTCCGGCTACGTCGCGTTGCAACAGGTCCAGCAGGAGAACACCGCGCTCAGGCAGGAACTGCAGACGATGCAGGTGCGCCTGCAGCAGGAACGCGCCGAAGCCCAGCGCACCGACAACTTGCGGCAGCTGCTCGAGCTGCGCGATCGCGCGAACCTCGACACCGTTGCCGCTGAAGTGATCGCCGGCGCGGCGAGCATCGACTTCCGCACCGTTACCATCGACAAGGGATCTTCGGACCACCTGGCCACGGACATGGCAGTGATCTCGCCGGCGGGCGTGGTCGGCCGCGTGATTCTGCCCACCCCGCGCGCGTCGAAGGTGCAGTTGCTGATCGATCGCAACGCGGCGGCGGGCGCATTGATCGAGCGGACGCGCGTGCAGGGCGTGGTGGTGGGGATCGGCGACGGCATGATGCGCATGCAGTACGTGCCGGGCACCGCCGACGTGAAGACCGGCGACCTGGTGGTGACGTCGGGGATCGACGGCATCTACCCGAAGGGTTTCGTGATCGGCACGATCGATCACGCGGACCGCGGTGCCGGCGCGTATCACGAGATCGTGATTCGCCCGGCCGTGGATTTCTCGCGCCTCGAGGAAGTGCTGGTCGTGCGCACGCCGCCGGCCTCGCGCACGGCGGCGGCGGAGGAGCCCGTCAAGTGAGGGGAGCGGCGGCGCTGGCAGCGATCCTCATTGCGATTGCCGTCCAGACCACGCTGGCCGGCTACATTTTTCGCGGCAGCAGCACGGCGATCGACCTGGTGCTGATCGTCGTGGTGTATGTCGGGATCAAGTCGGGCCCGGCGACCGGAACGCTGGCGGGCACTGTGGCGGGATTGATTCAGGACGCGCTGTCGGGTGGCATCCTCGGCATTTACGGGCTGGGCAAGACGATGGTGGGATTCCTGTCGGGGTTGCTGGGCACGCAGTTCATCGTGACCGCGCCCCTGCCGAGGTTCCTGCTGCTGGTCGTGGCGACCATCTTGCACGCGGCGATTTTCATCGGGCTGAACCGGCTGCTCAACCTGCAGCAAGTTTCGGCGGACTACGCATCGGTTCTGGGGCAAGCATTCGGAAATGCCTTCGTCGGCGTGGTGGCGTTCCAGATGATCGAGTGGTTTCCGGGCTTCGTCGACAGGCGTCGCGCCGGACGGTTTTTGAAGCGATAATTACACTTATGGCAATTGCCGAAGATCGACGCCGGCTGACCCAGCGCCTCACGGTGCTCAGGGTCGTTCTGGGCGTCGCCTTTGGCCTGCTTGCCTGCGGTTTCTGGTTCTTCCAGGTGGTTCAGCACGCCCAGTTCAAGGAAATGGCGGAGAACAACCACCAGCGCACGCTGACCCTGCGCGCGCCGCGCGGCATCATCTACGACCGCACCGGCAAGCTCCTCGTCGAGAACCGCAACTCCTTCAACATCTCGATCGTCCGCGAGCACACCAAGGATCTCGATCGCACCATCCGCGTGCTGGCGCAGGTCACCGGCCTCGAAGAGAAAGCGGTGCGCGAGGTCGTCGACAAGCATCGCCGCGAACCGAGCTACCGGCCGCTCGTTGTCATCCAGGACGCGACCCTGGCGCAGGTGGCCAGCGTCAGCGCGCGCAAGCTCGATTTTGAACTGCCCGACGTGCTCGTCCAGGAAGTGCCGACGCGCCAATATCCGGATCAGGACATGGCCGCGCACACGATCGGCTACGTCGGTGAGGCGAGCGAAGATCAGATGCAGAGCGAAGGCGTGACGACCGGATCGATCGTCGGCCAGTTCGGCATCGAGCGCGTCTACAACAAGTTCCTGATGGGCGCGGACGGCGCCAAGAAAGTCGTTGTCAACAGCGTGGGCCGCGAAATCCGCACCCTCGAAGAGATCGCGCCGGTGCAGGGGCGGCGCGTCCAGCTGACGGTGAATTACGCGATGCAAAAGGCGGCCGAGGATGCGTTCCGCGCCTACGGCTATTTCGGATCCGCGGTGGTGCTCGAACCGAAGACCGGTGACGTGCTGGTGCTGACGAGCATGCCGGCGTTCGATCCCAACGACTTCGCGACCGGCATCGATCGCGCGACGTGGGCGTCGCTCAACACCGACAAGCTGAGCCCGCTGCAGAACCGCGCCATCCAGGGACGCTACCAGCCGGGATCGACCTTCAAGATCGTGGTCGCGACAGCGGCGCTGGAAGAGGGCATCATCACGCCCGAGCGGCAGATCTACTGCCCGGGCGGCGGCACGTTCTACGGACGTTTTTTCAAATGCCACCTGGCCGGCGGCCACGGCCACGTCGATCTGCGCCACGCGATCGAGAAGTCGTGCAACACCTACTTCTACACGGTCGGCAACATGCTCGGCGTCGACAAGATGTACAAGTGGTCCGAAAAGCTTGGCCTGGCGCTGAAGAGCGGCATCGATCTGCCGAATGAAGTCGAGAGCATCGTGCCGTCGACGGAGTGGAAGCAGAAGAAATACCACGAACGCTGGTATCCCGGCGAAACGATCTCCGTCGCGATCGGCCAGGGCCAGCTGTCGGTCACGCCGATGTCGATGGCGGTCATGATGGCCACCGTTGCGAACGGCGGCACCCGCGTCGTGCCGCGCCTGGTCAAGGCGTTCGACGAGGGCAAGGGCTGGGAACCTGTCAAGGCGCCGCCATCGCCGTTTGCGCCCTTCCTGCTGAAGCCGGAGACGATCGGCGCGGTGCGCGACGGCCTGTGGCTCGCCGTCAACGGCGAGGGCACGGCCGGTCGCGGCAGGGTCGTAGGACGCGATGTCGCCGGCAAGACGGGAACCGCGCAGGTCATTTCGAATGAAGGCAAGGAACGCGCGCGCGGCAAGACCGACGAGGACTTGCGCGACCACGGCTGGTTCGTGTTCATGGTGCCCAAGGACAACCCGGAGATCGCCGGCGTGGTGTTCTCGGAGCATGGGGAACACGGGTATTTCAGCGCCACCGTCGCGAAGCACGTGATTCAAACCTACTTCGCGCAGCGTGACGGATTGCCGCTGCCGGTCCTGGCGCCGCCGCCGCCGCCGGCGCCCCCGGTCCGCGTCGCCGCGGTCACCGGGCCCGGAGGGACGCCCTAATGTTCGAGCGGCGTCTCTATTACCACATCGACTGGGTGTTGATCGGCGCGGTGCTCGCGCTCTGTGCGCTCGGCCTCGCGATGATCTACAGCACCACCGGCGGCGCCGGACGCGTCTACTGGACGCAGGTCTACGCGCTCGGACTCGGGTTGATCGCGATGGGCATCGCCGTCAGCATCGACTATCGATCGCTCGCCGACAAGTCGCACTGGATCTATCTCGCAATGATGATCCTGCTGGTCGGCGTGCTGTTCTTCGGATCGGTGCGCGGCGGATCGCGGCGCTGGATCGATCTCGGTTCCTTCAACCTGCAGCCCTCGGAATTCGCCAAGGCCGTCCTTGCGCTGATGCTCGCGAAGATGCTCGGCGAGGAACGGCGTCCCGCGCTCACCAACAACGATCTCTTCATCGCCGCCGCGCTGACGGCCGTGCCGTTCATCATCATCGCGCGCCAGCCCGACCTGGGCACCGCGGTCACGCTGCTGCCGATCCTGTTCGTGGTGGCCTACGTCGCCGGGATGCCGATGAAATACATCTACGCGATGCTGGTCGTCGCCGTGCTCGCGGCGCCGATCGCCTACAAATTCGGTCTCCAGGATTATCAGAAAGAACGCATCTCCACCTTCCTCGATCCGGGCCAGGACCGCCGCGGCGCCGGGTACCAGCAGATTCAGGCCCGCATCACCGTCGGCTCCGGCGGGGTATGGGGTAAAGGCTTCAGGCAGGGGACGCAGGGCCAGCTGCGCTTCCTGCCCGTCGCGCACAACGACTTCATCTTCTCGGTGCTCGCCGAGGAGCAGGGATTGGTCGGCGTGCTCGTCGCGCTCGGGTTGTACTTCTTCGTCATCATGCGCGCGCTCGATGCGGCCCGTCTGGCCAAGGACCGTCTCGGCGCCTATCTCGTGCTGGGCGTGCTTGCTGCATTCACGTTCCAGGTCATCTACAACATCACCATGTCGGCGGGTCTGGCGCCGGTCAAAGGATTGACGCTGCCGTTGATGAGTTACGGCGGCTCTTCCATGATCGCCACGCTGGCCGGATTCGGGCTCATTCTCAACGTCAGAATGCGCCGTTTTACGAACTAGCCATGCTGCCACGCCCCGCGCGGAGTATCCCTCATGAACAAGGAGATGATCATCTCCTCGAACGGCCACGAAACACGGGTGGCCATCCTCGAAGACGACCAGCTCGCTGAACTTTTCGTCGAGCGCGAACAGAATCGCGGCGTCGTCGGCAACGTCTACAAGGGCCGGGTGTCGAAGGTGCTGCCCGGCATGCAGTCCTCGTTCGTCGACATCGGCCTCGAGCGCGACGGCTTCCTCTACGTCTCGGACGTCATCGCCAATCTCGATGAGTATGAGAAAGATGACGAGGACGACGATGGTGCCAAAGGTGCCAGGGGTGCCAACGGTGCCAATGGTGCCAATGGGGCCGAAGGCGCGGCGGCGGCCAATGGTGTTGCCGGCGAGGGATCTTCAGCTCCGCCGGAGCGGCGCGGCCGCGATCGCCGCGAGCGCCGCGACCGCGACGACGAGAAGCGGGCGCCCGAGCCGAAGATCGAAGAGCTGCTGAAGGAAGGGCAGGACGTCATCGTGCAGGTGGCCAAGGAGCCGCTCGGCACGAAGGGCGCGCGCCTGACCTGCCACGTCACGCTGCCGGGCCGCTTCCTGGTCTTCATGCCGACCGTCGATCACATCGGCATCTCGCGCAAGATCGACAGCCGCGATGAGCGTTCTCGCCTGCGCGGCATCGTCAAGGAATTCCGCGAGCAGCATAGCTTCAGCGGCGGCGTCATCATCCGCACCGCCGCGTCGGGCCGATCGAAGGAAGACATCCTCGCCGACCTGAACTACTTCTACAAGATCTGGGTCGACATGCGGCAGCGCAGCGAGCAGCGCCGCTCGCCGGTCACGGTCTACCAGGAGCCCAGCCTCGTCGCCAAGCTGCTGCGCGATCTGTTGACCGACGATTACACCGCGATCCGCATCGACAATCCGGTCGAGCATCAGCGCGCGCTGGAGTTCATCGGCCGCATCATGCCCGACCTGGGCAAGAGCGTGAAGCGTTACGACAAGGACTTCCCGATCTTCGAGGAGTACGGCGTGCAGGCCGAGCTCGACAAGGCGCTGCGCAGCAAGGTGTGGCTGAAGTCGGGCGGCTCGATCGTCATCAACCAGACCGAAGCGCTCGTGGCGATCGACGTCAACACCGGCCGCTATGTCGGCAAGAAGACCGCGGGCCGGCTCGAGGACACCATCATCAAGACCAACCTCGAGGCCGCGAAGGAAATCGTCCGGCAGATCCGGCTGCGCGACCTGGGGGGCATCATCGTCTGCGACTTCATTGACATGGAGGAGAAGAAGAACCGCCAGAAGGTCTTCCAGGCGGTGGAGCAGGAGCTGCGCAAGGATCGCGCGCCGTCGAAAGCGCTGCAGGTCTCCGACTTCGGCCTCGTCATCGTCACGCGCAAGCGCGTCAAGCAGAGCCTCGAGCGCGTGCTCACCGAGCCGTGCCCGTACTGCTCGGGCGCCGGCACGATCAAGTCGAGCGCGACGGTGTGCTACGAAATCCTGTCGGAAGTGAAGAAGGTCGGGTCGGATCTCGACGGTCCGGGCGTGCTGCTACGCGTCAATCCGGATATCGCGAGGGCTCTGCAGGAAGAAGAGCGGGGCGTGCTGAAAGATCTGAAGAACATGCTGCAGAGGGACGTCATTGTGAAACCCGACGTGCACCTCCATCACGAGCAATTCGATGTGATGTCTATTGGGGGTTAGGAAAGAAATACGAAATAAAGAATAAAGAATAAAAAAAGGGCGGCTCGCGAAGTGCGGGCCGCCTCTTTTTTTATTTCGAATTCTTTATTCTTTATTGCCCTACGCCGGCGGCATGTGGATAAGGTAAATGACGCCGGCGCGGCTAATCCAGACGCGCAGGTAATCATTTCCCTTGAGCATTTCGACCTTCGACGCCGCGCGCGTTGACGGCGGAGCATCGGGGCCCGGCTGCAGGTCCTTGACCTCGGAGCCCGGCACGATGCTGACGACTTCGCGCCCGGCGACCTTCCCGCCCTGCACGAACTCCACCCAGCGCTCCATCTTGATGCCCGGAACGGTCGGTGACGCGTCTTGCGCGGTCAACCGAACCTGATAGGTGCCGGCCTTCAAATCCTTACCGTCTGCCTTGACGGCGCGGGGGATGCGCACGGAACCGAGCGCGGTTTCGGTCGTCGGAACCTGACCCTGCTGTGCGGCGGCGACGCCCGTGAATGCGGCCAACAGGAATGCGACGAGCCATCTGACCTTCATGCGATTTCCTCCGCTGCCTATTATGCCAGAAGCGTGCCGCTCCATTGCTCAGGCCCTTCGGCTAGCGATGAGTTGGGAGTGGGGAACCCCGTTCTACTTCTTTGTAATCACCACCGACCCGCTGTGGCTGCGGACGGACAGGAAGGCGCTGGAATCGCCGTATGACCCGCGGATCGCGCGGTTACTGCCGCGCCGGTTCTGCTCGGTTCGGCCAATCGCGCGCAGCGTCACGGGCACGTCGGATCGGACACTGCCGCTGAACGTATCCGCATCCAGCTCGAAGCCGGTGTTGCCCGACAACACGATGCGAACATTGCCCGAGTGCGACGTGAACTCGTAGCGCCCGCCCTTGGTGAGCGGCGCGTCGTATTCGATGTTGCCCGAGACCGATTTCGCTTCGAGCCGCTCGATGTCGGAGCCGACCAGCCGGACGTTGCCGCTGACCGATCCCGCTTCGAGGGCGCGTACCTTGAGGCCCGTGCCGAGCACGGTGCCGCTGATCGTGCTCAACACCAGCGTCGTCTGCGTGCCGATGTTCTGCGCGGTGACGTCGCCGGAGATGGTCTTGGCGATCGCCACGTTCGGCGTGCCGTTGATGTTGACGTCGCCGCTCACGGTCTCGGCGCGCACCTCGCCCTTGACGTTCGTGACGCTGATGTCGCCGGAGATCGACTTGAGCGACACGGTCGCGCCGGCCGGCACCGAGATCACGTAGTCGACGCTGGCGGAGACGTTGTTGCCGAATGATCCGCGGCGCGGATAGATCGTCCGAACTTCGACGCGGCCGTTGAAATTGTTGACGTCGACACGCAAGGCCTCGAGCAGCCGCTTGCCCTGCTCGGGATCGCGATGCCGCACGCGCTTGGTGGCGTCGACCTTGATTTCCGATCCGGTGCCGCCGGTGACGCGGATGTCGCCGGCGAGATGCGAGAGGTCCAGGGCCGCGCCGTCGCCGACCTTGTAGGTCTGCGAAACCTTTTCGATCTGCTCGGGACCCTCACGGGCCTGGGTGTAGCGCTCGAGCCAGCCGGTGCGCGGGCCATCTTCCGGCACGATGCCGCGCAAAGTGACCGCGGCCGAAGCCGGCGACGCGACCGCGCAGCACCCCAGCACCAGCACTAATCCGGAAGCCGGAACGCGTAACCTGGAACACATCCGCATAATCAGTTATTGAGACAGCGTCTGCACCCGACGCCCCGCTTCGGCCTGATTGCCCTTCCGCATTTCGTTGATCAGTTCGACCGTCTGCTGGAGCAGCGCCACCTTGGTGCGCAATCCCTCGAACAATCCGCTCTGCGCGCTGGCATTCGCGGGTTGCGCTTTCAGCGCCTCGCGGCTCTCGCTAATCGCCTGATCGATCACCGTCAGGTTTTTCTGCAGCACCGACGCGACCTGCGGATCGAGCTCGCCGGTGTCCTTGCTGGCGAGCGTCTGCAGATCGTCGATCGCTTTCTGGTAATGCTTTTCCGCGGCTTCGAATTCCGCGGTCACCGATTCGACGGTGGCTTCCGTGCCATCGGCGGCGGTGGCTTCCGCGGAGTCGTCGTGCGCCGGCTCGGGTCGGCTCATCAGCGGCAGCAGCCCGATCATCGTCGCGAGGATCAACGCCGCCGCGGCGCCCAGCCATACCGGCCAGTTCGTGCCCCGGAAACTGCGGCGCGCCGCGCTCATATCGAGCAGCCGGCCCTTGGGCGCCGGCTCCGCGGCAATCGCGGCCTGTACCTTCGACCACGTCTCGGCCTTCGGCTCGCGCCGATCGAGCATGAACGCGGCGGCGCGAATCGAGCGCAGATCCTCGACAAGGGCGCGGCAGCTCTCGCAGCCCTCGAGATGCCGCTCGACGCTGCGCTGTCCGGCGCCGTCGAGACGCCCGTCGACCAGGTCGACGAGGGCTTCGTTGAGGTCTTCGCACTTCATAATCAGGCCATCAGGCTATCAGGCAATCAGGCAATCAGGCCGTCGGGCCAACAGGCCATCAGGCAATCAACTCTCAGTTTTTCTTCAACCCGTGCGCCAGATACGAACGAATCCGCATGCGCGCCTTGTGCACTTGCGACTTCGACGTCCCTTCCGAGATGCCGAGCATCGTGCCGACTTCCTGGTGCCCGAATCCTTCGACGTCGTGCAGCAGGAACGCCGCCCGGCACGCCGGCGGCAGCGACTCGATGGCCCGCTCCAGATCGATCCGGCTCACCGCGCCGAGGACCGGGACCCGCGACGTCACCGGCACCGCGTCCGGCTCGTCCAGCGAGTCCGTCTGCTGGCCCATCCGCGTCTGGCGGTTGCGGAGGACGTCGAGGCAGTGGTTCATCGCCAGGCGATACAACCAGGTGCCGAGCGACGACTCA
>Ga0310902_10000485_pt1 | contig 11275 bp, 12 predicted proteins | sample C24D3metaG_FD_203748 | JGI IMG/M metagenome (GOLD analysis project Ga0310902, IMG submission 203748) | Lab incubated soil microbial communities from West Virginia University Organic Research Farm, Morgantown, WV, United States - C24D3 | ecosystem: Environmental > Terrestrial > Soil >...
AGAAAAAACTGCAAATTGACCAAAGAAAGACAAAAATAAGGAGAACAAGAAAGGGAAAATATCAAAAGAACCTTATTTGTAATAACAACACCTCACTATCAATTTACAAGACGAGTAAAATCCATATAGTCTTTTAAATTATATTAAATATTGGTTTGGTCACCGTTTGCTAAATTAAGTAATATTGTTAATTTACTTTCCCAAAAATATATATTTATTTTTATTACCTTAGCCTTACTTGTATATTTTGATTCTTCCTTTGTGAATCTTAGTGAAGCATTTCATCTACCTGCAAATAAAAGCTATCTTATAGACGTTTTCCTAATTTTTGTAACTATTTTTATTGTGATTAATTTTTTGTTAATATTTACAATAAAAAATATATTTTCAAAGAATTATAGTATTTTAGGAACTAGAATAAAAGTTTTGCAAAGTTTCATCGTTTTGTATCTAATCACAGTAAGTATATTGATTATGATTCTCATATTTGAAATATTATTATTAGAAAGTTATAACATATATCTGATTTATTCGCTTCTGATTATCACACATTTTACTGCTATTTATTTTAGTGTCTGGGGCACAGAAAAATTCTTAAAATGGTTAAAGTCTACTAAAGATAAATTATTATTAGTCTATGTTATATCATTTATAACTTTTTCCGTCTTAATTACACTATCTTTCTTGTATACTATTACCGAACTCCAGCACTTCCCTGAAACAATAATCCCTGGAGACTTAAAAAGAATGATCCATGCAGTATCAATCAATTTATCTGAAATATACCCCTTTTATAGAATATCCTTTTTAATAACTTTTTGTTCTATATGGGTTTTAACTGCTTTTCTATTATATGATTATTTTGGGAGAAACGCTCGCTTAAAATTTTGGGCTATTTTATCTATTCCTATCATATTTTTCTTAATAGATTTTTTTCCGGTTACATTAAAACTTTTGACAAGTTTATATCTATTAAATCCATCTCTCTTTTTACCTCTTTATACGATACCTTCCACCATTGCTACCTTTATTGGTGCGGCTATGGTTAGTATAACATCATGGTTACTAATAAGAAAAATAGAAAATAAAGGACTTAAAAATTATTTGATATTAGTCACATTTGGACTATTACTTATTCTTACATCTACTCAAGAAACTCTATTTCCTCGTTTTCTCTTTCCTCCATTTGGACTTATTACAATTCTCTTTATTGGATTGGCTATTTATTTACTTTTTATAGGATTCTATTCTGCATCACTTCATATTAGTAGAGATACGGCTTTAGTTAGAAATTTTGCGAATAGAATTTACCAATATGAATTTTTTAGAAGTATTGCAAAATCACAATTAGAACAAGATATCAAAAATATAATACCTACTGTCTTACAAAGTAAAGAATTTAATCTACAGAAACCCGAAAACCTAGGATGGGAACTAAGAAAAGAAGAAATAGAAAAACTCTTTCAAATTGTTAGGAGACAATTAGAAGATAAATTATCAGATAATAAACAACTATGATGATTGCAGTATTAACTGAAACTTTTACTTTGCCCTAAAAAGAGAAAAACTTAATATCAAAAATAAAATATAGATGATACATGAAAATATTTGATGACATAATATTCATATCTTTACTTTTGATTATTCTTCCTGTCTTGTTTTTTTCATTTACAAATGTCTCAGCAATAGAATCGATAGGTGATTACGTATTTGGACCAGACTCTAAACCTTATGGTCACACATATGGAGAATGGGAAGCAAAATTTTGGCAATTACATGTTAATCTTGAACCAGACAAATCCCCTGCTTCTCCTGATTACAAACCTAGTGAGTGTCTATTATTACAGGATGCAAATATGACATTTCTTTCTGATTTTTACAGTGAAATAGAATACCGTAATTATGAATGTAAAATTTCTCAAACTCCAATTGTAATTCCTGCATTAACTGAAGGCTGTAGTTATGGAGAATTTGAAAGTCCAAATGATAAGATCATAGAAGATTGTATTAAGTCACATAACCCATATGCAGTCGTAAAAGTAACCATCGACGGAAAAGAAATACCAGATATTGATAGATTCAGGATTACATCAGATTGGTTTATTTTAAATGTTACACAGGAAGATAATCCCTATGATATCAAACTTGGATCGCATAAAGCAAAAATAGATGCTATAATGCCAATAGTAAAACCATTACCTCCTGGTAAACATGAAATTAGAACAGAGGTATTCCAAGATGTTCCATCCATAATTATGAGCGATGTTCCATTACATCGCGTAATAACTTATAATTTGATAGTCGAACCAAATATGAATAAATAATAATATTGGTACATATCTTCGAGAGCCTACAGAGCCTACATACCTACATCATACAGTGAAAAAGAACTACTCAATAATTCTCTGATAAGGAAAGCAGATCTAGCAACAGAAAAATATGAACTGTAGTTGTAAATAATATCCATCGAATGGAATTAACAGATGGGTTCATACAAATTTCATACAAATTAATATCTAGTCAAAAATTTAATTATGCAAACCATCAGTAAATTTGTTATATAAATTTTACAATGTTTAGTATCATTTATTGAAATTTTGTAACAGATATTCAATTTTTCATACTTAATAACATTCATTTTTATTTTAATTTAAAAAATATGTTTGTAAAAAGATTTAATCCTGACTATTACTAATTTGTTTAAGCTCTAATTATTAAAATTATTTTTATTTATTTACTGAAATTGTTCTAGCAATAGAAAGTATCCACTAAAACGATAAGGTTATATTTTATGTTTCTTATCTGCATTTAATGTTTTTCTATATAATTGTCTGGAATTATACCGATCAGGGAACAAAAATGTAAAAGAATTCCAAAGCGAGCTGAAGCTTTTAGATCTAAGTTAGAAAGTGTAGGTGATGACTAATTGGTACATATTATACATTTGGTAAATATGATGGAGTATCGGTAGTAGAATCTCCTAGTGACGGAACATTGATGTCCTGACTATTATCTATTGAAAGTCAAGGTAATGCACGTACTGTAACTTTAAAAGCTTTGAGCTATGATGAAGCTACTAAAATAATCGAGAACATATAACAATAATCTCAATATCTGTGTAATACATTTATCGGACATTCATTAGATATTTTTTAAAGTTCTAAAGGAAATTTAAAAAAGATATTCTGTTATATACTTTACATTGAATAAAAAAATTCCATTAATTGTTGGAATCCTTATTTTTGATGATGTAGAGATCTTAGATGTTGCTGGACCTTTTGAGGTATTTGCTGTAACTCGTTTAAATGAAGAGCAACGACTAAAGCAATCATCACCATTTAAAGTATATTTAATATCTGAAAGGAATAAACAAATTACAGCAATTGGTGGGTTACGTTTAACTCCTGATGTATCCATTAGTGAATGCCCGGAATTGGATTTATTGATAATACCTGGGGGATGGGGCACGCGTAAAGAATCAAAAAATAAAATTCTTTTAAATTGGATTAGTAATCAATTTTTTACTGGTAAAGATAGATTGATTGCCTCAGTTTGTACCGGATCTTGTCTTCTTGGAAAAGTAGGCTTATTAGATGGAAGAGAAGCCACTACTCATTGGCAAGCTTTTGATTTTCTACAGGAATCTGCACCGAAAGCACAAATTCTCAAAAACGTTCGATTTACATTGACTGAACCCATATTTACATCTGCAGGTGTTTCTGCTGGAATAGATTTAGCTCTTCGTATTGTAAGTCATTTTTTTGGAACTAAAGTAGGACAGGCTACTGCTCGTCACATGGAATATCCTTATCCTAATAGTGATCACAGATAGTAAATTAATAAATCTTGTTAATCTATATTGAGATTAGAAATAAATTAAATATATCACTAAACAAATTGTTATAAAACATGAATTATAAATATATAAAATGAGTTAGTAATAATTACAAGGTTGAACAAAAAGGTTGAAATTGATGGAGGCAATAGCATCAGAAGAAATAACAAATCAGTAAATGAAAAAGCAATTAAAGATTCTGTTAAATGGAGTATTACAGAATATTCTGTATTTGTTAGTAAGCTAGTAAAAAGAGGTTTAAGCTTGAATATTGATAAGAAACTTGAAAAAGGTTGGTTCTCTGGAATTTACGTGAATTATCAAGGAGAAATAAATTTTACCGATCCTTTTACTATGGAAAATAGACCTGCTAATAACGACATCATAGGAGCAGTTGGATCATTCAATCTTAATGATTCCCAAGAATATTATGTTATTCCAGAAACAAAAGATAAATTTGTAGAAGTATTAGATAATAAAGGAGATATAGATCCTGATTTTCCTTTAAAAGATTATCATCTACATTTAAGCCATACTTCTTCAGATTCTAAATATACCAGTAAAGTGAGTATAAGAAAGTATGATGATGCTGTCTCTAATTTTATTAAAAATGAAATTCAAAAAGGTTCATTTTTAGATTTATTCGAAATATACATTGAAGAGAAAATAAATAAATTAATAATTTAAATGAATAAATATTAATATTTAGTTGAGAATTCTCGTTATAACAGAATTCAGTAACATAATATTTTAATTTTGCTATTAATTTTGCAATTATTACAAGAAACGTAATTAAAACATGTATGCTGGAACTGGAAATATAAAATAAAAAATAAAAAAGTTTGAATTTCAGAACATTACAATATGACCTGACTCATTACCTAATGTTATTCCTGGGTAATCTATCACGGATCCATTTGGCACAGGGGTAAGAAATTCGTCTGAAGCATCAAATACCTCTACACGTGCAGTAGTAATTGTCCATCGTGAATTTGTAGTTGATTCCCTGCGAAGATATAATTTGTGCCTATTTACTTTCTCTATTGGACTACCTGCGGACATATGTTGTCCACTTCTTGGGTCATTTAGTTCCGGATTTTCAACATTGCTATCACTTCCAAATCTTAACTCTTGTTCTTTATTTTTTTCATGAAAGGGATTTTCAGCATGATCACCTTGTCTTCTACACCTAAATTCCCGACCTCCAATGCCAAGAAATACGCGCTCATTGCTATCTATATCTTCATCTCCTGTCGTTACAGTAAGAATTATGTGATCTACCAATGCTACCATTATTATTATATATTATTATAAGGTTTTTAAATATGATCTTTAATCCTAGGCATCAGTGATTTTTTAAATCCCATCGCTTGGAAATTTTCCCTGCAGCAAAATTGATGATATAGGTTCACAGAAAATGTTAAAAACAAGATAGAACAAAGGGAGTGCTCAAAAATATTCTACCAAACAAGAGTTCGAGAAAGCAACTGTTGTAAAAAATAACAATTACAATGAAAATCTAAAAAGAAACTAAACAAAATAGTTGTTTTTTGTCCTAGATGGAAGAAACAAGAAGAAACTTTTGGCAAAGTCATAATGAATACTATTTCGGTAAATAATTTAGGATATAAATTATGTATTAAAATTTCATAATAGTATAAAATCTCTTTATTGCCTCATTATTTTTTTTATATTATAAAACAATATCCCAGCATCAAGCCTCTGCAATATTTCCTATAGTAGCAATCTTTATTTAGAATAATTACAATCTATTTCTATTGGTATCCGGAAAATACTTTAACAAAGGAGTAAAAGCATTAGATGAACCTAACTTAGGACACGTAGTTAGGGAAGCACCAGATAAAATTGTGATATTTGGTGGAAAAAATAAGAGATACGATATACCTATTTCAGAAATTCAACAGGTTGGTGCTAATGTTCTTATTGGGTTACCATTTTCTGAAATAGAAAGTAAATATAGTGTAAATCGAAATGATCCACTTCCTACTAGTAGAAAAGATCCTTGGCAAACGGATAATCAAACGGATTTGGCCACTTATGAGGGCAAATATCCAAACTCATTATTTAATAAAGGAGTAAGAACAGAAAATGAAGACCACGTTGGACATGTTATGAAAGAAACAGATGATAAAATAGTAGTTTTTGGATATGGAAGTGAGAGATTTGATATTCCCAAATCCGAGATACTTGCAGTAGGAAGAAATGTTATTGTAAAAAAGAACTTTCCAGAATTATTTATGTTTAAGGTAGATATGAATTTACCATTACCAACTGGAGAACCATTAGAAAACATAGATGAAGAAGCATATCCTGAATATTACCATGGTCCTAGAGATGATAAAGAAGATAAACATGATTTAATATATCCAAAATAAAATCTATCTGTCTTTCTCTATAATGTCTTTTCTGTTTATTCATTATCAGTATTGATTTTTTAATTGTCCAGAGAAGTATATCATTTATTCCTATTTCTTCTTTTTTGATTATTTCTGCATGATTGAAAATAGAATGTTTTTGTCATAATTTCCTTTATAGTTTTAATGCACTATAATTTGAATCTTTAAGAAATAGAGAAAAAATGTCTGTTAATATGTCTGTTATAATTTATTTATACTATTCTTTCTGGATAACATGTCATTTGTTTCGATGAAGAAAGACAATATGGGTGAATCAATGGTCACACAATCTGAAATGTTTCTAATGAATGAAGATTAAATTGTTATAATTGACTCATTTCTTCCCTAAATCTATAGTCTCATTTTCTATTGGAGCTAACTTGAACAGTTCCTGGTTATTTTGCTTATAATCTGATCTTTCTTTTATTACCACTTCACAATCTGATTCAGAGATATCTCCCTGAGTTGTATTCAAATTAACTACTACATCCATGCCATCTCCGCATTGAAAAATATCCTTGGCGCTACCTCCAACAAGGAGATCATTTCCATTTTCTCCAAAAAACTTGTTTACATCCTTTGAATTTGTAGAAGCAAAATCTCTAAGCCAGTCGTCCCCTTCACCTCCATAAAGTTCATCATTCCCTTTGTAACCCACCAATATGTCATCATTTAAACCACCAATTAAAATATCTTTTCCATATTTAGTTTCATTAAAAACCTCACTTGAAAGATCACCAATAATTGTATCAGCTCCCTCTCCTCCAAAAATAATATCATCTCCTCCCATTCCACGCAAATAATCTGAGCCTGTCCATCCGTATATTATATTGTTATTATTATTTCCAGTAATGTCATCGTCTGTTTCATCTCCTGTGCAGATCAACACACTCTCATCACACCAATATTTTATTCCCTGTACTTCTTTAAAGAAAGAAACTCCAGTTGGAACAACTAGCGAAATTGATATTATAATTAGTGATATTACCTTCATCTTGATCATTGTTACTCTTGGATTTTCCCACAAATAAATAAACAGTTCGTTTATTGAAAGTATCTCTTCTATCTTTTTTAACATAGTTTCAATTTTTGACGGATTGATGTCCCTGCTTCTTGTATTCTTACGAGATATTTGTATATGAACATCGATATGATAGGGCTAGGAGGTTAGTTAACTGTTTTTGACACAATTTTGTAGTTTTAAAAGTAAAAATAATTTATATCGTCCTCTGATTTTCCTTGATCGTATATTTTCTGTCCTTCCAATTAACAGTGTGTTTATATGCAGAATTAATTATGGATGTAAAAAATGCAATAAATACAAAAGTACATGCTAATGGAAAGGCTACTGAATAGAAGATATTTTGAACTATTAAATATTTTAAATGCAATATACTTGTTATTATCAACAATAAAATTGATGTTATGGCTAAAGATAGCAACACTAGATTTAGGTTGGTCATATAATCTGTTATGTGTTCTTGCTGTAACACCATGCTCATAATTGAGAATGGCAATACAATTAGAGGTAGTAAGAGCAAAAGAAATGTTGCAATCACCATCAAACATGCCTTTATTTTTTCTCTTTTGTATATGGAAATCACTAATCTTCCAAGTCCATGCCAAAGAGTAGAAGGGTCTCTTGCCCATAAAGCCTCTATGTGGTCTTTGCCATTAACTACTTTAAGTTTAAAGCCTTTCTCTTTTACTTTTCTTCCTAGTGCACCATCTTCTACAATTTCTTCCCTTACTGCTTTATGGGTACCAATTGCCTCATAGGTTTTTCGTGTTATTATAAAAAAACTGCCAAAGAGGTATCCTATCTTGCTATTGGGATTGTTTGCTTTTAGCGCAGAGTATCTAGCCAAAGAAAGAGTCCAAAGTATAGGTAGAGTAATCTTTGTCCAAAAATCAGTTGTCAATATTTTGGGCATTGCAGTAAGAGCATCAAGTTCTTCAGCTAAAAAATGATTCACAGCTAAAGAGATAGAGGTTAAAGAATGGATAGTGTCAGCATCAGTAAAAAGAAAGAGATCGCCTGTTGATTTAAGATATCCCTGATGGCAAGCCCAATTCTTTCCTGTCCAGTTATCTGGCTTTGGTTCTGCATTAACATATACAACTCTAGAATTTGTTGTGCTAGAATTCTTAATTATTTCAGCTGTTCTATCAGATGAAGAATCATTAATTACAACTATTTCATAATCGGAATAGTCTTGCTCAATTAAAGTTTCTAGACATTTCTCTATGTATTTTTCCTCATTTCTTGCAGGAACAATTATGCTCACCTTGGGAAGAACGATGTTTTTTTTAGATGATGTGAAAGAATGTAGTTTTGGTACCGCTATTAGAGATTTTATAGTATAAACAAGAAAATATACCCATGAAAAGAAAATACTAGAAATAATAGCTACTAACGTTATTAATACAGCAAAATTATATTCGACCAATTAATATAAAGAAACCTTTCTTATTACATATAAATAATATTTATATTATTTTATGCGTCAATATCTATAAATACATCAAAATTTATGAGAATGCCTAAATAATGTAATACCTTTCCTATTTTGCTATATTTTGGGATCGCAGGACTTCGAGTATGACACGTAATTGGGATCTGTCTTTTACAAATGCAAATTTTTATATTGTTAAAGTTTTAGAATAATTAAAAATTATTTTTTATATGCTTTACGATAGATATGGGAAAGTAAAAATAAATCTTATTGTTATTTTCAGAAAACTATTCATCCATGTTGTTCTTTTGATATCTAGCAGTTAAATATAATATTATAACGATAATATAAAAATAATCATAGAGTATTTACTACCATGGATGTTTTGCTCAATTCACTGACTTGGATAATTAACAATATATTAATAAATTTGAAAAAAGAAAAATAGTATTATAGATGAATTGATCTATTGGATAAGGATGATAAGTTGTCTTAAAAAAACTGCCTAGTCTAGTTAAAATATTCTCATTAAATAAGTTAAGCTCTTTATTATATGCGCATTTATTTAATTCATTTCCATCGTTGTTACAACTTTGAATAAGTAGTAAAATTCTTTTATTCTGGAAAATATCATAAGGAAGAAAAGTGATTTGACTTTCTTTTCCATTGAATTTTTCTAAAATACTTCCTGATTTACCCTCCAATCCAAACTCAACAGATGTAAGATTTGAAAACTCCCCTTTTTTCTCATGGTTTTTTTTGAGGTTGAGGTCTAATTTTCATTAGAGTCTCCAATCTTTACTCCATTTTTGTCAATTATTACCAATCTGGTATTATTTTGTAAATTAAAATTGGTCATAATTGTTAAAATTAATAGTTCCATACACCATTCCTATCAAATCATTTTCTTTTATTACTAGACTAGCAATTACTGCCAGATTTCTTCCTGTCGCTTTAGAAATAATTGCATCGCTCAAGTTTTTTTAGTCTGTTCTACTGCTTGATAATAATCTCTAAATGAAAAATTGCTTGTAGTTAGATTTAATTGACGTTCAAATGATTCATCAAAATACGCCTCTCCGTTATTTTTATTAAGTGAATTGTTAGATCATCATTTAATAGAATAAATCAAATGCATTAAATTATAATTTTTGCGGAGTAGTAATCAGCTTTCCAAACAATTGTGATTCCATCATTTTTATGTGACCCATTACCATATCTTCAAAAGGATAAACTGTGTCTATTATGGCTTTTATTTTTCCTTTACTTGTCCATTTAATTACTTCTTCTAGTCCTGCACGTGTTCCTTGGGTAGCTCCGATAAGATTTAGTCCCTTAAAGAACAGATATCTCAAGTCTAATTTTGAATCATACCCTGTGGTGGCTCCTGTAGATACTAAGGTACCTCCCATATTTAAGAGGCTAACTTCTTGTGCAAATACAGACTTTCCTATATGTTCAAAAATAATATCTACACCTTGATTATTTGTTAAAGTTCTAACGTTCTTATACCAATCCGACTCTCTATGATTTACAACATGATGAGCACCTAATTCAAGGCATTTATCCATTTTTTCTTGTGTACCAGCTGTTGCAATAACATCACAATTAAACAACTTTGCAATTTGAATACCTGCTATTCCCATACCACTTCCACCTCCCATAATCAAAACTGTTTGCCCTGGTTGAATATTAGCTCTAGTAACTAACATGTGCCAAGCTGTCATTCCAACCATAGAAATAGCTGCTGCATCTTGAAAAGAGATATTATCTGGGATTTTTATAACGTTGACTTCTGGTAAATATGTATATTGAGCAAACCCTCCCCATAAAGGACCAGTTTGAAAACCCCATACTTGTCTTTGACGACAATCATATTCTTTGCCAGCAGTACAGTCCTTACATATTCTACAGGTTAGATTGGGATGTCCTACTATTCGGTCTCCTTTTTTAATATCTAAAATGTTTTCTCCAATATCCACTACTGTTCCAGAAACATCACTTCCAGAAATGTGAGGAAGAGGAATCTTAATTGGTTCTCCCCAGATTCCCCAAAGATCATTGTAATTATAAGAGACTGCTTCAACTTTTATAAGAACTTGATTATGCTTGATTTTTGGGATTTCTATATCTTCTATTTTTACAACTTTTCTTGGATCCTTATTATGCTCACGATATACAGCTGCTTTCATGTCACTAAAAAATACAATGTGAAATTTAAAGAATAGGTTTTTAAAGTATTGTAAAAAAATCTACAAATAGAAACTAGTAATAGCAATATTATAGAAATAAAAAGCAGTTAAATTAATCTTCAAGAAATGTATTTATCACTTTAATTAATCTTTCAGGGTACTGAAACATCAACGCATGACCACCATCCTTGAACTGTGCTAGCCATGCTCCTGGAATTTTCTCTATAAGTATCATAGAATTAGCAGATGATAAGACAAGATCATTAGTTCCTGTCACTACAAGAGTATCTTGTGATATATCTTTTAATTGATCACATATTCCTTCAGACGAGAAAATTACGTCTGCTTGTCTTTAAGAATCTCAGCAGGTGGTAA
>Ga0310902_10000487_pt1 | contig 11269 bp, 12 predicted proteins | sample C24D3metaG_FD_203748 | JGI IMG/M metagenome (GOLD analysis project Ga0310902, IMG submission 203748) | Lab incubated soil microbial communities from West Virginia University Organic Research Farm, Morgantown, WV, United States - C24D3 | ecosystem: Environmental > Terrestrial > Soil >...
CGGGCTCCGGCAAATCACAGGCGATTCGCGCGCTCGAGGATCTCGGCTACTACTGCGTCGACAACCTGCCGGTGTCGCTGCTGCCGGTGATGGCGGAACTGGCCGAACGGCAGGATGAGCACAATCGCGTCGCCGTGGTCATGGACATTCGCGAGCCGCGATTCGTCAGCGATTTTCCGCGCGCCTATCGCCGGCTCAAGACCAACAAGCAGCTGGCCACCAAGATGATCTTCCTGGAGGCGGGGCACACCGAGCTCGTGCGCCGGTTCAGCGAAACGCGGCGGCCGCACCCGCTGGCGCCCGATCGTCCCATCACGGAGGGCCTCAAGGAAGAGCGCGCGTCCCTGCGCCCGGTGCGCGTCATGGCCGACAGCGTCATCGACACGTCAAAGCTCAACGTGCACGAGCTTCGACAGCGCCTGCGCGAGCTCGTCAGCGGCCACAAGCAGACCTCAAAACTCGTGTTGACGCTTCTGAGCTTCGGGTTCCAGAATGGGCCGCCCGCTGAGGCCGATCTGATGTTCGACGTCAGGTTTCTCAAGAACCCGCACTGGGTCCCGGCCCTGCGCCCGCAGACCGGCAAGGATCCGGCGGTGGCTGCCTACATCCGCAGGCAGCCGACGGCGCGAACGGCGATGAAGAAGCTGTCATCGCTGCTGCGCTGGATGGTCCCGCTCTACATACAGGAAGGGAAGAGCTACCTGACGATCGCGATCGGCTGCACCGGCGGCCGGCATCGATCCGTCTACGTCGCCGAAGCCTTGAAGCGCGAGCTGTCGGATCTCAAGGGCGTGTCCGCGAAGGTCGTGCATCGCGACCTGGTGACCACGCGATGATCGGCGTCGTCGTCGTCACCCACGGGCAGCTCGCCACCGAGCTCGTCAACGCCGCCGAGACCATCGTCGGCGATCTCCCGAATTTTTTTGCGGTCTCGATCGGCTGGCACGAGGACGTCCAGGACGCGCGCGACGAAATCGCCGCCGCCGTCGACAAGGTGAAGCAGCCCGGCGGCGTGCTGATCGCCACCGACATGTTCGGCGGCACGCCGGCAAATCTCGGCATCACGTTCCTCGAGCCGGACAAGATCGAGGTCGTCACCGGCGTCAACCTGCCGATGCTGATCAAGGCGGCGAGCTTGAAGGACGCCGGGTCGCTCATCGACATTGCGCGCCTGCTGCGCGAGCACGGCCGCAACGCGATCTGGGTCGCATCGGATTTGCTGACATCGAGCGAACCAGAGCCGAAGGCATGATGACGCGCGAATGCGTGATTCGAAACCGGCTCGGCTTGCACGCCAGGGCGGCCGCCAAGTTCGTGCACACGGCGACGCGGTACACGTCTCAAATTCGCGTCGGCCGTGACGGCAAGCTGATGGACGGGAAGAGCATCATGGGGATCCTGCTGCTGGCCGCGGCGGCGGGCACGTCCGTGATCATTACCGCCGACGGAATCGACGAGCGCGAAGCGATCGATGCGCTCTGCCGCCTGGTCGAGGGCGGCTTTGGAGAGGAACTATGGACCGCCTGACCGGCATCGGGGTGTCCGGGGGCGTCGCGGTCGGCCGCGCCGTCATCCTCACGCAGCGCACGGAAGTGATGCGCTTTCCGATCCCGCCCGATCGCGTGGATAAGGAAGTGCAGGCGCTGCACGCGGCGCGCGAGCAGTCGCGTCAGCAGTTGCAGGACATCAGCGTTCGCGTTGCCCAGGGACCGGGCAGCGAGCTGGCCGCGCTGTTCGATGCGCAGATCCTCATGCTCGACGACGAGATGCTGATCGGCCAGGCGGAGAAGATCATTCGCACCGAGCGCGTCAATGCGGCGTGGGCGGTTCATCGCGCTTACGAGGGCCTCTTCGAGCTCTTCTCGACGATGGAAGATCCGTATCTGCGGGAGCGCGAGAACGACGTCGCGGACGTCGCCGGACGTTTGCGCATGAACCTGCGCCATGGCGCGCGCGGGCCGAAAGAGCTCCTCAGCCAGATCGACGGGCCGTCGATCCTGATCGCCGACGAACTGACGGCGTCGCTTGCCGCGCAGCTGGATTGGACGCGCGTGCAGGGTTTCGCCACCGACGCCGGCAGCCGCACGTATCACACCGCGATTCTGGCGCGATCGCTGAAGGTGCCGGCAATCGTCGGCCTGCACGATGCGTCGTTGCGCATCGCCGCGGGCACGCCGGTGGTCCTCGATGGCACGACCGGGGAGCTGGTGATCGCGCCGACGCCGGAGGCGATCGACGAAGCGCAGCGGCGCGCGGCGCGCCCGCGCCGGCGCGGAGTCACGAGCGACTCAGGCCCCATCACCACCACCGACGGCGTCCGCGTCCGGCTCGAAGCCAACATCGAGCTGCTCGAGGATCTCGAATACTTGAATGAGTACGGCGCCGAAGGCGTTGGGCTCTATCGATCCGAGTTCATGTTGTCGGGCCGCGCGCTCGAGAGCGTGACCGAGGATGAGCAGTACCGGATGTATCGCAGCCTGATCGAGCAGGTGGCGCCACGACCCGTCACGATTCGCACCTTCGACATCGATGAGCGGCAGGTGGCGCGCGATCAGCCGCGCGTGGAACGCCGCCGCACGCGCCCGGGTCTCCGTGGCCTCCGTCTTGGGTTGGCCAACCCGGATGTTCTTCGCACGCAGCTCCGTGCGCTCGTCAGAGCGTCCGCCCACGGGCCGCTGCGCATCATGTTCCCGTTCGTGACCGGCGTCGAAGAAGTGCGCGAGGCGCGCGCCATCCTGCGTGACTGCGGCGCCGATCCCGATCGCATCAAGGTCGGCGCGATGATCGAAGTGCCGTCGGCGGCGCTGGCGGCGGAACTGCTCGCGCCCGAAGTCGACTTCTTCACGATCGGCACCAACGACCTGATTCAGTACTGCCTCGCCGTCGATCGCAACGACGATCGCATGTCCGATTTGTACGAGCCCCTGCACCCGGCGGTGTTGCGCTTGATTCGATTGGTGCGTCGCGCCGCGAAGCGTCACCACATTCCGGTGTCGCTGTGCGGCGAGATGGCGTCGGATCCGGCGCTGGTCGGATTGCTCGTGGGGCTCGGCTTGACTGAATTCAGCATGACGCCCGGCGCCATTCCGATCGTCAGGCAGGTGGTCCAGGAGCTGAGCGCGCAGGATGCGCGCCGCCTCGCCGGCCACGCGCTGCGCCTCGCCACCGCCGGCGAAATCGAGGAATACCTGTTCGACGCGCTCGCCGCGTCCGCCATTCAAAGGAGTCCGTCGTCTTGAATATTGATTCGAAGCAGCCACTGCATCGCGTGGAAAAACCGTGGGGCTATGAAGTGTGGTGGGCGAAGACCGGCCGTTATGTCGGCAAGCAGATCCACATCAACAAGGGCCACGCGCTGAGCCTGCAGTACCACAACGTGAAGGACGAGACGATCTTCGTCTGGTCCGGCAAGATGCTGTTCGAGCGGGAGATTGACGGCAAGCTCGTCGGCGTCGAGATGACGCCCGGCGACGCTGTACACGTCACGCCGCCCACGGTGCATCGCATGACCGCGATCGAAGACACGGATGTATTTGAAGTGTCGACCCCCGAAACAGACGACGTCGTCCGTCTCGAGGATCGTTACGGTCGCAAAGGAACTTAGAAGGGAATATCGTCGTCGGTGACGGCCGCCGCGCTGGCCACCGGATCCTGGTAGCCCGCGCCGTCGCCGCGATCGGCCTGACGATCGGCGCCGCCGCGGCCGCCGCCGAGCAGCACGATCTTGTCGGCCTTCACTTCCGTCGTGTAATGCTTCTGGCCTTCCTTCTCCCACTGGCGGGTCTGCAGGCGGCCTTCGAGATAGATCTGCTTGCCCTTCACGAGATAGGGCTGCAGCGAATCCGCCGCCTTGCCCCACAGCACGATGCGGTGCCACTCGGTCTGTTCCTTCTTTTCGCCTTCCTTCGACGTCCAGTTCTCGGTGGTCGCAATGCTGAAGCTCGCCACCGACTGGCCGCCAGGCGTCACGCGCACTTCGGCGTCCTTGCCCAGGTTGCCGACCAAGATCACTTTATTCACGCTGCCCATGTCACGTCCCCTTTACTGTCCACACGTATTCAAGTTGTTGTACATGTATTCGATCGCTCTGATAGTGGGATATCAGATCATCTTACTCCGACGTGACAGGTGAGGTCAGCCGCGCGGTTTGCCGCTCTTTAATCGATCGAGCTGCTGTTTTGCCAGCCGTGACGTCTCGTGGTCCGGGTAGATTTTCATCAGCGTCTCAAACGACTCGCGCGCGCGGTCGGTCTGGCCCATGGCACTGAGCGCGACGCCGCGCTTGTAGTACGCGTCCGGCACGCGATCGCCCTTCGGGAAGTTGCTGATGACGCGGTTATACGCGTCGATCGCTTCCTGGAACTTGCCGTCCTGCTGATAACACTCGCCGACATACCACTGGGCATCGTCGCCGAGATCGGTGCGTGAGAAGTTGCGGAGATAGGTGTTGAAGCCGTCGATGCAGAGCGCCCACTGTCCCGCGGTGTAATCGACCAGCGCGGTGTTGTAAAGACGTGCCGGAGACATCCCCGCTGCCAGCGCAACCGGCGGAGCGACCGGGGCCGCCGCGGCATCAGGCGACGCTCCCGGCGCCACCGGGGCGCTCGGATCGACGGGCGCCGGCGGCGTGGCGGGGAACTGCGGAATCGCGAGGCGCAGCGCTTCGACTTCCTGCGACAGGCTCGTGATGCGGACCGTGTTCTCGTCGATGCGCTCGCGGACGATGCGCAGGTCGTTGCCGAACTGATCGACGGCGAGCTTCTGATCGGCGAACGACTTCCGCGTTGCCGCGGCCTGCTCGTCGACACGCCCGTTGATGGTCTTGAGCGTCGCGCTCAGTTGATCGATGGCGGAGGCCAGTTGCTGCTGCAGTTGTTGCGTCTGCTCCTGCAGCATCCGGATGTCGGCCATCATCTGCATTTCACGGCGCGACTGCGCCGCGGCCGGCGCGGCCAGCGCCAGCACGACCACGAGACCGGTAATGATTCGTCGTCTCATAGACCCATTTTACTTTGCAGTAATCACGAAATGCGCGCGGCGGTTGTTCTTCCACGCGTTGTCGTCGTGGCCCGCGTCAAACGGGAACTCCTTGCCGTAGCTGACGGTCTTCACCTTGTCCGCCGGAATACCGAGGGAGACCAGGTAGTTTTTCGCCGACAGCGCCCGCCGCTCGCCGAGCGCCAGGTTGTATTCGGCGGTGCCGCGTTCGTCGCAGTGCCCCTCGATCGTGATCTGCATGCCCGGATACTTCTTCAGGACGGCCGCGTTGGCCTGCAGCACTTGCTGGCCATCGGTGCTTACATCCGAGCTATCGAGCTCAAAGAACAACGGGCGAAGAGGCGAGTCGCGGTTCAGATCGTCGATCGACTTCGATCCGATCGTGTCCTCGGCCGGCATCGGCGGCACGATGACCGGCTCCGCGACCGGCCGCGGCGGATCTGGAGGCCGGGTGGGATCACCCGTGTTGGTAACCATCGGCGGCGGCATCGGCCGCGCGACCGGCGGCTTGGCCTTGTCCTTACATGCGGCCACGCCGATCGTCAGTAACAAAACAAGAACCATCAGCGCCTTGGCGTTTCGTCTCATACGCATTTGCCTCTCAAAACCCGTAACTTGCTCTGTGTTCCTATTGCGACCAATTTGGTGTCTGGTTATTGCCGTCCCTGGTGATCTGCCGGATGTTGCGCCCGTCGCGATCGACCGTGAAGATCTGGCTTTTGCCGGCGCGCGTCGACATGAACGCGAGGTGGCGGCCGTTCGGCGACCACGCCGGGCTTTCGTTCGTGCCTTCACCGAAAGTAATCTGCCGCGTCTCGCCGGTGCCGATATTCAGCACCTTGATGTCGAAGCCGGGTCCGCTGCGCGCGGAGAAGGCGATCTCGTTGTACGGCGCCGGCGACCAGGTCGGCCGATCCGCGTACGACTCCTGCGAGATGCGCCGCAATCCTGCACCGTCGGCGCCGACGACGTAAATCTGCGGCGTGCCGGTGCGTCCGGACGTAAACGCAATCTGGTTTCCGTTCGGCGACCACGTCGGCGTCGTATCGATCTCGGGATTGTTCGTGAGCCGGCGAGTGTCGGAGCCATCGCGGTTCATGACGTAGAGCTCCGGATTGCCGTCGCGGCTCGACGTGAACGCGATCTTGGTGCCGTCAGGAGAGAAGACGGGCAGCCAGTTCTGACCGGAGCCCTTCGTGGGGATCTCCATCGTGCCCGCATAGATGTTGGAGATCAGGATGTCCGGCACGCCGGTTCGGTACGACGTGTAGACGATCGATCGGCCGTCCGGCGACCAGTTCGGGAACACGTTCAACGCGCGGTTGATGGTGATGCGGCGCGGGTTGGCGCCGTCGTAATCCGTAACGTAGACCTCTTTCACGTCGCGCTTCTCGACCGTGCCGACCACGGCTTCGCGATTGCGATCGGAGGAGAACGTCAGCTTGGTCTTGGCCACTCCACGCAGCCGCCGTTGCGACTCGTGGAGATCGTCCGACATGTAATGCGCGTAGAGACGCGGGTTCGCCGCCGAGCCGGTGTACTCGCGACCGAAAACAGAGGCCCTCGCGCGCACGTCATACAACCGCAACTCCACGCGGACGCCGGTCGCCACCTTCTGCACGGTCCCAATCACCACGCCGTCCGCTCCGAGCTCACGCCAGCGTTCGTAGGGAACCATGTCGAGCGTCGGCGCCGCGGGAATGGTCTTATACGTATCGCGCGGAATCATGTAGAACTCGCGCTCGAAATTCAGATCGTCCCACAGCACCTGGGCGACGACGCGCGCTGCTTCGGTGGTCTCGCGATCGCTCGAAAGCGCCAACAGTTCTGGCACTGCGATTCGTGTCTGGGTGCCGGGGGCGTCGCCGACGAGCGGCGGTAACTCCACGGTGGTCGGCTGCTTTGGTGGTTGTTGCGGCTCTTGAGGTGGTTGGGGTTGTTGAGCCACAACCAATGCCGACGCACTCACCATCAGCGCGGCCAGCAGTTTGAGTAGAACGGATGCTCTTGTCATTTCATGGTCTCAGCGCTGGTAATCGAAATACAAATGGACCGCTAGTGCAGGCTCCGAATAACCCTGCGGCAAGGGCGGCAGTTTCGTCAGGATCAACGCGCGCCGCGCATAGAGATCCAGGACTTCAACGCGGCTCGACTGTTCAACGGTGATATCGACAATGCGCCCGTCCCTCTGAATGACGAACCGCAGATGCACGCGTCCTGGCGCGCCTTGCTGGCTGCTCCAGTTGCTCTTGATCGCCGCCGCCATCGTCTGGAGGTACTCGGGACAACAGAAATCAGACACTTCGAGGTGGCCGCCGCTGCCGCCGCCACCCGACGACAAGCCGAAGCCCATGCCTTTGGCACCGGTCTCGGCAATGGCGGGGCCTTGCTGGATTTCCTTGCCGATCGTCGGCTTGGTACTACGCGGATCCTTCGCGTCGACCTTGCTCGGCGTGATCTTTTTCGGCGGCGCCTTGGTCGGATCGATCATCTCCGGTACCTTCGCTGCAGGCGGGCGCACCGGCTCGATCGTTTTTTTCGGTTCGACGGGGACCTGCTGAATCGTGCGGCTGCCCAGCGTCGAGGTACCGCCGTCATTCGGGCCGACCGGGCCGCCGAAACTGACCTGCATGATCGTTTCGGGAGGGTCAGTCTTCGCGCCGAACAACCATGCCGGAAGAAACACGAACGCGCCGAAGACCACCGCGTGCGCAAGCGCCGACGCGCCGACCAACGAGGTCAGCCCGCCGCTCTTGTCGGCCCGCGCGATGAGGACTTCGCTGACGGCATCCATCAGTGATGCAGCCCCATCAAGAAATCGGCCATTACTGCTGCGCCCTCCGCTCCTGCGCGACGATCCCGACCTTCTCGATGCCGGCCTCTTTGAGCCGGCCGAACACGTCCATCAGCTCCTGCAACTGCACGGTACCGTCGCCCTGGAGATACACACCCTTGTCGGTGCGGCCCTGCATCGCTTGCCGCATGCGCTCGGCCAGCACATCGACAGGCACCCTTTCCTTGTTGATAAAGACCCTGCGATCGGCACGATAGGTCGCCGGCACCGTCACGTAAAGCGGATCGGCCGTGGTCATCTTGTCCGCGCGCCGCGACGTCGGCAGGTTGACCTCGACGCCCTTCTGCATCATCGGCGCGGCCACCATGAAGATGATCAACAGCACGAGCATCACGTCGACGAGCGGGATGACGTTGATCTCCGACAGCGACGTCGTGACGCGGCGGCCGCGGCGGCGCCCGGTGTTCGCGTCCGCCTGCGACATGACTTTCGGCACTAGGTGAAGTTCCTTTCCGAGATGTTGAGGAACTCGAGCGCGAAGTCGTCCATTTCCGACGCGTAGTACTTCACCTTCGCGGTGAAGTGGTTATAGAAGTAGACGGCCGGAATCGCCGCGAACAGGCCGAGAGCCGTCGCGATCAACGCTTCCGCGATCGGCGTGCTGACGACGGCGAGATCCGTCGAGCCTTGCGCGCCGATGTTCATGAACGCCGTCATGATCCCCCAGACTGTTCCGAATAACCCGATGAACGGCGTGATGCTCGCGGTCGTCGCGAGAAACATCACGCGCTTCTCGAGCTTGTTCACTTCGATCGACGAAGCGCGCAGCAGCGCGCGGTCGAGTGCCGTGATGCTCTTAAGGGTTGGACGCGGCGCAGGGGTTCCGGGACTGGACGCGGGCTGCGAGAGCCGGAGCTGGGCCGTCAGCTCGGCATAGCCCGCCTGGAACATGCCGACGAGCGGGCTCGAGGCGAGCGATGGGCACACGGCCTGGACTTCAGAGAACTTCGCGCTCTTGCGGAAGACCTCGAGGAACGTCGACGAGTGGTGTTCGATCCCACGGAACGACCACCACTTGTAGAGGATGATCCCCCAGGAGATCACCGAGAAGAGCATGAGCAGTCCCATCACCGCCTTGACGGGGGGACTGGCGGACAGTATCAGCTGCGAGAAATCTCCGGCGGCATCCCGAGGCGGCATCCCAGCCTCGAGTTGCAATGCCAGGACCAACAATCCAGGCGTCGGCAACAAACCCTCCGATTCAGTTCCATGGGGATGCGCTGCTGGGAGAGCGCCGTATCGTGCAAACGTAGCACGCCATGGGAAATTCTGTCAAAGTAATGATACGACGAGAGTTGCAGTCTTTCCTCGACTTATCGGCCGGCCGGGATCCGGCAATCACCCGCGCGTGGCAGCAGGCCCTCGCGTGTCGGGGCTGCGATGAGCCGCGGAATGCTACGATGAGATTTCGTCTCGTCGAAGGCATTCCCGATGATTCGCTACCTGGCTATCCGCAACCTCGCGGTGATCGAATCGGTCGCCGTCGATTTTGAACAGTCGTTTAACATCCTGACGGGTGAGACCGGCGCCGGAAAATCCATCCTCGTGGAGGCGGTCGGCCTCTTGCTCGGCGGGCGCGCGACGCAAGACCTCATTCGCACGGGTGAAGATCTCGCAACCGTCGAAGCCATCTTCGAGACCGAAGACGGCAGCGAGCTGATCGTTCGACGCGAGATCACCTCGCAAGGCCGAAGCCGCGCCTTCATCAACGGCGCGCTCGCGACCGCGGCGGCGCTCAAGGATCTTTCGAACCGGCTCGTCGAGCTGCATGGTCAGCACGAGCATCAACAGCTGCTCGATCCATCACAGCACCTCGCCTTGCTCGATGCGTGGACCGGCCTCGAGTCCGCGCGGGCCGACGTCGCGGCGGCATTCGCGAATGTGCGCAGCCTGCGCGAACAACTCGATCGGCTGCGCATGGACGATCGCGAGCGGGCGGCGCGTCTCGATCTCGTCGAGTTCCAGCTCGGAGAATTACGGAAGGCCAACCTGCAGGCGGGCGAGGACGAGACGCTTGGCGCCGAGCGCCAGTTACTGCGCAGCGCCGATACCATTCAGCGCCTCTGCGGCGAGAGCTACACGGAGCTGTACGATTCCGAGGAGGCCGCGCTGACGGTCCTCGGGCGAGTCTGGAAACGCGTCAGCGAGCTTGCCGCGATCGATCCGCGGTTCGCGCCGTACCTCGACGCCCGCGACGGCATCAAGGCCGAGCTCGAGGATCTCGCGTTCACGCTGCGCGACTTCGCCGACGGCATCGACGCCTCGCCCGAGCGGTTGCAGAAGGTCGAAGATCGGCTCGCGCTGATCGAGCGGCTCAAGCGCAAACATGGCGGCACGCTTGAAGAAGCGATCGCGCGTCGCGATCGACTCGCCGCCGAGCACACGGCGTTGACCGGCGGGCAGTCGACGGTCGCCGAGATCGAGCAGCAGCTCGCCGATGCCGGCAAGAAGTTTCTGAGCGCCGCCAGGCAGCTCTCGGCCAGCAGGCGCGAGGCCGCGCCGAAGTTCGCGCGCCAGATCGAAGGCGAGCTCGCGGACCTGGCGATGGAGCGCACCAGGTTCGAAGTGCGGCTGACCTCGTCAGAAGCGGAAGGGCAGTGGACCGAGGCGGGCATCGACAGCGGCGAGCTGTTCTTGTCACCCAATGTTGGCGAGGATCTCCGGCCGCTCGCCAAGATCGTCTCGGGCGGCGAGCTGTCGCGTGTCATGCTGGCGCTGAAGACCCTGGCCGCGGCCGACTCGGGTCCCGCGAAGACGCTGATCTTCGACGAGGTCGATGCCGGCATCGGCGGCCGCGTCGCGACCGTCGTCGGCCAGAAGCTCGCGTCGCTCGGCGATCGATTCCAGGTCCTCTGCATCACGCACCTGCCGCAGATCGCGGCGTGCGGACGCAGCCACTTCCTGATCGAGAAGCGCGTCCAGGGAAGACGGACGGTCACGAGCGTGAGCCGCCTCGAAGCCGATGAGCGCGTCGCGGAGCTGGCCCGTATGATGGGTGGATCGGCAGCGGGGGAGAAGGCGCTGGCCAGCGCGCGCGAGCTGCTCGACGCGACGAAAGCGAAAGGCGAAAGCGAAAGGCGAAAGTCGCCACAGAAGGCGCGGAAAACACCAGGGCCTCAGAAGGCACAGAAAGCTCAGAGCTCTTGAAATACTTCATCGAGACGTACGGGTGCCAGATGAACGTGCACGACTCCGAGCGCATGGCGGGGCTGCTCGAGTCGGCGGGGTACGACCGTACGGAATCCGACAGCGACGCCGACCTGGTCGTCATCAACACCTGCAGCGTGCGCGAGCGCGCGGAAGAAAAGCTCTACACGCGCCTCGGCGAGATCAAGGAAATGGGCCGCGAGCTCGGTCGCGATCCGATCGTCGCCGTCGCCGGCTGCGTCGCGCAGCAGGAAGGCAGCAAGTTGATCA
>Ga0310902_10000495_pt1 | contig 11240 bp, 8 predicted proteins | sample C24D3metaG_FD_203748 | JGI IMG/M metagenome (GOLD analysis project Ga0310902, IMG submission 203748) | Lab incubated soil microbial communities from West Virginia University Organic Research Farm, Morgantown, WV, United States - C24D3 | ecosystem: Environmental > Terrestrial > Soil >...
GAAAAAGCGATCGTCGAGCAATCCGCCGCCGGCGCCAGCGGCCGGTGCGCCCGCCGCCCGCGCAGCTACGCCCGCATCCACACCCAAACGCGAAAAGCCTGAAAAGCCGGCAGGCGGCGGTGAAGTGGTCAGGCTCGACCGCTTCCGGAAAAAATAGCGTTGCCTGCCTCGGTCTGCGACCGGGCTTGTGCCGGCGCTTATTCGGCATAATTTCGACGGGACGCCCGCACGACGGACCAAGTCATATGCCCAAAGCTGGCAATCGATCCTCGAAAACACGCGTTGAAAGTGACGCGTTCGGGGAATTGAAAATTCCTGCGAACAGACTGTGGGGAGCCCAGACGCAGCGCTCGTTGCATAACTTTCGCATCGGCACGGAATGCATGCCGAGCGAAATCGTGCATGCCCTCGGGCTAATCAAGCGAGCCGCGGCCGAGGTTAATCGCGACCTCGGTTCGCTTGACCGGAAACGCGCGTCAGCCATTGCCGCCGTGGCACAAGAGATCGCCGACGGCAAACTGGACGAGCACTTCCCTTTGCTGGTGTGGCAGACCGGCTCCGGTACGCAAACGAACATGAACGTCAACGAAGTGATCGCCAATGCAGCGAACCTGAAACTGGGCGGTCAACTCGGCGCAAAGGCGCCAGTGCATCCAAACGATCACGTGAATATGAGCCAGTCTTCGAACGATTCGATCCCGACCGCCATGCATATCGCGGCGACCATCGAAATCGAGCGAGAACTCAAGCCGGCGCTGGCGCACCTGCTTCGGGCGCTCGACAAAAAGGCGAAGGAGTTTTCCAAGATCATCAAGATCGGCCGTACGCACGCAATGGATGCGACGCCGGTCACCCTCGGGCAGGAATTCTCCGGCTATGCCGCGCAGGTCAAATCATCCCTTGCCCGGCTGACACTGGCGCAGCACGAGCTATATCCGCTTGCGCAAGGAGGCACGGCTGTAGGCACCGGCCTGAATTCCAAGCGGCAATTTGCAAAGGCCTTCGCAAAGCGGATCGCTCAACTGACGAGGTTGCCGTTCACGAGCGCACCCAACAAGTTTGAGCACATGGCCGGCCACGATGCCTATGTGTTCGCGCATGGCGCCATCAACTCCGCCGCCACGGCGCTTTTCAAGATCGCAAACGATATTCGCCTTATGGGGTCTGGTCCGCGCTCCGGCCTCGGCGAATTGATCCTTCCAAGCAACGAGCTTGGGTCTTCGATTATGCCGGGGAAGACCAATCCGACGCAGAGCGAAGCGCTGACGATGGTCTGCTGCCAGGTGTTTGGAAATCAAACGGCCATTACGGTCGCGGGAAGCCAAGGGCATTTTGAGCTCAACGTGTATAAGCCATTGCTCGCGTATTGCATGATGCAGTCGATCCGACTGCTCGGTGACGCTGTCGTCTCTTTCACCGACAATTGCGTCGTCGGAATTCGCGCCAACGAAGTGCGCATCCGCGAATTGATGGAGCGCTCTCTCATGCTCGTCACCGCCCTCTCCCCGAAAATCGGATATGATCGGGCCGCTCAGGTCGCGAAGGCGGCGCACGCCAATGGAACGACGTTGCGCGAGGAAGCGATTCGTCTGGGTTTCGTCACGGCGGCCGAATTTGATCGGCTCGTCCGGCCAGAAAAAATGACCAGACCGCACTGAGTTCCATCGACAACCTGAGCTCGGGAACAATTTGGGCTTATGTATTCGTGCGGGCGCGCGGGACGTAACCGGTACTATTGACGGGCTTCTTTACGTCAAATGACGCGGGTACAAAAAGTTACCCTAGAGTTTCGCGGGCCATACGTTTTACGTCTTCGCCAGTATAGCAAGGCTTGGTATGAATATTATTTGGGAATCCAGAAGTTTCCTAGGATATTCCCACTTTGTTTCTACTGATGCTCGTGAGGATTCATTTGCTCGCGTTTTCTAATCAACTAACTGTGTATTGAACTCTGCCCTCAAACAGCCCAGCAGTGTCCCGTTCAATCTTGTGAAGTTCGCCGTAAAGGCACGTTTCCGCCAACCTATGGGCGCATTTGGCAGCGATGGTTCAGAGTTAGCTGAACGTAGAACTGAAACTCGCTGGTTACTGTCGAGGACCCGGAATGGCTGAGGTGATCAATCTTCGGACCGTCCGCAAGCAAGCGAAACGGCAGAAGCGTGATCAGACTGCACAGACCAATCGTCTGGCTTTCGGCCAGCCCAAACATCTCCGAAAGCTCGAAGCTGCGCAGCAAGCCAAGGCTAGCCGCGACCTCGACCGGCGCCGGATTGAAAAAGGGGACCGCCGATGAAATCTCCGGTTGTCAAACGTTCGATTGTTATTGCGGGACACAAAACGAGCGTCAGTCTCGAGGACGCGTTTTGGAAGGGACTAAAGGAAATCGCTACTGGTAGAGAAGTGACGCTGTCAGACTTGGTCGCTTCTATCGACACTGATCGCCGTCACGGCAACTTGTCATCAGCGATACGTCTTTTCGTTCTCGACCACTATCGTGTGCATAGTGTCGACGACCACAGCAGCATGCATACCGATACCCGCGATATACCAGGTGCGCGCGTTATTCACTCAGTTCTGCGTGCCGACTGACGCTGCGGGCCGACCTACACTTCGTGGCTTGGGCGCCGGCTTTACGTCGGTCGGCGCCGGTAATGGCGGTGCCGGATTGACTTTCGGCACCGGCCGAGTTGCCGGTTGTTGTGGGACAAGTTCGATCGCACGTAACCGCTTTGTCTGATTTTCGACAGCCCGCAGGGTGAGCCACCCGGTGAGCGCCGAAACGTCAATATTGTACGAAACGTCAGGCAACGGCCCCCTCAGGGCCATGAAGATGTCCGGGCGCGTGCCGGCCGCCTCGTTTTGGCCGGACAGCACCAGCCGTGCATCGACCAGGCCGTCGGTTAGATCGAAAGCACCGGAGACAGACAGCGCTGCATCCTTGCTGTCGACGGCCGGGTTGCTGAGACGGATTTGCCCGGCGCTTACCGTCAGGACCGATTCTGCACGTCGGACCGAAAGCCGGCCGCTGCCGATTGACTTGCGGACGACGTCGGCAATACGGCCCTGCTCGATCGCAAGGCCCTGATCGACGGCACGGGTTACGGCGTCGAAAGTCCGTGGATCGAGACCAGCCAACTGGGCATCTGTCAGCTCGATCTTGCCCGATCCCCTTGCAGAGCCAACGAGCGCTACCGCGCTCAGGCCGGTCGCCTCGCCTTCCAAGCTCAGATTCAGCAACCCGGTAACCGGTGGCCGCGCCGCACCGGAGAACAATGCGCCGCTATCCGCACCCGCGAGCGACATTTTCACATGCGCGTTCAGGCCATCCTGCTCATTACGGAACGTAACGATGCTGGCGAGCTTTCCGCCTGCCACGTCGCGTCCGTTGACATTTGGCAATAGCTCCACGCGGCCAAACCTGAATGCAATCTCGCCAGCAAACCTGCCGAACAATCCGGAACCGAACGGCTCGCTCGACCAGGACCAGCCTGGTCCATCTTTCAAGGCGCGCGGCAAACCGATGGCAACGGCGAGCAGACTCCCGCTATCGGCGACATTCACATCAACGGCGCCTTCAACACGCCGAGGAGAAGCATCGTCAATGCGAAAGCGGCCATGAATGGCCGAGGCACCCAATTTTGCATTGACGTCGTCAAACGTGAGAGCGCCCGCCGCAAGCGCAACGCGCGATGACAATCTGAACGGAAGCTGGCCTGCACTGGCGGCAACCGGTCCCGGTCGCAGCGGCTTCAGATGGGCTTCGCGCACCTCCACCAAAGCGTCGCCCTGAATGCGGCCCGTCGCAGGTACTTTTCCCTTGCCGTTGAGTTTTGCCGCCAGGCCCTCCCCTGCCACTTGAACATCAAATGTAAGGTCGCCGCCGACCGGCCCCTTCAAGCTGGCCTTCAGCTGCGCCGGACCATTGCCTGATGCGACGACCTCGTCGAGCTTGGCAAATTTCACCAAGGACCCAGCCGTCGCGTCGACGGTCGCATTCATCTCGACCACGGATATGCTGCGAGACTGCCAATCGCCACTGACGCGCGCACGCACATCGACACGCAGTTCGTCGAGCGTCCCCGTCACAGCAACCCGCGCGGCTGTCGACGATGTCTTGTCGTCGCCTGCGACATCAAGGGTCCCGTGCAGCTTTGCGCGCCCAACCCGCTCGAGAATTCTGACGGCAGACGCGATCCGCTCCGGCACGACCTTTTCTGCGATCGTGGCGATTGCTGCAGCTTTCGTCGTTTCCAGATCGACGACGAATGAGCCGCGCGGCACGTTTCCCTTCGTTTCGATGCGGCCCGCCGCGCTGAAGCTTCCTCCGCCGATGTCGCCGATCGTGAGCCGGTCGACCTGCAGTCCGTCCGGATCGACATGCATATGCACGCGCGCGTTTCCCGCATCGACCCCGCTGAACGTGGCACGCCCGATTTCGATCGCAAGCGTCATCTCGCGCGGGCGTTCGAGCGCGGAGCCGGCGAGGAGCGCGCGGCCAAACCCAAGCGCCGCGTCAATATCAAGCTGCGGCGTCTTCAGGTCCGCGTCGAGCTTCGCCGGCCGATCGGTGGAGGCGAGCGTGTAGAGAAGCCGACCCGTCACAGGCCTGCGATCGAATTCGGCCTTGAGCTGCTCAATCGCAATTCTATCGCTGGCAAGCGTGACGTCGCCGTGCAGGCTCAACGGACGAATATCGCCTTGCGGGGTATCGCCCCGCCCTTCGAGCCAGAGCGCCAGGGCTCTCGGATCGGACGAGTCGATCTGTGCCGGCCCCGAAAAAGCAACGCCGTCATTGCCGACGGCGAGGCGCCCACTGAGCCGCACCTGGGTCAGACCCGGCGCGCGGAATTCCAGACGATCGAGACTCCATCCGTTTGCATTGCTGCTGATATCGCCGCGCAGATTCTGCAAGCCGTTACCGCCGAGAGTCACCTGATCGATGCCGATACCAAGCTGCACCGGCAGCGACGTGCGGAATGCGCTTGTTCCGAACGCAACAAGCTGGCGTATCACGGCCGCAGGCGTCTGTTTCTCGGCACCGCCCCCAGAAACAGCCCGGTCGACATCGATCTGCCGTCCGGACAAGACCCCGTTGAATCGTGGCCTCGCGCCGAATTTGAAGTCGGCCACGCCGGTCAACTTGAGCCCCTGCTCTTCCGAGCCGTACTGGAATTCGACGTCCTGCATCAGCGCCGACTGCGCCGTTGCTTTGATCTTCCCGCCGATGCGCCACGGCTGGGTGACATTGCCGGCCGCAGGGCTTGGCCGGCGCAGACCTATGCCGACCGGCCGCGCCAAACCGAGCGTTCCGTCGAATCCTGGCGTGTTGCCGGCAACCGCCAGGATGCCATCGGCCTCGAAATTGAGCGGATAATCAGTGGGATCCACGTTGAGGTGCAGCCTGAGCGTACCCGCCTCGCTGACGCGGCCCAAAGCGAGTCGGTACGGGTAAAGCGCGCCGGCGACTGTGACCGCCCCCTCGCCCTTCACCGGGCCGACAAGTGACCGCGCTTCTCCGTTGAACCAAACCCGTCCGAGCGTGAGGCTTGTGCCACTGGCCGCGTCGGCCAGCGCAACCGTACCGTCTTCGATGCTGAGCCGGTCGATCGACAATTCGTCTGGCTTGAAAGTCATCGCCAGATTCGGCGCCTGCAATCGCCCGGATGAATCCAGGCCCAGGCGGACCTGTGGTCCGACAACATGAAGCTCGGCGGCACGCCATTCACCACGCATGAGTGAGCCGAGCGCGAATTCAACGCCGAGCGAACGAGCGCGGATCGTTTCGCTGCCATCTCCGATCTGGATGTCGTGCAGCGTGAGACGCGGCGACGGCAGAAACCGCGCGTCGATGCCGCCCGTCACGCGCACGTTGACACCGATCAGACGGCTCGCCTCAGCTTCGAACAGAGTGCGATGACTGCCCCAGTCGAGCAGCAGCGGTCCTACCAGCGCCGCAACGAGCGCCAGGATGATCGCAATCGCTAATCCGAGCAGTGTAGTTTGCAACGCCAACTCCCGCGCCAGACCGCATCCGGCATCCGTTCGCGCTCACGTTCAATAAAATATAGGCCAGATTTGCCGCTCTTGTCGGCAAATCTGTGTCGCGGAACATTTGCCAAGCCAATGTCAGCGAGAAGCGCGCAGGTCTCAGCTCAGTGCGACGATCTTACCCGGGTTCATGATGTTCTGCGGATCGAGGGCGCGCTTGATCGAGGCCATGACCGCCAGAGCAGCCGCGCCGTGCTCGGCTACCAGATACTTCATTTTCCCTTGCCCGACCCCATGCTCGCCAGTGCAGGTCCCGTCCATCGCAAGCGCGCGTTCGACCAGCCGCTCCGAAAGGGCCTTGGCGCGCTTGACCTCATCGGCATCGTCCATGTCGACAAGAAGCGTGAGATGAAAATTACCGTCGCCGACGTGGCCGACGATTGGCGCAAGGATGCGGCTTTCCGCAATGTCGCGTTGCGTTTCGGTGACGCATTCCGCCAGCCGTGAAATCGGCACGCAAACATCGGTCGGGACCATTGCGGCGCCCGGCCGCAGCGCAAAGTTCGACAGTGCCGCGTGGTGGCGCGCCTCCCACAACTTGGTGCGCTCCTCCGGCCGCGTCGTCCAGGTGAAGGGGCCGCCGCCGAATTCCGTCGCGATCTCACCAAAACGCTTTGACTGCTCGGCGACCGACGCTTCGGTGCCGTGGAATTCAAGGAACAGCATCGGCGTTTCCGCCAGCCCCAGCTTGGAATGCAGGTTGACCGCCCTCACCTGCAGCGCATCGAGCAGTTCGATCCGCGCCACCGGGATGCCGGACTGAATCGTGTGAATGGCGGTGTTGCAGCACGCTTCCACGGACGGAAAGGGGCAAATCCCGCCTGAGATCGCTTCCGGAATGCCGGAAAGCTTCAACGTCAATTGCGTAATGACGCCGAGGGTGCCTTCCGATCCGACCATCAGCCGGGTGAGGTCGTAGCCCGCCGACGTCTTCTTCGCACGGCGGGCGGTATCGATTACCTCGCCATTCGCCAGTACAACCTTGAGGGCAAGCACGTTGTCTTTCATCGTGCCGTAGCGCACCGCGTTGGTGCCGGAGCAGCGCGTCGCCGCCATGCCGCCGAGAGATGCGTCGGCACCAGGATCAATCGGGAAGAATAGCCCGCTGTCGCGTAGCTGCTCATTGAGAGCCTTGCGGGTGATGCCGGGCTCGATGACGCAGTCGAGATCCTCGCCATGCACGGCAAGCACTTTGTTCATATCGCGGAAATCGATCGACACTCCGCCAACCGGCGCGTTGACGTGCCCTTCGAGCGAGGTGCCGACGCCATAGGGAATGATTGCGACGCCGTTTTCGGCGCAGATCCGTACGATTTGCTGCACTTCTTCGGTGCTTTGCGGAAAAACGACGGCGTCGGGCGGCTGGTTTGCAATCCAGGTGACTGTATTGCCGTGCTGCTCACGCACGGCCTGCGAGGTCACGACCCGGTTGCCGAAGGCGGCGGTCAGAGCCGCAATAGTTCTCTTGATTGCGCCGGCATTGCGCTCCCGCCCGGCGACCTCACTCACAGCCATAAACCTGTCCTCTGCTGCGCGTCAGCCGACGTTAGCAGAGGACAGGTTGCGGGTGAAACGAGACCGGCGGCGGCGGGGTTGCGGGGACAACCTTCGGTTAGGGATCCGCCGCCTGCCGGCCTCGTTAGCTCAGGACGATCGTCCGATGAAGGGAACGATCATCGCCACCCGCTGCCGGTAGCGGCGATACTCGTCGCCGAACAGGGCAATCAGGTCATGTTCCTCGAGCGCGATACCGACAAAGATGTAAGCCGTCACGACCGCAGCAAACAGCAGGTGGCCGGCCGTCATCACGGGCGTCGCCCAGGCGAAGATGATGAAGCCGAGATAGATCGGGTGACGGACGACGTTGTACAGCATCGGCGTCATAAATTTCATCGGCGGCATCGGCTTGCCGGCGAGATTGTTGGCGACCTGATGCAGCCCGAACAGCTCGAAGTGATTGATCATGAACGTGCTGATGAAGACCAGCACCCAGCCGAACAATCCGAGATACAGGAGGAACGCGGCAATCGTGGGCTCCTTGACCTCCCACACCACGCCGGGAATCGGCCGCCACTGCCAGAACACAAGCGCGAGCGCGAGGCTGGCGAGCAGCACGTAAGTGCTGCGTTCGACGGATTTCGGGACGATTGTCGTCCACCATTTCTTGAACTGCGGCCGCGCCATAACGCTGTGCTGCAGTGCGAATATCGTCATCAGCACGAGATTGATGACGATGGATTCCACGAGAGGCCCGGCGGAACCGGAATCGATCGTTTTCGGCACCACCAGCCCGCTGACGAAGCCGAGCGAGTACACAATGACAACTGCGAAGACGAGATAGGCCACGATGCCATACAGAAACGCGACGAGCTTTCCCATGAACATCTCCTATTGACTGCGGTGATTCGACTTTGGCGTTCTCAGTGAACTGGGCAGCACAGAGACCTTGGCCGGCGCGAACGTCGAGCCTGCACCTTGCGGCAACGGATTGCGTGGCAAAAACAGAACGTAGCTCACGAGGATCGCGATAGCGCCAATCAGCCGCGGCAGAACAGAGCGTCCTAACCGGCGCAGGATTTGATTTGTGGTCTCCCGCCGCAACAGAAAGGCCTTGCGTCGATAGACATCCATATCGACGGTGCCGTTACTGCGGCGACGGATACTAGTGACCTGTATTTGCATTGCGTCCTCTGTTTGGATGACAGGTGCGCTCAATGAGATCCCGCGTCAGCAGCAGCCTTTTTGTAGAAAGCGTAGTCTGCGCTGTACGGCACGCTCAGGAATGTTCCCGGTGCATCGCAGGCCGCGTCGGCGCGGCCACCATGCGTGTTCAAACGTTGGACCGTTGTGGCTCCGCTGAGAAGTCCGGACCCGTGCCGGGCAGCGACATCCAGTCTCAGAATCGGAATATCGTTCGTGGTCGCGCCGGGCGCCTGCGCCGAAACCTTGGCACTCACGGCGCTGCCGTCCGCCATCACCCAAACCGGTCCTGCAAAATGGTGGCCGACGGTCTTGCCGTCGATCACCAGCGTTGCGATCGGCTCACGGAACTGCCAGGTCAATTTGCCTTCGGAATTTGTCTTGCACTCGTAGACTTGCGCGCCGATCGCGTGAACCGACGCAATCAGTGTTTCACCACGAGCAACAATTGCCTCGGGAACTTCAGCCGCCGCCGACGGGGCGATCACCCGCATGGACAGATACGCGGCAATGACTGCAAGGATGACCGGACGAAAAACGCGGCCGGCGACCCGGAGGAAGTCCGTTCTGGTCTGCGCGCGGAGGGCCAGCGCTTCCTTGCGATAACGGTAGATATCGACCCCGAAGCGCCTGATCGTGTGCAATTCCATCACATGCTCCATTCGTTTTCGGCAGCATGAATGCGCCCTTTGCGGCCGAAAGACTTTGGGTCCCGCTTGATTTGTTCTTGAGGAAGTCTTGATTTCGCTTTAGAGGGCCGACCCGTAGGGTTTTACGGCCGTTCGTGGGGTCCAACGTGCTGTTTTTATTCAATAATTATGTGTTGGACTGCCAGCGCCGGGAGTTGCACATGGGTGATATCCCGGTCGCTCTCGAGCCCCAGGTTTTCGATCTTCTCGTTTATCTCATCGAAAACCGTGATCGCGTCGTCAGCAAAGATGATCTGATTGCGTCGGTGTGGGCCGGCCGCATCGTTTCCGAATCGACGCTGACCAGCCGGATCAATGCCGTGCGCAGGGCCATCGGCGACACCGGGGAGAAGCAGTCCTGCATTCGCACCTTCGCAAGGAAGGGCTTTCGCTTTGTCGCACCCGTCGAGGCCACGGACACTACAGGGCAAATGGCGGGCCTGGAGGTCGATTCCGCCCTCGCGCTTCCGCAAAAGCCGTCCATCGCGGTCCTGCCCTTCAGCAATATGAGCGGCGACGTGGCAGATGATTCCTTCGCGGATGGCGTGACCGAGGAAATCATCACGGCGCTGTCGCGCGTGCGCTGGTTCTTTGTCATCGCGCGTGGCTCCGCCTTTGCGTACAAGAGCAGGGACATCGACCCCAACGACATCGCCCGCGAGCTTGGCGTGCGGTACGTCCTGATGGGTAGCGTCCGCCGCGCCGGCGATCGTATTCGAGTCACTGCCAAGCTCATCGACGGCAGCAATGGCAGCAGCGTCTGGGCCAGAAGCTACGATCGCGCGCTGTCCGACATATTTTCCGTCCAGGATGACATCACGCAGACAATCGTCGGCGGTATCGAGCCGGAGCTGGGCCGTGCCGAGCGCGAAAGAGCGCGCGTGAAGCACCGCGACAGCATCGATGCATGGAGCACATATCAGCGCGGCATGATTCATCTCTACCGCTACACGCAGGACGACCTCGTCGAAGCACGCAAGCAGTTTGCCGCGGCAATTGCGACTGACCCCGAGCTCGGGCCTGCCTATTCTGCCACCGCCGAGGCCTACTACTACGAAGTCGTCTATGGATTCGCCGAATCGGTCGCCCACAATCGCGAACGCGCCATCGAGTTCGCGCAAAAGGCCGTTGCACTCGACCGCGACGACGCAGGTGCGCATTGCACACTCGGACGCGCGCGCTATCTGCGACGGGAATATGCGGCAGCTATTTCCGAGCTCGAGCTCGCTCTGGATCTCAATCCGAGCCTGGCGCTTGCACATTATGGCCTGGGCGCCGCATTCGTGTTCTCGGGAAAACCGCATGAAGCCTTCCCGCATCTGGAGTCCGCGATCCGACTCAGCCCGCAGGACCCCAATATGGGCTCTTATCTCGTACGGCTCGCCGAGGCCAAATATCTGGTCGGTGAAGATGAAGCCGCGGTGCGTTTTGCGTTACGGGCTTTGGCGCAGCCAAGCTTCCAGTGGTCGCGCTACGCAGTTCTCATCGCGGCATTGGGACAATTGGGACGCGAAGACGATGCGCGGCGTTATCTCACCGAGTTGACGCGGATGCGACCGAACTTTTCTGTCGCCTTCGTGCGCGACATGCATCCCTTCAGCCGCGATATGGGCGCAGACCGTTACTATGAGGGTCTGCGCAAGGCCGGCGTGCCGGAAGGGGCGGCATAGGGTCCGCCAACTCAATGAAAGCGATTGATGCGAAATGGCTTCGCCCGCGCCGGCCGCATCGCCCAGGTGCGCAGCGCGGCGACACGTCGCAGGAGCCAATTCCACAGCCTGGTTCGTCGAAACATGTTGGCTC
>Ga0310902_10000496_pt1 | contig 11237 bp, 12 predicted proteins | sample C24D3metaG_FD_203748 | JGI IMG/M metagenome (GOLD analysis project Ga0310902, IMG submission 203748) | Lab incubated soil microbial communities from West Virginia University Organic Research Farm, Morgantown, WV, United States - C24D3 | ecosystem: Environmental > Terrestrial > Soil >...
GCATCGGATGCCGCGTCGCCGCCCTGCGCCCCTGATCGCCGTTCGAGCATCCGCTCGACGCCGAGCACCGCGACGAGCGAGAGGTAGCAGAGGAACACGAGGAACACGGGCTCCTCGAGCGGCAGCTCGGGCGCCAGCAGCACGCCGGTGGCCCAGGCCGAGTCGCCGCGGAAGAACACGCCGAAGCCGATGCCTGCGAGGTCCCAGGCGAGGAGCACGAGCGTGCCCGCGCCGACCGCGAGCGCCGAGGCGGCCGGCGCACGCCGGAACGCGAGTCGCCAGCGGACGTCGATCAGGGCCATCGCGGCGATGGAGGCAAGGAGCGCGCCGAGGTAGGTGAAGCCGGTCATCCGCGGTTCCGGTGGAGCGGGCGGGCGTCGAGTGCGGCGGTGTCCAGCGCGGCGACGTCGAGCAGGTCGGGCACGCCGGCCGGTGGGGTCGGGCGGGCCGCGGGGGGTTCGGACAGCGGCCCGCTCGACCGGTCGCCGCGCACGCGCTTCAGCACGTTCTCGGCCCCGATGAGGCACATCGGCAGCCCGATCCCGGGCACGCTCGATCCGCCCGCGTAGTACAGGCCGCGCACGCGGCGGGAGCGGTTCGATCCGCGCAGGAACGCGCTCTGCCGCAGCGTGTGCGCCGGTCCGAGGGCGCCGCCGCGCCAGGAGTGGAGGTCCTCGGCGAAGTCCGCAGGCCCGACCGTGCGGCGCACGACGATGCGCTGCGCGAGGTCGGCGGTGCCGGTCGCCGAGGCGATGCGGGCGACGGCGCGGTCGGTCGCGTCCTCGACGAGCCGGTCGCCGGCGCCGTCCTCGCCGCCGCGACCGATCGACACGTCGGCAGGGACCGGGACGAGGATGAACAGGTTCGTGTCGCCGGCCGGTGCGACGGTCGGGTCCGTGGCGCTCGGCATGCAGGCGTAGAACGACGCCGGATCGGGGATGCCCGGGTCGTCGCCGAAGATGCGGTCGAAGTTCGCGTTCCAGTCCTCGGTGAAGAACAGCGTGTGGTGGGCGAGCCCGGGAACGTGCCCGCGCACGCCGAGCATCGCGAGGACCGCACCGGGACCCGAGGTCCGTCGTTCCCACCACGATTCGGGATACGTCTGCGCGTGCAGGGGGAGCAGCTCGGTCTCGGTGTGGTGCAGGTCGGCGGCCGACACGACCCGGTCGGCTGCGGCGCGATGCAGCGACCCGGTGGCGTCGACGTAGCGCACGCCCGTGACCGTGGGCGTCGCATCGCCCGTCACCTCGATGGCCTCGACTCGTGCCTCCGTCACCAGCTCGACGCCCGCGGCCGCGGCGATCCCGGCGATCCGGGCCATGAGGTGACCGAACCCGCCCTGCGGGTAGAACACGCCCTCCTCGAGGTCCATGTGGCTCATGAGGTGGTACATCGCGGGCGTGGTCGAGGGAGACGACCCGAGGAACACCGCGGGATATCCGAGCACCTGGCGGAGCCGGCGGTCGCGCACCGCGTGCGCGGCGAACCGGTCGAGCGGCGTGGTGAGCAGGCGCGCCAGGCGGCCGGCCCGCCCGAGCACCTCCGGCGCGAGGAACGCACGGGGGTCGTCGAAGTTCGTGTAGAGGAAGCGCCGCACCGCCACGTCGTAGGTCGAGGCGGCCGAGTCGAGGTAGCGTTCGAGCGCCGCGCCGGCGCCCGGCTCGACCGAGTCGAACAGCGCGACGTTCTCGTCGCGCGTCGCGCGCACGTCGAGCGGCGCGTCGTACCCGTCGGCGTACACGCGGTAGCCGGGGTCGAGTCGCACGAGGTCGAGCTCCTCCGCTGCACTCGTGCCGAACATGCGGAAGAAGTGGTCGAAGACGTCGGGCATCAGGTACCACGACGGACCCGTGTCGAACCGGAAGCCCCGCCGCTCCCACGTGCCGGCGCGCCCGCCCAACTCGCGCCGGGCCTCGAGCAGCGTGACGTGATGCCCGTCGCGGGCGAGCAGCGCCGCCGACGCCAGCCCGGCGATGCCGCCGCCGACGACCACGATGCGCTCGGATGCCGCGGTCATCGCCCGATCCCGCCGGGAGCGATGGCCGACCGCACCGCGATCGCGAGCTTCTCGGGATCGGGCACGCGGATGCGCGTGGCGATGAGCTGTTCGGCCGGCGTCTCGCGGCAGCGCTCGGCCAGCCGGGAGAAGAGGCCGTGCGCCGCGGCCACCGCCGCGCGGGCCCGGCGCGGCAGCTCCCGGATCGTGCGGCCCGACATCTCGAGGTCGCGGTCGATGTCCGCGAGGATGTCCGCCTTGTCGGACTCGGTGAACGCGTCGGGGTCGACCCACGGGAAGTAGTTGCGGCCGAGCTCCTGCCAGTCGACCGCGAGGTCGCGCAGGAAGTTGATCTTCTGGAACGCGGCGCCGAGGTGCGCGGCGCCCTCCTCGAGGCGCGCCCGGCGCCCGGCATCCGGCGGCTCCTCCATCAGGAACACCGCGAGGCACATGAGCCCGACCACCTCGGCCGAGCCGTGGATGTACGGCCCGACCTCCTCGGCGCGGATCGGCGACGGGTCGAGGTCGCGGCGCATCGACGCGAAGAACGGACGGGTGAGCTGCTCGCCGATGCCGGCGTCGCGGGCGGTGAGGGCGAACGCGTGCACCACGAGATTCGCGGAATAGCCGCGGCGCATCGCCGTCTCGGTCTCGGACTCGAGCTCGTCGAGCACGTCGAGGAGCTCGCCGTCGTCGAGGCCGGCCGCCCGGGCGGTGCCGTCGACGACCTCGTCGGCCACGCGCACGAGCGCGTAGATCGAGCGGATCCGGCGGCGCGCATTCGGGTCGAGCAGACGGGCCGCCGCGCCGAACGACGTGGAGTACCGTCCGATGACCACGGCTGCGCTCGCCTCGGCCGCGTGGTCGTAGCGGTCGAGCGGCGTGGCCTCGCGGCTCATCGGGCACGCTCCGCGGCTCGCTGCGCGAGCTCGCCCAGCTCGGCGCGCAACGGGGCCGGCAGGTCCTCGGCGTCGAGCTCGTACCGCGCGAGCGTCACGTACTCGTCGGCCAGCCGGCGCGCGGCCTCGAGGGCGCCGCAGCCGCGGAGCGCCTCGCGCAGCACGTCGGCGCCGGCGTCGTCGAGGTCGGGGTCGCCGAGGCGCGAGGCGATGGCGGGCCAGGCGTCGGTGGTCGCCGCGTGCGCGGTGAGCGCCGTCTGCTTGCCCTCGCGCAGGTCGGACGCCGTGGACTTGCCGGTCACCGCCGGATCGCCGAAGACGCCGAGGATGTCGTCGGTGATCTGGAAGGCGACGCCGACCAGGCGCCCGTACCGGGCGAGCGCGCCGATCGCGGCGTCATCGGCGCCCGCGAGCACGGCCCCGGCCGTGAGCGGGCACTCGAACGAGTACACCGCCGTCTTCTGCTCGAGCGTCGCGACCACGCGCGCCACCTCGGGCGGGTGGTGGGAGCCGGCGTGCACCACGTCGGCGAGCTCGCCGGCCGCCGACACGAACACGGCCCGGTCGAGGATGTCGAGGAGGGCCGCCCGGCGGCCAGGGTCCACCGGCAGCGTGGCGATCTCGCGATGCGCGCGGCTGAGTGCGAGGTCGCCCGCCAGCACCGCGGCGGTCTCACCCCACACCTCGCTGACGCGGTCGTCGGCCCCCTGCGCGCGGGCTCGCCCCGCGAATCGCGCCGCGATGTTCGGCTCGCCCCGCCGCACGGTGTCGCGGTCGATGACGTCGTCGTGGATGAGGAAGGCGGTGTGCAGCAGCTCGAACGCGAGCGCGACGCGCGTCGCGACCGGCCGGTCGTCACCGCCGAACCCCTGGTAGGCGGCGTACACGAGCTTCGGCCGGATCTGCTTGCCGCCCGAGCTCTGCTGCTCGAGCGACTCCCAGAGCGCCGCGTAGTGCTGGCCGTACTCGCCGGCGCGCTCGCGGGCGTCGGCGAAGAACGCGCGGAGCTCCTCGTCGACCGAGTGCGAGAGCAGGTCGGTCACCGGAACAGCTCCAGCTCCCGCGCCTGCAGCACGAGCCACGGGCTGAACGCCCACGGCGCGGACTCGACGGCGCGCACGAGGTCGTGCGGCGGGATCCACGCGAACTCGGCGACCTCGCGCGGGTTCGGATCGGGCTCGTCGTTCGTGGTCGCGACGTACACGGGGCACACCTCGTTCTCGACGATGCCGTTCGCGTCGGTGGCGCGGTAGCGGAACAGGGGGAGCGCGAGCTCCACGTCGCCGAGGTCGATGCCGAGCTCGTAGTCGGCGCGTCGGCGCACGGCGGCGGCGAGCGACTCGGCCGGCTTCGGGTGTCCGCAGAACGAGTTGGTCCAGACGCCGGGCCAGGCCTGCTTCGTGAGCGCGCGGCGCGTGACGAGCACCTCGCCGAGCGCGTTCACGACGTGGCACGAGAAGGCGAGGTGCAGGGCGGTGTCGGGGCCGTGGGCGGCGCTCTTGAGCGCACGCCCGATGGGGCTGCCCGCCTCGTCGAGGAGCACGACCTCGTCGTCGATCGCTTCGATCGTCTGTGACTGTGACATGGCCCCTCCAGCATGGCGACGATTAATTCACTAACTAGGTTAGTGATTTGACGATAGCATCGCTGTATGCCGAAGGGAACAACCGAAAGTCGGAGTGACGACCACTACTGGTACGGTCGCGTCGACGAGTCGGCCCTCGAGGTGCTCGAGGCGGTCCGCCGCCACCGCGCCGCCGAGGCGCTCATGCGCCGGCGCATGCGCGAGGACATGGACATGGGCGACACCGACCTCGCCGCGCTGCGGTGGCTCATCCGCGAGGAGCGCGACGGCCGCCCGGCCACGAGCGCCGGACTCGCGCGCGCCCTCGGCATCACCACGGCTGCGACCGTGAAGGTCGTCGCGCGGCTCAGCGAGGGCGGGTACATCGAGCGCACGCGGCATCCGTCGGACCGGCGGGTGCTGCTGCTCGGCACGCTGCCCGGCGCCCACGAGCGCGTGCGCAAGGCGCTCGGCCCGATGCACGAGCGGATGATGCGGCTCGCGTCGTCGTTCGACCACGTCGAGCGCGAGGTGATCGTCCGCTTCCTCGACGGCCTGGTCGAGGTCGTCGAGACCGCGCCGAGCACCGATCCGGCATGACCCGGGATTGCGGTCGATGATCGCGCCGGCGGGCGAGTGCGTCATGCTGGAGCAATGCACAGAGGGAGCGGCGACACCTGGGTCGAGGGCCCCGACGGCGCGAGGTACTGGGGGCGCTTCGGCGCCGCGGGCCTCCTCGTCGTGAGCCCGCGGTCCGAGGTGCTGCTGCAGCACCGCGCCGCGTGGAGCCACTTCGGCGGCACGTGGGGCGTGCCCGGCGGTGCGCGCCACGAGGGGGAGAGCGCCGTGGACGCCGCCGTGCGCGAGGCGGGCGAGGAGGCGGGCGTCCCCGCCGACGCCCTGCACGTGCGCTTCACCTCGGTGCTCGACCTCGGCTACTGGTCGTACACCACGGTCGTCGCCGATGCCGCCGACCGCTTCACGCCCGTCGTGAGCGACCCCGAGAGCATCGAGCTGCGCTGGGTGCCGATCGCCGACGTCGACGACCTCCCGTTGCACCCGCGCTTCGCCGAGGCCTGGCCGGGCCTGCGCGAGCGGCTCTGAATCCGTCCGCGCGCCTCTTGCCGAAGCTTCAGGCGGTGCGCTCGCCCGCGGCGGCCTGCGGGCGCGGGAACCACGGCACGATCGCCGACGTCCGCGCCCGGTAGGCGTCGTACTCGGGGTACTTCGTGCGCGAGATCGACTCGGTGAAGATCGTCGAGCCGACGAACAGCAGCGTGAGCAGCACCGCGCCCGCGATCGTCCAGTGCAGCCAGACGCCCGTGGCCGCCACCGCGAACCCGTAGAAGACCCACCACTGCGCCTGCTCGAAGAAGAAGTTCGGATGCCGCGAGTACCTGAACATCCCCGTCTGCAGGAACCCGGGCTCGGGCGTGCGCCCGGCCGCGCGCTCGGCCGCCTTCCACCGGTGGAACGTCCACTGCTGCTGGTCGGCGACCGTCTCGCCTGCGAGGAAGCCGAGGAACGCGACCGCGAGCACGACGTCCCACACGCCGAGCGGCGTGCCGGCGGCCTCGTAGGCGGTGAACGCCGGCAGGCAGAACAGCAGGATGAGCGCGTTCTGGTAGATCGAGATGAAGAACAGGTTGAACAGTTGGTACTGCCACGGCGCCATCCGCCCGCGCAGCACCGCCCAGCGGTAGTCCTCGCCGCCGGGCCGGTAGCCGCCCTTCCGCCCGTAGTTGAACGTCAGCCGGATGCCCCAGAGCGTCACCAGCGCGGCCATGAGCACGAGCCGGGCGTCGAAGCCGCTCCATGCCGCGAACACCCACACGTACGCCACCGGCACGATCGACCAGATGCGGTCGACCCAGGAGTACTCGCGCGTCGCCACCGAGGCGATCCAGGTCGCGGCGGTGACCGCCGCGCAGATGACGAGACACACGCCGAGGGGACCCATGGCCGCATTCTAGGGCTCGATAGGATCGCAACGTGGCCGGGGACAGCGCGGGGGCGGTGGGGACCAGGATCTGGACGATCCCCAACGTGCTGAGCATGCTCCGGCTCGCGCTCGTGCCGGTCTTCCTCGTGTTCATCGTGATCGGCGACTACGTGTCGGCGCTCGTCGTGCTCATCGTCGCGAGCCTGACCGACCTCCTCGACGGCTACCTCGCCCGCCGGCTCGGGCAGATCACCCGGCTCGGCCAGCTCCTCGACCCCGCCGCCGACCGCCTCTACATCTTCGCGGCGCTGGTGGGGCTCGCCGCGAACAGCCTCGTCCCGTGGTGGATCGTCGTGGTCATCGTGGCCCGCGACGTGTTCCTCCTCATCCTCGGGATCGTGCTCGCCAACCACGGCTACGGACCGCTTCCCGTGCACCAGCTCGGCAAGGTCGCGACCTTCGCGCTCTTCTTCGGGCTGCCCGTCATCATGCTCGGCCTCGCCTTCCCGTCGGTCGAGCCGGTGAGCGAGCCCGTGGGCTGGGCGATCACCCTGTGGGGCGCGTTCCTCTACTGGTGGGCGGGCATCATCTACGCGATCGAGACGGCGCGGGTCATCCGCCTGCCGCTTGCGGCGGACGAGTCCCGATCGGATACGCTGGAACAAGGAGGTTAGCCGTGGCGGATACCGACAACATTCAGGCTGGCGGAACCGGCGAGGCCGACGGCGTCGCCCCCGACACCTCGTCGAACAGCATCGTCGGCGACAACACGGCCGACACGACGATCGGCTTCAGTCGTGAGGCTGCGGCGCAGCTCTCGGCCGTCGACACCGACATCTCGGCCGAGGAGCAGGAGGCCATCGCCGCCCTGCCGTCGGGGTCCGCGCTGCTCATCGTGCGCCGCGGCCCCAACACGGGTGCGCGGTTCCTGCTCGACACCGACGTCACGACCGTGGGCCGTCATCCCGACGCCGACATCTTCCTCGACGACGTGACCGTGTCGCGTCGTCACGCGGAGTTCCTCCGCCACCGCACCGCGTTCGAGGTGAAGGACCTGTCGTCACTGAACGGCACCTACTTCGACGGCGTGCGCATCGACACCGCGCTCCTCAGCGACGGCGCCGAAGTGCAGATCGGCAAGTACCGGCTCACCTTCTACGCCTCCCGACGCGACCTGGCGCCGCTGGCGAGCGGCTAGTGCCGGGCACCGCCGCGTCCGCGAGCGCGAGCGGCCAGGGTCGGCTCCACGGCATCGGCCAGGTCCTCGCGCTGCTGCAGCCCGAGTTCCCCGAGCTGACGCCGTCGAAGCTGCGGTTCCTCGAAGAGCAGGGCCTCGTCTCGCCGGCGCGCACGGCCGCCGGGTACCGCAAGTTCTCCGACGCCGACGTCGAGCGCATCACCGTCGTGCTGTCGATGCAGCGCGACCACTACCTGCCGCTCAAGGTCATCCGCGCGCACCTCGAGTCCATCGACGCCGGCGAGACGCCGGCGCTGCCGGGCGCCGTCGACGCGTCGTCGTTCCTGGCCGGCGCGCGCCGCTACCGGCGCGCCGAGCTCATCCAGGCCGCGGGCGCGACCCGCGCGCTGCTCGACGAGGCGATCTCGGCGTCGCTGCTGCCGGCAGCTGAGCAGTACGGCGACGACGCGCTCGGCGTGCTGACCGCGCTCGTCGCGCTCCGCGGTGTCGGCATCGAGGCACGCCACCTGCGCGGACTGCGGGCCGCGGCCGAGCGCGAGGCCGCCCTCGTCGAGCGCGCGATCGCGCCGTCCCGGCGGTCGGATCCCGCTGACAAGGCCCGCGCCGCGGAGGCCGCGCTCGAGCTCGCCGGACACCTCGAGACGGTCCGCACGTCGGTCGTCCGCAGCGCGCTCTCGGCCGTCGCGCGCTGATCCGCGACACGCCGTGACGTTCGGCCCGATGTGTTTGGCCGGAACCCCCCGGATGGGTAGCGTGGGAGACGCGCCGCCGGGGTGCGGCGTGAGAGTGAGGGGCGATCGGATGAGTGAGCTCGACCGGAGCGAACGCTACGACCTCGGCCTGCTCTTCACCGACGGGATGCCCGAGCACGACGACGGCACCGGCTACCGCGGAGCGGTCGCCGCCCGCGCGGCCGGCATCAGCTACCGGCAGCTCGACTACTGGGCGCGCACGCAGCTCGTGGAGCCCACGGTGCGCGGTGCGGCCGGCTCCGGATCGCAGCGCCTCTACGGCTTCCGCGACATCCTCGTGCTGAAGCTCGTGAAGCGACTGCTCGACACCGGCATCTCGCTCCAGCAGATCCGCACCGCAGTCACGCAGCTCCGCGAGGCGGGCATCGAGGACCTCGCGCAGACGACGCTCATGAGCGACGGCGCGAGCGTCTACCTCTGCACGTCCGACGACGAGGTCATCGATCTGGTCAACCGCGGCCAGGGCGTCTTCGGCATCGCCGTCGGCAAGGTGCTGCGCGAGGTGGAGTCGACGCTCGTCGAGCTCGACACGCAGCCCGCCGACCCCATGGACGAGCTCGCCGTGCGTCGCGGCTCGCGGTCGCGCAAGATCTCCTGACGCGGCATCCGCTCGGCGCCCTCGGGTGCACTGCAGTCGAGCGCGCGCACGCGATTCAGGTCGACGGATGCCCCGTGACGGGCTTCATGACGTCGCGTGACGCCGATCCCGCGACCGACTTCGGGCGGCCGACGCCCGTCAGATGACGGGCGACTGGAGCTCGAGCGGGGTGCCCGCGTACTCGCCGATGCGCGCCGTGCGCAGCACCCGGTCGAGCAGCTGGTCGAAGTGGCGCGACATCTCCTCGGCGCTCTCGCCAGGCCACATGTGCAGCGGTTTCGCGGCGCCCTGCGCCTGCTGCAGCGACGTGCGCTCGGGCAGCTGCGGCGAGAGCACGAGCGGGCCGAACATGTCGCGCAGCTCCTTGATGCGGAACTGGTGCTCGAGCGACTGCACGCGGGCACGGTTCACGATGATGCCGAGCGGCTGGAGACGAGGGGAGAGGCCGCGGCGGATCTCCTCGATCGCGCGGAGGGCGCGGTCGGCGGCGGCCACCGAGAACAGGCCGGGCTCCGTGACGACGGCCACGCGATCGCTGGCGGCCCAGGCGGTGCGGGTCAGCGCGTTGAGCGACGGGGCGCAGTCGATGAGGACGAGCTCGTAGTCGGCCTCGACGTTGGCGAGCGCCTCCTCGAGCTTCCAGATGTCGCGGATCGACGGGTGCGGCCCGTCGTAGTTGATCGCCGAGGGGCTGCCGATCATCACGTCGATGGTCGAGCTCGGGTTGGACCGGGCCCACCCGCTCGGGGCGATCGCCGAGCGGACGATCTTCTCCTTCGGGGAGGCGAGCACGTCGGCGACGTTGAGGTGACCGGCCATCTGGATGTCCATGCCGGTGGAGACGTCGGACTGCGGATCGAGGTCGACGACCAACGTGCGGACGCCGCGGGCGAAGGCCGCCGACGCCAGTCCGAGGGTCACGGTGGTCTTGCCGACGCCACCCTTGAGGGAGCTGACGGAGAGAACGTGCACGAACAGATACGTTACCTTTAGACCTCGGGCGATACCTAAATGTTCGCTGTGCGGAAACCCTCGGAAAGGCCTGCATGTTCACGAAGATCCTGGTAGCCAATCGCGGAGAGATCGCCATCCGGGCCTTCCGCGCAGCCGTCGAGCTCGGCGCGAAGACCGTCGCCGTGTACCCGTTCGAGGACCGCAACTCGCTGCACCGCCTGAAGGCGGACGAGGCTTACCAGATCGGCACCCCCGGGCATCCGGTGCGCGCCTACCTCGACGTGTCGGAGATCATCCGCGTCGCGAAGGAGTCGGGCGCCGACGCCATCTACCCGGGCTACGGCTTCCTCTCCGAGAACCCCGAGCTGGCCCAGGCGGCCGCCGAGGCGGGCATCACCTTCATCGGCCCGCCCACGCAGGTGCTCGAGATGGCCGGCAACAAGGTCACGGCCAAGGAGCACGCGATCGCCGCCGGCGTGCCGGTGCTCAAGTCGACGCCCCCGTCGCGCGACATCGAGGAGCTCGTCGCCCAGGCCGACGAGATCGGCTTCCCCATCTTCGCGAAGGCGGTCGCCGGCGGCGGCGGCCGCGGCATGCGTCGCGTGAACTCGAAGGACGACCTCCGTTCGTCCCTCGAGGAGGCCATGCGCGAGGCCGACAGCGCGTTCGGCGACCCCACGATGTTCCTCGAGCAGGCCGTGCTGCGCCCGCGCCACATCGAGGTCCAGGTGCTCGCGGATGCCGCGGGCGAGACCGTGCACCTCTTCGAGCGCGACTGCTCGGTGCAGCGCCGTCACCAGAAGGTCATCGAGATCGCGCCCGCCCCGAACCTCTCCGACGACGTGCGGCAGTCGCTCTACCGCGACGCGATCGCGTTCGCGAAGTCCATCGGCTACGTCAACGCCGGCACGGTCGAGTTCCTGCTCGACACCGCGGGCGAGCGCGCCGGCCAGCACGTGTTCATCGAGATGAACCCGCGCATCCAGGTGGAGCACACCGTCACCGAGGAGGTGACCGACGTCGACCTCGTGGTGTCGCAGATCCGCATCGCAGCGGGCGAGACGCTCGCACAGCTCGGCCTCGAGCAGGACGCCATCCGGCTCCGCGGGGCCGCCCTCCAGTGCCGCATCACCACCGAGGACCCGACCGCCGGGTTCCGTCCCGACACCGGCAAGATCACGACGTACCGCTCGCCCGGCGGCGCCGGCATCCGCCTCGACGGCGGCACGATCAACCCGGGCGCCCAGATCAGCCCCCACTTCGACTCGATGCTGGCCAAGCTCACGTGCCGCGGCCGGGACTACCCGGCGGCGGTCGCCCGCGCCAAGCGCGCC
>Ga0310902_10000504_pt1 | contig 11164 bp, 11 predicted proteins | sample C24D3metaG_FD_203748 | JGI IMG/M metagenome (GOLD analysis project Ga0310902, IMG submission 203748) | Lab incubated soil microbial communities from West Virginia University Organic Research Farm, Morgantown, WV, United States - C24D3 | ecosystem: Environmental > Terrestrial > Soil >...
CGACGCGAGGAGCGCGTCTCGAACCCCGAGCGCGCCACCCCACCAGCAGGCAGCGACCGACATGGCGCCCCAGGCGAACCCCGGACGTGAGAGATACCACCCGACCTCACCGACCGGGACAGCCGGCGCGCTGTCGAAATCGACGGGGGCACTGACGATATCGGCGAGGCCCCGCGCCACCCACGGTCCGTCATGCGGGCGCACCCCTGGTTCATCCAAAGCGACCGCGAAGAGCCGGCGCTGGTCGCCGACGAAGGCCGTCACCAGGGCGTGGGAAAGATGGGCAGCGAGAGAGCACCACGGTTTCCTGCCGGAGAGGGTCCAGCCTGAAGCGCTCTGGTGCGCGTCCACCCGCAGACCCGGCCCTTCCGCCGCGAAGACGCCCCACGACGAGTCCTCGTCGACCCCGATCGCTGACAGATTCCACGGATCGGCGCCGGATGCGAGGTTCGTGCCCGCCTGCTCGAGGATGCCGAGTGCATCCAGATGCGGCTCGAGCACACGCGCAGCGGCGACATCGCGGTACGCGGTCGCGGCGAGACTATCCCACAGCTCCACCGTGTCGCCGGTGCCGACGGTGGGGAGCGAGTTCCCAATGGCGACGGACCATCCGATGGTGGCGGGAATGTCGTGGCCGAGCGACACCCCCGACTCGGCATCGGCCATAGCGCCAGTGGAGGCAGGCTCGCCCGGGATTCCAGGAGAAAGCAGTGAAGGCTGCTGCGTCCGTCGGGCACTCGTGATCATGATCCGACCTCCAGCGGGCGAGGGGCTGAGGCCCGTCTTGTCACTCGTGCCACGCGGGTTCCTCCTGATCATCGATGACGCTCTGCTCTCGGGCGAGCGTAGGTGGCCATCACGGCGGCGTCGCCGGCCTTGACACCGAGGGGCGCTGCATGCCAGGTTCATCGACCGCGGGGGACCGGGGAACCGCCCTGCCTCACCTGCGGATCGGCCGGGAAAGGGGGCCTAAGCCCCCGACGAGCCGGGGGAGGGGTCGTTGCGCAGCTGCTTGCGGAGGAAGATCTGAGCCGTACCGTCGCCCTGGTCGACCCGCTCCGTTTCGCGATACCCCCGCCTGGTGTAGAGCCGCACGTTGGCGTCGCTGTGCGAACCGGTGAAGAGCTCTGCCTCGCGGCATCCGACCGACCAGCCGCGCTCTTCGACCGCGTCGAGCAGCATCCCGCCGATTCCTTCGCCCTGCTGGTCGGGAGCGATCGCAATCCGCCCGATCAGCAGGAGGTCGCCGTCCGCGACAGCCCGAATGGCGCCGACGATCCGCTGTCGCCTTCCCGCCACGAATCCGAGGTTGTCAGCGAGCTCCGCTTCGAGTTCCTCGAGTGTCTGGGTGAGTGCGGGCATGTCAGGGTCGCGGTAGATCAGCGCCTCCTGGACGAACGCTGCTCGCTGCACGGTGAGCACTTCGCCCGCGTCGTCGGGGTGAATGGGACGGACCATCACCTCGTCCACGTCTCGGACCGGTTTCCCGGATCCCGCATTGCTCCGCAACGCGTCAGGAGCGTCAGTCATGATGACCGCCTTCCATACTCCGGCCACGGGCTGCACGGCATCTCCGACGGCCCGACGCGGAAGCATCATCGAAGCACGCTGGGGAAGGTTGTGGGCGGTGCTTGACAAACGGGCTCGACCCCATGCGCCGGTTGTCACCGGACATCTGGAGGACGGCGACGAGTGTGCCGGGCGCGAGGAAGATGGAGCAACTCCTCGTGGCTCACCTTCAGGACGTCGAACACGCCAGAGCCCGGAACGGATGCCGCCTACCTCGCGGACGGGTGGGTCGCTGTCATCGGCCTCGATCCGGTCTCCTCCGTGAAACTGGACTTCCTCGGCACCCGCGCCGCACTCCACCCGCGGTGAGCGCTGACACCCGACGAGGCGGGCGACGCCGGCGGCATGACGTTCCAGGCTAGTGAAAGGGACACCGCGACGCTGACGGCGCTGCACGGACGAGCCCTCCGGACCGCGGCTTGGTGGGCAGGCGTCGACGGTTCACACCCAGTCCGACTCCCGAGATCGAGATACGAGGGTCGCTGAGCGTTGCGATGGCGGTGGAGAGTCCGACGATCGCGAGCTTCTCGCCTGGGCACCGATGGCCGGTGCGGACCTCGGCTCCGCCGTGCGGAATGAACGCGGTGAGCGCTTCGTAATCGTCGACGCCGCGGAATCGCTCCGGATCGAACCGCTCCGCGCTCTCCCAAGACCGGTCATCCAGGTTCGTGCCGAGGATGTCCAGGACCACTCGGTCGCCCTTGGACAGCGTGACACCGTCCAGCTCGACGTCCTTCAGAGTCCAGCCGGGCAGCATCGGCACGAACGGTGCGGTGCGGCGCACTTCTTGCGCGAACATCGTGGCGGCCGGTCCCCCTTGCAATCGAGCTCGCTCGGACACCTCGGCCGCGATGCGCTCTCTCCACGCAGGGCGATCGTGCAGCTCCTTCGCCGCGAACGCCACGAACCTCGCAACGGCGATCATCGGTCGCATGGTGTTCTGCAGTTCCACCCCCGCGACGCGCGGCGGCAAGAGGTCGCCGTTCTCGTCGCGATGCCAAGCCCACAGGAACAGAGCCGTCTCTGCCCCAGGCGTAAGATCCCCCGCTCGCGTGGCCTCGACCAACTGCTGAGCGTGTCGATCCGACCACCAGCGGTTCACCATCGCCCTCGGAAACGCCGGCGAGTACGGCGCTCCGAATCCGTCGACGATCTGGGCGAGCCGTCGCGCCCACCGGGTCTGCGCATCCCGCGTTCCCGGCAGTGCCGCCCACCGCATGATGGCTCGTCCGAAGGCACCCACCGCAGCGTCGTATGCGCTGCGTCGTCCCCCTTCGAGCCAGTCGCCGAGCTCGCCCTCCCACTCGTGCTCGAGCAACGGCACGAGGCGTTCCACCTGCTCGTCCTCGTATGCGGCCTCGACGAACGTGCTCTTGCGGTGGAAGTGCGCCTCGCCATCGAGACTGTGCACGGAACCGTTGCCGAACAGCGTCTCCTGCACGATGGCCGGCATGGCGCCGTGGCGTGCGATCCGGTCCTGGTCGTAGAAAAGGTTCACCCCCTCCACCCCACGGACGAGCATCGCGTCCCCACCCAGCAGTCGCATGGGTGCGGCGCGCGCTCCACGCGCGACGCGACGCCAGACGTGAGCGCCGAAGCCGTAGCCGCGAAGAAGGACACCGGCCGCGTCATCCACCAGCCTCCCTTGCGTTTCGGCACGTGGCCGGCCTTCGGTGCGCGGGCTGTCGGACTGCGGTTCGGGCTCGGAGATCGCCATGCTTCACCCTCGCAACCGCCACCCAAAATGTGCAGGGGGAAGCGGTAGAGACGCGAGTGTGATAGCTGTCGCTCCACGACGTCCTTGTCAACCCCTGAGCACGGCCGAGCACGGTCCTGCCTAATAGGAGAACAGGATCCGACATCCAGCGAGGAGTACCCCATCGTGCAGATCATCGAGACGATCGACGTGGACGTTCCCGTCCGCACCGCCTATAACCAGTGGACCCAGTTCGAGACCTTCCCGAAGTTCCTCGACGAGGTCGAATCGATCACACAGACCAATGACACTCTGACCCACTGGACAGTGAAGGTGGGCGGCTTCACGCGCGAGTTCGATGCAGAGATCACGGAGCAGCACCCGGATGAGCGGGTCGCATGGACCAGCAAGGGCGGAGACACCGAACACGCCGGAGTGGTCACATTCCACAAGCTCACGGACACGACCAGTCGTGTCACCGTGCAGCTGGACTGGGCGCCCGAGGGCCTGGTCGAGAAACTGGGCGCCCTGGTGGGCGCGGGGGGCCATGCGGTGAAGAAGGATCTGAAGAACTTCAAGGAATTCATCGAGGCGCAGGGCAGCGCGAGCGGTGCGTGGCGCGGCGACGTCGACGCTTAGGCGACGACGCCCTTCAGCGGGCGTGCGATGACCATCCGGATCGGGACGTCCGGCTGGAGTTACGACCACTGGGAGGGCGTGCTCTATCCGGTCGGTCTTGCTTCCGGAGCGCGGCTCTCCACGTACGCGTCCGCGTTCGACACCGTGGAGCTCAACGCGAGTTTCTACCGCTGGCCGCCAGTCGGCGGCTTCCGCAGCTGGCGGCAACGGCTTCCTGACGGTTTCGCGATGTCGGTCAAGGCGCCCCGCGGCCTCACCCACGCGAAGAAGCTCTATTCCCCCGAGGTGTGGGTGCAGCGGATGTCGGAGGGCTGGCATGAGCTCGGCGACAAGCGGGCTGTGGTGCTGGTCCAGCTGCCGCCGACGCTGCCGCGCGACGACGCACGGTTGCGCCACTTCCTCGAACGAGTGCCCGACTGGATGCGGATCGCGGTGGAGCTGCGTCATCCGACCTGGGAGGTGGAGGAAGTGCTCCGGCTGCTCGAGGATCACGGCGCCGCGTACTGCGTGATGAGCGGTGCGGGCCTGTCGTGCATCCTGCGGGCGACGGCCGACTTCGTCTACATCCGGCTGCACGGCCCGCGCCATGACCATCTCTACCGTGGCTATTACTCCGACCAGGATCTGCAGTGGTGGGCGGAGCGCATCCGCGAATGGGATCGTTCGGGTCGGGACGTGTTCGCTTACTTCAACAACGACGGAGAGGGTAACGCCGTCCGCAACGCCCTCACCCTCAAACGCTTGCTCGGCGTCTAGAGGTCCGGGTTAGACGCTCGCGGGCCTATGAGGGAAGGCGAGGGATGGAGACCAGCCAGGTGGTGCCGGAGCTTAGGATCGGGCAATGCTCGTATCGCGAATGATCGATGCGAAGTTGACCACCGACTGGAGTCGGAAGTGCCGCCCGGCGAGGCGAATGCTGGGTTCGAGAATCACCAATCTTCGATCACCCCGGCATCGATCATCTCGGCGCGCAGTGCGTCCTCGAAGTCGTCGGCTTGATCACGCAGTTCGTCCTTGTCGAAGCCGTATCGGACGATGGGTCTGATCGTTCTCATCTTCTTGTGCCTCCACGCTGATCCAGCGAATAGATTCTGCTTCTGCGCGTGAGACCGACGATGGGGCTTGACAGCGGCCGGCCCTTCCGCCCCGAGCGCATCGCGTCACGCTCGGCCGTCACGCTGCCCCGGCGACGATGCGATCACCGACACGAAGGCGACCGCCGCCGTCACAGTCGATGACGAGTCCCGCGTTGGAGTTGGCCGCCAGCGCGAGCATCCCCTTCGGCGCGATATTCGTCGGCCTCGCCTTCTGGTCCTGACACCGACTCGAGGGCGCCGCCTTCTTTCGGACCGCCGGGGGATCGGGCGACCACTCACCCTAACGGGGGTGGTCCAGGCGGCTCAGCCGCGGATGGCGAGCTACGGTGGGGATAGAAAGCCGCGCAGGAGGATGCCCGTGGCCGCTACAGGTATGGCTGTCCGATGTTGAGCGCCACGGCCATCGCAGCCATGACTGCGCTCGTCGCCGGCGGCATCACGGCTGGGCTGATCGCGATCCTTCATGTCCTCAAGCCCGAATATGAGCCGTCTTGGCGGATGATCAGCGAGTACTCCGTCGGGCGATACGGGTGGGTCATGCGCCTCGCCTTCGTCACGATGGCCATCAGCCCTGCCGCGACGTGCGTCGCCTTGTGGCCGTTCGGCGGCGCGTGGACGATCGGACTTGCCGCCGTCGCGCTCGGCGCGCTCGGTGCAGCGTTCATCGACGCCGATCCGATCATGACTCCGCGTGCACAGGCCACGCCCGTGGGCAGGGCGCACACGGTCCTGGGCGGTGTGCTGCTGGCCGGCTTTCCGCCCGCGGCGCTGTTCGCGGGGGTTGGGGTGGCGAGCGCGCTCGGATGGGTGCTGGCAGTCGCTTCCGTTGTTCCGTTCGCCGGCCTGGTGTGGTTCCTCGTCGCCGCCGCCCCCGCGCACGGGAGGGGCGGCTCGCCTGGGATCCGAATCGGATGGCCGGACAGGTTCTGCTTTCTCGCCTACCTGGGATGGGTGGTGGTCGCCGCTATCGGTGTTCTGTCCGTCGTGTGATGCAGCAGCGCCGTCGCGAACGCGGGGGCGGCGTCAAGTGCTGCCTCGGCCGACACCTCCGCCGAACCTTCAGTGCCCTGTATGACGACGCACTCGAAGAAGGACTCGCCTCGGGCTTCACCCTCTCCGTCGCGGGGAGGGGATGACCTCGGCGCCACTCGGCCCGTTGTATCGATGGAAATCGAAGCTTCGAAAGCCGGAACGTGACCGGTTGCAATCGCGACGGGCTCGAGGGCTTGAACTACGCGGTCGGCCAGCAGACGGAGGCGGGGCCGCGGGCCATGGGCAGCGTGAACCCGTACGAGACGGCGAATGGCCGGCGCTACTGTGTCCGGCGAATGCCCGGGTCAGGCCTCCTAGCTCCGAAATAAACCCCTGGTCAAGAAGGCAAAGAATGGTGTTGCCCCTGGAGGGACTCGAACCCCCAACCGTTTCCTTAGGACGGAACTGCTCTTCCATTGAGCTACAGAGGCTGGCCCGACGAGTCTACCCAGCCGCGATGGCTGTGACGTCTACCTGCGAAGACTCCGATGGCGCGCGGGATACGGGGGCTCGCGGACCCTGTCAAGCCCTTGAGGCCCGTCTCCGCCCGGGAAAACAATGGGGTGATGGTCACTACGGAGCGCTCCGCGTTCGAATTCCTGGGCGACTGGAGCGGGCAGTTCATCGCCACGGCGATCCACAACGGGCACGACGTCCGGCCGGAGGTCGCGGCCGAGCTGGTCCTGCCCGACGAGGATCGGCTGCGGGAGGAAGACCCCCACACCGACGTGATCGGCGCACTCGTGCCGGCCCGCGTCGTGGTGCATCGGTCGCGCTTCGAGGTCGACCTGAACCGCTCGCGCGAGAAGGCCGTCTACCGGTCGGCGGAGGAGGCGTGGGGGCTGGAGGTCGTCCGCGATCCACCGCTTGAACCGGCCATCGTCGGGGGATCTCTCGAGGTGTACGACGGGTTCTACGCGGAGCTCGGCCGGCGACTGGACGTGGTCGCCGAGCGGGGCCCGTTCGTGGTGTTCGACATCCACTCCTACAACCACCGCCGCGACGGGGCGGAGGCGCCCGAGGCCCCATGGGCCGAGAACCCCGAGGTGAACGTCGGTACGGGATCCCTCGACCGCGGCCGCTTCGGATCCGTCGCGGACGCCTTCATCGAGTCGCTCACGCAGGCGGGAACGTCCGCGGGGCCGCTCGATGTGCGCGAGAACATCCGCTTCCGCGGGCAGCAGCTCGCCGCCTGGACTCACGCTCGCTATCCCGGCAGGGCTGCCGTGCTCGCGCTGGAGTTCAAGAAGACGTTCATGGACGAGTGGACCGGCGAGGCGGATCACGCTCGCCTCGACGAGCTCGCACGCGCCGTGGCGTCGACGATCCCTGCGCTCCAGGAAGCGCTCGTCGAGGTGGCGACACCGTGACGACGGACCCGGCGAATGCCCCCGGCGCCGGCGGACCCGAGACCGACGTCATCGAGAAGGGCGCGTTCTCGGCCGCCGACCTCGCCGCGGACCATGCGATGGCGTCGCTCGCGGGGACGGTGCGATTCCTGCTCGAGATGACACCGGTGAACGCGGACGACGTCCGTGCGCAGTTCCTTGCCGACCCCGAGGTCGACCCCGTGTTCGAGTATCGCGCCCTGGATGTCGACCCCGCGGTGCTCGATGCCCAGGTGGCTGCACTGCCGCTCGACGCCGTCAGCGACACCACCCTTGCGGCGCTGCTGCGCAACCGGCAGCGCGAGATGACGCTGCGCGTGGAGATGCTGCGCGCGCGGAACACACCCGACTTCCTGCAGCTGTCGATCGCGCAGTACGGGCCGGTGCTGCCGGCGCTCGTGGACATCGCCGACGATCTGCTCAGCCGGCTCCCGTACGGGAAACTCGAACAGGAATCCGTGGGCGCGGAGACGTTCCTCGCGGCTGCGAAGGCCGAGATCGCCCACTACCGGTCGATCGACCCCGATGCGGAGCTGCACGCCGAAATCCGCGACGATGTCTCGGGTGTCCTGGTCGAGGGCGATACGCTCCTGATCTCGCGCAACGCCGCGGTGGCCGGTCCGCGCGTCAACGCCCTGCTGCAGCACGAAGTGGGTACGCACCTCGTGACACAGGTCAACGGCCTGGCGCAGCCCATCCGCATGCTCGGCGCCGGGCTCGCTCACTACGACGAGACGCAGGAGGGCCTCGCGGTGCTCGCAGAGATCGCGTGCGGCGGGCTCACGGCTTCTCGGCTGCGTCAGCTCGCGGCGCGGGTGGTGGCCGTGCACGCGCTGGTGGGCGGCGCGAGCTTCGTCGAGACGCACCGTCTGCTCACCGGCCACGGCCTGCCTGCGGGCAGCGCCTACAGCGTCGCCATGCGGGTGTACCGCGCCGGCGGATTCACCAAGGACGCCATCTATCTGCGCGGGCTGCTGGCGCTGCTGGAGCACGTGGCGCACGGCGGGGCGCTCGACCTCCTCTTCCTCGGCAAGTTCTCGCTCGAGGACCTGCCCCTCGTGCAGGACCTCGCGGACCGCGGGCTCCTCGCACCGGCGCGCCTCATCCCGCGCTACCTGTCGGAGGCGGAGTCCGCCGACAGGATCCACCATGCCGCCCGCACCAGCGACCTGGTGTCGCTGGTCAACGCCTAGCAATCCAAGCTTGAGGAGTCCCGATGAGAATCGGTTTCGTCGTAAACGACATCGCCACGGAACAGCCCATCTACTCGACGACCCGCCTCGCCATGAGTGCTGCCGCGCGAGGGCACGACGTGCACCTCATGGGTCTTCGGGACTTCGGCTACGAACCCGACGGATCGCTCTCGGCGATCACTGCGACCTCGACCGCGGGCAAGCGGTACCGGTCCCTCGAGCGCTATCTCGAGGACGTGCAGTCCGCGACCCGGGCGCGCACCGAGCTCGACGGCTTCGATGTGCTCATGCTCCGCGCCGACCCGGCGGCCGAAGCCGCAGACTCGGCGTGGGCGAGCACGGCCGAACTGGCGTTCGGGCGGATGGTCGCCGAGACCGGCGTCCTCGTCGTCAACGACCCCCGCTCCCTGGCGGACGCCATGTCGAAGGCGTACTTCCAGCACTTCCCCGAGGTGGTGCGTCCGCGCACACTGATCACCCGCGACGAGGACAGGGTCCGCGAGTTCATCGACGAGCTCGGGGGCCGTGCGGTGCTCAAGCCCCTGCAGGGCTCGGGCGGTTCGGGGGTGTTCCTGGTCGATCTGAAGCGGGAGCGGAACATCGCCCAGATCGTCGAGGCGATCGCCCGCGACGGCTATGTGGTGGCTCAGGAGTACCTTCCCGCCGCCAAGCACGGCGACGTGCGGATGTTCGTCATGAACGGCCGAGCACTCGAGATCGACGGTGTGCACGCCGCATTCCGCCGGCGGCCGGGGGAGAAGGATGTGCGCTCGAACATGTCGGTCGGCGGCAAGGCCGAGGCCGTGAAGGTGACCGAGGAGATGCTGCAGCTGGTGGATGCCGTCCGCCCGAAGCTCCTGTCCGACGGCATGTTCCTCGTCGGGCTGGACATCGCGGGCGACAAGCTGATGGAGGTCAACGTGTTCTCGCCCGGCGGCCTCGGGTCGTGTGCCGCGCTGTACGGCATCGACTTCGCCGCGGCCGTCATCGACGACCTCGAGCGCAAGACGGGGATGCGGGCGCACTACGGCAGCGAATTCCCCAACGTCCAGCTCGCGACCGCGTGACGGTCGGAAGCGCAGACGACGAGGGCCCCGACATCCGATGACGGATGCCGGGGCCCGAAGCGCTGCGATCAGCCCTGGGTTCCGAGGGCGAAGCGAACCGCGCCGTCGTTCGACAGCTCGGCGTCCAGCACCCGGTCGTCGAGGGCGGCCGCAGCCCTCTCGTCGAGGAAGACGCGGGCGCCTCCTTCGGTGACGACCGTGTCGGCGGGCGCCGGGGCAGGAGCGACACTCAGCTCGAATCCTTCCGAGCCTCCGGTGTCGCGGATTCGCACACCGCCCTCTTCAGCAAGGGGCACCCGGGCGACGAGTTCTTCGACGGCCTCGGCGGCGGTCTGGGTCAGCGTAAGCATGCTTTTCCTTTCCGTTTGCGGTTCCGGACCGGCCACGATTCCGAGATCGACGGCGGGATGCAACCTCTACGCGCCGTGCGGCCCGCATTCGGAGGGACTTCCCACGTTCGGTCGCCGCCCGCAACAGGAGCGTGCGGCGACCGAGCCGAGGATCAGGGACGGCGACCGCCGCCACCGCCCATGCCTCCACCTGACACGTTGACCCCCTCCGACACCGTCGCCGCCGTCACGCCGTTCACCGCGATCGTGAACGACCCGCCGTCGGCGACCCCCGGCCCGCTGTAGAACACGGCGCCGAAGCTCTGGTCGGCCTCGAAGCTCGCGATCACGGTGCCCGAGGCATCCGTCACCGTGACGGTGTCGCCGGCCGAACCGCTGGCGGTCGCGGCGACCCACTGCTGCGAACCCGTCGGCGCCACCAGGACGGACCCTGCGACGAACACCTCGCCGCCGTCGATCGTGGTCGTGCCGTTGGAGTCGAGCGCGCCCTGACCGCCGGCCGAGCTCGGACCGCTGACGACCGTGGTGCCACCGGTGATCGAGATCGTTCCGTTGGAGTCGAGGCCGTCGCCGACCGCGGTCACGCGCACGCTGCCGCCGGAGATCGTGACGGTCTCGCCGGTGTCCTGCTCGCCTCCGCCGCCCATGCCGCCGCCCTGCGTGTCGGAGGCGGTTCCGCCGGCTGCGTTCACGCCGTCGTCGCTCGACGTGATGTCGACCGTGCCGCCCGAGATCGCGACATCCGTCGCCTCGAGGCCTTCGTACGACTCCGTGATCGTCACGACGCCGTCACGGATCTCGAGGCGCTGTTCGGCGTGGATGCCGTCGTCGCCCGCAGAGACGGTGACGGTGCCGCCGCCGATGCCGACCGAACCGTCGGAGTGGACGGCGTCGTCCGCCGCCTCGATCTCGATGTCGCCGCCGTCGATCGCGACGACGACGCCCGCGGTCACGCCCTTGGGGGAGTCGTCCGAGGCCGAGGCGCTCGTGCCCGCGGCCAGCGATACGGTGCCGCCCGTGACGACGGCATCCGTCGCCGCGGCGATGCCGTCGTCACCGCTCGTCGCCGTCACCGTGCCGCCGGTGATCGCGACGAAGCCCTGCGTGGGGTCGTCGGCCTGGTCGCTCTTGAG
>Ga0310902_10000508_pt1 | contig 11121 bp, 10 predicted proteins | sample C24D3metaG_FD_203748 | JGI IMG/M metagenome (GOLD analysis project Ga0310902, IMG submission 203748) | Lab incubated soil microbial communities from West Virginia University Organic Research Farm, Morgantown, WV, United States - C24D3 | ecosystem: Environmental > Terrestrial > Soil >...
CTGCTCGCGTGGCAGCGTGCAACTTCAGGGTCGCCAAGAGTTTAGAGAATCCTAGCACGCGATAGGACCAAGTCAACCGCCTTCTCCCGGCGAAGGCCGGTCGCGAGCCGTGGCACGCTGCCTTCCTTTTCCAGCTGTGCACGGAGTGCGGCGGGCGTCCGGCCCGCTCTCACAGCGAACCGTTCGATCTCTTTATCGACGTCTTCCGCAGAGACTGTGAGTCCTTCGCGACGCGCGATCTCGTCGAGCGCGAGCGCGCTCGCAACCGAGGCGCTCGCGGGATCGCGCTGCGACTCGCGGAACTGTCCCCAGTCGATCCCCGCCTGGCGCGGATCGACGTTCTGCTGCATGAGACGACTGGCGAATTCCTCGATGCGCCGATCCATTTCGCGCTCGACGAGCGAGGGTGGCAGCTCGAACGTGACGCGATCGGAGAGCTGCTTCAACACGTCAGTGCGCAAATGCTGACGGGCGTGCTCCTCCGATTCCTGCTGCAGATCGGCCCGCACGCGATCGCGCAGTGCGCTGAGCGAATCGAACGCCCCAAGATCCTTGGCGAACTCGTCGTCGAGTTCGGGGAGCACCTTGCGGCGGATGTCCTTCACCGTCACCGTGTATTCGACGTCGGTGTTGGCCATCTCTTTGACGGTGTAATCCTCAGGGAAGTGGGTCGTGAAGGTCTTCGTCTCGCCGGTGCGGAGACCGAGCAGCTGTGCGTCGAAGCCCGGAGGGTTGGCCGGTGAGCCCAGCTCGAGGCTGACATCCTCGTGGCGATCGGGTTTGCCCTCGGCATCCTTGCGCTCGATGTCGAGGACCACCGTGTCGCCGTCTTCGACGCCGCGGTTTTCAACCGGCTCGTGCTTGGCGCCGCGCTGGCGGAGCTGCTGCAGCGTCTTCTCGACGGCCTCGTCGTTGACGTCGGTGGCGTGTCGCGTGGCCTCGATGGTCGAAAGGTCGCCGACGTCGAACGGTGGCACGGTCTCGATGGCGGCCGTGAACGTGAGCGGTTGCCCCTCTTCGAGCGCGACGTCCTTGATGTTCGGCGTGTCCACCGGCTCGATACCGCGCTGCTGCAGCGCTTCATCGACGGCGCGCGGAATCAGGCCGTGAGCGACGTCGTGGAGGATCTGCTCCTTGAACCGCTGCTTGACCAGCGTGGTCGGCACCTTGCCGGGCCGGAAGCCGGGGATCCGCGCCTGTTTGGTGTAGCCCTTGGCAACGCGATTGATCTCGGCAGCCACGACATCGACCGGGATCTCGATCGTGAGGGTCTTCTGCGTGGCGCTGACGTCAGTGAACTCGGTCTTCATCGGAGCAATGTGCGAAAGGAGGGACTCGAACCCCCATACCCTTTCGGGTACCAGATCCTAAGTCTGGCGCGTCTGCCAGTTCCGCCACTTTCGCGTAACACTCAAGCCTAACACACGGAGAACGCGTCAGGAATCAGGCCCCAGGAATCGGGAATCAGGCGTATTTACGCTTCGCATTGAGGCGCGCCTTGGCCATGTGGGGTTTCACCGTCACCAGCGCAGCGGCTTTGACGTTCGAGATGATCAGTTCGTTGATCGGACCGCGTGAGGACGCCTTGGAGTTGATCGCGCGCCGCGCGGAAACCGGCCGAACCTCAAGTCCCGCCCTCTGGGCTTCTGGGGCAGTGTAGGTGTTCAGGATCTCGGCCGCGCTCGAATTCGAGACGACCACGAACGCGCCGCGCTTGCAGGCGGCAACGACTTTCTGTTGCAGGCGACGCTGATCGAATGCCGTGAATCCATCCGCAGTGTAGTTGGCGAAACTCGATGTGCGGCTGAGTGGCGCGTACGGCGGATCGCAGTAGACGAAATCGCCCGCGCCGGCATCATCGAGGGTGCGATCGAACGACTGGAGAGCAATCGTCACGCCTGGTGTGGCGAGCGCCGCGGCGACCGAGCGGAGATGCGCCTCGTCACAGATGCGGGGATTCGTGTAGCGACCGGCCGGCACATTGAAGCCGCCGCTTCGATTCAGTCGGAAGAGTCCGTTGAAGCCGGTGCGGTTGAGGAAAATCAACATCGCGGCGAGCCCGGGAGTGTACATATCGGCGACATCGCCGGGTGCGGAGGCGCGCGCTTGCAGGGCGGCGCGCAACGGATTGAACCGTGTATCGCGCACCTCGTAGTAGTGGTCGCTCCCGCCAATGCGGTACTCGCGAGCCAGGCCGTTCAGCGCGCGGACGACCGCCTCGGGTCGATCGCGCAGCATGCGGTAGCTGCCGATCAAATCCGGGTTCACATCTGCCAGGACGATGGCCCGCCGCGCCAGCCGTCCGCTGTTCAACAGATCGAAGAACACGGCGGCGCTGCCCATGAACGGCTCGATGTAGCGCGAGAACGTCGGCGGGTAGTGCTCCGCCAGCACGGGGAGGAGTTGTCGTTTGCCGCCGGCCCATTTCAACAGGGGCCGGACGACTGTCGGAGTGGATGCGCGCATCTGCACGCTTTAACTATCGGCCGACGGATCCGGTTCTTTAGGTGCATCGCCTGTTGCGTAGGGCGGGTCTTGTTCTGTAGACCCGCCGGACACCCGCGGCGCGCGGCCCGCCCGGCGAAGAGAATCCCGGAGAAGATACTCGATTTGAGCGTTCAGGCTGCGCAAATCATCGTTGGCCCAGCGTTGAACGCCCTCGAGCACCATGGAGTCGATGCGAAGCAGGAAGGGTTTCCGTTCCGGCACGGGGACCTTATTGGTGAATCGTCCCGGTGTTGAGGATCGGCTGGGCCGCCTTCTCACCGCACAGCACGACGAGGAGATTGCTGACCATGGCCGCCTTCCGTTCTTCGTCCAGATGCACGATGCCCTTGTGTGAGAGCTGTTCGAGGGCCATCTCCACCATCCCTACCGCGCCTTCCACAATCAGCTTCCGCGCCGCGATGATCGCGCCGGCCTGTTGCCGTTGCAGCATCGCCGCGGCGATCTCCTGCGCGTAGGCCATGTGGCTGAAGCGGGCTTCGAGAACCTCCACTCCCGCCTTCTCGAGTCGTTGCTGAACCTCTTTCTTCAGGTGCTCGGCAACAGAGGCGGTCGATCCGCGGAGAGAGACGATGTGATCTTCGTGAGAGTCGTACGGGTAGCTCGTGGCCGCGTTGCGAAGCGCGGCCTCGCTCTGCACGCGGACGTAGTTCTCGTAGTCATCGACTTCGAAGAGGGCCTCGGCAGTCTCGACCACCCGCCACACCACGACTGCGGCAATGTCGATCGGATTGCCGTCCTGGTCGTTGACCTTCAGCTGCGAGCTTTCGAAGTTCCGTACGCGAAGCGAGATCTTGCGCTTCCTGAAGAACGGGTTTGCCCAGCGCAGCCCGGTGGTCTTCGCGGTGCCCACGTAGTCACCGAACAGCTGCATGACCTTCGCTTCGTTGGGCGCCACCATGAAGAAGCCCTTGAGCAGGAAGATCCAGGCCAGAACGATCGTCGGGACGGCGATCACCATGAGCGCGGGGGCGAGCTCTTCGTACCCTCGGAGGTAAGCCTCCCTGGTGGCTGCGCCCGCGGGGATGATGAGGAGGGGCAGGAGCACCAAGGGGAGCAGGGGAAGTCCGGGAACCCCGTGACGGAGACGTTCGCGCACCATCGAAATCCTCCAATGAAGGGCCATCGCCCTTACCCTGTCCCGCCAAAGCCCGAAGGGCGACGGCGGATGATGTCTAATTGATATCACTTAGACATCATACTCGTCAATAAAGTTCCCTGGCGGTCAACATGGCTATTCCGGCCTTTCCCTTCGGCCGAAACGCTCTCGAGAGAAAGTCTGTGCAAGCGACCCGCTATTTGGCGGCTTTTGCCCTGATTGCGACCGTTTTGTCGCCGATGCCGATCCGCGGGCAGCAGGCGCCGTCTGCCGCCCCGTTGCGGCCGGTGCCGATCACTCAGCTCGATCTGAAACAGCGGCATCCCGAGCTCGACGGTCGGCGCATCTCGCTACGCCCCGTTCGCCCGACGCCGATCAAGGACATCCTGCCCGTGCTCGTGCGAGGCACCCGTCTCAGCGTCATCGCCGATCCGTCGGTCAACCAGACATTTCTTGGCGAACTCAAGAACGTGACGATTCGTGAGGCGCTCGATGTCATCCTCGAGCCGTCGGGTCTCGATTACTCGATTCGCGGCGAGGTCATTCGCGTGTTTCCACGCGAGCTCGAGACGCGCTTCTTCAACATCGACTATGTGAGCACCCAGCGCAGCAGCAGTCGCACGATCGCGGGAACGGCTGCGTCGACCGGTGGGAGCACGTCGCGTGTGACCGGCACCGATTCGGCCGACGTGTATGGGGAGCTGGCCGAGGGCGTGAAATCGCTGTTGTCAGCCGAGGGGCGCATGAACGTCGATCGGACGGCGGCGTTGCTGCGAGTGACCGATCGTCCGAGCCGTCTGGCCCGCGTCGAACAGTACCTCGAAGCGGTGATGCTGCGCGTCACGCGGCAGGTGCAGATCGAGGCCAAGGTCGTCGAGGTGGTGCTGCGCGACGAATTCTCCGCAGGCATCGACTGGCGGGCGGTGCTTGGTGGACTCACGCCCAATCCCACCTCGTCACCGACGACCACTCAGGTAAGCAGCGGCGGGATGACGCTCACGCTGAATGTCACCGACTTCAGCGCACTGCTCAAGGCGCTGGCGGCGCAGGGGGACGTGAACGTCCTGTCGAGTCCGCGCATCATCGCGATGAACAACGAGCCGACCGTCATGCGCGCCGCCACCCAGGACGCGCACTCGTTGACTGAGAGCATCGTGCTGAGCCTGACGGCGCAGATCAGCGCCGACGGCATCATCCACATGAACGTCAACCCCAGCGTCACGCGAACCGGCCTGGCGGCGACGTCGCAACTCGGCGATCAGGTGCCACTCATCACGGTGCGCGAGGCCGACACGCTGGTCCGCGTCCGGCAGGGCGAGACCATCGTCATTGCCGGGTTGATGCACGAGCGCACGGACCGGCGGAAGACCGATCTGGTCATCCTGTTGACGCCAACGCTGGTGCGCCCCTCCGGGACGCGCTGATCTACCAGATGTACGAGCCGTATTACGGGTTCGCCGAGAAGCCGTTCAGTCTCACACCAGATCCGAAGTATCTGTATCGCAGCGAGTCGCACGCCAACGCGTTCGAGCTGCTGCAGTACGCCATCGATCGACGCGAAGGCTTCGTCGTGATCACCGGCGATATCGGCACCGGGAAGACCACGGTGTGCCGCGCGTTGCTCGAGCAGACCGACAAGAAGACGTTGACGGCGCTCGTGCTGAATCCGTTTCTCTCCGATGAGGATCTGCTGCGCGTGATCCTGCAGGACCTCGGCGTAATCAGCAGGGGCGAGGATCGCGCTGGCGGCCGGCAGCCGAGCAAACAGGATCTGATCACCACGCTGAACGACTTCCTGTTGTCGCTCATTCCGCTCGGCGCACACGCCGTGCTGATTGTGGATGAAGCGCAGAACCTGCCGCTGTCGATCCTCGAGCAGATCAGGATCCTCTCGAATCTGGAAACCGATAAGGAAAAGCTGCTGCAGATCGTCCTGGTCGGACAGTTGAACCTGGTGCCGCTGCTGCGGTCGCCGGAGCTGCGCCAACTCGATCAGCGCGTGTCGATCCGGTATCAGCTGACGCCGCTCACCGACGAAGAAACCGGCGCCTATGTCGCCCATCGTCTGGCGATCGCCAACCCCTCGCGGAGCGTCGTGTTCACGCCCGCGGCGCTGAAGGTGGTCTATGAGTACACGGGCGGCATTCCCCGCCTGATCAACATGCTGTGCGATCGCGCTCTGCTCGGGGGATACTCGGCACAGACGACGCGCATCGACGAGCCGCTGGTAAAGGTCGCCGCCGAAGGACTCGATCTCACGTCGCGGGAAAAGCCGTCATGGCTCAACCTGTTCCGCCGCGGCTCGCGATCATGAGGCGATGGTGATCGCATGAGCGTCATCCTCGACGCGCTGCGTCGCTCCCGCAAAGGAGCCACGAGGTCCGGCTCGGCGACGGACCCTGGCGCGCGGCCTTATGTACCCGCGGGACTCGGACTCGGGGCATTTTCGCCGCCGGTCAGCGGATCGCGGCCGGCACGCCCGCGGCTTCTCGGCATCGGTTTGCTTCTGGTCATGGGGCTCGGCGCATGGGCCGCGATCCGGGTGTCGCAATCCCTGATCACCAATTCCGCCGCGCCTGCGCAGTCGATCAGGTCGTCCCCTGCAGCTCGCAACACTCCACCTGCGCCGACGCCTGCGACGCCGAATCACGTCCCGAACGAGGCCCCGAACCAGGCCCAGGACCAGACCCCGAAACCGCAGTCCTCGCCGCCCACGGTCGTCCTGCGCAGCGCACCTGGTGCAGAAAAGACAGCCCCAGGGCCCGAAGCGAACCAGTTCGATCTCGCCGTTCGCTATTACAACCTCGGCGACTACGACGCGGCGTTGAAACAGTACCGTGCGGTACTTGCCGCCGACCAGTTCAACGTCGAGGCGCACAACAACCTCGGTCTGCTGTATCACCGGCGCGGCTCGCCGAAGGAGGCCATCGAGCAATTTCAGCGGGCCATCGCGATCAACGCGGAGTACGGGAAGGCGCGCAACAATCTCGCCGTTGTGCTGATGGAATCCGGCCGCCTTGCCGAGGCCCGCGCCGAACTGCGCGCCGCGATGGCGGTCGAGCCGCGCAGTGCCGATGTGATCGTCAACCTCGCGCTGGTGGAGAACGCCGACCGGCATCGGGAAGAGGCGATTGAGTGGCTCGTACGCGCGATTGGGTATCAGCCGACCCACGCCATGGCGCACTACAACGTCGCCGTGCTGTATGACGAGAAGAACGCGTTTGCGCTCGCCTACGATCACTACACGCAGTTCCTCAAGTACGCCTCACCCGAGCAGGGGGAATTGCTGTCAGCCGTGCAGCAACGGCTGCTGATTCTCACGCCGAATCTCGCAGGCGCGCGGTAGAGCGCCGCATGCGCCGTTCGCGTCAGCGCGTTTTGGCGGCGCGCTTCCTGGCAAGCGCTTGCGCTTTCGCCGCACGCTTGTGCGCCAGTTCCTGCGCGCGACCTCGAGCCTTCTCCGAGATCCGAGCCTCCCGGTCGATCTCACGCTCGTCCAGAAGGAGATGACGCCATCGCGGATTGCGCTCCAGGCGTTGCACGCAACCTAGTCCGAAGCGGCCGAGCGCAGACGAGGCCGCTGCACCTATGCGCGGTGCCTCAGGGAGTCGTTCCAGTGCATCGGAGACGAGGGACGTTGCCGAGATATCGATGCCGCGCGGCCGTATGAAGGTACGGACGAAGCGGTCCTGTCGCCGCAGCAGGTCCAGCGACGGCCCGGCGAGTACGCCCGCCAGTTGTCGGGCATGGTCTTCCAGGGAATCGGCCACGGTGAGCAGTCCACGTTCGGGGTCCACCAGATACTGGAAATGCAGTGACGCCTCGTGCTCCGGAACGAGGTCGTTAGTGTGGAACGACATCACCGGACGCCCGACGACCGCGGCGTCGAGGAACGCGGTGGTCGTGATGCCGACAACTGCGGCGCTGTAGTACAGCGATTCGAAGTAGTCCTCGCGCGTCTGCTCGTCAACCGGAGGGCTGCCAAACATGACAACGTTGCCAACGCTGCGCCAGTCACGGCTGGCCCACTCGGCAGTTCGCGCTGGATGGGGACGCAACAAAATCGGAACGTCCCGTAGTTGCGGATTACTCGAGCGGCGAAGGTGTGATGCCCACCGCAAGAAGATGCCCGGTTCAGGCGGAGTCCCGGGCAGTAGCGCCGAGCCGGCCCACAAGACATACGGACGTTCGTCAGCGAGACCGGCGCGGCGGACGAACTCGGTGCGCGAGCGCGTTGGGACGCGTCCAAACCACTGGTCACAGCACTGCGCACCCGTGACCACGATTCGAGCCTCCGGCACCGCGTGCATAGTCATCGCTTCGCGCTTCTGTACGTCGTTCCACACGAACAGCGCGTCGGGCACATCGCGGATGAGCGCCTTGCTCGACAGGTGATCCCAGCTCCATACCATCACGGCGGTCGGGATGCCGCGGCGAATCGCACTACGTAGCAGATCGATCTGTGACGAAGCCACGAGTCCGATGAGCGGAGTCATGACGATCAGATCGGGCCGCTGTTGAGCGAGAAAGCGCTCGATCTCCGGAGCCTCAGGTACAGCGTGGTCTGCGGCGTCGAGGGCGCGCCTCGCGACCCGCCTGATCGGGCGCCAGGCGAGCAGCGGTGATTTCGAGAGGCGAAGCATCCCTGTCGGTGTGCGCTCCTGCGCTCGGCGCCACAAACCGGACGAGGGTCCATATGCGGGATCGAAATACCGCAAGTAGTCGATCGCGAATCGGATCTTGGAAGAGAGGAACAACGATTCTGACTCGCGAACCGCCGTGCAGCCCGAGCTGACATTGGCGTAGGTGGAGGTCAGGCGGTCGACGATCGGCTGTCCACCGAACGACGAATCCTCACGTTCGGCGCCCAGATGAATATCGTGTCCGCGACGTGCGAGCTCCTCAACGACGGAGTCGAGGTTGCGGTAATAGCCGTTGTGCAGCGCCGCGAACAGAATCCTCACTGGCTGGCTGGGCGCTGAGAAGGCTACGGCGGAAGCTCGCCCAAGGGGAAGCGAAAAGACGGCGAGAATAGTGTGCAGTCACATGCGAATCTTCATTGCCCCTGGGGTTTTGGACGCGCCGACCTGCCGTCGCGTGCAGGCGGCGATGGATGCCGGCATGCCTGAGGAGGCCGAGGTCCTTGACGAGGGCTTCGCAGTGCAGGAAGACGTCCGCCGTGCGACGCAGATCGACATCGCGGATTTTGTACTGACGATGGTGGAGGGGACGCTCGATGCGATGCGTGTTCCGATCGCCTCGTTCTACGGTCTCACGCTGCAGTCACGTGAGGGCGCAAGTGTCCTGCGTTACGAGACTGGCGGCTTCTACAGACCCCACGTCGATCGCGCCCACGTCCCGTCATGGCCGCTGACCGAGCGGCGGCAGATTACCGTCGTGCTCTTTCTCGAGAGCTCGCGTGAGGCTGAGCCCTCCGGCGGATTTCGCGGTGGCGTCCTGCGGCTCTTTCCAGACGAGGGCGATCCGATCGACATCCTGCCGAACGGCGGCACGCTCGTGGCATTCCCGGCCGCCATGCCTCACGAGGTGACGCGCGTCACGGCAGGACGCCGCGACACGATCGTCGATTGGTTTTATTGACCTTCGTCGAGATGTGTGACGTGCAGGAGCCGATGCACCCACGGCGCCAGGATGATGCCCATGACGCCGATGAAGACGACGCCGCTGAACAGCGCGTAGAGCGCGGCGAAGAGTTTTCCCGCGCTCGTCTCCATCCGATCGACGGGTCCCATGCCGCTCAAGATCATCGACGCGTTGAGAAACGAATCGAGCCAGCCCAAATGTCCGGCCGAGTGATAGCCGACGGTCCCGACGCCAACGGCCGCGAATACAATGGCGACGCCCCACAGCAGATGACGGGATGCGCGGCGAATGAACCACGGCCACGGAAGCAGGCGATGCCGTCTGTGCTCGTACATTGGCGCCCTCAGAAGTTCGCGTGAAACACCACGAAGACGTCCTCGCTGTCGCGAGTTTCGATCAGGAGATAGTAATCGCCGTCGCCCTCACGGCTGTCGAATGAGAAGCCGGGCGTCATGTACAGGTGCGCGGCCGTGTCCTTGCTCGTCGCCCACCACACTGGAGGCTGTTTCCAGAGCGTCTCCGGCACACGGGCCACATCGACCTCAGGGATCAGATTGGTGGTGGCGATCGCGCGGACCGTACCCGGCCGCGCACGGAACGTTGCGAGGTACGAGGCGTCGATGAACCTTTCGAGCGTGTGGACTCGGAGATCGCGAATATCGCCGCAGTGCGTCTGCAGGGCGTAGAGCGGTCCTGGACACGGCACGCTGCGCGCGAAGACGCCCTTGTATTGGAGGATTTGATAGGTCACGAACAGGCCGATCGGAACCCACACGAACGAGAGCAAGAGGAGTGCGCGCCGGCGTTCAACGTATTCGGCGACCCGGAATGCCTTCGCGAGCATCCACGCGAAGAGTCCTCCAATCGCGGCGCAGTAGAGCGCAGTCAGCGAGAAGTCCCAGACACCGAATGGCCTCTCGCCGTCGAGGAGAGCCAGCGGGTTCGCCACCATGGTGACCGGCCAGAGGTACACCAAGCAGGCGATGAAGACCGGCCCGATTCGAACCGCGAGGAACGGCGTCGAGATAACCGCGAGCGGCAGGAAGGCGGCGAGCCCCCACGCCAGCTTCAGCCACCGGACGTGCACGCGGCTCAAGGCAGATGCGTCGCCTGCACGTCGCGGCGGACCGTGTCCGCGTACTCCGGCAGGAACCAGCCCTGCGCGATGAGCTCGCTGAGTCGCTGTTCGGCTTTCTTTGTGTAGACGCTCGTCGTCGGATACAGCTTCTTCAGCATCGCGTCTGCGAGCGGCACTTTCGTGCCGGCGAGCTGGCAGAGTCGATCTTGCGCGTCCGTCTTGCCTTTTCCGAACACGCCATGGGTGGCCGTCGGCACGTCCACCCAGATGTTGCGGATGCCGCCCTTGGCATTGCCGTATTCATCGAGCGCCAGCGGGGAGCCGTCATTCTCGGTGTTCTGATCGACAGCGATCGGCGGCGCGTGCGGTGGCGTCTTGCCTGTGGTGATCCAATCAACCAGATAGTGCAGCGCAAGTGCGGTGAACGCACCGGCAGGGAAATCGGTGACCGGCAGCGTGCACGGATCGTTCTGGAACCCCGGGTTCTCGCGCGAGTTGTTGTGCGGCATGCCAGCGACTTCGAACAGGCGGAAGCGATTGCCCGGCTCGTCGCTGTCCGGCCGGCGATACTCGATGCCCTTCGCGGCCCAGGTGACGACCTCGGTCTGCGTCGGCATCTGGATCATCGGCACATCGACGATCGGCAGCGGCGTGTTGCCGTTGGTGCTGGTCAGCAGGAAGCCGTCGAAGATCGGACCGCCATTGGCCATACGCAGGTTGGCATGATCGGTGAGATAGGCGCGGACGGTGCCGCTCGACGCCGACGTACCCATCAGCGTGACCTTCTGCACGCGATAGCCGGCGAACGGCCCCGTGCCGCTCTTGATCAGCATGC
>Ga0310902_10000514_pt1 | contig 11089 bp, 8 predicted proteins | sample C24D3metaG_FD_203748 | JGI IMG/M metagenome (GOLD analysis project Ga0310902, IMG submission 203748) | Lab incubated soil microbial communities from West Virginia University Organic Research Farm, Morgantown, WV, United States - C24D3 | ecosystem: Environmental > Terrestrial > Soil >...
GTAAAATTAAAAGTTATTAACGTTCTAAACCAAATGCTACTTTTATTGTAGTTTTATATTGAGTAATATTACCTGTGTTAGGATTTTCAGTAGCAGTCTTACTTAAAACTTCAAGTCCTGTAATTCCACGTATGGTCTTTGTTGCCTCGTCTAGGGCAACTTTGGCTGCCTCTTGCCATCCCTTATCTGAACTACCAACAAGTTCGGTTATTTTTGCAATATGATGAGTCATATTTGTTATGAGCATTCATGTTTATTAATTGTTATTAATAAAATACTATCTGTGAATTGATATAAAAAATCTAAGTTGACAGAATTATAATTAGTTATACAACCAAATGTCAGATGGAAATTAAGTATTTTCAATATATGTGATATATAGTTTAACGGGTTTTAATTTGATATGGCAAATACCATTTTAAAGTCATAACATACCCAATTGGGTTAAATTTCATTTTTCATATTATTAAAAAATTCTTAAATCAAACTCTAATTCTACCTACATAATGGCTAAAACAGATAAACAGATTCCGCTTTTTCCTCTACTATTGATTAATTTCATTGGAACTCTAGGTTTTAGTATCGTTTTACCTTTTTTGGTATTCCTAGTCATAGATTTTGGAGGAAATGCAATAGTTTATGGAATACTAGCTGCGGTTTATCCTGCATTTCAATTAGTAGGGGCCCCAATTCTAGGAAGATGGTCTGATATGTATGGACGAAAAAAAGTTCTTCTTGTTAGTCATGCAGGCACAATAATTGGTTGGATATTTTTTCTTTTTGCATTGTTTTTGCCTGTTGAAAATCTATTTAGTATTAATTCTTCCTTTTTTGGAACAATTGTTATAACTTTACCATTGCTTGTATTATTTTTTGCTCGATTTATTGATGGAATTACAGGTGGCAATATTTCTGTTGCCAATGCCTACCTCGCAGATATTTCATCAGATGAAAATAGAAGTAAAAACTTTGGTAAAATGGCAATATCTTCGAATCTTGGTTTTATTGTTGGTCCCGCATTGGCAGGAATTTTAGGTGCAACAATCTATCAAGAAATATTGCCTGTTCTAGCAGCACTTATTCTATCTTTACTCACTCTAATTGTGATAGGTTTTACTTTAAAAGAATCAAAGTCTCGAATGACTATTACGAAACAAATTCAAGAAGAAGAAAGTGTTAGGAAAGTTTTTGTACATGAATGCAAGGAATGCTACCAGCCTGAAAATCCAAAAAACCATAGATTTCAAGATGTTTTCAAACAAAAAAATATTTCATTCCTCATTGCCTTTTACTTTTTTATTTTCCTTGGATTCAACATATTTTATGTATCTTTTCCAATTCATGCAGTAAATGGTTTAAAATGGTCAGTAACAGAACTGGGAATATTTTATGCAGTATTAAGTGGAATCATGGTTTTGGTACAAGGTCCGATTTTGCACAAGTCTTTAAAAAAGTTCTCTGAAGAAAAACTAGTTATTATTGGAAGTATTATTTTAGGCACAAATTTTATTTTATTTATATCAAATGATGATAGCTTAATTTATATCGCTGCAATTCTGTTTGCAGGTGGGAATGGATTGATGTGGCCATCTTTTATGTCAATACTTTCAAAGATTTCTGGTAATATATATCAAGGATTCATACAAGGAGTTGCAAGTAGTTTTGGAAGTTTAGCAAGTATTTTTGGACTAACAATAGGAGGATTTCTGTATAATTTAATTGGAGCATTTACTTTTCTAATTAGTGCTAGTATCATATTCATTGTTTTTATCATGTCCTTTAAATTATTAAAGATAAAATATTTTGACTAGCAAAATAGAAAAATATAAAGAAAAACTTGTTATACCCGAAATAACTATTGTTCAGCTTAGATATTTTATAATTTATATTTATCAATAAATAAAGTACAGGTAAATCTAATAATGGTGTGGAACTCAAACTCCGGAGCATTAGACCCGGGTTTGTAAAACATCACTACTGCAATCGATTAATAAATTTTCTATTTTAAAAATAAAAAAAGATTGTAGATCGATATATTGGATTATTCCATTTGATTATATATTACCAATACCTAACGGTAAAAGACACGAAGTTAATACAAGGTTTGAATTATTTATTAATTTGATAAAACAAATAACAACATCAAAAACGAGCTCTTCATATAGTATGAAGAGTAATACAGAGTAAATAATGACGACAGAATTCAGTTATCATTATTTGCCTTATTGTTTTTCTGTTTTCTTTCTCATTCACTCTACGTTTATATTGTCAATCCATGGTGAATTTGAACAAGAAGAAACTATTCAAACATGGATACATATGGAAACATATTTTACAACAATATCGAGGACGAAATCTTGGACACTGAACCTCCCGTTCCAATGAATACCACAGAACTGATAGAAATAGGAAAGAATCTTACAATAATCTACAATCCTTCTACTGAAAATTATTTTTAAGATCTGCCCCTTATTTATCTGCAGAAAGGACCAATAACAAACTAGCAAAAATAAAATTAAAAAAAGAGAAATTAGGTTGGTTATATAATTCACCCTAGTTTTTCTAAACATTCCAGTATGTAGTTTCTCTCCTGCTGAGTCACATCCGCAGTATTAGTTACTACATTTTCTATTTGCAAGTATTTGCCCGTTTCTCTGCGTCAGTTAAAGAGGCTAATGGATTACTTAGATCGGTCACTGTTGTTGCTTCTACATTAAGTAAATCTGTAATTCTAAAGATTTTATTAATATTTTTGCCTAATCAATTAGTTCAATCTCTTAATAGGCTCCCTGTTGTAACCTTTTTCCACACTAAAAAACAGTGCAGGAGCTTAAAATTTAAAAATCAAAGCTGGAAATTCAACACATTCACATATGAGTTTCAATTTTTTGGCGATTATCTTAAAATCTTAACATGCGTGGATAAGGAATTGGCTTCTTAAACATCTTTGCATTTCTAATCAAGAAACCATACCTATAACCTTCAACATAGTTCGTAACTACAGAAAAGTGGTAGTGCCTATCCTTCATTTTCTTAGCTCTATTGTCTTTTCACCATGATCTAAAAGGTCTGCAAAAGGTTGTTTTAATGATAAGCATTTCATGTATTATATAATATTATTATTACAAACAATTTTTTTAATCTTATTTGATTTAATTTTATATCTGTATTACTGTTATTTCCCTACATTCAATCTAACTGACTGATGTATTGACTATCATAAAAATTAATATTTTGTCATCCAATTGATGTCATTGAATCTTTGTTATTATTTTCGTTACTCTCAATTATTACATTAGAGCTATCTACAAAAGTGTTAACGGTGCAATCTGGGCTATGACAATTACTACCTGGACCTAACTTTGCAAAAAGTATCTGACTTCCACCTCCAGACATTGAGGAAATTGTTTGAATATTAGAAAAACCGTTACTTGTTGTTGTTTCGACATTAAAAGGACTAGTTACCGTTTCAGTAGACAAATTACTAACTTTCATATCAACGTCAACCGTACAAGCATTTTGTATACAATTGTTTTCAAATCCAAGTATCTCTACAGTCAAATCAGGCAGGTTACTTGATTTATTGGCTACTGTAGGTTTAATGTACTCTACATCTATTGAATTCATTGTAGTATATACTGCAGACACGTCTAGTTTTTCGTTTGATAATAGAACAACAAACCCATCTCCAAATGAAGATGTATGATTATATAAATCAAAAATATCATTACAATTTATAGATAGTGCCTGATCAACTGCTAGAAAATCTTTATGGAATTTGGATACAAGTCCTCTCTGTTCATCTTCACTCTGTGCTATCACTGCCTTTTTAATGAGAGTAAGATTTTGAGTGGATGGATTATGCACATTTATTACAGTGCTGTAGTTTTGGGGCATAAAGACACCTTCCTTATCTGGACCAACTGATGGAATACAAATGAATTTTACCGAATACATGATCTTATTCTTATAAATGTCTGATACAGAAGAGTTTTCTTGTGCAAATGCAAATTGGCTAATAGAACCTATCACCGCGACCAATGCAATAGACATTGAAACTATGTAATTAGGTTTCATAATCATCTGGAATTAATATAATAATATTTAAAATTTTTGCATCTGTTTCATTTGTTGCGATCGTTAAATCCTAATTTTTGATAATATTTTTTCGGCGCCGAAAAATAGAAATGGAAAATTTGGTACTCTGATCAAATAAGATAGAAAGATATGGCTCATATCTCTCAGATTCCGCTCATCCTGTTATCATCACATCGTTTTTCTATGTGTAATGATATAATTATATGGTATTTGTGTTATTTATGATATTTGGTCGTATTGAAGGATGAACTTTAATCATATTGACTATAGGTATTAATTTGGATTGCTTATAATCTAAATATAGCTGACTTATTGAGCTCTTGTTTTGCAGATTATAGTTGTTACATATTGATCTTCGTATCAATCTAACACCATCTGCAGGGTAATCCAATAAAAGGCAGTGTGGCAATTAGAGTTGCTCCTTCAATCATTCCGATGATACACATGTTAAACTTTGTTAGTTTTACATACTTCTTTATACTCTTAAAATAGAAAAAGATTTTGCACCTCGGAAAACCATGTTTCTGTAACAAGGAACCTGATTCCGAATTTAAACCAATAGAGTTATAAAGTTCGATTGTTTAGCAACGTTGAAGCAATCACAGATAATACGTTATAAACCATATTTAAGAATAATATCAGATCTGATTACATTCAAATATTATATGAATTCTGAAAAAAATGGCACCATCTAGTATTGATTTCGCGGGTTGGTAGCTCAGACTGGTTCTCGAACCCCAACTTAAATAATCACTAGTGTTTTTGCTATTCTCTTTTATGACTCGATTACGTGTTATACTATAATAAATCTCTCAAAAATTTATCATAGATCAAGAAATTATAAAATATATCTGAATTATTGTATTTTCTATAAAATATATGAAATTTATTTCATGTAACAGAATTTGTTACTAAAGGGGCTCGGACGCTAGTGAATTGATTTTGACACAATTTTGTACTCTGAAAAAAAATATTCTGAATTGATAATCAGGTGTAAAAACTATTAAAGCTAATTGTTGCTCATTATTTCCTATATCATAGTAACATAGATATTCTTATAGGAAAATAATATTGTCATTCTGGGAAAGTATTGATTATAAAATAAGATTTCAAAATAAGTAAATTCATAACTACCTTTGAGCTGGTTTAGAATCTATGATTCATGTTATGGGATATGCAGCTAAGGAAGCCAAAGCGTCTCTAACACCTTTTTCTTTTGAAAGACGGGATCTCTTTGATCATGATGTAATGATTGATATTCAGTATTGTGGGATTTGTCATACAGATATTCACCAAGTAAATAATGAATGGGGACGATCAATGTATCCTATGGTTCCAGGTCACGAGATAGTGGGAAATGTTTCACATGTAGGTTCACAAGTTACGCGATTCAAGGCTGGTGATAAAGTAGGTGTAGGTTGTTTTGTTGATTCTTGCCGCAACTGTCCTGCTTGCCGTCAAGGAATCGAACAATATTGTAGTAATGTTCTAACAACTTATAATGGAATAGAAAAAGATGGCAAAACTCCTACTCAGGGAGGATATTCTAATAAAATTGTAGTAGATGAAAACTACATCCTTCGTATGCCTGACAACCTTGCTCCAGAACGTGCAGCTCCCCTTCTTTGCGCTGGTATAACTCTTTATTCACCTCTCATACATTGGAAAGCAGGACCAGGAAAAAATGTTGCTATAATAGGTCTTGGTGGCTTGGGACATATAGGTGTAAAAATTGCACATGCACTTGGCGCAGAAATAACTGTGTTAAGCCATTCACTTAAAAAACAAGAAGATGCCAAGAAAATGGGAGCTCATAACTTTTATGCTACATCAAATCCAAAAACTTTCGAAAAATTTGGAGGATATTTTGACATTATAATCAATACAGTTTCAACTGATCTTAACTTGAGCCAGTATTTGAATCTGCTTAAACTTGACGGAACAATGGTAATAGTTGGAGCTCCAGAAAAAGATGCTCAAGTAAGCGCACACTCTTTGATAAGTGCTCGTCGTAATCTCGCTGGTTCTTTAATTGGTGGAATTAATGAAACTCAAGAAATGCTCAATTTTTGTAGTAAACACGATATTGCATGTGACGTTGAACTCATTCCAATTCATAAGGTGAATGAAGCCTATGGCCGTATCTTAGATAGCGATGTACGATATCGTTTTGTAATCGATTTAAATTCTCTTGGTAAAATGTAACTATGAAGTTAAACTAATAATATATGGTCAAAAGAATAGCATGTGTATTTTTATCGGGCTCGGAAGACTTCGAATTTCTATTATAGCAGGGTTCAGTAACATAATATTTAACAGGATTTTCGTTATTTACTTATATTGAGCGATTAGAATCTGGAAGTGAGGATATAGAAAAAATTCAAGAGGCCTTAGAGATAAGCCGATATTGATCTAATAATTAGATTAATCTAGCTTTATTGTCATGTTTGATAATTTGAATTACTAAATGTTTGAAAGGAATTCAAATTCATAAATGATATTTTAAAAGTTTTAGTTGAATAAATTCAAGTATTAAACATTTTCTATTATTTTTATTGTCCAAAATTTATATATTTTAGCAAGTCATAAAAATTAAAATAAATAAAAATAAGTTAAAAAATTACTTGTTATTATTCTACTTGAATTTCTTTTCCTTTAGGCTTTGTCTGTTTCTTTTTATTAAATACGATTTCCAGAATTCCGTTATTATATGTAGATTTGACAGTTTCATTATCTGCTTCTGGTGGTAAATCTATTACTTTATGGTATTTTCTTTGTGGGTCGTCACTTATTATTTCTACCGAATTCTCATAAGCATTTATCTTTATATTTTCTTTTTTGATACCTGGCATTTCTACTACAATTTTTACTTCTTTGTCTGTAGATGATATATCAACTAAAGGTTCTCTTTCTGAAGAAATTGATGGTTGTTGGAAGAATCCTGCCCTGCCAGTAAAAGGAGATTTTACGTTACCAAATTCTCTTATATCTGGTTTTCCATCAGGTCCTATGGTCATAGAATAGCCATATATTATTGGACCTACTTCTCTAACTTTTCCACCTTCAGGTGTTTCGTATTCTTTAACTAAATCTTTTGGTATTCTGTTTTCAATATTTTTAAATGGTTCAGAAAATGTTCTTTCTATTTCGTTTCTCATTTCATCAAATTCTCTAAATAGATCGTTAAGGTTCCAGCTGCCAAAAGGACTTCGTCCACTAATAAATCTTTTATACCAATCACTTGGAATTATATCTCTATTACTCATTGTAAGATGTCACCATATATTGTAAGCGCTATTACACTATATAAACTTTATTACATAATTGAGTTCATTTAAATGATTGAATATTTTGAATAAACATTTTTATTTGCTAACATGCATTATGGAGAGTGATATCTATTACTTTCTTACATTATTATTTGACAACGAGGAATAAATGCTATCTCTTGCAGAACAGCTTCAATTTTCTGGGGCATTTACATGTCTCTCCTTCCTGTTTTATTACAACACCGTTGTATATGAACCCCAATATAATACGTGTTCGGAGGGGTGTCTACGGTTAAGATACAATTCTGTAATTCAAAATTTTCGCAAAATTTTAGCAAAATAAATTATCTAATTTTTATTAATTTAACATTCTGAAGTATTGACTATAAAACAGGACGAAAATGACATTTAAGTACAAGTCCAACATCAATGCGATTGAATGTCAAAATTAGAATTAAATAATTTATGAAATTGGTCTAGGAAGGTTTGTATATTATTGATTCAAACATATTTCCATTTGATAAAGTGAATATTGAATAAAAAGATATTACAACTAAAATTGAAAAACATTATTAGTTTCAAATTATTATGACGAATTATAATATTTAATTTTAACCAAAAAAGAGGTGATAATTAATTAATCTTTTTCTCGGATGACTGAACCCATTTGTTTGAAATTAAATGATTCGATCATCTAGAGTTCTACGAAGTTACAAATTTCTATTTGGATATTTTAACAGATACTACAAAGAAATAAAATCAAAAAATGAAAATTATTATTTTCTCATCTTAACATACATCAATAACATCGATAATGGTATTACAAATGCCTGTTGACTTATTTTTGTTATAGCATCTTTCCAGTTAACAGTATTATCAATAATCCAGTTATCAAATCCATCGGGTATCCATATACCTGTTGTCTTTGATATGTAATAAATCACGGCAATAACTACTGTTGTGAATAAGATTATGTAATAAGGTAATGTACGATTTCTATAGCGTACTACAAAAAACGTAGATATTGCATATATAGTTGCAATACCTGCAAACAATACAAACTCTGCTCTTTGTTCTGCTGATTTTTCTATTAATCCTTCTATTTTTGATTCTTCTGATTCTTGATATTCATGAATGGCATTGTATGCATAAACTACTATATTTGGAACCATTAATACGATAAAGAGAACTAGTAGAATATTGGGAAGTTTTTCCTTTTGTGTTGTTATATCTTCTTTCATTGTAAATATGTTTGATAGTTAGTCGTATAAAAATTGGGCTATCAATTGCACTGAATAGTTACTACTATTATCTTTATTAAATCAGACTTTTTTTATGCGTTATTCATGAATTTGAGAAAATCATTGGTTTAGCAAAATTGTCATTCCTCCTTTTTATTTTCAATCTATAATGGATGGTTAGTATATTTTATTAGATATTGCAAAATATTAAAAGTCTCTAAATGATTTGAAGGTTATGTCTAATATATCACAATTATCATAATTCGATAGTTGTATCACATGGCTTTTATATGGTGATATCATATAAAGTTGGTTGAACAATATTCAGTATATTGGTAAGTTAAAAATAAATAAAAAAAACATTTTAAATTTTTATATAATAAAACTTTTTGAAAGAGATATTTCTTTCAAAATGTGTAAATTTTTTTCGATATTTAATCAATTTAATATCTACGTACTTTTAGAAAAATGAGTATAAAATGAAATACATTTTCTGGGTATTTTTTCTTTCCGCAATATTCTCAGGATTGACAATAAATTTTAATCACATTTTATATGCCCAAGATTCATCTTTTAATAACACAATTAGCAAAATTGATGAAGAACACTATTCTCAATCTGAATATGTTAATTTTAGTTACAAATCATATCCGTTTCTAATATTAAACGGAACCGACTTTATAGATATTTCTAATAATGACACACTTTCTCTTCGTCATTTTTCTATTGGAGTATGGGTTAATACCAATCAATCTACTTTATTAGAACCTGCTCATATTGTAAATAAAGGCGGATTTAATACCGACACAAAAGGTGAGAATATGAATTATGGCCTTTGGTTCTCTATAGATGGAACAATTTCTGGAGGATTTGAAACGGAATCTGGAATAGATTTTGAGGTAAAGTCAACTGCAAAATATGATGATGGAAAATGGCATTATGTTTTGTTATCCTATGATGGATCTTTATTAAGGCTTTATGTAGATGGAAAACAAGTATCTGATAAACTTACTAAACGAGCAATACCTGATACTACCGGAGATCAACCATTAAGAATTGGAGCAAACTCACTAGACGAAAGTAAATTTTTTACTGGTTATCTAGATGAAGTTAGAATTTGGAATAGAGGATTAACAGATTCTGAAATATCAAAAATATACTCTAATAGTACTTTTAGTACAAAAGGACAGATCATATATAAAGATTTTAAGGGTATTGTTACTGATAGAAAGATAGAAACTATAGATGCTAGTAAAACAACAATACCAATAACAGACAGCACTTTTAATATCGCAGTTGCTTCAGATTGGGGATGTGGTAAGCATGCTAGAGAAACTGCAAAAAATATTCAAAGTATGAATCCAGAAATTGTTATTGCAGCAGGTGATCTAAGTTATGAAGAATCTTCTGATTGTTGGTTTGAAATAATACAACCATTTATGTCAAAGATGAAGATAGCGATGGGAGATCATGAATATAGTCAAACTCCTGGTGGTATAACAGGTATAAGTAATCAATACCTGAAGCCTTTGAATTTAACAAAAACATATTATTCTTTTGATATAAATAAAGTACACGTTACTGTCATAGATCCACATATTGCTTATAACTCTACTTCTGATCAATATCAGTTCCTTGAAGAAGATTTACGTAATGCTTCTTCCAATCCAACAATAGACTGGATATTTGTTGTAGAACATACACCGATGTACACTTCACCTTCAAAACATCATGGCTATGCTACAATCAGAGATGTTTTTCATCCTTTGTTTGACAAATTTGATGTCGATTTAGTGCTTACTGCCGATAACCATAACTATCAGAGAACTTTTCCACTACAATATAATAACACTGGTAATAGTTCCAATCCCGTCATAGTAGATAGAAATAAAACTAGTTACAATGATTACTTAGGACAAATTTATCTAATAACCGGGACTGCAGGAAAATCTCATTATGATATTCAACAACAAGCACCTTTTGTTGCTAACCAGAATGATGATCAACATGGTTTTCTAAATATTGATATTAATACTAACAACACATCACTGACTGGAACTTTCATTTCTAATGGAAATAATGATACTTTAGCAAGTAATAATATAAAAAATGACATATTAGATCAATTTACAATTTCGAAAACGAATTAATCAACTACTAACCAGTTTTTAGCAATATCTTTTTTTATTGTATAATTGTTGATAGCTTAATATCCTTGTCTAACTATTCCAAGCTATAAAGGATGTCGATTGGTATATCAAATTATTCAACTTGATTGTATATTACGAAGTACCTGAAGGTAAGAGAACGAAGTTAAGACAACAAATAACAGCATAAAAAACGAGCTCTTCATATACTAATAAGACTAATATAGAGTAAATAATGACGACAGAATTCAGTTATCATTATTTGCCATATTCTTTTTCTGTTTTCTTTCTCTTTTTCTCTATGTTTTTATTGTCAGTCCATGGGGAAATTGAA
>Ga0310902_10000516_pt1 | contig 11076 bp, 10 predicted proteins | sample C24D3metaG_FD_203748 | JGI IMG/M metagenome (GOLD analysis project Ga0310902, IMG submission 203748) | Lab incubated soil microbial communities from West Virginia University Organic Research Farm, Morgantown, WV, United States - C24D3 | ecosystem: Environmental > Terrestrial > Soil >...
AACAAGGCGAAAGACGTGCGCGACGCCCTCGTCGGGTTCGCTCGATCGAAGGGCGTCGAGATTCAGTTCGATACGACCCTCACCGACTTCAACGCATCGACGACGGGATTTGCGCTCACGACATCGAAAGGCGATCTTCAGGTCGATCGCGTGATCGTGGCCACGGGTGGACTGTCGGTGCCCGCGACCGGCAGTGATGGCACCGGTCTCGACATCGCGCGGCGCCTCGGTCATCGCATGATCGACACGTATCCGGCGCTGACGCCGTTGTTCGGCAAGGACGAGTCGCACACCTCGCTGTCTGGCGTCTCTCTGGACGTCCGGCTCCGCGCGCTTGTCCGCCGTCGCCTTGGCGAAGGCGGAAAGGTCGGATCGAAGACCATTGAAACCTTTGGCGGCTTTCTCTTCACCCATCGCGGCTACAGCGGGCCAAGCGTGCTCGACATCTCACATCTGACTGCGCGAGGGGAAAGGCCGACGATTCGAGCCGCGTGGTCCGTGCGCACGGCGGCAGAGTGGACGAAGGATTTCGAGGCGCCTTCAGCGACGGTCCTGACGATCCTCGCGCGCTACATCCCGGCGCGCCTCGCCGAGCACCTGATGATCGAGATCGGCATTCCCGACGATCGCCGCACCAGCAGCCTGAAACGATCCGAGCGCCTGGCGCTGATCGATGCGCTGACCGGCTATCCGCTGCCGTGGAGCGGCAACGAGGGCTACAAGAAGGCGGAAGTCACCGGAGGCGGCGTCGCGCTCGATGAGATCGATCCGAAAACACTCGAAAGCAAACGGGTCCCGGGGCTGTATCTTTGTGGCGAAATGCTCGATGCCTTCGGGCCGATCGGCGGCCACAACTTCGCTTGGGCCTGGGCGACTGGCCGCGCCGCGGGACTCGCAGCCGGCACCCCCGGCCGTGGCACTCTCGTAGAACAGACGGAGAACGCGCGTTGAACGGACGGACGAAGATCGGATTGCTTGTGGGCCTTCTGGTGTTCAGCGGCTGGTCGGTTTATACCCGCTACGTCGACCTTCACAACTTCGACCTCGTCACCAACATGTCGTTCCGCGACCTGTCGATGTCGCAATACAACGACACGCTCGCCGGCGTCCGCAAGTTTCCCTATCAGTGGCGCGTGCTCGGGTTCTGGATCGCCCGTGCCGGCACGATGATCGCGCCGGTCGATCCCCACGTGATCGACGTGGCCGTGAAAACGCTGTCGCTGGCCGCATCCGCGGCGTTGCTCTACATGTTTTCGACGACGCTGGTGAGCCCCCTTGGCGCGGTGCTCTCAGCCGTGCTCTACCTGTTCGTAACCGCGGCGGCGTTCAGCTCCGAGGGCTACGCGATCTATTTCACCAACGATTACCTCGCGATCCTCTCGTGGTTCGCCGGTGTCGTCGCGCTGCGGCGCAAACAGTGGTGGCTCGCCGCGCTTGCGGCGTTCGCGGGCGCGTGGGCGAAAGAAACGGCGATGCTGATCGCCTTCCTGGCCGGCTTCGAAGCGCTGCGCCGGCGCGCGCCGTGGTCGGCGCCGATCGCGTGCGGCATCGCCTTCGCGATCCCGACGCTGATCCTCAGGACGATCTATCCCGCGCCGCTCGCGCAATGGGCGTGGTGGGACACCTTCAAGCTCAACGTGCCGTTCATCGTGTGGCAGTGGCCGGTGATCGCCAAGGCGCTTCGCGACAACGTGAAGGTCCTGCTCTTCCTGAACGTCATGTGGTTGTGGGCCTGGCGCGCGTGGCGTCGCACGCAGGATGCCTTCGTCGTGTCCCTCGGCCTGACGCTCGCCTGCTACGTCGTCCTGGCGTGGATGGTGGTGTATATCCGCGAATTGCGGCACATGCTGCCCTTCACAATCCTTGTAATTCCTCTGGCTGTAGCCGAGCTGGAGCGAATGCTCGTGCAGAACCTTCGTGAAGAACCTTCGTGAAGAACCGCCGTCAAGAAGGGCTAGAATCTGTTCTTTCTGGGGGATTGCTATGCGTAATCGATTGATCGCCGTCGTCACGTTGGTCCTGGCCGCTTCGTCCGTCAACGCGCAGACGCAGGCGCCGGCATCGGGCTACCTTCTGCCTCCGAAAGCGATCGTCGACATCCTCGACGCGCCGCCGCCGCCGACCGTTGAGCTGAGCCCGGCGCGCGACGTCGTCGTGCTGCTCGACAGGGCGGGCATGCCGAGCATCGCCGAACTCTCGCAGCCTATGCTTCGGCTGGCGGGCCTGCGAATCAGTCCCAAGACGAACGGACAGCATCGCGCGGGTGCCGCCGTTTATCCGCGATATCGCAATTTCACGATTAAGGCGGTCGCCGACGGAGCAGAGCGGAAAGTGACGCTCCCGCCGTCTCCGTCGCTGGCGTGGATCGGCTTCTCCCCCAACGGTAAGCGCTTCGCGTTCACGCAGCATCGCGACAACGCCATTGAGCTGTGGATCGCCGATACAACATCGGGACAGGCCAAGTCGGTCACGACGGCGCCATTGAACGCGGCGTTGGGGACGCCGTGCGAATGGGTTGGCGACGGCGGGTCGCTGCTCTGCGAATTCGTGCCGGCCAACCGCGGCCCGGCGCCAGCCGACGGCGTCCCGACCGGTCCGAACATCCAGGAGCATCGCGGCGGCATTGCGCCGGTCCGCACCTACGAGGACCTGCTGGCCAGCGCCCACGACGAAGCGCTTTTCGATTATTACGCAACCAGCCAGCTCGCCTTCGTGGATGCGACCACCGGTCAACGCACTCCCGTCGGCGCGCCCGCGGTGTTCGTCACGGCGGCGCCGTCCCCTGATGGTCAGTTCATCCTCGTCCGCCGCGTGCGGCGTCCGTATTCGCGGCTCGTGCCGTACCAGAATTTCGCGGCGAACATCGACGTGTGGGATCGCCAGGGCGCGACCGTAAAGCAAATCGCGCAGCTGCCGGTTGCCGACACCGTGCCGAACGGCGGCGTACTACCGGGGCCGCGCAGCTTCCAGTGGCAGCCTCTGGCGCCTGCGACCATCGTGTGGGCGGAGGCGCTCGACAACGGCGACCCCAGGGCTAAGGTGCCGCATCGCGACAAATTGGTGACGATAAGCGCGCCGTTCACGGCTGCGGCATCCGAGCTGTCACGCACCGAGTATCGTGTCGGCAACGTCTCGTGGACCGACGCCGGCGCGGTGTTGTTGACCGAGAACGATCGCAGACGGCGGTGGACGCGCACCTGGGTGATCGACAAACCCGGCGCCACGCCGCGCAAGCTGTGGGACCGCAGCCAGGAAGACTCATACGGCAATCCCGGGACGCCCCTGCGGCATGAGGGCGCTTCCGGGGTGTCCGCCATCCAACAGAACGCCAACTCGATCTTCCTGGCCGGCACCGGCGCCGCACCGGAAGGCGCGCGGCCGTTCATCGATCGGCTCGACCTCACCACGCTGAAGAGCGAGCGCCTGTTCCAGACCACCGGCCGCTCGTACGAGACCGTGATCGGCGTTCTCTCGGACGACGGTTCGAAGATCCTGACGCGCTACGAAAGCCGTACCGATCCGCCGAACGTCTACGTGCGTGATCTCAAGGCCGGCACGCGGCGGGCTCTCACGTCGTACGCCGATCCGGCGCCGCAGCTCAAGGGCATCCAGAAACAGCTCGTCACCTACAAACGGAGCGATGGCGTCGAGCTCTCGGCGACGATCATCACGCCGCCAGGCTGGACGCCGGCGCAGGGGCCGCTGCCGACGCTGCTCTGGGCCTATCCGCGCGAGTTCACGGATCCCACCAACGCCGGCCAGGTCACGGGCTCCGCCGATCGCTACACCTCAATCGGCGGCGCCTCGCACCTGTTGTTCCTCACGCAGGGCTACGCCATCATCGACGACCCGACGATGCCGATCGTTGGACCGGGTGAGACGGCCAACGACACCTATATCGAGCAGCTGGTGGCGAGCGCCCAGGCCGCGGTCGACCGCGCGGTCAGCCTCGGCGTCACCGATCGAAATCGCGTCGTCGCGGGCGGTCACAGTTACGGCGGGTTCATGACGGCCAACCTGCTGGCGCATTCCGATATCTTCCGCGCCGGCCTGGCACGCAGCGGCGCCTATAACCGCACGCTGACGCCCTTCGGTTTCCAGAACGAACAACGCACGTTCTGGGAGGTGCCGCAGATTTACGCGGCGATGTCGCCGTTCAACTTCGCGCACAAGATCAACGAGCCGATCCTGCTGATCCACGGCGAAGCCGACGACAATAGCGGCACATTCCCGATCCAGTCGGAGCGGCTCTACGTGGCGCTGAAAGGCCACGGCGCGACCGTCCGCTACGTGACGCTGCCGTTCGAAGCGCACGGCTATGCGGCACGTGAATCCGTGCTGCACACCGTCGCGGAGATGCTGAACTGGTCGAACGAATGGGCGAAGAACGCCAAGCCCCGGACGACCTCGAGCCAACAGCAGTAAAATAGTGCTTCCCCCGTTTTGGAGATGATCGAAATGAAGCGTCTGGTTCTTGTCGCGCTCGTCGCCCTGCTGTCACCCGCCTCACCCGTTTCACTCGTGTCACCCGCGTTTGCTGACGTGACCGTGAAATCCACGATTGCCGGCAGAGGCATGGGTACGTCGAGCACCCTGCTCTCGACGACCTTCGTTAAAGGCAGCAAGATGCGCAACGACGTCGTCATGGGCGACACCACGCGCACGACGATCTTCGACCTCGACACGCAGAAGATGATCAGCTTCGATTCGAAGAAGAAGGAAGCCGACGTCTACGACATGCAGAAGATGTCCGAGGACATGACGAGGAGCGTCCAGGTCAGCGAGATGAAGGCGAGCCTCAAGCCGAACGGCAAGACGAAGGAGCTGCTCGGCAAGTCGGCGACCGGCTACGACCTGACGATCAGCCTCCCCGCCACGATGGGCGGCGCCGGTGGCATGAAGATGATCGTCAACCTCGAAGGACCGCTGTGGATCGTGAAGGGCGCGCCGGGCACGGCGGAGTACCTCGGGTTCTACAAGGCTGCCGTCGACAAGGGCTGGTTCTTCTCGGACCCGCGCGCGGCGAAAGCGCAACCCGGCCAAGCGAGGGCGATGGCGGAAGTCCAGCGCCAGCTCGCGTCCACCGGCGGCATCCCGTACGAACAGCAGACGACGGTGACGTTGACCGGTGACGGCGCCATGGCAGAGATGCTGGCCAAGATGGGCAATCTCACATCGACGATGACGGTGACCGGCATTGAAACCGCCACGCTCGCGGCCGATCTGTTTACGTTGCCGGCCGGCTACAAGATGAAGGAGCAAAAGTAACTGTCTTCTTACCTCTCGCTACTCAAAAGCGAGTCAACCAGCGTCGTCGCCGTGGAGCTCCGCCCGCCGAGAGCGGAGCTCGAAGCGGCCGAGGGCATGGACGCGTGGATCGACACCTACCACGCGATCCGATCGCTGACGCGCCATGACGTCCGCGTCATGGTTACCGACAGCGCCGTCGGCGCGCAGGAGGAGAACAACCTGCGCCATCTCGTCACCAACCTCGGCGACTCCGTCGGCCGCCACAAGGTCATCCCGTTCCTCACCACCAAGCATTCGCTCGAGTTCTGTCTCGCCTATGCCGATCAGGCGGTCCACAACGGTTTCCCGTCGCTCGTCGTCCTCGGCGGCGACAAGCACGTCGGCCGCGCCCGATCGCTCGAGCACGCGTGGCAGCTTCGCAAGCTGATTCGCGAGCGCCATCCCGGCCTGGAGCTGGGCGGCTGGGCGAATCCGATCGCGGATCCGATCAGGCAGGTGGACTTCCTGCTCCGGCCGGATGCGCACGCGGATTTCTACCTGACGCAGATCGTGTCGCACCACCAGGGCGATCGCGTCGGCGCCTTCCTCGACGCCGGCCGATCGAACGGCTTGAAGATGCCGGGGGTGTTCGGCGTTTTCTACTACCGAAGCGCGACTCCGAAAACGCTCGAGATGCTGAGCCAATTCCTGCCGGTCCCCGTCGACGCGCTGAAACAGGAATTTGCGCAGGGCGCGACGCCGGTCGATGTGTGCGCCCGAACGATTCGATTCCTTGTCGACATGGGTGCGCGGCATTTTTACGTCAGCAATCTTCCAGCGAAGAAAACCGCTGCAACATTGAATACAATTCTTGAGAAAGCCGGAGTCTTAGCAAATGGGTAAGTTCTACGATTCAGTTCCCGTCTCAGCGATCGTTCGCATCCGCGACATGATGTACACCGTCAAGGATCCGTTCCGCCTCGATCAGGGCGACGTCTCCTTCGACGCGCCCGACACGTTCAAGCAGGCCGTCGCCAAGGCGATGACCGACAACCGCACGCACTACCTCCCGACCGCCGGCATTCCGCCGCTGCGGAAGGCGTTCGCGGAGAAGATGCGGAAGAAGAATCACATCCCCGTCGAATCAGACGACGAGATTCTCGTCACCAACGGCGGCACGCACGGCCTCTATGCGGTGTTCCACGCGCTGCTCGAGCCCGGCGATGAAGTGATCGTTCCCGATCCGGAATGGCCGCCGACCATGGCGATGGTGCAGGCGGCGGGCGGCAAGGCGGTGCAGGTGCCGCTCCGCGAGGACTTGCGCTGGCGCTGGAACATCGACGACGTCGAGAGGGCGATCACGCCGAAGACGCGCGTGTTGTACCTGAATTCGCCGAACAACCCGTCGGGCGGCGTGCTCACGAAGGAAGATCTCGAGCGACTCGCCGCGATCGCGAAAGCGAAGAACCTCTGGGTGATCTCGGACGAGGCCTACGAGGACGTCGTCTATCGCGGCGAGCACATCAGCATCGCCTCGCTGCCGGGCATGTACGACCGGACGATCCCGGTCTACACGCTGAGCAAGTCCTATGCGATCACCGGCGTGCGTGTCGGCTACTTCGCGATCAAGGACAAGGCCCTGCGCGATCGCGCGCTCAAGATCGTGCTCTATACCACCAGCAACGTCTCGTCGATCGCGCAGTACGGCGCCGTCGGCGCGCTCGAAGGCTCGCAGCAGTGCATCGCCGACTTCAAGACCGAGCTGCAGTTCCGCCGCGACATGTTCTACCAGGGGCTGCAGGAATCGGCGCCCGGCATGTTCTCGGGCACGCCGCCGGACGGCGCCTTCTACGCGTTCGTGAAGATCAACCCGGAAGCCGCGAAGAACGCCGGCATCGCCGGCGAGTCGCTGTCATGGGCGATGGCGGAGTACCTGATCAAGAACGCGCGGATCGGCTGCGTGCCGGGCGTGGACTTCGGCGCGAACAGCGAAAGCTACATCCGCTTCTGCACCTGCCGCTCGCGCGAGGAGCTTACGGGGGCGCTGGCGTCGATGAAGGAAACGCTCTCTCGCGTTGCCGCGAGATAAGAACGCCGTTGCGCCAGTGCAGCGGTCCTTGTAGCGCGTAGATCATGCCGGCGAGACCGAGCCAGTTAATCGGAAGCGTCAGCGCCAGCAACACGGACAGCAGGCCTACGAACACGCTCAATAAGTGGGTCTGCGCTCCGGCGTAGGCCGCAAAGGTCTGCTCGTCCGACAAACCCAGCGTCTTGCGATTGCGATGCTGGTTCAGGTACAGCAGCCAGAACACCGCCATCATCGCCACGAACCCGGCGCTGTAGACCCACATCATCATGCGCCCGTCGGACTGGCTCATGATGAGCCCGTTGCCTTGTCCCATTAATCTCGGAATCACGCGCGAGAAGACGAACTTCAGCGGGTAGACGAAGAACAGCACCAGGAACAGCAGCACACAGTTCAGGAAGATCGTCAGGGCGTCTTCCGCATCGAACTTGCGGAAGAAGGCGTAGTGCTCGAACCAGATCCAGCACACCAGCGCGAACGTCGCCGCGAACGGCACGAAGCCGCGCATGATCTCCTTTAAGCCGTCGAAGTTGTCGGGGACCTCGAGCGAGACGACGAGCAGTGTCAGCGCGAAGCCGAACACCGCGTCGCTGAAACCTTCGATGCGAGAGACCTCTCGGCCGCCGCGGATCATTTACACGCCAAACTGGCGAAGGTGATGATCGGTGTGCTTCGCGATCAGCGCGCCGTACTCGTCGTACGACAGGTCGCCGAACGCCGGATGCTCGCCAAGCGTCGCGCCCGGCTCCACTGTGGCGACGCGATTCATCAGCTCGGCAAACGTCTTCTTCTCGTCTTCCAGGACCGCGTAGGGGCAACGCGCGATCAGCTCGGGCGCCGTCGGCGCGCCTTTCGGCATCGGCAGGTAGTAGATGAACAACGTGCGAATCGGCTTGTAGCGGAGCGGCAGGTTCTTCGACTTGACCGGCAGGTCACCGAGCGCCATGCGGAGGCTGTCGTTGATGTGCGCCATCATGGCGCTCGCGTTCATCGTGCCCCAGCCGGGCTTCGCGTCCGCCCCTACCCGCTGAGCGCGATCGGCAATCGAAGTGCGTGTCAAGGGATCCCAGATTGTTGAGGCCATGCTTCCTCCCAACTGGCAACTGGCAACTACTTCACGTGTCTTCCACCATCGACCCTGATGGTTTCGCCGGTAACAAAATCCGAGTTGACCAGGAACATCACCGCCTTCGCGATCTCCTCTTCGCCGCCCCAGCGTCCGAGCGGTGTGCTCTTCACCACCGCATCGCTTTCTTCTCCCGACATCTCCGGCGGCGCCAGGATCGGCCCCGGCGCGATCGCGTTGACCAGAATCTGATCGGCGGCGAGCTCCAGCGCCAGCACTTCGGTCAGCGCCTTCACGCCCGACTTCGCGACGTAGTAGGGAACGTAGCCGGGATACCGCGGCCGCGCACTGGCGGCGACCCAATCCGCGAAGTTGATGATGCGCCCGCCGCCGTGCTTCTTCATGATGAACGCCGCCGCATGTGAAAACAGGAACGCCGCACGGAGGTCGACCGCCAGCTGGCGATCCCAATCGGCCGCGGTGAGCTTGGCAAACGGCTTCGCGACATACAACGAGGCCATGTTGACCAGGATGTCGATCCGTCCCATCTCGCGCACGGTCGCGGCGACGGCATGGTTGCAGGCATCTTCACTGGTGACGTCGGCTTGAACGATGAAGGCGCGGCCACCAAGCCTGCGGATCGCGACCGCTGTTTCATCCGCTTCGGCTCGCGATCGGTTGTAGACCAGCGCGACGTCGACGCCCGCTTTCGCGAGCGCCAGCGCGACGACCGCGCCGATGCGCTTGCCGCCGGTGATCAGCGCGACCTTGCCGTTAGTGAACAATCAGGCCAGAGACTATCAGACCAAACTTGATGGTGCCAGCCGGCTGGCGCGGCACCTCGAAGACGACGCCGTCATGTCCGGAGTCGTTCTTGTAAGTGGAAAGCACCGCACCGGGCGCATCTTCGGGAGGATCGATGCTCAACGCGGCCGGATGCGAGGTCCCGATCACCACCTTCGACAACGCGACGGCGCCATCGAAGCCGAGGACTTTCGGATCCTTGTCGATACTGGCGGGACTGATCACGAGAAAATCCCGATACGTCGAGATGCCGAGGTGATCGCCGTTCTGTGGCTGCAGTCCGTACCGCAAGGTGTAGACACCCGGCGCGACCGCTTTACCGCGAATCTCCTTGAACGCGCCGGTGACGCGCATCGCACCGACGAGCGTGCCGCTCTCGACGTTGCTCCACCCGGGACCATCACCGTTGGCCGCGATGGTCTGAACGAACCAGAGATCGAGCGTGGCGCCGCCCGCGACGGTCTTCACGCCGGTGGCTTGCAACAGAGACGCGACCGCCGGCGCAAGATCGGCCGGCGGCTTTTCCGCGAGAGAACTGACTTTGGGCTGTGCGTCGAGAACTGCGACGAACGCGCCTAATAGGCAAAAGTGCCGAAGAACGCCGAGCGCTTGTCTGGAGCCGACCATTTTGTCCCGAGACCCTGCCCTGAAAATGAATGCGCCTCAGCGACGCCCATCGAAGAGTGCTCGAGCGTCGAGAACGGCTTGAACCACTGCATCGCGCCGCAGCTCGGATCGTGCTTCATCACTTTGTTGACGGTGAGCTGCATGCTCTCCGGCACGCTGACCTCGACATAATTCTGCGAGGTCGCGAACTTGATCGGCGCGGTGTCGACGCGAACGACCTGGGTGATCAGTCCTCGCGACATCGCCCGCACGAAACGGACGAGCGCATCGCGCTGCGCCGGTGTGGCGCGCGGATCGACGGTGATGATCGCCTTCACGGCGGTCGGCTCTTCGCCGCCCATCTCGCGCATGCCGAGGTTGCGATCGCCGGCAACGGCCGCGGCCACCGTCAGGCCATCGAGCGCCACGCCTTCGAACGATCCCGACGTGATCTTCCACGCCATGATCGCCTGCCGGCCCATCGTCTCCGCTTCGCTGTTCATGATGCAGCCGCCGGCAAACACTTCCGCCGTGCGTGCTTCGACGTATTCGCCGGTAATGCGCGCGCCCGGTTCAGCCGTGAGTCCCGTCGCGCCGGCCGCCACAAGCAGCACCGTCATGAGTGCGTAACGCATGAGTTCCTCTGATCTTTCTGTGCCTTCGGCGGCGCAGGCGTTAGGAGTTCCGAGCCTTCGTTGCCCCGAATGTTAGCACGCGCTTCCTCCTGGCCGGCTGGGGCGCGCTGCGCTTCTTTTCCTTGATCTTGTCGAGATGCTTCACCAGGAACACCTCGTTGCCGCGCTCGTTGTAATGGACCTCGTCGACGAGCTTGGAGGTCAGCAGCATGCCAAACCCGCCCGGCCGCTTGCCCTCGGCTTCGCGATACGACAGGTGCGAAAGCGGATCGCGCTCCGTCGCGACCAGCCCCGGCGCCTTGGGATTGAACCCGGGGCCCGGATCCTTGAAGTAGTAAACAATCGTCCTTGCCGTCCGTACTGCAGCAACCTCGATCACCTTGTCCGGATCGAATCCCGCGCCGTGCTCCATCGCGTTCAGCAGCACTTCGCGAAACGCGGTTGCCAGTCCCGTGCGCTCGGGGTTCGGGATGCCTTTGGCCAGCTCGGTCACGTAATGCGTCATGCGATCCGCCGATATGCGCCGGCACGACACGCGCAGCGTGATCCAGTCGGGCAGCGCGGAAATGACCTCGATGCCGTTCTTCCAGTTCTCGGCGTCGAGGGCCTGCGCGATCGATTCGCGAAGCTCGGCGGCCACTACCGGCATC
>Ga0310902_10000517_pt1 | contig 11072 bp, 8 predicted proteins | sample C24D3metaG_FD_203748 | JGI IMG/M metagenome (GOLD analysis project Ga0310902, IMG submission 203748) | Lab incubated soil microbial communities from West Virginia University Organic Research Farm, Morgantown, WV, United States - C24D3 | ecosystem: Environmental > Terrestrial > Soil >...
GATCATGCGCGTGGCCGTGACCATGAGCACGCCTGCGAGCGCCGCGAGCGGGATGGAGGCCACGACGGCCGCGCCGACCGCGACGATCCCGGCGAGCAGCAGCGCGTGCACGATCGCCGCGAGCCGCGTGCGCCCGCCGGTCCGGACGTTCACCGCCGTCCGCGCGATCGCGCCCGTCGCGGGCATGCCGCCGAACAGCGCCGAGACGATCGATGCGAGCCCCTGGCCCACGAGCTCGCGGTCCGCGTCGTAGGGTCCGGTGTCGGCCATGGATGCCGCGACCCGCGCCGAGAGCAGCGACTCGATCGCGGCGAGCGCGGCCACGGTCGCGGCGGGCAGGAGCAGGCCCGCGAGGGCCGCCGGATCGAGAGCGGGGATCGCCGGTGCGGGCAGCCCGCTCGGCAGCGCGCCGATCGTCGCCACCGGCAGCGCGGTGAATGCCGTGACCGCCGTCACGACGACGATCGCCACGATGGACCCCGGCACGAGCGGATGGACGCGCGGGGCGACGAGCATGAGCGCGGCGACGACCGCGACGATCACGAGGGACCACGCGGCATCCGGCCAGGACGCCTGCAGCACCGCGTCGATCGCGCCGACCACCGCGTTCGCGCCCTCGGTCGCCGGCACGCCGAGGGCCGCCGGCACCTGCTGCAGGAAGATGATGACCGCGATGCCGAGCGTGAACCCCTCGATGACCGGCCACGGGATGAACGTGACCGCCCGGCCGAGCCGCAGCGCGCCCGCGAGGAGCACCATGGCGCCCGCGAGCAGTCCGACGACCGCGAGCGCGCCGGGCCCGTGCGTCGCGATGATGGGCGCGAGCACCACGACCATCGCGCCGGTCGGCCCCGACACCTGCACGTTCGATCCGCCGAACACGGCGGCGACGACGCCGGCCACGATCGCGGTCACGAGTCCGCTCTCGGCGCCCGCACCCGAGCTGACGCCGAACGCCAGGGCGAGCGGCAGCGCGACGATGCCCACCGTGACGCCCGCGATGAGGTCGCCCTTCCACGTGCGAGGCAGCTCGCGATAGTCCGCGGCGCCGGGCAGCAGCGAGCGGATGCCGCCGGCCACGCGCCGCACGGTCGGGCGGGTCATGCTCGGGCGACCGCCCGGGTCGTCGTGGTCGCCGAGCCGGTCGTGCGCTCTCCGCGCTCGGGTTGCTCCCCCGGCTCGGGGAGCTCGGGCAGCTCGGCCTGTGCGACGAGCTGCTGCTCGGTCGTCTGGAGGATCTCGCCGAGGAGGACGCGAGCGACGCGCAGCAGGTCGGCGACCTGCGGGTACGCGAGTCGGTAGAGCACCTGGTTGCCCCGGCGCTCGGCCGTCACGAGCCGATGCGTGCGCAGCACGGCGAGATGCTGCGACAGGTGCGACGCCTCGAGACCGGTCGCCTCGAGGAGCTCGGCGACCGGCGTGTCCTCGCCGTTCGCTGCGGCGAGCACCTCGAGCACCCGCACGCGCAGGGGGTGCGCGAGGCCCTTGAACAGGTTGGCCTTGACCTCGTACAGCGGGCGGCTGGCATCCGTGAACACGACGACTCCTCAATGGATTGATGAATCCATCAAGTCATTATGCCACCCATTCGACCCGTTGCCGTTGGACGGCCTCGATCGTCGTCAGCTCGCGACGTTGCGCAGCCATGGAGATCGATCGGATTCGAGGCGCATCGTGTGCCGTGCGAGCGACGACCCCAGCGCCGGCGGTATCCCACGGAGACGGTCGCGACCGTCCCGATCGAGCGGCACGAGTCCCTCGTGCCGCTTCAGCCGCCTCAGACGGCGAGCGGCGGCCGGCGCAGTTCGATGACGTCGACGGGCACCGCCGCGGCATCCGGCCCGACGTCGTCGATGCGGTTGCGACGATCGACGTGGACGATGCGCGGACGCCAGGCCCGCGCCGCCGCGTCGTCCAGCTGCGCATAGGAGATGACGATGACGAGGTCGCCCTCGTGGACGAGGTGCGCGGCCGCGCCGTTGATCCCGAGCACGCCGCTGCCGCGCTCCCCCTCGATGACGTACGTCTCGAGTCGGGCGCCGTTCGTCACGTCGACGACGGCCACCTGTTCGCCCGGTAGGAGCTCCGCCGCATCCATGAGGTCGCGGTCGATCGTGATCGAGCCCACGTAGTGCAGGTCGGCGTGCGTCACGGTGGCGCGATGGATCTTGGACTTCAGCATGGTGCGCAGCACGGGCCAGAGCCTAGCTCGAGGCGGCGAATGCGGTCCGAACGTGTCGGCGGATGAAGGGGAGGACCGGATGCCCGAACCGAGCACGTTCGTATACGAGGTCCGCCCGGACCCGGAGATCCGAGCCCGGGCGGCCCCGCCCTCCCGACCATCACACCGGGAAGCTCGAGGAGGTCGCCGTCGTGAGGATGCGCGCGAGCGGCTCGCGGACGACGCAGCGATCGAAGCGGAATGCGTCGGCGAGCCGAGTCGCCTCGTCCTCGGAGATCCCGGAGAACAGCTCGGCGAAGTCGTCGACCATCGCCTCCGCGAGCATGACGTGCCGCATGTGGCCGGCGATCCAGCGCGGAGCGCCCCACGGGTAGGGGGCGAAGTGCGGGAACTCCTCCGCGAAGAGGGCTTCGACGGGCTCGATGAGGTGACGGATCTGCGCGTCGGTGGATCCCCACGAGTCGACGCCGAGTCGCGCCTTCTTCTCGAGCACCGGTCGGATGCGTCGCAGGTAGTCGGAGCCCGGGTCGGCCGAGACCACTCCTTGGAGGCCGATGTCCTTGTACGTCCAGAGCGCCCAGCTCGCGTCGTGCTCGGAGAAGATCTCGAGCTGGTCTTCGAGGAGCCGATACCGCTCCTCGTCGCGCAGCGGGTCACCTGTGTACACGGGGCCGAACTCGCCGACCCAGATGGGGGTCCCCGTCTCGCGCATGTACGCCGTGCGCGCGAGGAAGGTCTCCTCGATCCGCGCACGGTCGACGTATTCCCCGCGGCTGACGCCCGGATACGGCCCGCCGTCGACGAACCCCGGCAGGGCGTAGTCGTGCGCCGTGTACACCGTGTTCGGCAACGGATCCCCGAGCTGGTCGAACTGGGTCGAGTACCGGTTGCCGTCGAGGAAGAGGATGTGGTCGGGGTCCACCGCACGGATCGCGGTCTCGAGCCGACGGTAGAACGGACCGATGGCCTCGCCGTGCGCATCCGCCGGCTCGTTCAGCGGGTTGTACCCCGCGACCCAGTGGTTGTGGCGGTAGTGCTCGGCGATCGCCTCCCAGAGGTGCACCACGCGATCCTGGAAGTGCGGGTGCGTCCAGAACTGCGCCCACTGCGTGGGGTTGTCGCTGTGCCAGTGCTGGTTCTGCGCACCCGGGACCGCATGCAGGTCGAGGATCGTGTAGATCCCGTGCTCGGCGCAGGCCTCGACGACGCGGTCGAGCAGCCGGAACCCCTCCTCCTTCACCACGAAGGGCGCGTCATCGTCCTCGAAGTGGCGGTAGTTGAAGGGGATGCGCAGGGAGTTGAGCCCGAGACCCGCCAGGAACGCGGCGTCCTCGTCCGTGAAGAACACCTCGAGGAACCGCTCGAAGAAGGCCTCGTAGGCCGCGTCGCCCATCGCACGGCGCATGGCGCGACGGTGCTGCGACTCGGTCCCGGGATACCCCGTGATGAAGTTCTCCATGTTCATCCAGCCGCCGAGCCCGAACCCGCGCAACAGCAACGGCCCATCCGCGTCGACGATCCGCGTGCCCTCGACCTGCAGCACGTCGCCGCGCGTGATCACCGGACGCTCACCGCCGTCCAGGAGACGGGGGGCAGCGTCATGCGGAGGGCGCCGTCGGCGATCCGCGCGCTGTCGTTCGGGCGCAGGGCCACCCGCTCGGGGTCCTGCATCGTGTTCGCGGCGTGGATGTCGTCGTCCCAGAGGCTCTCGACGCTCACGATCCCGACGTCGCCGAGGATGCTGGTGTCGACGACGATCTCGACCTCCTGGTCGAGGCTGCGGTTCACGAGGAAGATCGCGGTGCTTCCGGTCGACTCGTCGTGCGTCGCGACCGCGTCGACGACCGTGGCGACCCCGTGCCGATCGGTCTCGTAGCTCGGGCTGTCGAGCTTCAGCTCCAACGTGACGCCCCGCGCGAGTCGTGACGTGACGGCGAAGGGGAAGTAGGTCGTCTGCCGCCATGCGGCGCCGCCCGGTTCGGTCATGATCGGCGCGATCACGTTCACGAGCTGGGCGAGGCTCGCCGCCGTCACACGGTCGGCGTGCCGCAGCAGGGAGATGAGGAGGTTGCCGAAGACGACGGCATCGACCACGGAGTAGACGTCCTCCAGGAGCCGCGGCGCGACCGGCCACTGATCGACGTCCGTGATGCGATCCACATCGGCATAGCGTGACTGGTACCAGACGTTCCACTCGTCGAACGAGATGTTGATCGTCTTGCTGCTCCCGCGCAGCGCCTTCACATGGTCGGCGGTCGCGACGACGGAGTCGATGAACCGGTCCATGTTCACGGCGGATGCGAGGAAGCTCGCGTAGTCGCCGTCGACGGGTTCGTAGTACGCATGGCAGGAGATGAAGTCGACCTCGTCGTAGGTCTCCTCGAGCACGATGCGTTCCCATTCGGCGAAGGTCGGCATCTGGGCGCTGGAGCTTCCGCACGCGACGAGCTCGAGTGTCGGATCGACCTGCCGCATCGCGCGCGCCGTCTTCACCGCCAGACGGCCGTACTCGCGTGGGGTCCCGTGACCCAGTTGCCACTGGCCGTCCATCTCGTTGCCGAGACACCACATCCGGATGCCGTACGGCTCGACCGCACCGTTCGCGATGCGCCGGTCGGACAGTTCGGTTCCCGAGCGGGTGTTGGCGTACTCCAGGACGTCCAGTGCGTCGAGGACTCCCCGGGTTCCGAGGTTGACGGCGTACATGAGCTCGCTGTCGACCTCGCGCAGCCAGGTGGCGAACTCGTCGAGCCCGATCTCGTTCGTCTCGGTGGAGTGCCACGCGAGGTCGAGGCGTCGCGGACGGGACTGTCGCGGCCCGACCCCGTCCTCCCAGCGATAGCCGGAGACGAAGTTGCCCCCGGGGTAGCGGATGGTCGAGACGCCGAGCTCCCTGACGAGCTCGATGACGTCCCGCCGGAATCCGTTGGCGTCGGCCTGAGGATGGCCCGGTTCGTAGATGCCGTCGTAGACGCACCGGCCGAGGTGTTCCACGAAGGATCCGAAGAGCCGGCGGTTGATGGGCCCGACGACGAAGTGCGGGTCGACGGTGAGGTGTGCAGAGATCATGGGTCCTCGATCGGGAGAAATGACGAAGGTCGTGGTGGCTGGTGACGGGGCTACTTGAGGCTGCCGATGGCCAGCCCTCCCTGCCAGTAGCGCTGCAGCGCGAGGAAGGCGATGACCAGCGGGATCACCGAGACCAGCGAGCCGAGGATGATGATGCTCCACAGGCTCTGTCCGCCCGCCGCTCCATACGTCGACGCGGTCGACTGCCAGAGCCCGATGCCGACGGTCACGGGGAAGAGGCGGTTGTCCGACAGCATCGCGAGCGGCAGGAAGTAGTTGTTCCACGACGACACGACCGAGAGCAGCAGCACGGTCACGACCGCCGGCCGGAGCATCGGAAGCGCGACCTGGAAGAACGTGCGGAACTCCCCGGCACCATCGACTCGTGCGGCGTCGAGGAGCTCGTCGGGCACCGCGTCGCGGGCGTAGACGAACATCAGGTAGACGCCGAACGGGTTGAGGAGCGTCGGCAGGATGACGGCCCAGATGGTGTTCGTGAGGCCTGCCTGGGAGAAGAGGATGAAGGTCGGGATCACGAGCGCGGTCGCCGGTACCATGACCGCACCGAGGAGGACGGCGAAGCTGAGGCGCCGACCCCGGAACTGGTATTTGGCGAAGCCGTACCCCGCCAGCACCGCCAGCGCCGTCGCGCCGATCCCGCCGACGAACGCGTAGATCGCCGAGTTGAGCAACCAGCGTGCGTAGATGCCGCCACCGTACGAGAACAGCTGCGAGAGGTTGCCGAGGTAGTTGATGTCGTCCGCGAACCAGAGCGCGTTCCCGCCCCCGAACAGTCCGCCGGACGTCTTCGAGCTGTTCACCACGACCCACCAGAACGGGACGAGGAAGTACACCATCAGGATGCCGAGGACGACCTGGAGCGAGATGTAGCGCGATTGGCGGCGCGACCCGCGAGTGGTGCTCATGCTGCTCATGAGAAGAAGCTCCCTCGCTTGCGGGTGCTGAACAGGAAGATGTAGACGCAGATGAAGACGACGGCGCCGAGCGCGAAGGAGATGGCTGAGCCGTAGTTGTAGTTCGCCAGCGTGAACGCCTGTTGGTAGGCGTACATGTTGGGTGTGAAGTCCTCGGGGATGGCGCCGGCGGCGAGCTGCTGCAGGATCTTCGGTTCGTTGAAGAACTGCAGGGTACCGATCAAGGCGAAGACGAGGATCAGCACGAGCGCGGGTGCGACCAGCGGGATCTTGATGCGCAGCATGATCTGCCATTGCGATGCGCCGTCGATGCGCGCCGCCTCGTAGAGGGTCGGGTCGATGCCCTGCAACGCGGCGTAGATGATGATCATGTAGTACCCGGCCCACTGCCACGTCACGATGTTGAGGAGGCCCCAGAAGATCAGGCCCTTGCTCAGGAAGTCCGGCCCGGTCGCGCCGAACGCCTGGAAGAAGTCGGCGATGGGACCGAAGTTCTTGCTGTAGAGGAAGCCCCACATCAGGGCACCGATCACCGCCGGAATGGCGTAGGGCAGGAAGATCATCAGCCTCGAGAATCGGGCGAACGAGGTCGTCACGAGGTCGAGGATGAGGGCGATCGCGAGTGAGATGGCCATCTGCAGCGGGATCAGCACGAGTGAGAAGCTGATCACGAACCAGACGCCGTCGAGGAACGACGGATCGGTGAAGGCCTTGAGGTAGTTGTCGAACAGGACGAAGCGCGTGCCGCCGATCATGGACTTCTGGAAGAGGCTCAGATAGAGCGCGAAGGCGAGCGGCAGGATCAGGAACGCCAGGAAGACGATCGCGAAGGGTCCGACGAACATCCATCCGGTGGCGTTGCCGCGACGGGCGCCGGATCGGCGCTGGCGCGGAGGGCTGGTGGCCACGTTCCGAGTGGCCTTGGTCAGGGTCATGGGGGTCTCCGGGGTGTGATGGTATGCGACGCGAAGGGGGCCGGCCCGCGTGGGCGGGCCGGCCCACCTCATTCAGGTCAGTTGACCGTGAATCCCTGCTCCTCGGCGTACTGCACGACATCCGCCTGCAGCGCGTCCGCCGCCTCGGCTCCGGTGGCGGAGCCGTCGTTGATGGCGGCGATCTGCTTGGTGAACGCGGTGTAGAAGTACTGCCCGATGGGCGTGTAGGTCATGCCGGTGTAGGCGTTGGCCGCCGGGACGTAGACCTCCTTGTTCGCCTGCTGGCCGTCGAAGAAGGCGACCTCGGCGTCGACGAAGGCCGGGTCCTCGAGCACGCTGAGGTTGAGCGGGAAGATGATCTGGTTCTCCCAGCCGTCCTTCAGCGACGCGTCGTCGGCGTAGACGCCGAACGCGACCTTCGCCGCGAGCTCGGGGTTCTTCGCCTGGCTGGTGACCGAGAAGGCCGAGCCGCCCCAGTTCACCGAGACGGGGTTGTTCGGATCCCACTGCGGCAGCGGCGCGGTCGCCCACACTCCGGCGTCCTCGCCTTCGCCGACGCCCGCACCCTGGAGGTAACCGGGCGCCCATGCGGCCGAGAGGTAGGTCGCGTACTCGCCGCCGATCACGCCGGAGATGTACTCGGGGGTGAACTGGTCCTGGGTGCTGACGAGGCCCTTCGAAACGAGGCCGGCCCAGTACTCGAGCACCTCCTTGGTGGCGTCGTCGTTCAGGTTGATGCCGATCTCACCCTCGTTCGCCGGGTCGTAGGTGAACGGCTCCGCGCCGTTCTGGTAGAGCAGGGCGGTGACGTAGGCCGGCTGGTTCGCCGGGAAGTCGCCGAAGAACGGGCCACCGGCATCCTTGACCTTCTGCGCCGCGGCCTCGTACTCGGTCCACGTCGTGGGAGGCGTGATGCCGTACTGGTCGAAGATGTCCTTGCGGTAGATCATGCCCATCGGGCCGCCGTCGATCGGGGCGCCGTAGACGCCGTCGCCGACCGACACGTCCTTCCAGGCGCCGTCGCTGAAGTTCCCCTTGACGTCGTCGTAGCCGAGGTCGCTGAGGTCGACGAGCGCATCCTGGACCTGGAAGGTCGGGATCCGATCCGCCTCGAGCATCACGACGTCGGGCGCCCCGCTCCCGGCCGAGATCGCCGTCTGGAACTTGTCGTACTCGTCGCCGCCCGCACCCGCGTTCGTCCAGCAGACCTGGACGTCGTCGTTCTGCTCGTTGAAGTTGTCGACGACGGTCTCCGTGTTCGGGTACCAGGCCCACAGGGTGACGACCGGAGCGTCGGTCTTCTTGATCGTGTTGGTGCAGTTGGATGCGTCGTTGCCGCCGTTGTCGGTGCTGCCGTCGTCTCCGCCGGCGGTGCAACCGGTGAGCAGGAGGGTGCTCGCGACCGCGAGCGCCGAGACGGCAGTGATGACCTGCTTTGTCTTCACTGGGATATTCCTTTCGGATGCGTGGACACCATTGTCGGTGCGGCGCGATCCGCTGGTGGCCCGCACGCGGCCGTCGGCTTCGACGGTTCGTGCGAGGGGGTCCGAATCGCGTCTGCAACGTTGGAAGTGCAACGTTGTAGGATGATAATGAACCAGGGATGCAACAGTGTCAAGCATCAAACGACAGGCTGGTCGACCCACCCGTTCGGGCGTCGGGTCTCCGTGTCGGTTGCTCGCTACACTGACCGCAGCCCGTGATACCCCCTTGTCGAGAGGAGCGAGATGGTCGCGACCCTGCACGACGTTGCGCGCATCGCGGGCGTTTCCATCAAGACGGTCTCCAACGTCGTCAACGACTACCCGCACGTGCGGGAGGCGACGCGAGCGCGAGTGCTCTCCGCGATCGCCGAGGTGGACTACCAGCCGAACCTGTCCGCACGCGGGCTCCGCTCCGGGAAGACCGGCGTGATCGGCCTCGCAGTCCCCGAACTCCGCCAGAACTACTTCGCCGAACTGGCGGATGCGATCATCCGCGCGGCCGAGCGCCACAACGTCGCGGTCGTGATCGATCAGACGGGTGCGACCCGTGAGGGCGAAGTGGCCGTGCTGTCGGGCAAGCGACTGCGCCTCACCGACGGGATCCTGTTCAGCCCGGAGCGCCTCGGACAGGAGGACATCGAGCTGCTCGACGTCGACTTCCCGGTCGTCCTCCTCGGCGAGCGGATGTTCGACGGCCCGACCGATCACGTCACGATGAACAACGTGGAGTGCGCCCGTGTCGCGACCGAGCACCTGATCGGCATCGGTCGCAGGCGCATCGCGGTGATCGGAGCTCACCCCACGCACCAGGACGACATCCGGTCGGCGAACCTGCGCATGCGAGGGTATCGAGAAGCGCTCGCGGCAGCGGGTATCGACTACGACGAATCGCTCGTCAGAGTCGCGGCCCCGTGGCATCGGGAGAACGGCGCAGCAGCCATGCGCTCGCTCCTGGATGACGGAGTCGAGTTCGACGCCGTGTTCACCTTCAACGACACGCTCGGCCTCGGCGCACTTCGCGCCCTCGGCGAGGCGGGGGTCCGCGTACCCGAGGACGTCGCGCTCGTCGGGTTCGACAACATCGACGAGACCCGGTTCTCCGTACCGTCCATGTCGAGCGTGGACCCCGGTCGCGACCAGATCGCACAGCTCGCGGTGGACCTGCTCATCGAGCGCATCAACGAGAAGGGCGACCGTCAGCCGCCGCGACAGGTGCTGGCCGATTTCCACGTCGTCGGTCGCGAGTCCACCGGCTTCGCGCAGCCGCCCGAAGCGGCCTCTGCGGTGACGATGGTCGAGGACGACTAGACGACCCCCCTCACCGCGTTGCCCGCGACGGCCGGCTTCGTGCCGCGGGCCATCGCGTGGTGCCCGCGGACGCTCCGAAGGCGAGCCCGGTCGGCCGCGCCGCATCCGCCGTCGCTCGTCGCCCAAATACACAACGTTGGAAGATTCTCTTGACAACGTTGGAGAACAGCAGCGACCATATCCGTTGAGACGCGATTACGACGTTGTAATAACGCCTCCATCACGTCGCCTCTCGGCGGGACTCGTGCCCGCATCCCCTGCGCTCGGGGTTCCTCGAGCGCGCCAGCCATGTCGTGGCGGCCGCAGGCCGATCACGGGAAGAGGGAATGAGATCAATGGAGATTGAGACGAGAGGGCGGGCCTCGCGGAAGCGCACGGCTCGCCTCTGGACGCCGCAGCAGGCGGATTCCGCGGTGGTCCCGGACGGGGCCGCCACGAGGGCTTCTCGACTGCCGAAGCTCATCGCGGCGACGGTGCTCGCGTTCGCGATGGCGTTCGGTGCAGCGCCGCTGGGGGCGGTGGCCGATGACGTCGACCTGACGCCCGGCCCCACGGTGATCAAGGACCCTGCGTCGCCGACCGGCTACACCGGGCACTTCGTGTACTACAACCCGACCGCGACCAGCGTGCGGTTCGTCGCCGACATCCTGCTGCGCGACTGGGAGAACCCCACGAGCACGACCGTCTACCAGCCGCAGCAGTACCGTCCCGGACTGATGCGCGGCGCGGGGGCATACGACGTCCAGATGACGAAGGTCGGCGACGGCTACTGGGTCACGGATGTCCCGCTGGCCGCAGGTCCCAACCAGTACTGGTTCTACGTGAACAACAACACCAACCTGTGGGTCGCGGACCCGGCGAACTCGCCGATCTTCGCTCCTGATGGCCTGACGGGCACCGCCCGCCGCGCCTTCAACGCCGTCTACGTGCCGTACGACGCGGAGAAGCAGAACTACGCCCCCCTGGCCGAGCGCGTGATCGCGAACCCGCGACCCGACTCGCCCAAGGGGACCTGGAGCTACGTGCCGATCCAGATCGGCACCGCCACGCGCACCCTGGGCGTGTACCTCCCGCCGGGATACGACCCGAACCGCGCCGAGCCGTACAAGACCATCTACATGCAGCACGGGAGCGGCCAGGACCAGTCCGACTGGATGAA
>Ga0310902_10000531_pt1 | contig 10983 bp, 10 predicted proteins | sample C24D3metaG_FD_203748 | JGI IMG/M metagenome (GOLD analysis project Ga0310902, IMG submission 203748) | Lab incubated soil microbial communities from West Virginia University Organic Research Farm, Morgantown, WV, United States - C24D3 | ecosystem: Environmental > Terrestrial > Soil >...
CGATCCGAATGAGCCCGCGCGCGTCGGCTCCATTCGGGGGTTAGGCGGCCAACTTGTCCGGGCGACGCAGCCGTCCTAAGCCAGCGGCGGCTCGCCACGCCACCAGTTGGCCAAGGTGATAACCCAGATGGCCTGTCATCACGTACGCGACAAACTCCCCGGAAGTCGGAAACGCGGCGCGCGCCGGCGCAAACGGATTCTCGCTGGCCAGCAGCTGCCGATCGACGTCGGAGACGTGGTCGCACAAGTCGGAATACACCAGTGGCAAGGCCTCGCAAAGACTGCTCATTCGAGGATAATCACTCGGCTCGTGCGAAGGCTGGGTTCCGGGATTGAACAGGGAGCGCCACTGCACTGGGCAGAGAGGCGGCTGTCGTCGACACAGTCGCCGTGCAAAGTCCCCGCTAACGGCGAGGTGCCCAATCAACCATCCGGCCGTTTTCGTGCCGATCTGCGGTTCCAGCGCACGATGACTGTCGTCAAGACCTGCGAGGATTGGCTCTGCGAGAGCGAGGAGATAACGGCACTGAGAAATCATCGGTTCCATATTCGCCTCGAGGAGGTCCGCCTAACGTTGTATAGGTGGACGGCGCTAACTCCTGTTTCCAACCGTCGTAGTCTTCCTGAAGTGTCTGCCGTGTGCGGCCATTCTGGCCACGTTCCTCTTGCTTGATCAAGGGGCATCGCCGCATCAATTTGCGAATGTCGCGTCGCTCCCCGGGGATAGCCGTCTGTCTGAAAGGAAATCGGCTGCATTCTGTCGTAAGCTAGCCGTCTCATGGCTGGCATTCTGCTCGGCAAGGGCGACGAGCCCGTCTTTCTCCAGGCACAATACGGTAATCGTCACGGCCTGATTGCCGGTGCCACCGGTACCGGCAAGACCGTCTCGCTGATGGTCATGGCCGAGGGTTTTTCGCGCCTCGGCGTGCCGGTGTTTATGGCCGACGTCAAGGGCGACGTCGCAGGACTCGCCATGCCGGGCAAGGGCGGCGAGAAGATTCAGCAGCGGGCCACGCAGGTTGGGATCGAAGCCTATGCCCCGGAGGCGAATCCGGTCGTGTTGTGGGATCTGTATGGGACCTCCGGGCATCCGGTCCGGACGACCGTCAGCGAGATGGGGCCCACCTTGCTCGGCCGGATTCTGGAACTGAGCCCTCCACAGCTCGGCGCGCTCGAGATTGCCTTCAAGCTGGCCGACGACCGTGGATTGCTGCTGCTCGATCTGGACGATCTGCGGGCGCTGCTCACCTTCTGCGCTGACAACCGCAAAGAAATTTCCTCGAGCTACGGACTCGTCAGCACACAATCGGTGGCCGCCATCCAGCGGGCGCTGCTGTCGCTCGAGCGCGAGGGGGCGACGTCGTTCTTCGGCGAGCCGGCGCTGGAGCTGATCGATCTGTTTCGCACCGATCTGAGCGGCCGCGGCATCATCAATGTGCTCGCCGCCGATCAGCTGATCCTCAAGCCGCGCCTCTTCTCGAGCTTCCTGCTGTGGCTGCTGTCGGAGCTGTTCGAAAACCTTCCCGAAGTGGGCGATCTCGAGAAGCCCAAACTGGTGTTCTTCTTCGACGAGGCGCACCTGTTGTTCGACGATGCTCCCGAAGCACTGCGCGATCGCGTGGAGCAGGTGGTGCGCATCATCCGGTCGAAGGGCGTCGGCGTATATTTCTGCTCGCAGTTCCCCGATGACGTGCCCGACAAGATTCTCGGTCAGCTCGGCAACCGCGTGCAGCACGCGCTGCGGGCGTTCACGCCACGCGACCAGAAGGCGGTGCGCACGGCGGCCGAGACATTCGTTGCGAATCCGAAGCTGGACGTTGCCAAGGTGATTTCCACGCTTGGTGTCGGCGAGGCGCTCGTGTCGACGCTGCAGGACAACGGCGTGCCGATGCCCGTACAGCGCACGATGATGGCGCCGCCGCGAAGCCGCATCGGGGCGATTACCGCCGAAGAGCGCGCGACCGTGCGCGCGCGCAGCCCCATCGGGCCGAAGTACGACAAGGCGGTCAACCGCGAGTCGGCCTATGAGATGCTGAAAGCTGGCGTCGGTGCGACGGGTGCGTCAGGTGCGACGGGTGCGGGAGGTGCGACGGGTGCGGGAGGTGCGACGGGCTCGTCGCGCCGAAGCTCGTCGGACTCGGATCGAGCGAAGGCGGATGCGGCTACGCCGGGTGTGGGTGGGGCGATAAACGATTTTCTCTGGGGCACCAAGCGGCGTCAGGGGATGGTGGAGACGATGGCGAAGCAGACTGCGCGCACTGTGGGCGGCCAACTGGGCAGGCAGATCCTTCGCGGCATGTTCGGTGGCATTCTCGGAGGACGACAGTCGCGCTGACGCGCGCGAGGTGGCGATGATGTTCGACGAGCTGGAGACCGATCGTCTGAAGCTGCGCATGTGGCGTGAGAGCGATCTCGACCCGTATGCCGACATGTGCGCCGATCCGCTCGTCATGCGCTATCTCGGCCCCGGGAAGGTCATGACACGCCCGGAATCCTGGCGCAGCATGGCGGTGTTCATCGGCCACTGGCACATGAGGGGCTACAGCCATTGGGCCGTCGAAGAGAAGGCGACGCAGAAGATGATCGGGCGCATCGGGTTCCTCTACCCGGAAGGATGGCCGGGCTTCGAGATCGGCTGGACGCTCGCGCGTCATGCGTGGGGTAAAGGGTATGCGACCGAAGGCGCAAAGGTCGCGCTGCAGTACGCATTCAAGGAGCTGGATCAGCGCCACGTCATCAGCCTGATTCATCCGTGCAACGTGGCATCGATGAAAGTGGCCGAGCGCATCGGCGAGAAGTTCGAACGCAAGACCAGACTGTTCGAGTGGGATGTGCTGGTGTACGGAATAGACCGCCCGTGACCGACCGTAGAGGAGCCGCGTCTGCGCGCATCTGCCCTTCAGCTTTACCATCAGTTTCCGAAGAAATTCTGGATTGTCGTGGGCGTCCACTTCGTCGACAAGATCGGCGCCACGATCATGTTTCCCTTCTTCGCGCTGTACATCACGCGGAAGTTCCACGTCGGCATGACCGAGGCCGGCGTCCTGCTCGGCTTGCTCTCGCTCGCGGGCCTGGTCGGATCGGTCATCGGCGGGGCGCTGACCGACCGCCTCGGGCGGCGCAAGCTGATTCTCTTCGGCCTCGTGACGAGCGCGCTGAGCGCGCTGACGCTGGGCTCCGTCAACCGCTTCGCGTGGTTGTTTCCCGTGGCTACGCTCGTCGGTCTCTTCTCTGAAGTCGGCGGGCCGGCGCATGCCGCGATGATTGCCGACATCCTGTCGAAGGAACAGCGCCAGGAAGGCTTCGGTATTTTGCGCGTGGTCGGCAACATGGCCTGGCTTGTCGGGCCGACGGTCGGCGGCTTCGTGGCGCGCACGTCGTTCTTCGCGCTGTTCGTCATCGACGCCTCGATCAGCTGCGTTGTGGCCGTGCTCTTCTATCTCTTCATGAGCGAAACGAAGCCCGCAGCGCGCGAGCAGCACGAAGAGGAGGGGTTTCTCCAGACGTTCCGCAATTACCGCCTCGTGTTACACGACAGGCCGTTTGTGGCGTTCGTTGTTGCCGCGGTGCTGATGGGGACGGTATACATTCAGATGTACAACTCGCTCTCCGTGTACTTGCGCGACAACCACGGCATCGAGCCTCAGGGCTACGGATTTCTCCTGACGTCGAGTGCCATCACCGTCATTTGTTTTCAGATCTGGACGATGCGTGTCATCAAGACCAGGCCGCAGTTTCTGATGATGGCATTCGGCACCCTCTTCTATCTTGTCGGCTTCGGGATGTTCGGCATGGTGTCGGCGTACTGGCTGTTCGTGGCCGCCGTGGTCATCATCACCATCGGCGAGATGATCGTCATGCCGACGAGCCAGGCCATTGCCGCCGGTTTTGCCCGGATGGACATGCGCGGACGCTATATGGCCGTGTTCGGCCTGTCGGTCAGCGTGCCGGCGGCCGCGGGGCCTGTTGCGGCCGGGCTGGTCCTCGACAACTACAGCCCGAACCTTCTCTGGCACCTCAGCGCGCTGTTCTGTGCGGTTTCGGCGATCAGCTTTTACGCGCTTCACGTGCGGCTCGGCGCCGAGAGCCGGTTTGCGCCGGGACCGGCGCCCGTCGACGCCACACGTTTCGCGACGGACTGATGCTGCGAGTGTTTCTGGTCATCGTGCTCGCGCTGACGCCGCTGGCCGGTGCACAAACGGGTGTCAGCTTGCCCAGGGGCGTCAAGAGCGTGGCCTTCGGGACGGCGCATCGCTATTTCGGTCCCGGCAAGGAGATGTGCATCATCGTGTATCCGCTGCCGAGCGCGATGTTCGCGCAAGGCGTGACCGAGCTGACCTATGCGGTCGAGCTCGAGCCCCGGACGGTCAAGCAGGCCTCAGCGCAAGTGGTCGGCGATTCGCCTCAGCAACTGCGTTCGACTCCGTGCAACGTGTTCACACCGGTCCCCGGTGGGTTCAGCCAGACGCAAATCGGCAATACGATCTCGCGGTCCGACAAGAAGCCGCTCGCCCCCGGTCAGTACAAACTGCACATCGTCGTCGATGGCCAGACCGCCGATGTGCCCTTCAGTATCAAATAAGGGGTCGGGTTGCACCCTCGCGCCATCCTGCTCGATCTCGACGACACGATTCTCGACGACAGCAGCCTCGTGCACGAGTGCTGGCGCGAGGCGTGTGCGGGTCAGGCGCATCGATTTGCGCCCCTCGATCAAGCGGTCATCGTTGACGCCATCCGCACGGTGTCGCGCTGGTACTGGGGCGATGCCGACCGGCATCGCAGCGGGCGCCTCGAGCTCGAAGCCGCGCGGCGCGAGGTCGTCAGCATCGCGTTGGCCGGGCTCGGCATCGACGATGGGCCCCTTGCCGACGCGATCGGCGATGGGTACAGCCAGCGGCGCGACGCCGGCATGGAGCCGTTGCCCGAGGCGATCGACACGGTGCGTTGGCTTCGCGATTCGGGACGCCGGCTGGCGCTCCTGACCAACGGCGCCGGACCGGCCCAGCGAAAGAAGGTCGTTCGATTCGAGCTGGCCGATCTCTTCGACGTCATTCTCATCGAAGGGGAGATGGGATACGGCAAGCCGGATGAGCGCGTGTACCAACGGGCCCTGACGGCGCTCGACGTACCGCCGTCCGATGCCTGGATGGTCGGCGACAACCTCGAATGGGACGTCGCGGCACCGCAGAAACTGGGCATTTCGGGCATCTGGATCGATCTCCGCGGCCGCGGCGTGCCGCAGGAGTCCACGGTTCGGCCCGATCACGTGGTGAAGGGGCTTTCAGACGTGCGTTCGTTGATCGCGCGGACCGTTTGAGGTAACGTCCGCCGAGTTTCCCTGGAGCGAGAGTGACGAAGAAGGTCCCGTGCATCGGGTGTGGCGCGCTCGTGGCTGAAGGAGACGGTCCTGCCCATCGCTACATCGGGGCATCGCCGGGCTGCTGGGCCCTCTACGGCGAAGTGCTCGCGCGCGAATACACCGATCCGCGTTACGGGGCCGCTCACCAGTTGACGGTCGATGCCTATGCCGCTCAGCATCCGGGCACGCCGTCGCCACAGGCGATTCAATCGGTGACCGTGCACCTGGTCGGCCTCTACATCGTTTTCGAGCTCGGTCGAACGCCGCAGCAAGCGCGCAAGACGATTCAGCGCGCCGTGCAGCACAAGAAGGACTTCGTCTGGCTCGATCCACCGGAGTCGCTCGGGGCGATGACGATCCTCGACATCCACGCAGCCAGGGCTCATAGCGAGCACACCACACGCGTGCGCGAGTGGGCGATGAGCGTCTGGCGGGCGTGGGAACCGCATCACCCGATGATCCGCCGCTGGGCGTAGCCCCCTCGTCCCCATTTTTCCTGTAGCATAGGCGCCACCAGGAGCTACATATGAACCGTACCAGGGCTTTTATTTTTGCCGGATCGGCTGTCTTCATCGGGCTCACGATCGCTGCGACGGGTCGCCAGCAGCAGCCGGCAGCCGGCGGCGGCATATTCACGGCCGCACAGGCGCAGGCCGGACAGGCCTCCTACGCACAGCAGTGCGCAGGGTGCCACGGTCAGGACTATCGCGGATCCGCCGACGCACCAGCGCTCGAGGGTCCGGATTTCCGCGCCAAGTGGGGACCGCGCGCGGCGAACGAGTTGTTCACCTTGCTCGTTCAGACGATGCCGCCGACCAATCCGGGGGCGCTTGGGGAAGAGGGGACGCTCGCCGTCACGGCGTTTCTCCTTCAACTCAACGGCGCACCCGCGGGCGCGCAACCGTTGACGCCACGAAACGGCAATCAGATCAGCACGCTGTTGACCGGCCCGGCAGGCGCTCCCGCCGCAGGTGGACGCGGTGGACGCGGCGGACGCGGTGCCGCAGCAGCCGCGGCGCCGATCGTCGTCGGCGCGGGGACGGCGGCTCGTGGTGGCCGCGACGGATCGCCGAACACGGGCGTCACGGTGCCCGGCGAAGTGAGGAACTACGTGCCGGTGACGCCGGAGATGCTCAAGAACCCGCCTCCCGGAGACTGGCTCATTTTCCGACGCAACTACTACGGACACAGCCACAGTCCGCTGAATCAGATCACGCCCACCAACGTGAAGAACCTTCAGTTGCAGTGGGTGTGGGCGATGAACGATTCCGGGGCAAACCAGACCACGCCGATCGTGCACAACGGCATCATCTACCTGGCGACGCCGAGCAACATCGTTCAGGCGCTGGATGCCAAAACGGGCAGCCTGATTTGGGAAACGCGCGCCGGCCCGGACCAGGCGCCTGGTTACGGCGGCATCCGCAGCATCGCAATTGCCGACGACAAGATCTTCCTGCCGGCCAGCAACGCCACCATGGTCGCGCTCAGCGCGCGCAACGGTGAGATTCTGTGGTCGACGCCGGCGGCGCCCGAGACGCAGCGCGTCAACACCAGCGGCGCGGTGGTTATCGGCGACAAGGTGCTTCAGGGCCTGACGGGATGTACGCGTTTCGATGGCGTCGGGTGTTTCATCAGCGCGTATGACACCAAGACGGGCAAGCAGGTGTGGCGTTTCTACACCGTGCCGAGGCAGGGGGAGCCGGGCAGCGAGACATGGGGCAACCTGCCGATGAGTTTTCGCGGCGGTGGCGACACCTGGATTGCCGGCAGCTACGATCCGGATCTCAATCTGACGTACTGGGGCGTGTCGCAGGCGAAGCCGTGGAACTTCCTGAGCCGCAAGCTCACGCTGCTCGATAAAACGCTGTACGCCAACTCCACCGTGGCGCTCAACCCCGACACCGGCAAGCTCGCGTGGTACTTCCAGCACGCTCCGGCCGAGTCATTCGATCTCGACGAGGTGTTCGAGCGCATCCTGGTGGACATCGGCAATCAGAAAGTGTCGTTCAGCGCCGGAAAGGCCGGCGTGCTGTGGAAGATCGACCGGCGCACGGGCCAGTACATCGCGCACAAGGAAATGGTGTACCAGAACGTCTGGGATCGCATCGATCCGAAGACCGGTGTGCCGAGCTATCGTCCCGACATTCTGGAGATGTCGCTCGACAAGCCCATCTTCATCTGTCCGAGCACGGCCGGCGGCAAGAACTGGCAGGCGATGACCTACTACCAGCCGGGCGGGCTGATCATCGCGCCGCTGAGCCAGTCGTGCATGGACTTCACGGCGAGAAACGTCACGATGACCGAAAACGGCGGCGGCTCGGGTGCCGATCGCGCGTTCAAGCACTCGCCGAACAGCAAAGAGCAGACGGGCAAGCTCGGCGCGTACGACGTGCGGACCATGGAGGAAGTCTGGAAGTTCGAGCAGCGCGCGCCGTTCCTGACGGCCGCCCTCTCGACCGCTGGCGGCGTCGTGTTCATCGGCGATCTCGATCGCTACGTGCGTGCGCTCGATGCCAAGAGCGGGCAGGTACTCTGGCAGACAAGGCTCGGGACGTCGGCGCAGGGGTACCCGGTGAGCTTCAGCGTCGACGGCCGTCAATACATCGCCGTCATGTCGGGGCTTGGTGGTGGCAGCCCGCGCAACGTGCCGGCCGCGATCGTGCCGGACATCAAGATTCCGCAGAGCGGCCAGGCGTTGTACGTGTTCGCGCTTCCGCAATAAGTAGCTCGTAGCTGGTAGCTTGTAGCTGGTAGTAAAGCCTTTGCTACTAGCTACCGGCTACTGGCCACCAGCTATCCCTCTGGGAGGCTCTATTCATGCGCATCAGATCGCTCGTCTCCGGCGTCGTCATGTGCAGCGCCGTCACGTTCGCCCAGTCGGGCTCGACCGTGACGCCAGCCGACTACTTGAGATGGCGCACCGAATTGCGCAACTGGGGGCGCTGGGGGCCGAACGATCAGAAGGGCACGGCAAATCTCATCACAGAGAAGAAAGTCCTCGAGGCTGCGCGCCTGGTTCGAAACGGCATCGTCGTGTCGATGTCGGGCCCGGTGCCGCAGGCCGAGGCAGCCGATGTCGGGCCGAATCAGGTGTTCAAACGTACCACCAACGCCATCGGCCCGAACACGACCACCGATACGTATTCGGTGAGCTACCACGGCCTGTCGACCGGCCACACCGATGCCTTCTGTCACTTCTTCATGGACGACCAGATGTACAACGGCTACTCCGCGAAGGAGAACATTACGCCCGAGAGCGGGTGCAGGCAGGGCAGCATCATGAGCCGCCGCGACGGTATCGTGACGCGTGGCGTGCTGTACGACATGCCGCAGTTGAAAGGCGTCGAATGGATTGAGCCGGGTACGCCCATCACGCGCGCCGATCTCGAGGCGTGGGAGAAACGATCGGGAGTGCGCGTCGGTCCTGGTGATGTGATCGTGCTGTATGTCGGCCGCTGGAAGCGTCGCGCCGCCAAGGGGCCGTGGTCGGGGCAGGTCGCCGGGTTCTATGCCGATGCGATTCCGTTCTTCAAGGCGCGGGACATCGCGTTTGCCGCACACGACATGAACATCGATTGGAACCCTCGTCCCGGATGGGGTCCCGAACAGGGGATTCCCGGCAATCCGATCCACCACGCGCTGCTCGGCTGGCTCGGGGCGGGCATCGTCGAAAACCTCGATCTCGAGAATCTCGCGCAGACCGCGCGCAGGCTGAAACGCTACGAGTTTATGATGACGTTCGCGCCGCTCCCAGTGGAGGGAGGCAGCGGCTCGCCGGTCAACCCCATCGCCGTGTTCTAGCGGGCTTGCCCCCCTATACAGGGGTGTTGCACAGAGTGAGACAGGCTCTACGCGCGGGACGGCGACGCCGCGCGTGACTTCTTGCACAGATTTTTCGGCAGGATGGGGCGCCGGCCGTCCATCTAATTTGAACGCAAAGGGTTAGACATCAAAGCATTAGGTGCCGCCAACGGGGCCGAAATGCGCACGCGTGGCTCTTTCCGCGCGCTCGTTTCAACATGTGGGACAGGTTGCCATCGCGGTCTCGTTGTTGTAAACCATCGCTTTAAACACAACCGGCGAAGAATATCCACGCGCGTTCTGTTCCTTCCGCGCACGATCAATCGGGGTCACACCCCGGAACAGGAGTCGAACGGACATGACACTACTTCGACGCATTGGCTGCGTGACGGCAGCCCTCGGTCTGTTCGCGATGTTCATGGGCCCGCAGGCAGACCTGCACGGCCAGCAACCAGAGCGAGGTGCCGGCGGCGGTCGAGGACAAGGGGCCGGCGGCGGCGGCCGCGGCATGATGGACGTCTGGGTGCCGATGCCGGCCAAAGCCAATCCGTTCGTTCCGCCGAACAAGCCGCACACGAAGCTGTCCGATGTCGTCGCCAAACACAAGGGGCAGCAGAACTGGAGCGAGGTCGTCTTTCACGATCATCTCTTCCACGGCGAGTACATCTCGCTGGCGGCCGGCGCGAAAACGCCCAGGCGCTTTCATCAGGATCATCGTGTGTGGTGGGTCGTCCAGGACGGCCAGATGCGTGTGACGGTCGAAGGACAGGAGCCGTTCGTGGCCTCGAAGGGGTTCCTCATCCAGGTGCCGAAGCGTCTCGTGTACAGCATCGAGACGGTCGGCGATCGCCCATCGCTGCGGTTCGAAGTGACCAACCCTGCCGCGATCGTGATGTATCCGGGCGATGAAACTCCGGCACCGCTGCCGGGCATGAAGTACGAACGGGCCCGCGTGGCGTCGGCCAAGGGCGCGTACGACGAGGCCAACGTTCCGTACATCGATTACAACCTGACGATTGCGGGAACGCAGAAGCCCAAGCGCAACCCGACCCAGTTCATCGGCGACGCGCATGACGGCGGCTACGTCAACGTGGGCATCGTGAATATCCTGAGGGGCGATCCGAAAACACAGAAACCGGCCGCGCCCGGCGACAAGGGGCACTTCCATCTGACAGGTCCCGAAGCGTGGTTCATTCTCGAGGGGCAGAACGAGTTCCTGATCGGTGACGTGCCGCTGTTCGTGGCGAACCAGGGCGACGTCGTCTACGCGCCGGCACAGACGTGGCATCGGCCGCGGCACGTGGGCGACGGCATGGCGACCAGGCTCGCGATCGTGGGCTATGCCAATTCGCACGTGTACTCAGCCACTGGAGGGACGGAATAAACGCGACGGATTGAACACGGAAGTCGAGGGTCAGACAAGGAGTACACCTTGGCCACCGATATCCGAACCAAGTCGGACACCGACCACGAAACGGATCCGTTTGTCACCCGCTACAAGGTGCAGGTGTTGGAGCGCGCGCTGGCGCTGCTCGACGCCCTCGCCATTGCCAACAAGGAAGTCGGTCCGGCTGAGCTGGCCGCCGTTCTTCATCTTCATAAGAGCACCATTCACCGGCTGCTCAAGGTGCTCGAGGGGCACCGCTTCGTCAGGCGCAATCCGCAGGGCAAGTACGACCTGGGTCTCAAGCTGTTCGAGCTCGGCAACGTGTCGGTTTCGCGTTTCAGCCTGCCCAAACGGGCCGAGCCGTTCCTGAAGGACGTCGTTGGAAGGACCGGTGAGACCGCGCACATCTGCGTCTTGAGCAACATTCAGATGCTGT
>Ga0310902_10000539_pt1 | contig 10956 bp, 8 predicted proteins | sample C24D3metaG_FD_203748 | JGI IMG/M metagenome (GOLD analysis project Ga0310902, IMG submission 203748) | Lab incubated soil microbial communities from West Virginia University Organic Research Farm, Morgantown, WV, United States - C24D3 | ecosystem: Environmental > Terrestrial > Soil >...
GAGTTGCGCCGCAGCGACCAGGTCATGCGCAATTTGCGCTCGGGTATCTCGATGTCGGCGCGCACGGCAAGCTCAGGCGCGAGCCCCGGCCCAGGCGACACGGTTTCCGTCCGCCACAAGGCAGAGCCGACGTAGCGCTTGCCCTGCGGGTCGTTCGGGTCCTCATCGTAGAGGACAACCTTCTGCGCTACGGCGGCGGCCGGCGCATTCGCTGCGTCCGGCGTAGTAGCCTGGGATTGTCCGATGCGGTCGGCAATCTTCGGACGGGTCGCAGGCTGCGCGGTATCCTTGGGCTTCGGCGCCGGCTGCGAACGGAAGCTCGCCACCATCGACGTGATGGCGTGTCGCTGCCAAAAGGCAACGCCCGCGCCTCCGGCCAAAATTGCGAGAATGACCGCCCATTTGATGATGCCGCCGTATGAGCGAGCGGGCCGCGTGTAGAGCTCTTCATCGTCATAAGGTGCCGGACCCGAGGAGGACGGCGCGTAGCTCTCTTGAAAAGACTCTTCACTGAGTTCGGGCTCTGAAACCCGGCTCGCCTCGGCGTTGTGATGTTCGAAGTTGCGCGGCGGTGCATCGGGCATCGCATCGTAGGTCGCGTGAGCCGCCCGCCTCGCCTGCGCCGCGGCACCCCCGAGACCCTCGGCTTCGGCAACGGTTTCGCGGAAATCCCGCAGGCCGCGGTCGCGAAGCGACGCCTCGGCAAAATCATTCTCGTGAACGTCGACGCGGACTCGCTTGGCCGTTTCCGCTTCCACCTTGCGGATTGCTTCCTCAAGCGCCAGACGTTCCCGCGTTATGTCGGTTTCGTCCAACGCCGGCTGGACGCCACGCAACTGAGAAACCAGCGCGGCACGCGCACGGTCATAGAGCGCGCGGCGGTGCTCGCCCGTGTTTTTATCAAGACCGCCAACGGCGCGGTCGATCAAAGCGTAGTAATCAGCCATTGCGCGCCATCGTGCTTGCCAGCACCCGTTCGAAAACCGGTCTCCACCCCCCGGACCTACTTGGCCCCGGTTCATGTCTTTTTTCGGCAATCATAGCTCAAACGGATTCTTCATGAGGATGGTGTCTTCGCGTTCCGGGCTGGTCGACAACAGGGTGACCGGACAACCGACGAGCTCCTCGACTCGACGCACGTATTTTATCGCTTGTGCGGGCAATTGCGCCCAGGAACGTGCACGCGCTGTGGGTTGTTTCCAACCCTCAATGGTCTCATAGACCGGCTCGACCCTGGCCTGCGCCTGCTCGCCCGCAGGCAGGTAGTCGATCTCACGGCCATCAAGACGATAACTGACGCAAACCTTGACCTCGTCGAACCCGTCGAGGATGTCCAGTTTTGTCAGCGCCAGACCGTCAATTCCGCATGTCCGCACGGTTTGCCGGACGAGTACTGCGTCGAACCAGCCGCAGCGACGCGCCCGCCCCGTAACCGTACCGAATTCAGCACCACGCTCGCCCAGCGTCTTCCCGATCGCATTGTCCATCTGGTCGGTCGGGAATGGCCCTAGGCCCACGCGAGTGGTGTAGGCCTTGCAAATGCCGAGCACGTAATCGATCGCGTTCGGGCCGAGGCCTGAACCGGTCGCGGCCTGAGCGGCCACTGTGTTCGAGGACGTGACATAAGGATATGTGCCGTGATCGATATCGAGCAACGCGCCTTGCGCACCTTCGAAAAGGATGCGCTTTCCCTCGCGGCGTTTGCTGTCGAGCAGCGACCAGACCGAATCCATGAACGGAAGGACTTTCGGTGCGATGGCGGCAAGGTGCTCATAGACCGCCGCCGACTCGATCTCGGGCAGGTTGTGGCCGCGGCGCAGCGCATTGTGATGCGCCAGCAGCCGATCGATCTTTCCGTGCAAAGCCGGCAGGTCGGCAAGATCCATGAAACGGATGGCGCGCCGCCCGATTTTATCCTCATAGGCGGGACCAATGCCGCGCTTGGTCGTGCCGATGCGCGTTGCGGCATCTTCAGCCTCGCGCAAAGCCTCAAGCTCGCGATGAAGCGGCAGAATCAACGTTGCGTTCTCGGCAATGCGCAGAGTATCGGGCGTCACGACGATGCCTTGCTTCTTCAATTGGGCAATTTCGTCGATCAGGGCCTGTGGGTCGATCACTACACCGTTGCCGATAACGGAAAGTTTGGCTTCCCGCACAACTCCGGACGGCAGCAATGACAGTTTGTAGGTCGAACCATCGATGACCAGGGTATGGCCGGCATTATGGCCACCCTGGAATCGCACGACGATGTCAGCCTGCTCAGATAGCCAGTCAACGATCTTGCCTTTGCCTTCGTCGCCCCACTGGGATCCGACAACCACCACATTCGCCATCAGAATCCCTTCCCTGTCCTAGCCCCCGGACACTTGAAGCCGGGAGCTGCCGGCCAGGTCCACCCTCGGATAAAGGATGCTCCCCTTGGAGGCAAGCGCCGGACGGCAGCGGCAATCGCTTGATTTTCCGAGAATTTTCAGAAGCGGAGAGGCTTGGCTGACTGTACCTGCGGCAAGGCGCGCACCTTGGCCAAAACCGACTCGGGCAACTCGCCGTCGATCTCGATCAGAGCCACCGCGTTGCCGCCGGGCGCATCGCGTCCAACATGGAAGGTCGCGATGTTGATCCCGGCCTCACCCAGGGTCGACGAAAATTTTCCGATAAAACCTGGCTTGTCGAGGTTGGTGATGTAGATCATCGAGGGTCCGAATTCGGCGTCCATCCGAATGCCCTTGATATTGACGATTCGGGGGCGGCCGTCGGCAAAAACGGTTCCCGAGACATGCCGCGACTGCCGCTCGGTCGTCACCGTGACGGTTATGAGGCTTTCGTAATCTTCGCGCATTTCGCGCGTGACCTCCTCGACCACAATGCCGCGCTCTTTTGCCACAACCGGCGCCGAGACGACGTTGACGTCGCCAAGCATCGGACGCAGCAGACCAGCGAGCGCCGCCGAGGTCAGAGCTTTGGTGTTCATCTGCGCAACGGCGCCTTCGTAGACGAGTTGGACCTTGCTGACGCCGGTTTCGGTCAGCTGTCCGGCGAAGGAGCCCAGCCTTTCGGCCAGCGCAATAAATGGTTTGAGCTTGGGCGCCTCTTCCGCGCTGATCGAGGGAAAGTTGATGGCGTTCGTGATCGCCCCGCGCAGCAGATAGTCCGACATCTGCTCGGCGATCTGGAGGGCAACATTCTCCTGCGCCTCCGAGGTCGATGCCCCAAGATGCGGCGTACACACAACGTTCGGTAGATTGAATAGTGGATTTTCGGTCGCCGGCTCGGTCGCGAAGACGTCGAAAGCCGCACCGGCAACGTGTCCGCTTTTCAGCGCCTCGTACAGCGCGGCCTCGTCGACCAATCCGCCGCGCGCGCAGTTCACGATTCGCACGCCTTTTTTCATCGTCTTGATCGCGGCAGCGTTGATGACGTTGCGGGTTTTTTCCGTCAGCGGCGTGTGCAGCGTTATGAAATCGGCTCGCCTGAAGAGTTCATCGAGCTCCACTTTCTCGACGCCCAGATTGGTCGCTCGTTCGGGCGCAAGAAACGGATCATAGGCGATCACCTTCATTTTCAGGCCGAGCGCACGATCCGCGACGATCGAACCGATATTGCCGCATCCGATCACCCCGAGCGTCTTGCTGAACATTTCGACGCCCATGAATTTGTTCTTTTCCCATTTTCCGGCGCGCGTGGAAGCATCGGCCTCCGGGATCTGCCTCGCCAATGCCAGCATGAGCGAGATCGCATGTTCGGCGGTGGTGATCGAATTGCCGAACGGCGTGTTCATGACGATGATGCCGCGCGAGGTTGCCGCCGGAATGTCGACGTTATCGACACCGATGCCCGCGCGGCCAATGACTTTCAGGTGTTTGGCCTGTTCAAGGATCTTCGACGTCACCTTGGTCGCCGAGCGAATAGCAAGGCCGTCAAAGTTCGCGACCGCGGCTGCGAGCTTCTCCTTGTCCTTGCCCAGTGCGGGCTGAAAATCCACGTCGATGCCGCGATCCTTGAAGATCTGCACGGCCGCCGGCGAGAGCGCGTCGGAAATGAGCACTTTGGGCATGGCTGGCCTCACGCTGCTTTGGTCAGCGAGGCCTTCGCCTCGGCAAACGCCCAATCGAGCCAGGGCGTCAGCGCCTGGATATCGTTCCGCTCGACGGTCGCACCGCACCAGATGCGCAGACCAGGCGGCGCATCGCGGTAATAAGCGATGTCGTAGGCAACGCCTTCCTTTTCAAGAAGACCAGCCAAGGTTTTGGCAAACACCGCCTGGTCATCGCCGGACAGCCGCACCACCGCCGGATCGACGACTTTCAGACACACCGACGTGTTGGATCGTTCGTTCGGATTTTTGGCGAGATGCCCTACCCACGGCGTGGCAGCAACCCAATCGGACAGCGCCTTCGCGTTCGCATCCGAGCGCGCAACGGTCGCGCTCAATCCGCCGAGCGATTTCGCCCATTGCAGAGCGTCGAGGTAGTCCTCCACGCAAAGCATCGATGGCGTGTTGATCGTTTCGCCTGCGAAAACGCCTTCGTTAAGCTTGCCACCTTTGGTCAGACGGAAAATTTTCGGCAGCGGCCAGGCCGGCTTGTATGTTTCGAGTCGCTCCACCGCGCGCGGCGAGAGGATGAGCATCCCATGTGCGCCTTCGCCGCCGAGCGCCTTCTGCCAGGAGAAGGTGACCACATCGAGCTTCGGCCAATCGAGTCGTTGCGCAAAAGCAGCAGACGTTGCGTCACAGATCGTCAGACCCTGTCGCTTTGACGAAATCCAACCGCCGTTCGGCACACGCACGCCGGACGTGGTGCCGTTCCAGGTGAACACGACATCGTTGGCGAAATCGACTTTGCCGAGGTCCGGCAGTTCGCCGTAAGGCGCCTTGATGACGGTGACGTCCTTGAGCTTGAGCTGCTTTTCTACGTCGGTCACCCAGCCTTCGCCGAACGACTCCCAAGCCAGCATCGTCACCGGGCGCGCGCCGAGCAACGACCAGAGCGCCAATTCCACGGCGCCCGTATCGGAGGCAGGCACGATGCCGATGCGGTAGTCCGCCGGCACTTCGAGCACCTCGCGCGTGAGATCGATGGCGCGCTTGAGCTTCGCGCGGCCGGCCTTTGACCGGTGCGAGCGTCCGAGGACTGCGTCAGTGAGGGTTTGGAGACTCCAGCCGGGGCGCTTCGCACACGGGCCGGATGAGAAGTGCGGGGTCACCGGCCGCACGCCAGGCTTGGTCGCTGTCATGGTCTATCCTTCCAGATAGGCGCCCCTCGTTGGGGAGGGGTGTCCCACTGGCGGGAATAGGCGACTTGTCCACCGAGGTCAACTCTGGCGGTTCAGGCAAAAGGTCGGAGACTGAAGATTGGCTAGAATTTCACGCCGATGGCGAGGTTGCCGGTGTTGAGCCGGGCCCGGGTGCCGTTCAGCGAAGCAAAGGCGGTGTATTCCCACTCGGCGCGGACGAAGACCCCGGGTGTGATCAGCCAATCCACCCCGAGTCCGCTTACGAACCCGCCATTGAAGGCATTGGTCTTGCCGGTGTTCGTGGTCGGGTCGAAGTAGTTGAAGCGGCCGATCGCTCCGCCGAGCAAGGCATATGGCAGGAAGGGCCCGACGGCATATCCGAAGCGTGCGCGGATCGGCACATAGTCGATGAGCTTGAACTGCGTGCTTATGCCGTCGTTGAAGTCGAGGACCGACGCATATTTGTAGCCGACGTCGAAACCGATGACGAGCTGGTCCCACTGCCAGTTGTAACCGAAGAACCCACCGAACGCCGGACCATTGGTGAAATTCCCGGACGACACCTGCATGTTGGTGTAGGCGCCCTCGATGCCGACTTGCCAGCCATCCCAACGGGCAAAGCTTGGCGCAATCGTGCCCCGCAGAGGAGGAGGATCAAGTGGCCAATCCGCCGAATGCGCCCTGTCCATGCCAGCAAACGTAGCGATTGCGGCCAGCGCGAAGCGCGCTAAGAAACCGGTCGGCATGTGAGAAACGGCTGCGGCACACGAACAGTCGCCGCACCGAAGATCCGCAATTTAAGAAATCGTTTACAAGCCGCGCGACGTGTCTGAAATCAGGCGGCGATTTCGCTCAACGCCTCGACCACGTCATCAACGACCGATTCGACCAGAGTTCTGTCATCGCCCTCACCCATCACCCTGATAACCGGTTCCGTCCCCGATGGACGCACGATCAAGCGTCCACCGCGGCCCAGCTTCCGCTCGGCGCTCGCGATCACCGAACGCACCTGGTCGTCATCAAGTGGCTTGCCCTTCTGGTAGCGAACATTCTTGAGAATCTGCGGCAGCGGTTCGAACCGATGACAAAGCTCCGACACACGCTTGCCGCCGCGCTTGACCACTGCCAACAACTGCAACGCGGCGATCAAGCCGTCGCCCGTGGTCGTGTAGTCCGACAGAATAATATGGCCTGAAGGCTCGCCACCGACATTGTAGCCGTGCGTCCGCATGTGCTCGAGCACGTAGCGGTCGCCGACCGGTGTGCGCACTAGTTCAATACCCAAGCCGCCGAGGTGACGCTCGAGTCCGAGGTTGGACATCACGGTCGCAACCACGCCGGGACGCTGAAGCCGGCCATCTTCTTTCCAGCTTTCGGCAATGACGGCCAGCAGCTGGTCGCCGTCGACGACATGGCCGCGTTCATCCACGATCAAGACACGATCGGCGTCACCATCAAGCGCGATGCCGATATCGGCGCGCATCTCGCGTACCTTGCGGCAAATCGCGGCCAGATCGGTAGAGCCGCAATCCTTGTTGATATTGAAGCCATCGGGATCAACGCCAATGGAAATAACGTCGGCGCCGAGCTCCCAGAGTGTGCCAGGCGCAACTTTATATGCCGCGCCATTTGCGCAATCGATCACCACGCGGAGGCCTTCGAACGACACCGCCTTGGGCAAGGTCAGCTTGGCGAACTCGATATATCGATCCTGCACGCCATCGATGCGCTTGGCGCGCCCGAGGTCGTCGCTTTTGGCGAGCTGGTTGCCGAGATCGGAATCGATCATGTCCTCGATCTTGCTTTCCGTCTCGTCGCTGAGCTTGTAGCCGTCCGGCCCGAAGAGCTTGATCCCGTTGTCGTCGAACGGATTATGCGACGCCGAAATCATGACGCCGAGATCGGCGCGCATCGAGCGCGCGAGCATGCCGATCGCCGGCGTGGGAATCGGACCGGTGAGCAGAACGTCCATGCCGACCGACGTGAAGCCCGCCACCAGCGCCGTCTCGATCATGTAGCCGGACAGGCGCGTGTCCTTGCCGATCAGCACGCGATGCTTGTGATCACCATTTCTGAAGATCAAACCGGCGGCCTGACCGACTTTCAACCCAAGCTCCGGGGTAATCACCCGGTTGGCCCGGCCGCGGATTCCGTCGGTGCCAAAATAACGACGCGCCATACAACTGATCCTAGACGCCTGCACTAAGGTTTGATGCCCCCGGCCGGCCGGATGTCGCGATCGGCCGGTCGCTTTAGCGGGCGCATAATAATGTCAGCGCGTTCAATTTGCCTCAAAAATCGTGCGCGATCCTTGCTGCGCGCATTAACCCTAAAAGCAACCAAAAACCACCTATTTCGCCGCAAGCCGCCGCTGTGCTACCCGAATTGGAAACGATTGAACGGCCGGGCCACTTCCCATGAAGCCTATTACCTGCATCGAAGACCTGCGGGGCCTTGCCCGGCGCAGGGTTCCCAAAGCTTTCTTTGAGTATGCCGATGCCGGCTCCTACAACGAAGAGACGTTGCGCGCGAACCGTGCCGATCTCGAGAGGATCAAGCTGCGCCAGCGCGTGATGGTCGACGTTTCGCAGCGAAGCCTCGCCACCACCATCATCGGCCAGAAAGTCAACGCGCCAATTGCACTGGCACCGATCGGGCTGTGCGGTATGCAGCACGGCGACGGCGAAATCCTGTCCGCGCAGGCGGCGGAAGAGGCCAATATCCCCTTCACACTGTCGACCATGTCGATCAATTCGATCGAGCAGGTAGCGGAAGCCACCAAGAAGCCGTTCTGGTTTCAGCTCTACGTCATCCGCGATCGTGCCTTCTCGCGCGACATTATCGCGCGCGCCGTCGCCGCCCGATGCAATGCGCTGGTGCTTACCGTCGATCTTCAGGTGCTCGGCCAGCGCCATCGCGACCTTCGCAACGGCATGACGGTGCCACCTGAAATTCGCCTGCGGAACGTCATCGACATTGCCACCAAGCCCGCCTGGGCCTTCAGCATCCTGCGCAGCAAGAGCAAGAACTTCGGCAATCTCGCAGGCCACGTGAAGGGCATGGAAGACGTCACCTCGCTGGCGCAATGGACCAACGAACAATTCGACCCGGCGCTGAACTGGAAAGACGTCGAATGGATCAAGAAAGTCTGGCCAGGCAAGCTCATCATCAAGGGCATTCTTGACGTCGAAGACGCGAAAACCGCGGTCAAGCTCGGCGCGGACGCCGTCGTCGTGTCGAACCATGGCGGGCGCCAGCTCGACGGCGCGCCGTCTTCCATCTCAGCGCTTCCCGCGATCGCGCAGGCCGTCGGCTCCGACACCGAAGTGATGTTCGATGGAGGCATCCGTACCGGCGCCGACGTATTGCGCGCGCTCGCGCTGGGCGCGCGTGCCTGCATGATCGGCCGCGCCTTCGTCTACGGGCTGGGTGCGCGCGGCAAGGAGGGCGTCGCCAAGGCGATCGACATCCTTGAGAAGGAGCTCAGCGTCGCGATGGCGCTCACCGGCACCACGCGCGTCGCCGATATCGGCCCGCAAGTGCTGGTGGACGGCGAAACGAAAAAGCCGGCGCGCAAGCGCAAAGCAAACGACGGCTAGTCTTCCCTCAGTCCGTAGGCCAGTGCATTCCCTGTGGCGCCGTAATATTTGAACGGCAGGAACTTGCCGGTCATGTTGATCTTGACCCGGTCGCCTTTGGGGTCGGGCTGACGATCGATCGTCATGTCGAAGTCGATCGCCGACATGATGCCGTCGCCGAACTCTTCTTCGATCAGCGCTTTCCACGCCGGTCCGTTGACCATCACCAGTTCATAGAAACGGTAGATCAGCGGATCGGTCGGCGGCATCGTCGTGCCGGTACCGCGCATCGGCACCTCGTTGAGCAGTGCCTGCTCGCTCTTGCTGAGGCCGAACAGTTTGGCGGCGGCAGCGGCCATCGGCTTGGTCATTTTCTGCTGACCAAGCACACCGCCCGTGATCATCACCGGCGACATGCCGCCGATCTGCTCGCAGATGTATTTCCACGTCCATCCCTTCTCGCGTTTGATGTCGAGAAGCTTTTCGGTGAGATCGGCGCGGTTCATGATGTTTCCTCCTCTACAAGGGATCAGTGCGCGGCAGCCTGCTGGCCGCGGCTCGGTTTCGTGGATGGATCCTGGGTCCTGGCGATCATAGGCTCCGGCAGCCCAGGTCGCACCACGGCCACGTTTCGCGGATCATACTTGCCGCCTGTGTCCTCAATGAAGGTGCGGCTGCGGCTGACCAGAAAATCGATGATGTGGTTGCGCGTCGCGTAATAGAGCGGATGCTTGTGGAATTCGTTGCGGGTTCGCTCCCGCGGCAGGGGATTTTCCACGATCTCCGCCAGCACCGCACCGGGTCCGTTGGTCATCAGGACGATTCTGTCAGCGAGATAAATCGCCTCGTCCACGTCGTGCGTAATCATGAACACGGTTTGCCCGGTTTCCTGACAGACGCGACGAACTTCGTCTTGCAGCGTCCCGCGTGTCAGCGCGTCAAGTGCCGAGAATGGCTCATCCATCAGCATGATTTTCGGCTCGATCGACAGCGCGCGTGCGATGCCAACGCGCTGCTTCATGCCGCCGGAAAGTTCGGCCGGCCGTTTATGCTCGGCGCCCTTGAGCCCGACGAGATCGATGAATTTCTGCGCGTGCGCCGCCACCTGCGCCGCCGACCAGCGGCGCCATTTCGATGACACTGCGTAGGCGACATTGCCGATGACCGTACGCCACGGCAGCAGCGCATGGCTCTGGAAGATCACCGCGCGATCAAGACTGGGACCTTCGATCGCCTGCCCGTCCACGATCACCGTTCCATCCGATGGCGCGTCAAGCCCGGCGAGAATGTTCAGCACCGTCGTCTTGCCGCAACCGGAATGGCCGATCATGCAGACGAATTCGCCGCGCGCCATCGACAGCCAGAGGTCTTCGAACACCGTCGTCGTGCCGCCGCCAGGCGCGGGAAATCTCCGCGCAATGCCTTCTATGGAGATGAAGCGATCCGACATGGCTCACTCGGGAAACGTGACGAGACGCGTGAGCCGCGCAAGGACGAAGTCAAGCAACATGCCGACGAGGCCGATCACCAGGATCGCCGTGATCACGTTGGTGATCGACAGGTTGTTCCATTCGTTCCAGACGAAATAGCCAATGCCCGTGCCGCCAACCAGCATCTCGGCGGCGACAATCACCAGCCAGGCAATGCCGATCGAGATGCGCATGCCGGTCAGGATGGTCGGTGCCGCTGCCGGGAGGATGATCGTGAACGCGCGGCGAAAAGTGCCGACTTCAAGCGTCTTTGCGACGTTCAGCCATTCGCGCCGCACGGAGGAGACACCGAAGGCGGTGTTGATCATCGTCGGCCAGAGCGAACAGATGAAAATCACGAAGATCGCCGACAGGCTCGAGTCCTTGATGGTGTAGAGCGCGAGCGGCATCCAGGCGAGCGGTGAGATCGGCTTGAGCACCTGAATGAACGGATCGAGCGCTTTGCTCATCAATGGCGACATGCCGATCAGGAAACCGACGGGTATCGCCACCAGCATCGCCAGCAGATATCCGGTCAGCACCCGCGCGATCGAATAGGCAAGCTGAATGCCGACGCCTTTGTCGTTCGGCCCGTTGTTGTAAAACGGCCGGCGCAGGTGCTCCCAAAACTTCGCTCCGACATCGATCGGTCCCGGCATCGCCGATTTGCCCTG
>Ga0310902_10000540_pt1 | contig 10955 bp, 10 predicted proteins | sample C24D3metaG_FD_203748 | JGI IMG/M metagenome (GOLD analysis project Ga0310902, IMG submission 203748) | Lab incubated soil microbial communities from West Virginia University Organic Research Farm, Morgantown, WV, United States - C24D3 | ecosystem: Environmental > Terrestrial > Soil >...
GGTTACTTATATGGGAAAACTAGGGTTCACCTCCCGATTCCGCACGTGCGGGTTGTCAGGCATACTCGGCATAACTTTTCTCTCCGTCACGGCAACGGCGGCGACCGCACAAGAGCGCATTTATTTTCCGGCGCACGACAATTACGAGGCGCAACTGGTCGCCAAGATCAACGCCGAGAACGTCCGCCTCGACATCGCCGTGTGGTTGCTCGACGACGGTTCGGTGACGACCGCGATCATCAACCGATGGAACGCGGGAGTACCGGTCCGGGTCATCGGCGACCGGGCTGGCATTTTTGAAAGCGATCCACATACACGCGCGTCCTTCGAGCGGCTGGCGAAGGCCGGCGTTCCGATTCGGCTGCGCTACTACCCGACGTCGTTTCCGGAAATCATGCATTGGAAGTACGGCGGCTTCGTCGGTCAGGGCTACGCCAGTCTCGGTTCGGGGAACTGGACAAGCTTCGAGCTGGCACCGGTGAGCAGCACGAACTTCAAAGATGAAATCGAGCTACTCACTAATGATCCGGTGATCGTCAACGCGCTGCTGACGAAGTTCGATCGGATGTGGGTGGACCAGACACCGGAACCGCGCGCGTCGGTGAGCCTGCCGTATATGCTCGACTGGCCCCAGGCCTACAAGCGGGAAACCGGACTCGACTGGACCACGCCCATGAACATCCAGCGCGTCCGGCTCGAACCGGATTATCCGACCAGCGCGCTCATCTGGGGACAGGGTCCCGACATCATCAACGCGATGCTCGCCGAGATCAATGCAGAGCCCACGGCCATCGACCTGATTAGTTACAGGCTCACTGTTCCGTCGCTGACCGACGCGCTGATTGCGAAGAAGGGCGCCGGCGTGCAGGTACGGGCCTTCATCGAACCCACCCAGTATCGAAACGACGGGTTTCCCGAATATTGGCTCGTCGGCTACCAAGCCGATCGGCTCTGGACTGCCGGCATTCCCATCAAGATCCGGACGCATTCGGGTCTCACGCACGCGAAGACGCTGATCACGTCGCGCTCGGCGCTGCTTGCCTCCTCCAATTTCACGAAGAACTGGGAGCGCGATCACAACTACTTCATTCAGCTCGCCTCCAAGCCGACCTTGTATGCGCAGGTGAAGAACGAGTTCAGCCGGATGTGGAACGACCTGGCGAACTACACCAACTTCAAGCCGCTGCCACCACGAGCGGTCTCGATCGTGTCGCCAGCCGCGGGCGCGAAAAACGTGTCGACGCAGCCGAAACTCACGTGGAATCGGGCACCCTGGGCGGTCGCCTTCGACGTCTATCTGGGCACGAGCCTGAACAACATGACCGCAGTCGCCCGCGTCAATGCCGTGCTGAACGAGAATCCGCCCCAGACGTACTCCTACACGCCCAGTCAACCGCTGCGATCGTCGACGACGTACTGCTGGAAGGTCGTGTCGCGCACGTTCGCAACCGACGTTGACCCCACATTGATTGCCTCGACGAACCCGATCGCGTTTACGACCGGCGCCGGATCAGCCGGCGTTTGCAGCGCCAGTCTCCCCGCAACTCCGACCGGCTTTCGCATCGTTCGATCTCCGTGACGAGCGCGCATCGGGCGCTTACGCTGTCCGACGCAGTCCCTCGACCTGCCGCAACTGTCCGTAGAGAAGGTGCCAACTTCGGAAGTTTTTGGCCTCACCCAAATCCTCTATGGTCCGTCACACATCCCGCCGATAAGTTCCGTAGGCCTATCGACCAGCGAGCGGGAGTGTAGATGTCCGACGCGTTCTTCGAAAAACTCTTCGGTGATTCGGAGCCGGGCGACTTCGGAACCGGCTGGATCAGCGGCACCGCGTCGGTCTTTTTCGGGCTGCTCGGTTTCGGTGGCGCGCTGTGTCTGCATTTCCCCGGGCTGCTCACGCTGCCCGACGCGCGCGCGCTCTATCCAATGACGATCATTCGCGCGCTGATTCAGGCGAGCATCGTCCTCAGCATCGTGCTCGGCGCCATCTCTGGTGTCCTCAGGGAGCGCAAGGTCCTGGCCGTTACTGGCGCTTCGCTCGGACTGCTCGCGGCGATCATCGGCGGCGGCAGCACGCCGCTGCCAGACCAGGTCCCATCGAAATTCGGTCTCGGTCTGGATTGGTTTCTGCTCGATCTGTTCGTGATGACGGTGGTCTTTCTGCCGGTTGAACGTTTCTGGCCGCTGCATCCGGATCAGAAGACGTTTCGGCCGCAATGGACCACGGACTTGTTTTATTTCGTGGCTACGCACCTGCCCGCCCAGCTGATCACGCTGGCGATGGTCATACCAGCCGCCTATGCCTCCAGGTGGCTGGCGATTCCGTGGCTGGTCAGCACGGTCGGAAGCCTGCCCTTTCTCGTCCAACTGCCGCTGGCGATTGTCGTCGCCGATCTCTCGCAATACACCATCCATCGCGCCTTTCACCGCATCCCGTTCCTGTGGCGCTTTCATGCGATCCATCACTCGATCGAGACGATGGATTGGGTGGCCGGCTCGCGCTCGCACTATGTCGACATCCTGATCACGCGCGGCCTGATCATGATCCCGATGACGCTGTTCGGTTTCTCACAGGCCACGATGGCCGGTTACCTCGTGTTCGTGTCCTTCCACGCCACGTTCTGCCACACTGACTTTCGCCCGCGCACGATTTGGCTGGAGCCGTATTTCGTGACCGTGCGCTATCACCACTGGCATCACGCGGCGGATGCAAACGCCGTGGATGTCAACTTCGCGATCCACCTGCCGTTCATCGATCGTGTCTTCGGCACGCAGTATCTTCCGAAGGACGCGTGGCCACAGCGCTATGGCCTCGTCGGCGGGTCGGTGCCGCGAGGCTTCTTCAAGCAACTGGTTGCGCCGTTCAAGTTTTAACCGAGGGCTTCGCCCCTCGGACTCCCCTGCACGCTCTCTCGCGCGCCGCTTCACCGGCGCGCTCCGTTCGCATGGCTCGCTCGCCATGCTCGCTCGCACCCGGAACAGGCGTCAGGTTTTATGAGACGGGTTCTAAATCGCGATCTCTGACACCACGTCACCGGGTTTGTCGGTGCCGGTCCCGGACGGCTTGACGAGTCCCAGTGCGCTCATGACACGGACCGTCATGTAGCCGAAGTCGAACTCACCAGGACCATGCGTGGTGCGGAGAAGGTGCGGATAGTGGTGATGGTTGTTCTGCCAGCAGGCGCTGAACGTTGCCATCACCGGCAGCCAGTCACCGATGTTCATCGCATTGTCATCCGGATCGTCGTAACGTCTCGTGCCCCAGCGGCGATCGTGCGTCCAGTAGTTCTGCACCATGTTCACCCACAGTGCAAACATTCGAGTGCCCAGCCACACCGCAATGGCGAATGGCCAGTCGCGCACGAACAACCAGAGGAGACTGCAGCTCAACACTGGAGAGATCACCATGAAGAGCGGATGCGACACCAGCCGGAACGGCCAGGTTTGAAGGATCTCGTCGTTGGCCACGTTCATGGTGCATTTGTAGGGAAACAGACAGAGGTAGAGCGTTCGCCAGAAGCCGTCGCCATCGAGCTTGTTCGGATCGCCGTGGTGATCCGCAAAGCGATGGTGCAGCCGGTGACGATTGACCCAGCTGACCGGATCGACGTACACGCCGACCGTGTTGTTGACCAGCGTTACGCTCTTGATGAACCACTCTTTGTAGTCCAGGGCACCGTGCGTGATGCCCATGTGCATCACGTCGGATAGATAGACGCCCCCGAGAAACCACGACATCACCAGATACCCCAACCCGATCACCATGCCCCACCACGGGCCGATCGACGGCGGCGCAAGCCACGCCGACACCACCAGCTGCAGAGCGAGGGCTGAATATCCCAGGACGTTGTAAATTCGCATGAGTCCTTCTATCAGATTTTTTCCTGCCGCCGAAGCGTTCCCCTCACTACTATTGGGGGCGATGCGGATCCTGCGACTCGTGAAAAAGATCCTTCTTGGCGTCATCGCAGCGATCCTCGGTGTTTATCTTGTCTTCGCGATCGGGCTCACCGTCCTCGAGCGGGTGGTGCGCGAGAATCCCAAGGTCGACGAAAGCCTGGTCGCGCATTCCACCGCGCCGCACACGATCACACACTTCGATCAGGGGGCCGCATCCTTTCAGCGTCGCCTTGAGCTGATCGCGGCTGCCAGGAAGTCGATCGCGCTCGAGTTCTTCATCTACGACGTCGACGACGCCTCGCGCCTCCTCACCCAGGCGCTCATCAAGAGGGCGCGCGAGGGCGTGCAGGTGCGCATCCTGGTCGACTTCTCGGCCCCCGTGTTCAAGCTGAAACCCGCCTATGCGCGTCTGCTCGGCGAGGCCGGCGTGAAGGTGCGCTACTACAACACCAGCGCCGCCTACCGACTGGTCAGCATCCAGCATCGCTCGCACCGCAAGCTCCTCGTCATCGACGAAGCGACCGTGCTGACCGGCGGCCGCAACATCGCCAACGACTACTTCGATCTCTCGGACCACTATAACTTCCTCGACTCCGATCTCGAGGTCAGCGGGCCGATCGTGAAAACGGTCCTCCAGAGTTTCGACGTCTATTGGAATTCCCGGCTGGCCACCGAGCCGGCACTCGATTCTGAACCGAATGACGAGGCCGCAAGGTTCGTCGTCCCGCAGGCGGCTGATGTCGCGTTGCTCGAACGACTGCGTGCAACGGGCGAGTCCTACCGCCAGTCGCACCGGGCTCACGAATGCCAGGACCTCCGCTTCGTCACCGACTTCCCAAACCAGGGAGAGAAGAGCCGGAACGTGTTCAACGCGATCGTCGACGAGTTGAGCCGTGCAAAACAGGAGGCGGTCGTCGAATCGCCGTACTTCGTGATTAAAAGCGGCGGCTACGCCGTGCTCGAAGACGTGCACAAGCGGGGCGTGCGGGTACGCGTGCTGACCAACAGCCTCGCCTCCACTGACGCTTCGTACGCCGTTGCCGCACTCTACCCCCGGCTCGGCTCACTGGCCGATACCGGCCTCACGCTTTCGGCGTACGGCGGAGCGGCGCTCCCCTCGCAGAGCACCAATCTCGGCGGCGGCACGCCGCGGTGGGGCGTGCATTCCAAGCGCGGCGTCATCGACGGCGAAACCACGCTGCTCGGCACCTACAACATCGATCCACGCTCGGCCAATCTGAATTCCGAGCTGATGCTGGTGTGCCGTGGACAAAAGGATCTCGCGGCCGAGGTGCTGGCAAGCATCGCGGCACGCGAAGCCGCGTCCGGTAAGGTTATCGAGCGCGGCACGATCGTGCAGCGTTCGGCCCTCCTCGGGAGCTCGCCGCTGACGCAGCGGATCCGTTTTCTGCTGGAGATGCCGATCGCGAACCTCTTCGACTTTTTGCTGTGATGTCGACTCCGATCGCCATCGCCATGGAGGACGACCATGCTCTCGCGGGCGCTCGCATTCACTCTGACTCTGATGACGGCTGGCATGTCGTTATTCCCAGAAGCCGCCGCGGTGCAGTCCGCGCAGGGTCAATCACTGTGGCTGAGGACCGACAGCCAACGCTTTGAAATCCACTACGGGCCGGCGCTCGCGCCTGAAATCGACCGTGTCGCTCGAAGCGCGGAGCGTGCGTACGACCGCGTCGGCGGGCGTTTGAACTTCGCTCTCGCCACCAAAGTGCCGCTGGTGATGTTTGCACCGTCCGGTCCAATGACGCGGGAACAGGTTGCGGCCTACGCAACCAGCGACCAGGTCGCGCCGCCACAACCACACCGAAGCCGCATCGTGCTCCCGCTCCGCGAAGGCGATGCGGAGCTCGACTCGGCGATCGTTCACGAGCTGACCCATCTCCTCGTGAGTGAAATCATCCTGCCGGGGAGGGGCGGAGACGGCGGAGTGCCGCGCTGGGTTCAGGAAGGGGTTGCGAACTACATGGTAGGTGTCTGGCCTGATGAGGACGAGCGTCTGATACGCGAGCTCGTCGTCTCGGGTAACGTCCCGGACCTCTCGCAACTGACCGGCAACGGCGGATTCGCGAACGCGCGCCTGAACGACGCACTCGGACACGCGGCGTTCGACTATATCGAGAGCCGCTGGGGTGCTCCCAGCATCCGCCGCTTTGTGAACGCCCTCATCGTCCCGCGTGTGGACAAGACCTACGACTCTGTTTTCGATCTGACGCCAGCCGAATTCGACGCGGCGTTCCGACAATACATGGAACGCCGATTCAGGCCGGTCGATCGCTCGGCACGAGCCCAGGATCCAAGGTCGCCACCCGGCCGGGCATCCGTAGGCTGAAGATCATGCGAAAGCGGCACGGCGGCCGGCGTTGGCGGAAACTCAAGGGTGGCTACGGCGGAGTATCGCCACACACCGGACGCGCCGAAGCCAATCACCAAGGTGTTGTTCGGTGGCCACAGCGTGGCGGGTTTCAAGATCACTTCCGGAGTTGCCCAAGGCCGTGGCTATCACATGCTACGATTCGGTCGGTGACAATTCCGCGCGACTTGTTGGTGATCAGTCTGGTGCTCATCGCCGCTTTTGGCTCAGCGTGCGGCGTCGCGGGCCCCAGCGCTTGCACGGTGATCGGCTGCACGGGATTGGTCGTCGAAGTGACTGGGGCGCCGGGTTCGACGCCAGTGACCGTCGTTGTAACTGCGCCTGATGGGTCGACGAGAAGCACCACCTGCACATCGGCGTCGGGCGCGTGCCCAGTGTCCTTTCCCGATTTCACACCTGCCACCGTCACCATTCGGGTATCAACTGGCAACCAAACGACCGAAGTGACCAAACAGCCGACGTACGAAGTCACCCGACCGAATGGTCCAGCATGCCCTCCGGAATGTCGAAACGCTCGGGTGACCGTGGTCTTGTGAAATCGCTCGCGGTTGCCCGATCTTGGAGTCGCTGCGATCCGTGATGTCATTGCTGCAGCGCGTCGATCGATGCACGGGTGCGCACCGCCATGGCCGACTTCCTGATGTGAGACTGGCCCCGTCCTTCCTATGCCGGTGTTTCCGAAAAGATGGTCAGCAGAAAACCGCTCGGATCGATGACCTCAAACGCTCTGCTCTTCCACTCAGTGTCCTGCGGCTCCGACTTGAGCGTGATGCCGGCGCTTTTCGCCCGCCTCGCGATCTCGTCGACGTTCTGTGGCGTCAACAGGGACAATCGCACACCGATTCCCTTCTTGCGGTCGCGCCCCTTCTCCCAATCGTCCTGGTTCAAGCCGATTTGGCTCTTGCCCGCGCGCAGCATCACGCCGAGCAACGTCCCATTGTCTTCCCATGTTTCGTCGATCGTGAAACCTAGCGCTTCGTAAAAGGTAATGCTCTTCTGCAAATCGTCGACCGTGAAGGTGGGAACGATCGCGCTGATCTGCACGGCTTCTTGCGTTGTCGCCACGATTGCCTCCTCGTTGTGTCGCTCATTGGCAGGCTAGCCGTGCCCGTCGGGATGTGCAAGCGGGGCCGTGGAAAAAACATTTGCAGCGGCGACGGTCAAATGCCCGACGCCACGCTGTGCCTCGAAGCGCTTCCATTCGCCTGAGCCATTCGGCTATCGAGTGGTTGAAGAGTCGCGCCAGGGCCGCCGCTGCGACCAGTACATCAGAAACGCGACTCCGCCCAGGACGAGCGGCGGTATGACGCGCGGGAATTCGGCGTGAACGAGATGCGTGCACAGCGCGCCCGTCATGAGGACACCCAGAGTCAGCGAAGCGGCGCGTCTCCACCGGGGAATCAACACACCAAGACCACCGAGAAGCTCGAGCACGCCGACGACATACGAAGTGTTCGCCGGGTAGCCCCATTGTCCGAACCTCTCGCTCCATCGCATTGCGGAGGCGCCTGCGAATTTCGAAAGACCGACCGCGACAAAGACCACCGCCAGGAAGATGGCGCCCGCCAATAACGCCGCGCTGCGAAGTCTGACCATTTGTGTGCCTCCAAGGGAGATCGCGTTTGGCTCGCGTGTTCCGATGCGGGCATCGCATCATCCAGGGCAGGCGGATTCAACTCACAAAAGCTCAATTCTTCCTCGCAAGGTGTCTCCAGGTAGAATCTCACCCCCGAGTCGTTCGTAATAGGGGGCTGCAGTGGTGAAGACGTTCGGAGATTTTGAATTCGACGATCGTCGACGCGCCCTCAAGGCTCGAGGGCAACCGATCAAGCTCACCGGACAGGCCGTCGACCTGCTCTATCTGCTGCTAGAGCGACCCGGCGAGTTGATTACCCGTGACGAGATTGAGCGCAGGTTGTGGCCCGACCGGAACGTCAACTTTGACCACAGTCTTGACGTCGTCGTGAGCCGCCTCCGAACGGTTCTTGGCGATAAGGGCCCGAGCCCTCGATATATTGAGACGGTGCCGCGCAGGGGTTATCGGTTCATCGAACCGGTGACGCCCAAGCCAGAGGCTCGACCACGGAATGCGCCACGCCGTTGGAGGCGGCGCCTCGTAACTTACGCGGCCGTCGCGATTCTCGCCGCCGTCCTGGTGATTCTCTTTGCGCGCACGCGGTACGACAAGTTTGTTCCGTCCGAACGTTCGCAGACATCACGTCAACGCTGATCGTGTGGCACGGAAACCCGGACCACTCCACTGACGCTCAGCTGCGAAGCATTGGTGCAGGTCACACCAATCGAGTAGACACGTCCTGTCCCAGACCCGACGCGATCGGAGCGGAGTGTCAGGCCGAGAGCGCCGGTGACGCTCCAATCTGACGTGTCCAGCACCTCATTGCTGGTTACTCCAGTGATCTGGCACACCGGCGCAGGATCGCTGTCGTCGGTGACGGTCACGTCAATGGTGACGTCGGTCATTTTCCGGTCTGGTGGCCATAAACTATCTGGCGTTGCCGTCAGTTTCGAGAGCACCGGGGGTGTGACCGCCGGAAGGTTCGGACACGGCGACGGTCCTGGGCCTGAGTAGGTAATGCACCAATTCCGTTGGAATGTGTTGCGCGCGCCGTTGCCCGCGGCCTCGTCCTTGATGTCGAAGCCGATTGGACCGTACGTTCGCGACATGTGGCTCGGCAGGTTCCCGGCGACGATATTCTCGCGAATCGTATTGCCGGACGCAGGGGCCTGGATGAGAACGCCGTTGGTATTTCCCGTGATGCTGTTGTGTTCGATGACATTGCCGCTGCTTGTTCCAATCAGACCCATACCGAAATCGTTGTTAGAGGCAATCGTCGGGGGCGCCGCGCACAGAGCGGCGGCGCAGACCGAGCCGTTGCCGCCGAAGAGGCTGTTCACGATGTGATTGTTGTTACTGTTGACGAGACAATTCCCGCCGCATGCAGCCGCGCCTGAATTTGCCGCGTTTCTGACCGAGACAATGCCTTCGATCGTGCTGTCGGTCATACCGTTGGTCAAGAGTCCACTGAAACAATTGTGATTGGATGTGATGTCCTTCACGAGCACATGAGTGCTGACGCCAGAGGCCCCGACGATCAAAATGCCGTGCCGCCTGAACTTCTCCACCATGCCCGGCCCAATAATGCGCGCACCAGGCTGGCTCGTGGCAGCGCTCGTGCCGTTGCTGATGCCATCGGCAGCCGGCAGACCAGAAGCGGCCTGACATGTCGTCGTGTCGTCGGGATTGGCCGGCCCGGTAATCGTAAATCCCCGCAGACGGAGCGTGATGTTGGCCGCACCGAACTGAATACAGGGCGCGGTCGTCATCGTGCAGGTGACGTTGCCAGTGAGTTGGCTGTCTTCGATGATGAGTTTCGTGACCGTAAGCGTTCCGCTGATGTCTTCCGCCCGAGCGATCGTGGCATGCACCATCGAAATCAACGGGATCAGCGCAAGCAAGACGCGCGTACACTTCATGACGTCCTCTTTCGTAATCGAGAGTTGCTCGCCAACGCGATCGCGCGCAGCGCGATGAACTTGGAAAGTTTTGAGGACTGCTTTTTGCCCTAAACGGCTGAGCTTGTCAACCGCAAAGCGTTGACCTTGTGGGCCGCCGCGCGTGGGCTTTTGACCGTGAACGCCTGAGGGACCTGAAGATGCCGGACTACTTGGTCCGCTTCACCGTCAGCTTCGCCGTCTGCTGTTGGCCGTCGCGCTCGCGGGTGACGTCGCCGGTCAGCTCGTCATCTTTCTGCTTGAGAGCGAACTTCATGACTCCGCCCGGAGTTTCCACTTCGAACGCGACCGTGTCATTCTCGACCTTGCCTTTGCTGATCGGATGGCGCGCGTTTTCGTCGGGACCTACCGTGCCCGTCACCGCATTCCCCTCCTGCTTGAGGATGAGAAGAGCAGGACCGGCATCACGGCCGTCGGGAGTCAGTGTTCCTCTCCAACTACCGGTGACGTCCGGCGTTACAAGAGTGGTTGCGGCAAGGGCAATCACAAGGATTCGAGTCATACGTCACCTCTACGAATCAAAAACCGGCAACGTTCATTTTCGACTTCCTGCTGTGAGACGCGTCGCCGGATGTGGTGCGCTTCGTGATACAACCGACTCTTCGGGTTCCCGTCCCTTCAACGTCTCGGAGATTGCACTATGACGTCGCCATCGCTCTGTGGGTATCTCTCGGCCAGTGTGCTGAGCATCCTGATCGCCCTTCCCACCGGCGCTCAAAGCATCGTCGGGAAGGACAAGACCGGGCCTGTGCCGAACCCGGTAAACCTCGACGCATCGGGAATGTTCCAGGCGAAGTTCGTCGGCGTTGGCGACGACATGTTCATCGGCGGCCAACCGACGGAACGAGCGCTTCGCGAGCTCAGAGCCAAGGGCGTGACGACGGTCGTGAATCTACGAATGCCGGAGGAGATGGCGCGCGTGGGGTTCGACGAGGCGGCGCTCGTGAAGGAGCTCGGAATGAAGTACGTCCACATTCCGATGCGCGGCACCGCCGACCATCCGTACGGACCGAAGGAACTCGACACCTTCGCGGGGGCGATGGCAGCGGCGGACGGCAAGGTCCTCCTGCACTGCACCATCGCCTGGCGCGCGAGTCATCTCTGGGCCGCCTACCTCATTCGTGAGCGG
>Ga0310902_10000543_pt1 | contig 10926 bp, 10 predicted proteins | sample C24D3metaG_FD_203748 | JGI IMG/M metagenome (GOLD analysis project Ga0310902, IMG submission 203748) | Lab incubated soil microbial communities from West Virginia University Organic Research Farm, Morgantown, WV, United States - C24D3 | ecosystem: Environmental > Terrestrial > Soil >...
CTCGGCTTTGCCCCATGCCGTCGCGGCGCGCCGGGTCTGGGCCAATCGATCGGGGACGTCGTCGCAGAGCGCGAACAACCTCTGGACGAGTGCTCCACCCATTTGCGGATACATGCCGATCGCGGGCCTGAAGTACCGCTGGAAGATCTCACCGAAAAAGTCGTACCGTTGCTCGCTCATCGCGGCTCCCCAGATTTCGGATATGCACCTCAATTGTGCGCCCGAAACCGTCAGCGGACCACGAGTTCGGCGAGTACCAATTCCATTAGAAGGGCGGCGGATCGTCGTCTCGGATGTGGGGGAAGTACCCCAAGCACGCGTCCTCCCGCCGTTGTGCTTGGGCGTAGACCGCCCATCGACTCCCCCGGCGCCCGCCATCGAGTTCCGGGTGAGCCAGCTGCTCGGCGACTTTGTCGAGAAGACAACCGGCACTCAATGCCGACGACGCGCAGTGCCCTCGGACCGACGAATCAACTTCGAACGGACGATACCTAACGGCCCACGGCGGGCGAAGTGCGCAATGCCCGCTGGCCGCGATGCGGAACCAGTGCGTGGCCCGTATGCGACGCGCACCCCGACCGCGGTAATAATGACAAGCCCCGCGACACCGGGCAGAGCGACCGCAGCCAGCGCCCACATTGAGGCGCGCAGGAATTCCCAGGCACGCTGGAAATACGACTGCTCACCCATCGGGACAATGTCGTGCGGCGCTAGCGGTGCCATCCCGGACAGCAATGACAGTCCACCTAGTGCCATCACATCGAGCGATGCAACCCCGGTTGCTGCGCTGCCGGCCGTCGGCGCGCCCGGAGTGCCGGCAAGGGGCAGGACTAGCGGCACTTGCGACGCCCCCGACACACCCGCGGCGATCCCCAACCCGTCGCCGTCGATGCCTCCAAATCCGTCCACAACTGGCGCCACCCCAGCGGTGCTCAACAAGAAGGAGGAAAGGTCAAACGGCAGTTGCGTAAGCGGGACGACCGCACCGGCAACATCCGGTACCGGCGCCACCGCGTCGATAACCGGCGCCACCGCGTCGATAACCGGCGCCACCGCGTCAGTAACCGGCGCCACCGCGTCAGTAACCGGCGCCACCGCGTCAGTAACCGGCGCCACCGCGTCAGTAACCGGCGCCACCGCGTCAGTAACCGGCGCGACCAGGTTGGGAACCGGCGCGACCGCGTCAGTAACCGGCGCGACCAGGTTGGGAACCGCGGCGACCGGATTGGGAGCTTTAGGGACGCGGACCGCGTCCTCCTTTTGGTCCTCAGTATCCGTGCCGCCAGCCCCTGTCGTGGGGCTCGTCGGGCCGGGGGAAGGTTGGCGGCCCGAGCCAAACGTGCTCGTTGGGCCGGTGGAAGGCTGGTGGCCTGTTTGCCCGCCCGAACCAACCGTGCCCGTTACATCCCGAACGGTCTCCCGCACAGTGTCAGTAACATCGCCGACTGCGCTGTTTCGCGTCAGGCTGCCCTGCGATGGCGAGTTACCGTCATTCCCATTCGGGCCGGAACCGAAGGGATCGGCGACAGCGACCGTTCCCCCACCCAGTAACAGGCCGGCCGCGATGACAAAGACGCCGGCTGCGAAGCGGAAATGCAGCGTAACCACGATTCCGCCTTACTTCTTAAAAGCGTCCTCGGTGCTCTTGTCCCCGGTGACCGTGCCGACCCTTTCCTTTGCCTTACCGCCGAGGTCTTGGGCCTTGTTCTTCGCCTTATCGGTACCGCTCATCGTGTCTGCTCCTACTTCGCGGGACCCGCCCGATGTCGCCCACGACTGGACTTCGGTGGTGTACCTCGCGAGCTGGCTGTCAAAACGTCAGAGTTCTCCCGGTTGGGCGGCCTGCCGGCAGATGAGAGAGGCTAAAGAGGTGGCTCCACGCCAGGTGTGAGGTCTGAGGTGTTCGGGCAACCTATTCAGTGATGAATGTGTTAGGCGGTTTGGCCATTGTTGGCCTCCTACTTGGCACCGTTTTGATCGGAGTCGCCTCCGTCTTGGATGCGCACAAAAGGTCGGCGGAGGTGCCGGAGCGGGCGCGACGGTTTGTGCCGCCGGATTGATTCGTGCCGTCGTCCTTCATTCATCGGTGAGCACACCGTGAGTCTGCTGCTGACAGCAGAACGGTCGTCGGCGAGCTAATCGCTGCTGCGCCAGCTTGGCACGTGGATGCGCTCGCACGAGCAGTGTCTTCGATTGCCGGCTCGATTTCATACGCCAGTCCGACAAACCTGAGAAACTAGAACGTGTTTCAAAAACACGTCACACGCGCAGTCAACCCTTGCTACGGTTCGCCCGGCGAGGAAAGGGAAACACAAGTGATTCTTGACAGGTTTCGGCTGGACGGCCAGGTCGCGGTGGTGACCGGAGCGGGCCGCGGGCTGGGCGCAGCAATGGCGCTGGCATTCGCGGAAGCCGGTGCAGACGTGGTCATTGCGTCGCGCACGCAGTCCCAACTCGAGGAAGTCGCCGAACAGATCAGAGCCGTCGGCCGGAAGGCCGAAGTCGTCGTCGCCGACCTCGCGCATCCCGAGGACACCGCCACATTGGCGGGCAAGGCCGTCGAGGCATTCGGGAAACTAGACATCGTCGTGAACAACGTTGGCGGCACCATGCCGGCCCCGTTGGTCAACACCTCCACGAAGGACCTCAGGGACGCGTTCACGTTCAACGTCTCGACCGCGCACGCACTCACCGCCGCCGCTGTTCCGCTCATGCTCGAACACTCCGGCGGAGGCAGCATCATCAACATCACGTCGACCATGGGACGCCTAGCCGGCCGGGGCTTCGTCGCGTACGGCACCGCCAAGGCCGCGCTCGCGCACTACACCCGGTTGGCCGCGCTGGACCTGTGCCCCCGCATCCGGGTCAACGCGATCGCGCCCGGCTCGATCCTCACCTCCGCGCTCGACATCGTCGCCTCCAACGACGAGTTGCGCGCATCGATGGAGAAGGTGACCCCGATGCGTCGGCTCGGCGATCCGGAGGACATCGCCGCTGCCGCCGTGTATCTCGCCTCCCCCGCGGGCAGCTATCTGACCGGCAAGACCCTCGAGGTCGACGGCGGCATTACGTTCCCAAACCTCGACCTACCCATCCCGGACCTGTGAGGAGCTCATGACATTCAAGGTCGCTCAGATCGGCACGGGCAACGTCGGCCGGCACGCACTCACCCAACTCATCACCGACCCACGGTTCGAGCTGACCGGCGTGTGGGTGTCACGCGATTCCAAGGCTGGTAAGGACGCCGCAGAGCTTGCCGGACTTGATGATTCGACCGGCATCACCGCCACCACCGACCTCGACGAGGTGCTGGCGACGAACCCCCAGTGCGCCGTCTACACCGCGATGGCCGACAACCGCCTGCCCGACGCGCTGGAGGACTACCGCAAGATCCTCGCGGCAGGCGTCAACGTCGTCGGCAGCAGCGCCGTCTTCCTCCAGTACCCGTGGCAGACCCTCCCCGGGGAGCTCGTCACGCCGATCGAGGACGCCGCCAAGGCGGGCAACGCGAGCTTGTTCGTCAACGGCATCGATCCCGGCTTCGCCAACGACTTGTTACCGCTCGCGCTGGCGGGCACTTGCCAGAGCATCGAACAGATCCGTTGCATGGAGATCGTCGACTACGCCACGTATGACAGCGCAACCGTGATGTTCGACGTGATGGGCTTCGGCAAGCCACTCGATGAGCTGCCGCTGCTGCTGCAGCCGGGCGTGCTGAGCCTGGCGTGGGGATCGGTGGTGCGTCAGCTCGCCGCGGGCCTCGGCATCGAACTGGACGAGGTCTCCGAGACCTACATCCGCGAGCCCGCACCCGAGGACTTCGAGATCGCGGCCGGCCACATCCCCAAGGGCAGCGCCGCCGCGCTGCGGTTCGAGGTGCGTGGAATGACGGGCGGCAAGCCCGCCGTCGTGCTCGAACACGTCACGCGCTTGCGCGACGACCTGCGCCCGGACTGGCCGCAACCCGCACAGGAAGGCGGCTCCTACCGGGTCGAAGTGACGGGCGAGCCGTCCTACGTGTTGGACCTCTGTTTGAGCAGTCGAAACGGCGATCACAACCACGCCGGATTGGTTGCTACCGCCGCCCGTGTCGTCAACGCGATCCCCGCCGTTGTCGAGGCCGAGCCGGGAATCAGGACGACGTTGGACTTGCCCCTGATTACCGGAAAAGGGCTGTACGCTGGCTGATAACTCGGGGGTTCAATGATAAAGAAGGACTTGCCTATGCGGAGCATCCTGCGCTATTCGGGCCCGCTCATCGTCGCAGCAGGCGCCGCAGCGGCAATTCTTTCCGCGCCCGTCGCCCTCGCCGATCCCGGCGACTCCTCCACGCTGCCGTCGTGCACCGACGTCGGCGGCCCAACAGCAATGGGCGCTGGCACCACCGAATGCGCCACACCCGGCGACGTTCAACTCAACGCCACGCCGCCCGAACCGGACTACCCCTATCCGTGGGATGACGAGTTCTACGGTCCTGCGTTGATCATTGGCGGCGGCGGGGGTCGCCGCTAACCCGAGATTTTCCGTGGCCCGTTAAGGAGGCCAACCATGCGGACCAAAATTCGCTCTCTCACACCGCATTTAGTAGCAGCAGGCGTGTGCGCGGCGATCGCGCTCGCGCCAGTCGCCGCTGCCACACCCCAATGCACGACCACCGCGCCGAACACCACGCAGTGCCAAACCAACGGCAGCACCCAGATCGTCACCTCACCCCAGCAGAACAACTGGTTCGGCGGCTGGCCGTGGTGGGGCGGCGGCATCGTGATCGGCCTCGGCGGCCGGGGCCGGTAGCGTCGCTGGCCTCTTCTCGAGGTTTCGTCTAACCTAACTTTTCTATTCGCATACCCGGATAGAGAGTGGGTTCGTTGATTCAGGACGCCGCGCCACGGCTGCGGCCCAGCTGGCTTCTGCTTGGGCCTGCGTTCGTCGCCGCCATCGCCTATGTCGATCCCGGCAATGTCGCGGCCAACATCAGCGCCGGCGCACAGTTCGGCTTCATGCTTGTCTGGGTCATCGTCGTGGCTAACGCGATGGCCGGGCTCGTGCAATACCTGTCGGCCAAGCTTGGCCTCGTCACCGGCCGGAGCCTGCCGGAGGCGGTCGCCGACCACACCCGCACACCGACCCGCATCGCGTACTGGCTGCAGGCCGAATTGGTCGCCATGGCAACGGATCTCGCCGAGGTGGTCGGTGGCGCGATCGCGCTGCACCTGCTGTTCGATCTGCCGCTTCTGGTGGGTGGCGTGATCACGGGGTTGGTGTCGCTGCTGCTGCTGGCGATCCAGAACCGGCGCGGCCAACGCACGTTCGAACGCGTGATCAGCGGGCTGCTGGCGATCATCGCGATCGGATTCCTGACAAGCCTGTTCGTCGAACCCCCCCACGCGGGCGAAGTCGCCGCGGGCCTGCTGCCGCGGTTCGACGGCGCCGAGAGCGTGCTGCTGGCCACCGCCATGCTGGGGGCGACGGTCATGCCGCACGCGGTGTACCTGCATTCCGGCCTGGCCCGCGACCGGCACGGTCACCCCGAACCCGGCAGGCGGCGCCGCTGGTTGCTCAGGGTCACGCGGTTGGACGTCGGGCTCGCGATGTTGCTGGCAGGCACCGTCAACCTGTCGATGGTGCTGGTGGCCGCGACCAACCTGCAGGGCCGCGACGACACCGACTCCATCGAAGGCGCGCATGCCGCAGTTCGAGACGCCCTCGGACCGACGGTCGCGCTGCTCTTCGCGGTCGGCCTGTTGGCCTCGGGGCTGGCCTCGACGTCGGTGGGGGCCTACGCGGGGGCGATGATCATGCAGGGGCTGCTGCGCAGGTCATATCCGTTGCTGCTGCGCCGGCTCGTCACCCTCATCCCGGCGCTCGCCATCCTGGCGCTCGGCGTGGACCCCACCCGGGCGTTGGTGTTGTCGCAGGTCGTGCTGTCCTTCGGCATTCCCTTCGCCTTGATCCCCCTGGTGCACCTGACCAGCAAACGCAACCTGATGGGCGACGACACGAATCACCGCGTGACCACGGCCCTCGGGTGGGCCGTCGCCGCCCTGATCAGCCTGCTGAATGTGATGCTGATCTATCTGACTGTGACCGGTTAGGCACAAGTAGTCGTCCCCACATCTGCGAGAATGTATGTAATGCAAGCACGTCATAGCTACTTCGCGTACGGGTCCAACCTGTGCGCGCGGCAGATGGCGAAGCGGTGCCCCGGCGCGGTCAACCCGCGGCCAGCCACGCTGGCAGACCACGACTGGCTGATCAACCAGCGCGGCGTGGCCACCGTCGAACCGGTCGACGGCTCCCAAGTGCACGGCGTGGTGTGGCAGGTGACCGACCGCGACCTGGCGATGCTGGACAGCGCCGAGGGCGTTCCGCTGCGATACCGCCGCGACCGGTTGACCGTGCACACCGACGACGGCCCGTTCGAGGCATGGGTCTACATCGATCACCGTGTCGATCCCGGCGCGCCGCGGCCTGGGTACCTGGAACGTGTCGTCGACGGCGCGATGCACCACGGGCTGCCCCACCGCTGGATCGAGTTCCTGCGGCGCTGGGATCCCGCGCACTGGCCGATGCGCGCGATCAGATCGAGTTCGTCCGCGCCGCGCTCGCTTTCGGAGCTGCTCACCGATCCCGGCGTCATCGAGGACAGCACGCTGCGCTCGCGGTTCGGCTTCATGGCGATCCATGGCGGCGGGCTGGAGCAGATGACCGACGTCATCGCCGAGCGGGCCGCCGACGCCGCAGGCGCGTCGCTGTACGTGCTGCGCCACCCCGATCACTATCCGCACCATCTGGCCTCGGCCCTGTACCGCCCGCAGGAATCCGAGCGACTGGCAGAGTTCCTCGACCATGTCGAGGTCGTGGTGTCGCTGCACGGCTACGGCCGCATCGGGCGCAGCACCCACCTGCTGGCAGGCGGTCGCAACCGCGAACTCGCCGAACACCTGGCACGCCATGTCGACGTGCCCGGCTACCAGGTCGTGACGGACCTGGACGCGATCCCGCGCGAGCTGCGCGGCATGCATCCCGACAATCCGGTCAACCGGGTTCGCGGCGGCGGCACCCAGCTCGAACTGACACCGCGGGTGCGTGGCGTCAGCCCCCGAAGCGGGCTGCCCGGCGACGACGGCCTGAGCCCCGCGACATCCAGGCTGGTGCAGGGCCTCGTCGCGACCGCCCGCTCGTGGCAACTCACCTCGAGGTGCTGAACGCCGACTACTCCTCGACGTGCAACACGGGCGTCGGCCGTTGGAACCCGCGCGTCACCCACAACAGCCACAAGAACCCGGCGGCAAGCCAGCACAATCCGACCACCAGCGCGAAACCGGACAGGCTTGTCCACAGCCACACGGTCAGGCCGAAGCCGATCAGCGGAAGCACGAGGTTGTTGACGAAGCCGCCGGCGCCACGGTCCCCTGCGTCGACGAAATAGTGCTTGATCACGGTGAGGTTGACGGCCGAAAACGCCACCAGCGCACCGAAACTGACGATCGAGGCGAGCGCATCCAGGTGGAACCAGATCGCGCCAAGCGACACCACCGACACCACCAGGATCGCGTAGGTCGGGGTGGTGAACCGCGGCGGGATATGACCAAACACCCGTCGCGACAGGATGCCGTCGCGGCCCATCGCGTACAGGATTCGAGCGACAGACGCCTGGGAGGTGATCGCCGAGCCGAGCGCACCGGCGACGTACGCGGCGGTGAAGAACGTCGACAAGAACTGCCCCCCAGCCGTCTTCATCACATCCAGGGAGCCGGAGTCGACATCGGCGAACTGATTGGACGGGAACACCAATTGCGACACATACGAGAGGATCACGAAGATCACACCGGCCGTGATCGTGGCGATCATGATCGCGCGCGGCACGCTGCGGGTCGGCTCGTTGGCCTCTTCGGCCAGCGTCGACACCGCATCGAAGCCGAGGAACGACAGGCACAGGATCGCCGCACCCGCAAGCACCGGGCTCAACCCGGGTGCGGTGCCGTCGCCGTTGAAGGGAGCCATCAGATCGACTGTGCCGCTGTGCGACAACGTCACGAACGACAGCACGAGGAACACCACGATGAACACCGCCTGCATCACGATGATCAGAAGGTTGGCCCGCGCCACCGAGACGATGCCGATGATGTTGAGCACGGTGACGATGGCGATCGTGATGAGCACGAACACCCACGCCGGGACGGCGGGGATTGCGGCATTGAGGTAGATCCCGATGACGAGGTAGTTCAGCATCGGCAGAAGCAGGTAATCCAACAGGAGTGACCAGCCGGCCAGGAATCCGATCGGTGGCCCGAAGGTTCGTTGCGTGTATGCGTACGTCGAACCGGCCACCGGGTATGCGGCGGCCATCCGCGCGTACGACCGAGCGGTAAACACCATGGCGGCCAACGTCACCAGGTACGACACCGTCAGACGGCCGCCGGAGGTCTGCACGACGATCCCGTATGTCGTGAACACCGTCAGCGGCACGATGTACACGAGCCCGAACAGGACTAGCGCCGGCACGCCAAGGACGCGGCGCAGGTGGCCTTCGCCATGCCCGGTGGGCGGCGGGGTGGCGGCGGGGGTATCCGACGGCGCTGTCGACATGGCAATCCCTTCTAACCCGAGGCCGAGTAAACCGACCTTCCTGACAGATATGTGGCTTGTACGCGGACATCCGCAAGCTCGTTCGGCGGTGTTGCACGCGGATCCGACGCCAACCACACCATGTCGGCGCTCGCGCCGGGTGTGATTGTGCCCCATTGCCCTTCGGCGTAGGCCTGCTTCGCCACGCCCGCGGTGTAGGCGCTCAGCGCCCGCTCGACCGGGAGGATCTCGTGTGGCGTCCAACCGCCACGCGACACCGCGATAGCGATCCCGTCCAACGGCGCGCCCGACGACACCGGCCAGTCCGACCCGAACGCCAGCGGCGCTCCTGACTCGTAGAGGCTCTGCATGCGGTACTGCTTGTCGCTGCGGTCGGGGCCGAGTCGCGGGATTGTCAGCTCGACCATCAACGGATCCAGTTGCGCCCACAGCGGTTGCATGTTGGGTATCACGCCCAGCGCGGCGAAGCGGTTCAGGTCGGCGTCGTCGACCAGTTGCGCGTGGGCGATCACCGGCCGCCGGTCGCGAGGCCCATTGGTGCTGACGGCATGCTCGATGGCGTCCAGTGCCTGGCGCGCGGCCGCATCGCCGATCGCGTGGATGTGAATCTGGAACCCGAGTGCGTCCACTGCACGCGCCGCGTCGGCAAGGTTGTCCCACACCCCCATGCCGTGGTTGTGCAGCGAGCCACAGTAGGGCGCCAGCAGCGCCCCTGTCTCGTTCTCGATCACCCCGTCGGCGAAGAACTTGACGGTGTTGGCGGTCAGCAGCGGCGACGCCACGTCCTGCACTCGCCGACGCGCGTCCGCGAATTGCTCGAGTTGAGTGTCGAAGTAGCGGGGGTCGGCATAGAGGCCGAGGTTGAACCGCATGTCGAGCGCACCCTGCCGGGCGGCGTCGAGGTAGGTGTCGACGTCGGCGGGCTCCACCCACGCGTCCTGCACCCACGTCACACCGTGCGACAGATAGTAGTGGGCGGCGGTGCCGAGCGCTGCGACGCGGACCGCCGGATCGCGCTCCGGCACCACCTTGTGCACCAGGTCGACGGCGCCCCACTCACGAAGCGTGCCCAGCGGTGAGCCGTCGTCGCGGCGCGGAATCTCGCCGAGCACCGGGTCGGGGGTGTCGGAAGTGATCCCTGCGCGCTGCAGCGCAACACTGTTGCACCACACGGTGTGGTAATCCCATGCGCGCAGCACGACAGGCCGGTCGGGCACGGCGGCGTCGAGCCAACGCGCGTCGAACAGTCCGGCAGGAGCCATGCTGCTCTCGTAGGAGGCGCCGACGATCCACTCGTCGTCGGGATGCTCGGCAGCAAATCGTTTCACTTCGGCTACTATCTCGTCGACCGAGTTGCATTTGCGCACCTGCGGCCCCACCGCCTCGAGGCCACCGGGCAGCGGATGGGCATGTCCGTCGCCGAACGACGGCATCAGGAAGCCGCCGGCGAGGTCGACGTCTTCGACGCCCTCTGCCCGCGCGTGCGCGTCATCGCCAAGGGCCTGCACTACTCCGTCGACCACCAGCAACGCATCGGTGGTCTGCCCGTTGACGCCGGTCCAGATCGTTCCGCCAAAAAAGAACGTCGAAGACACCGAGGGAACGTACCGCACCCATCTACGCGCCGCGCGGTTCCGAATACATGACGTGAAACGGAATTCTCCCTGTGAACGCTCGGTCGCCGTCATCGGCAGCGGCGTGTCCGGCTTGGTCGCTGCGTACGCGCTGTCGGCGCGCGATCGGGTGACCCTTTTCGAAGCCGACACCCGCATCGGCGGGCACGCGCACACGCACTACGTCGACCGGGGCGACGGCTACATCGTGGGCGTCGACTCGGCCTTCCTGGTACACAACGACCGCACCTACCCGACGCTGTGCCGGCTGTTCGCCCAACTGGGCATTGCTACCCGGGAAACCGACATGTCGATGTCGGTACGCGACGACGCGAGCGGCCTGGAGTATGCGGGAGCACGCGGCATCGGCGGGCTGTTCCCGTCGTTGTCGTCGCTCGCCCGGCCGCGGTACTTGCTCATGCTCGCCGAGATCAAGCGCTTTCATGCGGTGGCGACCCGGCTGCTGCAGACGGATGCCGACGACCAGACGCTCGGCGCGTTCCTAGACAGGCACGGCTTTTCCCGCTACTTCGTCGAAAGCTTCATGACTCCGCTCGTCGCGGCGGTGTGGTCATCGCCGCCGGGAGAGGCGATGCGATACCCGGCGCGCTATCTGTTCGTGTTCCTCGAGCACCACGGCATGCTCTCGGTGTTCGGCTCGCCGGCGTGGCGCACGGTCGCGGGCGGCTCTGCCAACTACGTCGAAGCCATCCTGAACCGGGTG
>Ga0310902_10000555_pt1 | contig 10858 bp, 6 predicted proteins | sample C24D3metaG_FD_203748 | JGI IMG/M metagenome (GOLD analysis project Ga0310902, IMG submission 203748) | Lab incubated soil microbial communities from West Virginia University Organic Research Farm, Morgantown, WV, United States - C24D3 | ecosystem: Environmental > Terrestrial > Soil >...
AACGTCACCGCCCTCAAGGCGGCGATGAAGGACGCGTCGGAACTGATCCTCGCAACCGACCCGGATCGCGAAGGCGAGTCGATCAGCTGGCACCTCAAGGAGCTGCTGAAGCCGAAGGTCAAGGTTCGCCGCATCGTGTTCCATGAGATCACCGAAGAGGCGGTCAAGGCGGCGCTGGCCGAAGCCCATGAACTTGACGAGAACCTCGTCCGCGCGCAGGAGAGCCGGCGGATTCTGGATCGCCTCTACGGCTACACCCTTTCGCCCGTGCTCTGGAAGAAAGTCCAGACGGGCTTGAGCGCGGGCCGCGTGCAGAGTGTCGCTGTGCGCGTGATCGTCGAACGCGAAGAAGAACGGCTCGCATTCACGTCCGCCAGCTATTGGGATCTCGAAGCCAGGCTGCGCGGCGGATCGAGCGAGTTCGTTGCGACGCTCGCGAAAGTCGGCGGGCAGCGTGTCGCCACCGGCAAGGACTTCGACAGCAAGGGCAACCTCGAATCGAACACGGTGAAGCTCCTTGGCGAGAAGGACGCGCAGTCGTTGCGCGAGACGCTGATGCGCCGGCTGCCGTGGACCGTGACGAGCGTCGAAGAGAAGCCCTTCACGCAGCGTCCGTCGCCGCCATTCACGACATCGACGCTGCAGCAGGAAGCCAATCGCAAACTCGGGTTTTCCTCTGAACGGACGATGCAGATCGCGCAGCGCCTGTTCCAGGGCATGGATCTCGGCGGCGGCGATCTGGAAGGCGTGATCTCGTATCATCGAACCGACTCGACGACGCTGAGCCAGAAGGCGCTGGCGGAAGCGGCGGTCGCGGTCAAGGAACTCTATGGCGCTGAGTATCACAACCAGCGCCAGTATCAGACCAAGGTCCGCAACGCACAGGAAGCGCACGAAGCGATTCGCCCCACTCACTTCCATCGGACCCCGGCGTCGCTCGAGAAGATCCTCGAGAGCGACGAGATGAAGATCTACGAATTGATCTGGAAGCGCGCGGTGGCATCGCAAATGGCCGACGCGAAGATGCTGCGCACCTCGGTCGAAATCACCGGCGAGACCAACGATGGTGCGCCCGCGACGTTCAACGCCAGCGGCAAGGCGATTGAGTTCCCCGGCTACCTTCGCGCGTATGTCGAAGGCTCCGACGATCCGAATGCCGAGCTCGCCGACAAGGACACGGTGCTGCCGAAGCTTGCGGTCGGCAATCAGGTCTGGTCGCCGGACAAGCTGGACGAGGACTTGATCCTGCTCGGGCTCGATGCCAAGGGTCACGAGACCTCGCCGCCGGCGCGCTACACCGAGGCGTCGCTCGTCAAGCGTCTCGAAGACGAAGGCATTGGCCGTCCGTCCACCTACGCGCCGACGGTCGCGACCATCCAGCGCCGCGGCTACATCTCGCGCCAGGGCAAGGCGCTGGTGCCGAGCTTCACCGCATTCGCCGTGACGCGCCTGCTCCGCAATCACTTCGGCGACTACGTCGACATCGGCTTCACCGCGGAGATGGAAGAGATCCTCGACAAGATCTCGAATGGCGAGAAGGACTGGCTGCAGTTCCTCGCCGAGTTCTATCGCGGCGACAAGAAACACCGCGGCCTCGAGCACCTCGTCGAGGACAAGGGCCAGACGATCGAGTACCCGATCATTGAGCTGGGCCGCGACCCGGAGAGCAATCTGCCGGTGCGCGTCCGCATCGGCCGCTACGGTCCGTTCCTCCAGCTTGGCGACCAGAACGACGGCGGCCCGCGCGCATCGCTGCCCGAAGATCTGGCGCCCGCCGATCTGACGCTCGACAGGGCAATGGCGCTGCTCAAGGCCAAGGCGCAAGGACCGAAGTCGCTCGGTGTCGACCCGGCCACCGGTCTCCATGTGTACGTCATGCATGGCCGCTTTGGCGCCTACGCGCAGCTCGGCGAGACGCCTGAAGATCGCGACGAGAAGCCGCGGCGCGCGTCGCTCGGCCGCGACAACACCGAAGACACCATCACGCTCGCCACCGCGCTGAAGCTGTTGTCGCTGCCTCGGGTGCTGGGCAAAGCGGATGACGGCGAGGAGATCCTCGCGAACCTCGGCCGCTTCGGTCCGTACGTGAAGCACGGATCGGAATTCCGTTCGCTCGAGGACTCGGACGACGTTTACACGATCGCCGTCGAGCGCGCGAAGGAGCTGCTCGCGCAGCCGAAGAAGTCGATGCGGCGGGCCCGCCAGGCGCCGAAGGAATTGAAGGCGCTCGGCAAGCATCCTGAGAGCGGCGAGGCGGTGCGCATCCTCGACGGCCGGTATGGTCCCTACGTTACCGATGGCACCACCAACGCGTCGGTGCCGAAGGGGATCCAGGTCGAGGCCGTGACAATGGCGGCGGCGATCGAGCTGCTCAACGCGCGGGCCGGGATGGGCGGCAAGAAGGCGAAGAAAGCCAGGCCCGTGAAAGCGGCCGCCGCGAAGAAGAAGAAGGCTGCGCCGAAAAAGAAGACGGCGTAGAATAGGTTCCCAGAGAACGATCCATGAAGCGGCACATTCCCACCACCACGCCGTTTGTCCCGGACATTGCCGTCGGGATGTCGATCGCGTTCATCCACTAGATTTTTCGCCGCTCCACAACCGTTACGGGCCCGGTCGTGAGCCGGCCGTTTCCGTTGCTGCTCGTAGTCGGTCTCCTTGTCATGAAGCGTTGGTGGAGTCTCTTAGTCGAAGCGGTTCGCGGGTCCGATCGTGACTACACCGTCGGGCCCGTCGGTCCCGCCCTCGTCATGCTGTCGGTGCCCATGGTCCTCGAGATGGCCATGGAATCGCTGTTCGCCGTCGTCGACGTGTTCTATGCGTCGCGCATCAGCTCGGACGCGATCGCCACCATTGGGGTCACCGAGTCGATGCTGACCATCGTCTACACGGTGGCGATGGGCCTCGGCATCGGTGCCACGGCGGTCGTGGCGCGACGCAGTGGCGAGAAGGATGAAGTTGGCGCGGCGCAGGCCGCCGCGCAATCGATCGCGCTTGGGCTGATTGTCGCGCTCGCGATTGGCGTCGCCGGCTACTTCAATGCCGAGCGGCTGATGCGCCTGATGGGCGCGACGCCGTCGATGATGGAGTCATCGCTCGGCTACACGAAGGTGATGTTTGCCGGCAACGCGACGGTGACGCTGCTGTTTCTCAATAATGCAATCTTCCGCGGCGCCGGCGATCCGGCGATCGCCATGCGGATGTTGTGGATTTCGAATGCCATCAACATTGTCGTGTGCCCGTTGTTCATTTTCGGCGTCGGTCCGTTTCCCGAGATGGGCGTGACCGGGGCGGCGATCGGCACCAACATCGGCCGTGGTTCGGCGGTGCTCGCGCAGCTCTGGATGCTGACGTCGGGCCGCGCGCGCATTCACATCACGCGCTCCCAGATGCGGCTGCTGCCATCGGTGATGTTGAACGTGTGTCGGTTGAGCGGATCGGGATTCCTGCAGATCCTGATCGATACGTCCAGCTACATCGGACTGGTGCGAGTGATTTCGACGTTTGGCAGCGAGGCGCTCGCCGGGTACACCATCGGCATCCGCCTGGTGATCTTCGCGATGATGCCGGCGTGGGGGTTGGGCAACGCCGCCGCCACGATGGTGGGGCAGGCGCTCGGCGCGAAGAAGCCCGAGCGTGCCGAAGAATCGGTCTGGACCGCGGCGAAATACAACGCGATCGTTCTTGGCCTGGTCGGCGCCGCGTTCATCGTGTTCGCGCCGCAGATCATTGCGATCTACTCGAGCGATCCGGCGGTCGTGCCATATGCGGTCGGCTGCCTGCGGATCGTCAGCGCGGGCTTCGTGTTTTTTGCCTACGGCCTGGTGCTGACGCAGGCGTTCAACGGCGCCGGCGATACCTGGACGCCGACGTGGATCAACCTTGGCTGTTTCTGGGTGTGGCAGATTCCGCTGGCGTGGTTGCTGGCGATTCACTTCGCGATGGGTCCGCAGGGCGTGTTCATCGCGATGACGGTTGCTTTCTCGACGTTGGCCGTTGTGAGCGGCGTGATCTTTCGCCGCGGGTGGTGGAAAACGCGCGTTGTATAGTTGGGAGTGGTGGATGGGGAGTTGGGAGTATTACTCCCCACTCAGCACTCCCCACTCCCAACTGACATGATTCACGTTATTGGCGGAGGACTCGCCGGCAGCGAAGCCGCGTGGCAGGCGGCGGAGCTTGACGTGGACGTCACGATCCATGAGATGCGGCCGGTGCGCCCAACTGCCGTCCACAAGACGGATGGTCTGGCGGAGCTCGTCTGCAGCAATTCCTTCCGCGCCGACAAGATCGACAACGCGGTTGGTCTGATCAAGGAAGAGATGCGCCGGCTCGGATCGATCGTAATGCGTGCGGCTGACGTCGCCCGTGTTCCCGCCGGTGCGGCGCTGGCAGTGGATCGCCATGTGTTTTCCGAGACGGTGACCAGGGCGGTGCAGTCGCATCCACGCATCCGCGTTTCGCGTGAAGAAGTCACGAGCGTGCCGGGGACCGAGTGGTCGCCGGTCATCATTGCCACCGGACCGCTCACCTCGGACGCGCTGTCGCAGAGCATCCAGCAGATGGTCGGCGAGCAACATCTCGCCTTTTATGACGCGATCAGCCCGATCGTGCTGGCGGAATCGATCGACATGTCGCAGGTGTTCCGCGCATCGCGATGGGGGCGAAACGTCTGGAGCCCCGAACCGGGCGCGGCGCTGGAACAGTCGGACGAAGGCGACTATCTGAATTGCCCGATGACGAAAGAGGAGTACGACGCCTTCTATAACGCGCTCGTCGCGGCCGAGTCCGCGACCGTCCACGATTTCGACAACACGAAGTTCTTCGAAGGGTGCCTGCCCATCGAAGTAATGGCGCATCGCGGTGAAGGAACCCTGCGGTTCGGACCGATGAAGCCCGTCGGCCTCAAGGATCCGCGCACCGGAAGGCTGCCCTACGCGGTGGTGCAGTTGCGGCAGGACACGCTCGCCGGTGATCACTACAGCCTGGTCGGCTTTCAAACGCAGATCAAATGGGGCGATCAGGCTCGCGTCCTGAGAATGATCCCGGGACTCGCGAACGCCGAGTTCGTGCGATACGGCATGGTCCACCGCAACACCTACATTTGCGGCCCGAAGGTGCTGCTGCCGACCTGGCAGACCAGGCACCGCGCGGACCTGTTGTTTGCCGGCCAGGTGTCGGGCGTCGAGGGTTACGTCGAGTCGGCCGCTTCCGGCCTCATCGCCGGCCGCAATGCCGCGGCAATCGCAAAAGGGGAAACGCCGCTGGCGCCGCCGCGCACGACCGCGATTGGATCGCTCGCGCATTACGTTTCACACGCGGATCCGAAGACCTACCAGCCGACCAACATCACGCACGGGATCATGCCGCCGCTCGAGCAGCCGCCTCGCGACAAGATGAAGAAGAAAATGATGATCGCCGAGCGTGCATTGACGGACCTGGATTACTGGCAGCGGTCCGCGCCGTTAGTCCCATGCGATTGATGGCTGCGCTCGCGCTCGCCGCGTCGTTCGTGCCCGGCGCCGCGGGTGCCGAGCGTGCCCGCATGCTCGTTCGTTACGCTGGAATCACGATTGAGACGATTGTCGAGGGCACGGGACCGGCCGTGGTGCTGTTGCCGTCGCTGGCGCGGGATTCGGATGATTATGATGCGGTCGCCCAGGACCTGGTTCGCCATGGACTGCGTGTCCTGCGTCCTCAGCCTCGAGGGATCGGCAAGAGCACCGGGCCGCTCGACCACATCACGCTCCACGATCTCGCGCGCGATGTCGCTGAAGTAATCCGGCAGCTCGGCGACGGCCGCGCCGTCGTCATCGGCCACGCCTACGGAAACTGGGTCGCGCGGATGACCGCCGTCGATCACCCGGCTCTGGTCCGCGGCGTCGCGATCGCCGCGGCGGCGTCCCGGGAATACGATCCGGGCCTGCGCGCCGAGATCGACAGAGCCGGTGACCCGACGCTTCCAGAAGCGGTCCGGCTGACGGCGCTACGCCGGGCCTTCTTCGCTCAGAGCAGCGATCCGCGCCCCTGGCTCTCCGGATGGCATCCACACCTTCGCGAGGCCCAGCGCGCCGCGGCGGCGGCCGTCCCACAGCAGCAGTGGTGGTCGGGTGGGGTTGCGCCGCTCCTGGATCTGCAAGCCGACCAGGACCCTTTCAGGACCGAGAGCACGCGCCTGGAGATGAAGGACGAGTTCGGCGATCGCGTCACGATCGTCGTGATCAAGAACGCGAGTCACGCGCTTTTCCCCGAGCGGCCGCAAGAGGTGGCGATGGCGCTGGCGGACTGGATCAAGCGCCTGCCCACTCCATGATCAAGGCATGCGCGATCATCTGAAGGCGTTTCTCGCCTATCTGAAACTGAATCGGCACGTGTCGCCGCACACCGTGCGCGCCTACGAAAGCGACGTGTCGCAATACCTGGCGTTTGTCGCGGGCGAGACTGGCAAGAAAATGTCGGCGCTGGGGCCGGCTGACCTCGACCTGGACTCGGTGCGCCTGCACATCGCGGAGTTGAACAAGGCCGACAAGGCGCGATCGACCGTCGCGCGGAAGCTCTCGGGCCTTCGCACCTTCATCAAGTACCTGAGGCGCGAAGAGATCATCGAGCATGATCCCGCGGCAATGGCCGTCGCGCCGAAGCGCGATCAGACCATCCCGACCCACTTGTCCGAGCCGGAGATTGCGCGGCTGATCGAGACGCCGAGCACCGCCGACGCGCTCGGCCGCCGCGATCGGGCGATCCTCGAGCTGTTTTACGCATCAGGGTTGCGCTTGAGCGAGCTGGTTGCGATCGACCTCGAGGATCTCAACCTCAGCGACCGGATGGTCCGCGTGATGGGGAAGGGCGGCAAGGAGCGGATCCTGCCCTTCAACCAGAGCACGGTGTCGGCGCTGAAGGCTTGGATGAAAGATCGTGCTGCAATCGTAGCAGCGCGGTTGCCGCGAAGGATTGCGAGATCTTCCAAGACCTCAAGGCCTCAGGACCTCAAGACCTCGGATCCTCTGTTTATCAATTATCGCGGCACTCGACTGACCGGGCGCAGCGTCGATCGGCTGTTGCGGCGCTACGTCGCGCAGTGCAGCACGCGCATGGGCGTCAGCCCGCACGCGTTACGCCACTCATTTGCGACGCATCTGCTGCAGCGCGGCGCCGACTTGCGCGCGATCCAGGAACTGCTCGGGCACGCGCGGCTCAGCACCACGCAGCGGTATACGCACGTCAACGCCGCGCAACTGATCGACGTCTATCGCAAATCGCATCCTCGTGCGGCCAAGAGCGAGTAGAATCATTCGGCAGGTGCCCGCCCACAGACTCGTCGCGTTCCTTCTGTTCCTCACCGCCGCACCGGCTCTCGCGCAGCAGACCGCGCCGCCTCCTGAAGAGGATCCCGGATCCGTCAACCTGTTTGGCTTCACATTCGACCAGAGCGAGCGCTACAAGTTCGGCGGCGAGCTGATGGCCGGCTGGTCGCACGACGGCGCGCAAGCCGCGCTCGGATTTGAAAAGCAGGGGCGAATCGGATGGGCCATCCTGAGTGTGAGTGGCCGCGTATCGGATCACGTCCGCTATTACGTTTCCGTCAACCCCGTCAGCGAGACCTCGTCGCGGCCGGCCTGCGGGGAGAAGGACTATTTCTTTCCGAACGATCCGAACCTCTATGCGGCGCAGGGCCCGATCATCAAGTGTGATGAGGAAGACGGGCTGAAGCGCGTCGATACCTACAACACGTTGTCGCTCGACTACATCACCCAGCAGGGGATTCTGCGCGAAGGCTACGTCGACTGGGGCATGAACGACCACTTCTCGCTGCGCGGCGGCCGGTTCATCCTCCCGATCGGCCTGGCGCCGCGCGACGTCGGCGCGACGTCGGCGAAGGACATGACACGCATCACGCGGCTCAACGCCGAGGCGAACTTCGGCGTGATGCTCGCCGCTTCGGCCCGGAAAGCCACGCGATCGGTCTTCGATGCGGGCGTCATGGTGATTCTCGGCGACGGCAATCGCGAGAAGGATTACGACTGGTTCTATTTCGTCAACCGCACCCTCGATACCAACAGCGCCGTGACCGTCGCCGCCTCGGCGCGCGTGCAGCCGATCGATCAGGTCGATCTCCGCGTCGCCTACAAGCACGGCTACACCGGCTCCAAAGTCGAGCGCCTGCCCAGCTACTGGGCTTCAAAGCGCAACGACGATGCGCTCGTGGTGAGTTTGAAGGTGTCCCCGGTGAAATGGGCGGCGGTGTTTGCCGAGTACGCGAAATACAAGTGGGGGCCGACGATTTCATCAGGCGAGCTGGTCGGCGTCCCGACCGTCGGTCCGATCGAGAAGCCCGGTTACTACATGGGCGCCCAGCTCGACATACCGGTCGCCGGCAAAGTACGCGTCGGCGGCAGCATCACCCGCGAAGAGCTGTCGCGCGACGACAGCCTGGTGCAATATCTGTTTCTGAACAATCTCTATGGCGTCTCGATGGGCAAGAAGGACCGCAACCTGATCGCGCGCGGTTTCATCGACATCAACCGCCTCGTCAACGTCAATTTCTTCTGGGTCGACATCTCGACGCCGTTCCCGTGGGCCAGCGGCAGTTGGCCGGTGTCGGGTCCGACCGCGTTCAGCGGTCGTGCGATGGACCGCGCCGGCATCACGGTCACGGTCCGCACCCCCTAAGTCCCGCTTTCCTCAATGCCCGTTTCGCGGGGATAATGTCTCGTTTTAGTGGAGGAGAATCGATGACCCGTGTTCTGACAGCTCTTGCATTGACCGCCGGCCTGTTATCGCCGGTGGCGGCCGCCGCCCAGGCGCCGTCCCTGAAGAATCCCGCGTCGCTCACCGAGAAGGCGCCCGCGACCTACAAGGTGAAGCTCGACACGAGCGCCGGTCCGGTGGTGATCGAGGTGCACCGCGATTGGGCGCCGCTTGGCGCCGACCGGTTCTACAACCTCGTGAAGAACGGTTTCTACGACAGTGTGCGTTTCTTCCGGGTCATCCCCGGCTTCATGGCGCAGGGCGGCATGAGCGGCGATCCGGCGATCCAGAAAATCTGGGGGCGCAACAACATCAACGATGATCCCGTGAAGCAGAGCAACAAGCGCGGCTTCGTGACGTTCGCGAAGACCGCGGCGCCGAACTCGCGATCGACGCAAATCTTCATCAACTACGCCGACAACTCGAGCCTCGACTCGCAGGGCTTTGCGCCGTTCGGCCAGGTGACCTCGGGGATGGAAGTGGTGGACAAGTTCGAGAGCTACGGACGGAACAACGTTCCGGATCAGAACATTCTCACCAATGAAGGCAACGCCTATCTGCAGCGCGATTATCCGAAGCTCACCGTCATCAAGAAGGCCACCATCGAGCCATAGTCATGAAAAACATCCTGCTCGCGTCGGCCGTCATCGTTACGCTCCTTAACGCAGCCGGCGCGGGGCAGGTGCCGATCCAGGATCGGCAACCCGCGGGATCGGCGCTCCGTCCCGCAGTGATGGGACCGACCGGTGGCGTGTCCACCGGTCATCCGCTGACGACGGCGGCCGCCTTCGGCATCCTGCTGAAAGGCGGCAACGCGTTTGACGCCGGGGTGGCGTCGCTCATCGCCGGCGGCGTGCTCGAGCAGGACCTCTATAGCCTCGGCGGGGAAGCGCTCGTTCTCGTCTATCCCAAGAAAGAAAACAAGGTGACCTCGATCGTCGGCCAGGGCTGGGCCCCGAAAGCGGTCGACGTCGACTGGTATTTGTCGCGCAAGAAAACGCTCGACGGCGCGGGACTCGATCCGGCCGTCGTGCCCGGCGCCTTGCACGCGGCGCTTACGGTGCTCGAGAAGTGGGGCACGATGAGCTTCGAAGAGGTCGCCGCGCCGGGAATCGCGTATGCGGAAAACGGATTCCCGATGCGCAACAGCACGGCGCAGGCGATCCAGCGTCAGCTGAAATTTTTCGAAGGCTGGCCTGACAACAAGAAGTTCTGGTTGAAGCCCGACGGCTCTCCATACAAACCCGGCGAAACGATCAAGCTGCCGACGCTGGCCAAGACGCTCCATCGCATGGTCGACGCTGAGCGCGCCGCCAAGTCGAAGGGCCGGAGCGCGGGCATCAATGCGGCGCGCGATCGCTTCTACAAGGGCGACATCGCCGCCGAGATGGTCGCCTTCCTGCAGAAGCACGGCGCGCCGTTCGACGCGAGCGATTTCGCGGAGTACTTCGCCCGCATCGAGGAGCCGGCGAAGACCACCTATCGCGGCTACACCGTCTACAAGCATGGCTTCGGCAGCCAGGGCCCGGTGCTGCTCCAGGCGCTCAATATTCTCGAAAACTTCGATCTGCACGCGATGGGTTATGCGAGCGCCGATTACTTGCACACCGTCACCGAAGCCTTGAAGCTCGCCTATGCGGACCGCGATTCGTATTACGCGGATCCGGCATTCGTCCAGGTGCCCGGGGAGGGACTGCTGTCGAAGGCCTACGCGAAGGAACGCGCCGCGCTGATCGATCCGAAGAAAGCGTCGACGTCATTCATCGCCGGCGATCCGACGAAGTACGACTCGAAGGTCAAGCAGTGGACGTTCTGGAAGGCGAACGTGATCGACGGCGTCACGCCGCGGACCCGCAGCGGCGACGACGAGAACACCCCCGAGATCGTCAAAGACACGACGCACATGGCGGTGATCGACAAAGACGGCAACATCTTCGACGTCACACCGAGCGGCGGCTGGGTGCCGGGCGCGGTGATCCTTGGCGACACGGGGATCGGCATGAGCGTGCGTGGCGAACAGTTCTGGCTCGACAAGACGCGCGCCAACCAGATCCGCCCGCGTGCGCGGCCGCGTTACACGCTGACGCCGAGCATGGTGTTCAAAGGCGACGTGCCG
>Ga0310902_10000556_pt1 | contig 10851 bp, 6 predicted proteins | sample C24D3metaG_FD_203748 | JGI IMG/M metagenome (GOLD analysis project Ga0310902, IMG submission 203748) | Lab incubated soil microbial communities from West Virginia University Organic Research Farm, Morgantown, WV, United States - C24D3 | ecosystem: Environmental > Terrestrial > Soil >...
CAGCGCACCGGCATTCGCGAGCGCCACATCGTCGATCCTGGCGTGGCGACGAGCGACCTGGCGGCGATGGCGGCGCGGGAGGCGATCACGCGCGCGGGCCTCACGCCCGACGACATCGACGTGATCATCGTCGGCACCGTGACGCCGGACATGCTGTTTCCGAGCACTGCGTGCCTGGTGCAGGCGAAGATCGGCGCGAAGAAGGCGTGGGGCTTCGATCTGTCGGCGGCGTGTTCCGCGTTTACGTACGCGCTGACGGTCGGCAACCAGCTCGTGGCGTCTGGCGCTTCGAAAAATGCGCTCGTGATCGGCGCCGACGTGATGTCGAGCATCATCGACTACACCGACCGTGCGACGTGCGTGCTCTTCGGCGACGGCGCGGGCGCCGTAGTGCTCGGGCCATCGAACGATCCCGACGTCGGCATCCTCGACTTCGAGCACAGGATCGATGGCAACGGCGGTCCTGCGCTCTGCATGCCGGCGGGCGGCAGTAAGCTGCCGGCCTCGCACCAGACCGTCGACGATCGGCTGCACTACGTGAAGCAGGATGGACAGACGGTGTTCAAGTTCGCCGTCCGCAACACCGGCGAGATCTGCGAGCGGCTGTTGAAGAGAAACAACCTTACCGGTGAGTCTCTCGCGCTCTTCGTTTCGCACCAGGCGAACAAGCGGATCATCATGTCGGCCGCCGAGCGCATCGGCATGCCTGAAGAGAAAGTCATCATCAACATCGACATGTACGGCAACACGACCGCGGCCACCATCCCCCTGGCTCTCAACACCGCCGTCGAGAGCGGCAGACTGAAAAAAGGGGATCTAATCCTTCTGACCTCAGTGGGTGCGGGCTTCACGGTCGGCTCGGTTTTGGTGCGCTGGGGAATCTAGCAGGGTTTCAAATTTAGACAGTCCGGCTGGTTGGGTTGGTCCAGTCCACTCGGCTAACTAACTGTCCTGACTACGCTTGTCGTCGACTGTTCATTAACGACACAATCAGTCTCCTCAAGACGCTAGAATGAACACGAGTGCGTAACTAGCTTTTTTACAGCTACTTACAACGTCAATTAAGCCTGCTGTTTTCCGGGCAGATGCTCTAAAACAGAGCATGGAGATAAGCCGACGGAGGATTTACAACCAGTCTCTGTCCGTTAATGTCATATAAATGCACATAACTGCTGATATTTGCAGGGACATTTGAATCTGGCCTACCCCTTGCTCAACAGGAAACCGAAATGATCCGTTCCTGGCTCCCCCGCCATCTAGTTGCGTTAATTGCGATGCTGGCTTTTGCTGGCATCGCGACCACCGCCAACGCCCAAGACAAGCTCGATCGCGCGCTGCGCGATGCGAAGAATTCAGGCGGGACGCTGCACGTCATCGTCAAGGCGAAGCCTGGATACGAAGCCTGGGCCCGTCAACTCCTACAGCAGAACGGCACGACGATCGAGGCCGAGCTGCCGAGCATCAACGGACTCGCGGTCGAGTTGACCGGAAGCCAGCTCGATCTCTGCAGGAGCTCGGTCGTCGACAGCTGCTCGGAAGACTCCTACGTGTCGCCGAGCACCGCTGTGTCCAGGTCGGAGACGACCACGGCATTCCAGAGCTTGAACTCGGTAAAGATCAGCACGCCATCGATCAACACCTTGCTTGGGACGCTCGGCCTCACGCCATCGGCCAGCTTCGGTTACGGCGTCACCGTCGCAGTGATCGACTCCGGCATCTATCCGTCGAGCGCATTTGACGGGCGCATCAAGGCGTTCTACGACTTCACCGGCGGTACGACGATCGCGAAGAATCCCTTCGATGATTACGGCCACGGCACGCACGTCGCCGGCTTGATCGGCGGCCTCCAGGGGATCGCCGAAATCGAGTACGAAGGCGTTGCACCGTCGGTGCAGTTTGTCGGCTTGAAGGTGCTCGACAGGACCGGCGGCGGGCGCACCAGCGACGTGATTCGCGCGATTGAATTCGCCATCGCCAACAAATACCGGTTCGGCGTCGACATCATCAACCTGTCGCTTGGCCACCCAATCTTCGAGCCGGCCGCGACCGACCCGTTGGTGCAGGCCGTCGAGAAGGCGACGAAGGCCGGCATCATCGTCGTCACGTCCGCAGGCAACCACGGCGTCGACGAACAGGGCCAGATCGGCTTTGGTGGCATCACGTCCCCGGGCAACGCGCCCTCGGCGATTACCGTCGGTGCGGCCGATCATCGCGCGACGGTGACGCGCGATGACGACCGCATTGCTGTCTACAGCTCCAACGGTCCGACGTGGTACGACGGTCTCGTCAAGCCCGACGTCGTCGCCCCGGGTCACCTCCTGGGATCCGAAGCGGCGCCCAACAGCACATTGTTCAAGACTTATCCGTCTCTGCGCAGCAAAGCTCCGGGCGGCAAGGACTTCATCAGGCTGTCGGGCACCAGCATGTCGGCCGGTGTCGTTAGCGGCATCGTTGCCGTGCTGAAGCAGGCCAACAGGTCGCTGACGCCGAACCTCGCGAAAGCCGTGCTCCAGTTCACCGCCATCCCGATGCATGACGACGACGGCGCTCTCTACAGCCCGCTGCGCCAGGGCACAGGCGAAGTGAACGCGCTCGGCGCGGTCAACCTCGTGGCCGCGATCGATCCCAGCATCACCAGCCCGACGACGCCGTGGGTGTCGATTGAGCCGTTCTCGACGATCGGCGGCGACACTTACGCGTGGGCGAAGAACATCGTCTGGGGCGACAACATCGTGTGGGGCGATTCGGTTTACTACAACCTGCCGGTCTTCGGCCTCAACATCGTGTGGGGCAACAACATCGTCTGGGGCGACAACATTGTCTGGGGCAACAACATCGTGTGGGGTGACCACGCGAACATCGTCTGGGGCAACAACATTGTCTGGGGCGAGAACATCGTCTGGGGCGACAACATCGTCTGGGGGGACAACATCGTCTGGGGCGACAACATTGTCTGGGGCGACAACCTGCTCAGGCCGCTGGACGTGATGGACCGCGCTTTCAACGACGACAACATCGTGTGGGGCAATCTCGCCGACGACAACATCGTCTGGGGAAACAGCGAAGGGGACAACGTTGTCTGGGGCAACGCCATGGGCGACAACATTGTGTGGGGCAACAGGAGCGCCGCGGGCACCAAGGGAAAGGGGGGCAGCCAGTAATGGAGAAGATGCCTTACCAGCCCGATATGGATCGTCCGATGACGACCAGCCCGACTACCACCGTGACCAGCGACTGGCGCAATGCGCTCCCGGTGCTGACCGGCAACAAGGTGACGCTGCGCGAGCTCGAAGTCTCGGACGCACCGTCCCTCTTTGCGATGCTGACGCCCGAAGAAGTGTCGCGCTTCATCTCACCGCCGCCGACCACGGTCGAAGGCTTCGAAAAATTCATCACATGGGCTCGCGCCGAACGCCAGGCGGGTCGTTACGTGTGCTTCGCGGTGGTGCCGCACGGCATGAACGCAGCGGTCGGTCTGTTCCAGCTGCGTCAGCTCGAACCGGGCTTCGCGTCGGCCGAGTGGGGCTTCGCGCTCGGATCGGCGTTCTGGGGTACCGGAATCTTCATTGATAGCGGCCAGCAGATCGTCGACTTCGCGGTCGAGACCATCAAGGTCGGCCGGCTCGAGGCGCGTGCATGCGTGGCCAACGGGCGCGGCAACGGCGCCCTTCGCAAGCTAGGTGCGGTCCAGGAAGGCGTGCTCCGTCGGTCCTTCCTCAAGAATGGCGAGTTCCTGGACCAAATGCTCTGGTCGATCCTGGCCGAGGAATGGCGACAGGCGAAGGCCCTGTGGGCCCCCGCCCGCGTCCACTAGCAAGTCCTACCTCAGCAACACTGTGACGTAGCGACGACCGTTGCGCTGCAGTAAGCTAACCCGGCCCGGCCTGCGTTACTTAGAAGTCGTTTGAAGTAATTGAGGCGACGTCCTGCGACGCAGCTCGTTTCTGGAAAACCTGCATGCAATCGATTGGTGAGACATGGCGAACGCTTGCCGTCTCGCTCGCACTGAGCGTACTTGCTACCGCTCCGTCGTTCGCGCGCACCGCAGATGATGCGGTCAAGGCCATGGTTCGGTCGGGGCAGACCGCGCGCGTCATCATGCAGTTTGCGACGACTGACGAGCGCGACGCCGCGTTCAATCGACTTCTCGATCGCGGCGCAGCGGTTCGCGCTGTCGATACCGAAGGCGGCGCGGCGCTCGTCGTATTCGGCAGCGCCGCCTCGTTCCGCGACGAAATGTCCGCCGCCACTCAGGTGTCCCTCGATGCCGGTGTTCGCGTCCTCGCAGACAGGCCAGCGCGCGACACGCCGGCGCGGAAGACGACGGGCATCGGTCACGGGCCGACGATCGGCGCCTCGCGCAGCGGCCTCTCGGTTGCGATTGTCGACTCCGGCATCGAGCCGCACGCCGATCTTCCGCTGAGCCGCATTCGCGCCTACAAGGATTTCGTCAGCGGCAGTCACGTGCCGATTGACAACTGCGGCCACGGCACGCACGTCGCCGGCATCGTCGCCGGCAGCGGCGCGCGGTCGGACGGCCTTTATGCCGGCATCGCGCCCGACGTCGACATCGTGGCGCTGCGAGTGCTCGACGACATGTGTGCCGGCAACACCAGCGACGTGATCGACGCGCTCGAATGGATCGCGCGCAACCACGAAGCGTACAAGATCAAGGTCGTCAACATCTCGCTCGGCCACGCGGTGCTGGAATCGATCTTCACCGACCCCCTGGTGCAGGCCGTCGAGCGCCTCTCCCGCAAGGGTATTGCGGTCGTCACCGCGGCCGGCAACCGGGGCAGCTTCACCGCGACCGGAGCTTCTGGCTATGGCGGCGTCGGCGTGCCGTGCAACGCGCCTTCGGCGATCTGCGTCGGATCGCTGGACACGCGGGGCACGTCGGATCTGTCCGACGATCGCGTCTCGGATTCGAGCTCACGCGGTCCGACGCGCTTCGATCTGCTCGCCAAGCCGGACTTGATCGCGCCCGGCGTCAACATCGTGTCGCTGGCGGCGCGCGGAAGCTACCTGTTCAACGCCTATCCGCAGCTCCGCGTGGCCGGGGCGACCGGCAGGCCCGACTACTTCACGCTCTCGGGCACGAGCATGGCGTCACCCGCGGTGGCCGGCGCGGCGGCGCTCCTGCTGCGAGAGAACCACGCGCTGTCGGTTCATGCCTTGAAGATCTCGCTGCAGTTCACCGCGAGGCTGCTGCCGCAAATCGATGTGCTCACTCAGGGCGCCGGCGTGGTGAACATTCCCGGCGCGCTGACGCTTGCCGACGCGATCAATCCAACCGCGCCTCGCGGCAGTAACTGGATCCGCCATCGTCTCACTGCGGCGAATCAGGATGCGGCCGGCAATGCGATCACCTGGAGCCGCCGCATCATCTACGGCGATCGCTTCGTGCGCCCGCTCTACGCCGAACTCCACCTGTTCCGGTGGGACGACGACATCGTCTGGGCTTACGACGCGTTTGCCGAAAACATCAACTGGGCCAACCAGTCAGGCAATGTCGTGTGGGGTGATGACGACGACATCGTTTGGGGCAACGGCGACAACATCGTGTGGGGCAATGACGACAAGGTCGTCTGGGGCAACACCGCCGACGCCAACGTTGTCTGGGGCAACGACGAGAGCGACAACATCGTCTTTGGCATCGACGACAACATCGTGTGGGGCAACGACGACCACACCGTCTGGGGCAACACCGCCGCCGACAACATTGTCTGGGGCAACAACCACCTGCGCGATGTCTGGGCGTCCAACGTGGTCTCCGGATTCTGGGACGACAACATCGCCTGGGGCAGCATCACCCGCGACGGGACGGACAACATCGTGTGGGGTAATGGCGCGGACAACATTGTCTGGGGCAACTGCTCCGAGACGAACAATATCGTCTGGGGCAACGGCGAGAACATCGTCTGGGGTAACTCGCTCAGTTCTGAGTGGAGAGTGCGGAGTTGTGAGTGAGTACACTCATGACTGTCGATGAACGTCGCTGATTTTGATTTCGAGCTCCCCGAGGAGCTCATCGCGCAGGATCCGCCGCCCGTGCGCGGCGGCGGCCGGCTGATGGCAATCGATCGCCCGAGCGGCCGCATCACCCATTACAACTTCAGCGACCTGCCGTCACTACTTCGCTCCGGCGATCTGCTGGTCGTCAATGACACCCGCGTGTTCCCGGCGCGGCTGATCGGCACGCGGCTGCCTGGTGGCGGCGCCGCGGAGTGTTTCCTGATTCGACCCGCGGTGCCTGTCCACCGTAGCTCCAGCGAAGGTGGAGACACATGGATCGCGCTCGTGCATCCGGGCCAGCGGCTGCGCGACGGTGCTCGAATGCTCTTTGGCGGCGATGCAACGAGCGCCGTGCTCCATGCCGAAATCGTCGGCCGCCATTTTCATGGCCGACGCACGGTCAGGCTCTGGACCGATGACGGGGCCTCCGTGCGCGACACGATCGATGCGATCGGTCATGTGCCGCTGCCGCCGTACATCAAGCGCGCGGATGCGACAAGCGATCGCGATCGCTATCAAACCGTCTACGCGCGCCACCGCGGATCGATCGCGGCGCCAACCGCCGGTCTGCATTTCACATCGGAGATCCTGGAGGCGCTCGACGGGAAGGGTGTCGAGCGGGCCAGTGTCACGCTGCACGTCGGTTACGGAACGTTTCAACCGATCCGCGTCGATAGCGTCGAGCAACACGAGATGGAGGCGGAGCACTACGAGGTCGGTCCGGCCGCTGCCGCGCTGCTGACGAACGCCAAAAGAGAACGGCGGCGCATCATTGCGGTCGGCACGACAACCACCCGCACGCTCGAATCGCTGAGCGTGTCCGCCGACGGCGTCGTGTCGCCCGGCTCAGGGGAGACCGCACTCTTCATTCATCCGGGACACGCCTTCAACCTGGTCTCGGGTCTGGTCACGAATTTCCATTTGCCGAAATCGTCGCTCCTGATGCTGGTATCGGCATTTGCCGGGCGCGAGAACGTTCTGGCGGCGTATCGAGACGCGGTCGCCAACCGGTATCGGTTCTATAGTTATGGCGACGCGATGATCATTCTATGAAGCTGCCCTACGAAGAGTTCGATCTCAACGGCATCAAGACTTACCCGCTGCGCTCGCGGCAGAGCAAGGTGGGCCTCGCGCAGTTTGCGACGCCGCACAAGGCGGGGTCGGGCATCAACGGATTCATCAAATCGCTGCCGGGATTGCTTGCGGCGAAGGATTTCAAGGACGTCGTCGATGCGATGGTCGCGGCCAGGCGCACGGACAAAGCGATCATCTGGGGGCTCGGCGCCCACGTCTTGAAGACGGGCCTGTCCCCGGTGCTGGTCGACTTGATGGAGCGCGGCTTCATTTCGGCCATTGCGACCAACGGCGCCGGGATCATTCACGACTTCGAGATCGCGCTGTCGGGCGGCACCTCGGAAGATGTCGACGCGACGCTCGGGCCGGGCACATTCGGCATGGCCGAAGAAACCGGCGCGCAGCTGAACGAGGCGATCCGCGACGGCGTCGCCTCGGGCCTCGGACTCGGGCAGTCGGTGGGGAAGTATCTCGATTCGGCAAAGCCCGCATTCGCCCAAATCAGCGTGGCGGCTGCCGCCTGGCGACTGAAGATTCCCGTCACCGTACATGTCGCGATCGGCACCGACATCATCCACATGCATCCGCAGGCGTCAGGCGCGGCGATCGGGGAGGCAAGCCTTCGCGATTTCAAGTACTTCGTTTCGTCGGTGGCGCGGCTCGAAGGCGGTGTCTACCTGAATTGCGGCTCCGCGGTGGTGCTGCCCGAAGTGTTCTTGAAAGCCGTGGCGATCGCGCGCAACGATGGCCGATCGCTCGATGGACTGACCACCGTGAATCTCGACTTCCTGCGCCACTATCGGCCGCTGACGAACGTGGTCAGCCGGCCAACGGCGGGAACAGGCCGCGGGTATTCGCTGACGGGCCACCACGAGCTGTTGATTCCGCTCCTTGCCGCTGCGTTGATCGAGGCGTCCTGAATCCCGGTTCGGCCCGGCTGAGGTATCATTTAGGTTTGTGCCGGAGTAGCTCAGCTGGTTAGAGCATGCGTCTCATAAGCGCAGGGTCGGCGGTTCGAGTCCGCCCTCCGGCACCAACGGCATCCAGTCTGCAATCAACAGTCGACAGTTAAGGGTTTGACTCTGATCGATCGCGTCCGTCGGTATGCGGCACGGCATCAGCTGTGGGCGCCGGATGTGCGCGTCGTGGCCGCGGTGTCGGGCGGATCGGATTCGGTCGCGCAGGCGCTGCTGCTGCGCGAGCTTGCGTCGCGTGGCGAGCTTGTCCTCGCGGCCATCGCGCATTTGAATCATCACGTGCGCGGTGCGGCGGATGCGGACGCTGATGCGGCGTTCTGCCGCGAGCTCGCCGGACGCATCGGCGTGCCGGTCATCATCGGCGATGCGAATGTGCCGGCAGACGCGAAGACCCACCGGGTGTCGATCGAAGTCGCCGGACGACACGCGCGTCGCCAATTTTTCCAGGAGGCGATCGACTCGATCAAGGCGGATCGCGTTGCCGTCGCGCACACCCGCGATGATCAAGCCGAAACCGTCATCCTGCGCCTGGCGCGCGGCGCCGGGTCGAGTGGCCTCGCGGCGATGATGCCGCGGCGCGACCATGTGATTCGTCCGCTGCTCGACGTCACGCGATCGGAGCTGCAGGATTTTCTCCGCGCGATGCACGAGACGTGGCGCGAAGATGCGACCAATCTCGATCGCGACATCCCTCGCAATCGCATCCGTCACGCGGTGATGCCGGAGCTGCGCGCGATCAACGCGCAAGCCGATTCGGCGCTCGCCCGGGCCGCTGAAATCCTGCGTGGCGACGACGAATTCCTCGAGCGCCTTGCCAACGCGGCGTTTCTCCGAAGCGTCCAAGTCGATGGCGACCGGGAGACGGTCACGCTGGACGCGAGTGAGTTTGCGAAGCTGCCAGCGGCGCTGGCCAGGCGTGTCGCGAGATACGTGCTCGAAACCGCCAACCCCTCTCGATCGTATGGCTTAGAGGAGGCCGACGAGCTTCGGCGCGCCATGGCGGATGGGACGGGCGCAAACCTTCCCGGACTCTCGTTGGAACGTTTTGACGCGAACGCTGTCTTAGTAAGTAGGCAGGTGCAAGCGGAGCAGCGGGCGCAAGAGGTGCCTGCCGTTGATCCCCTCGAACTTCGACTGGATATTCCGGGCACGGTCGAGGCTCCGCTCGGAGCGTGGGCCGTGACCGCTGAAGGACCTATCTCGAAGCCTGCGTCGATCGCGTCGCATGCCGATAAGGTAATGGTCGATGCGAGCGGAATCGGATCGCATCTGCTGGTGAGATACCGGCGTCCCGGCGACCGGTTGCAGCCGCTCGGTGCACCGGGGCGCAGGAAAGTGCAGGACGTGCTCGTCGATCGCAAAGTTCCGCGCGACGACCGTGACGTCCTGCCGATCGTCACAACTGTGAGTGGCGAGATTGTGTGGGTCGCGGGAGAGGTTTTAGCGGACCCGTTTCGGGTGACCCCGCTCACGGAGAGCGTGGTAGTCTTGACCCTGAGGCGCTAGAGCACCCCGCTTGAGGGCCTGGAGGAAGTGTTGAACACGACAGTAAAGAGCGTCGTTTTCTGGGTGGCCATGCTCGTTCTGGTCGGCCTGGTTTGGAACTTCTCGTCGCGCTTTCAGCGCAACGAATCCAATGTCAGCTTCACCGAGTTCATCAACTGGGTGGACTCTGGTCAGGTCGCGACGGTCACGATCACCGGCAATGAGCTGACCGGCCAGATGTTGTCCAAGGAGAAATTCCGGACGACATTGCCGACGCAGTACGAAGGTCTCGTCAACCGCCTGCTCGACAAGAAGATCATCGTCCAGGCGAAAGAACCGACCGCCTCGCCGTGGGCCGCGCTGCTGCTCTCGTGGGCGCCGATCCTGCTCCTGATTGGTTTCTGGATCTTCTTCATGCGACAGGTGCAGAGCGGCGGCAACAAGGCGCTGTCGTTCGGCAAGAGCAAGGCGAAGCTGTCGTCGTCGGCGCAGAAGAAGGTGACGTTCCGCGACGTCGCGGGCGCGGAAGAAGCGAAGAGCGAGCTGCAGGAAATCATCGAGTTCCTGAAAGAGCCGCAGAAGTTCCAGAAGCTCGGCGGCCGTATTCCGAAGGGCGTGCTGCTGATGGGCCCGCCGGGAACCGGCAAGACCTTGCTCGCGCGCGCGGTCGCTGGTGAAGCGAACGTGCCGTTCTTCTCGATCAGCGGCTCCGACTTCGTCGAGATGTTCGTCGGCGTCGGCGCGTCGCGCGTGCGCGACCTGTTCGAGCAGGGCAAGAAGAACGCGCCGTGCATCATCTTCATCGACGAGATCGACGCGGTCGGCCGCCATCGCGGCGCCGGCCTCGGCGGCGGTCACGACGAGCGCGAACAGACCTTGAACCAGCTGCTGGTCGAGATGGACGGCTTCGAATCGAACGAAGGCGTCATCCTGATGGCGGCCACGAACCGCCCGGACGTGCTCGATCCGGCGCTGCTGCGCCCGGGCCGTTTCGATCGCCGCGTCATCGTGAACCGTCCCGACGTGCGCGGGCGCGAAGGCATCCTCGCCGTTCACACCCGCAAGATCCCGATGGCCGACGACGTCGACATCAAGATCCTGGCGCGCGGCACCGTCGGTTTCACCGGTGCGGACCTGGCGAACCTCGTGAACGAAGCCGCGTTGAACGCCGCGCGCGAGAACAAGAAGCTCGTCTCGATGTACCACTTCGAGTACGCCAAGGATAAGGTCATGATGGGCGCCGAGCGGCGCTCGATGATCGTCACCGAGGACGAAAAGAGGGTCACGGCGATTCACGAGG
>Ga0310902_10000559_pt1 | contig 10838 bp, 9 predicted proteins | sample C24D3metaG_FD_203748 | JGI IMG/M metagenome (GOLD analysis project Ga0310902, IMG submission 203748) | Lab incubated soil microbial communities from West Virginia University Organic Research Farm, Morgantown, WV, United States - C24D3 | ecosystem: Environmental > Terrestrial > Soil >...
GCATCGGATCCCGCGTCGGGCTCGGTCAAGCAATAACTGGCGAACGACTCCATCGACGCCAGCCGCGGCACCCAGGACTTGCGTTGTTCATGGGTACCGAAGCTGTCGACCATCCAGGCGCACATATTGTGGATCGACAGGAAGGCCGCGATGGTCGGATCGGCCTTCGCGAGTTCTTCGAAGATGCGCACGGCGTCGAGTCGACGCAGTTCGCTGCCTCCGACATCGTCACGGCAGTAGATGGCCGCCATGCCCAGCTCGGCCGCCTCGCGCAATACGTCGATGGGGAAGTGGTGGTTCTCGTCCCATTCCAATGCATATGGTGCGACGCGCTTTTCGGCGAACGCGGCAGCCGTCTCGGCGATCACGCGTTCGTCGTCGTCAAGGCCGAATAGATCCATAAGGAAACTTCAGCTCTATTTCATTGTTGGGATGACGAACTCGGCGCCGTGGCTACCCGCGGGCCAACGCTGCGTGACTGTCTTGACCTTGGTGTAGAAGATGATCGACGCCGGGCCGTGCTGGTTGAGGTCGCCGAAGCCGGACCGCTTCCAGCCGCCGAAGGTGTGGTAGGCCACCGGCACCGGGATCGGCACATTCACGCCGACCATGCCGACCTGGACTCGGGACACGAAGTCGCGTGCGGTGTCGCCATCGCGGGTGAAAACCGCGACGCCGTTGCCGTATTCGTGCTCCGAAGGCAGCCGGAGCGCTTCCTCGTAGTCCTTCGCGCGGACCATGCACAGCACCGGGCCGAAGATCTCGTCCGTGTAGATCGACATGTCGGGAGTGACGTGGTCGAACAGTGTCGGGCCGATGAAGTAGCCGCCCTCGAGGTTGGCATCCCCGAACTGAAGGTCGTCGCTGCTGCGCTCGCGGCCGTCGACGACCGCCTCGGCGCCCGCCGCAACGCCCTGGTCGATGTAGTCCTTGACCCTGACAAGCGCCGCCTCGGTGACCAGCGGACCGTAGTCGGCCTTCGGGTCGAGGCTGTGGCCCACCCGGAGGTTGTTGACCCGTTCAATCAGCCTGGCGCGCAGGCGATCCGCCGTCTGTTCGCCGACAGGCACCGCGACACTGATCGCCATGCAACGTTCGCCTGCGCTGCCGTAGCCCGCGCCGATCAGCGCGTCGACGGCCTGGTCGAGGTCGGCGTCGGGCAGCACGATCATGTGGTTCTTCGCGCCGCCGAAGCACTGGGCGCGCTTACCGTGCGCGGCCGCGCCCGAGTAGATGTACTGCGCGATATCGGAGCTGCCGACGAAGCCCACCGCCTTGATCTCCGGATGCTCGAGGATGGCGTCGACGGCTTCCTTGTCGCCCTGCACCACCTGGAACACGCCGGGCGGCAGGCCGGCTTCGAGGAACAGCTCGGCAAGCCGGACCGGCACCGAGGGATCACGCTCGCTGGGCTTGAGGATGAACGCGTTGCCGCACGCGATGGCCGGGCCGGCCTTCCACAACGGGATCATGGCCGGGAAGTTGAATGGGGTGATACCGGCGACCACGCCCAGCGGCTGGCGCATCGAATACACGTCGATGCCGGAGCCGGCGCCCTCGGTGTACTCGCCCTTCATCAAATGCGGTATGCCGACGGCGAACTCGATGACCTCGATGCCGCGCTGGATGTCGCCCTTGGAGTCGGCGAGGGTCTTGCCGTGCTCGAGCGACAGCGTTTCGGCCAGCTCCTCGACGTTCTGGTTGACCAGGTCGATGAAGCGCATCAGCACGCGGGCCCGGCGCTGCGGGTTCCACGCCGCCCACTCCTTCTGGGCCTCGGCGGCGCCCGCCACCGCGGCGTCGACGTCGGCTGCCGACGCCATCGGCACCGTCGCCTGGACCTCGCCAGTGTTGGGGTTCATCACGTCAGCGGTGCGCTTGGACTGTCCCGCCGTGCGCTGGCCGTTGATGAAATGCGAAATCTGTGTGGTCATGAGCCCTGCCCCTCACCCGAATATTAATACTAGGATATCCTAGTATTATTCCTGCGGTGTGCGCAAGGCACCCCCCGCGAGACTGCGGGGAGATCGCGAATTCGTCACACGCGAGCCGCTTGCATCTGTTTCAACGCCGACGCTCGCGGGCCGTCACTGGCCACGCGCCTCGTAGGTGTTTTCCACTCTGTCTTTCAATGGGGCCCACCATGATTCGTTGGCGCGATACCAGTCGATCGTCGCGCGCAGGCCCTCTTCGAAGTCGGTGTGCTTCGGGCGCCAGCCGAGTTCGTGGTAGAGCGGTGACGGGTCGATGGCGTAGCGGACGTCGTGGCCTGCGCGGTCGGTGACGTGGTCGAAGTCGTCGGGGTCGTGGCCCATGAGGGCCAGGATGGTGCGCAGCACGGTCAGGTTGTCGCGTTCGCCCTCGGCACCGATGAGGTAGGTGCGCCCGATCTGTCCGTCGGCCAGGATGGCGAACACCGCGCTGTTGTGGTCCTCGACGTGGATCCAGTCGCGCACATTGGCGCCGGCGCCGTAGAGCTTGGGTCGGCGCCCGGTCAACACGTTGGTGATCTGACGCGGAATGAACTTCTCCACATGTTGATAGGGCCCGTAGTTGTTGGAGCAGTTCGAGATGGTGGCCGCCACCCCATAGGAGCGCACCCAAGCGCGCACCAGCAGGTCGGCGGCGGCTTTGGTCGACGAGTACGGGCTCGACGGGTTGTAGGGGGTGGTCTCGGTGAACCGCTGCGCGCAGTGCAGGTCCAGATCGCCATAGACCTCGTCGGTGGACACGTGATGCAGCCGCACCCCGTGAACGCGCACGGCCTCCAAAATGGTGAAGGTGCCCACCACGTTGCTGTGCACGAACGGTTCGGGGTGGGCCAGCGCGTTGTCGACGTGGGTTTCGGCGGCGAAATGCACCACCGCGTCGGCCTCGCCGACCAACTTGTCCACTAGTCCGCCGTCGGTGATGTCGCCCTGCACCAGCCGGATATCGCTCTCGACCGGGGCCAGCGACTCCCGGCTGCCGGCATATGTCAACGCATCGAGCACTGTCACCGAATCTTCGGGGTGCTCGCGCACACACTCATGCACGAAATTCGCGCCGATAAACCCCGCGCCACCGGTCACCAGCAACCGCATGCTCAAACCCTAGCGGCTTGGTGTGCAGACGATCGCCAGGGCGTCGTTATGGGCATCGACGCCTGCCGTCCCGATCCGCTGCGCGAACCGCGACCGAAACTCCTCATTAGCCGCCGGCCCGAGCAGCAAGCGATCGGCTGGGTGCCAAGCCACCTGACGTAACGCTTGACAATCGCCACGACACCAATCCCGGCGAACGGGTCGAGCGGGATCTGGCCCGGACGAACACCCGCTTGACTCCCGAAGGATGGATGCAATGTCGCCTCAACCGAACCGTGTCGCAGTCTCGGCCGGTCGCCGTGTCGAACTGGGCGATTGCGCTTCCGCCGCACCTGTCGCGGGCTGGTGGCTGAACTTCGTGGCCGGCTTCGTTCCCGTCGTAACGGGTCTTGTCGTTCTTGCAGTCGATTGGCTCGGCGTCCTGCGCGCCGATTCTCCCTTTTGGACCGCGCTCGGAAACTTGGGTTTTCGTATTCGAGTCTCGACGCGGCGGGGTCCGGCGCGGCGCTCTGGGCGGAACTTATTGGCTCGGTCGGAGGGTTAAACATCCTTGCTGCAGGGATTGCCGTCAGTGTGGTCGCACGCTTCGGACGACGCGCCGGGCGGCGCTGGGCGTGGTGGTTCCTCTGCTTCTGCTTCCTGTGGATCCTTGTTCATGACGCCATCATGACAACGCGGTTCTTCCCGGCAACAGGCCAGCCATTCATGGTGTTGCCCTACAGTTACTGCGCGCTTATGCTCGGCGGGCTCCTCAGGTCGCGCCGCGTCGTCTTTGCCCGCGCAACCTCGCGCGATTCGCCGAGCCATGACTTTGCTGGAGTGCTTGACAATCCTGGAGTCTCCGCAACCGCGCGGCACCGGCGAGGATGCGGCGGGCAGCCGTGATCGGCGGCGCCTACACCACCGCGCCCTGGGCACGTCTAGTTGGTCCACCCACCAACACAGTCAAAGCCTGGTGGCCGACGAATATGCGGCACCCGGCCGACCAAGGCCCATGCCCTGCAAAGGGCCACAAACTCGCAGAAGTAGGGACTGCGCGAAGCGGCGGGAAATCTGTGATTGACCGGTGCCGTCGGCGGGAGAATCCTCAAGGTGATCGCCGACCTTCGCGACGATCCGGGAGGACGGTAATGAGTTCGGAACATGTAACAGAGCAGGTGCCGCTGGCCGAGATCCAGGAGGGTGACACGATCCAGCATCCCGAGTCGGGTCAGTGGTTCACCGTCACCCGAACAGCGGACGACACATCGACTGTCACTCACAAACACTCAGATGGCGACAGGACGGTCATCGAGGGGTACCGCGTCTACTACGGCGACGAACGACAAGGCGAGCAGGTCGATTCCCGGTACATTATCGATTCCCGGTTCACTAAGGGCCTCGTCACTCGCCAGGTGCGAGAGTAATCGCGATCTTCCATGTGACTACAAGGACGACGATTTAGCAGACTTGGCGAGCCACACACGAGGCTGTCGACTGGGTGGGTCCACGATAAAGGTGTGGCAGAGCATCGCCCGCCGCCAGCAGGCCAGCCTGGTTACGGCCCACCGCCGGGCACCCCGACGTCGGAGGGTTCCGGACTGAGCCGCGTCCGCCTGCGCAATCCGCAATCGATAGTGCTGATCGCGGTGATCGTGATCGGCTTAGTCGCCGCCGGCCTGCTCGCCAGTGAGCTGTACGCCCGTCACCGCGCCGAGAGCGTGGTGGCCGCCGCCACCGAATGCGTGGTGCACGACAAGGCGAGTGTCTCGTTCGGCGCGACGCCGCTTCTGCTTCAGCTCGCGACCGGCCACTACAGGAACATCTCGATCCACACGGCCGGCGATCGGATCGGCAACGCCCGAGGCATGAAGGCCGACGTGTGGATCGACGATGTCCGGCTGGACGGCGACGCCGTGGGCACCGTGGGAGCCCTAGACGCCATGATCACCTGGTCTGCCGACGGCATGAAGCAGAGCATCCAGGACGCGATCACGCCGTTGCGTGGTTTGGTCACCGGGGTCCAGGCCAACCCGGACGACGGCACCATCAAGCTGCAGGGCAACCTGGGTAGTGTCACCACCAAGCCGCAGGTTACAGACGGACGAATGGCGCTGCAGGTGGTCGATGTCACCGGGCTGGGTTTGTTGCTGCCCACCGAGATCGTGCAGTCGGCGCTAGACGCGTTCACCACTCATCTCACCAAGGGTTATCCGCTCGATATCCATGCCGACAGCGTGCAGATCACCGATGACGGTGTGACAGCACATTATTCGACCCGAGATACTTCGATCCGGGAGGGCAACCAGGGCAACCAGGGGAACAACGAGGACCCCTGCTTCGCCGGGCTATAGGCGAGGCGAGCATGGCGCGGCGGGGCGAAGGCTGCGAGCGCCTACGCGACCGCGTGGACAACAAATTGGCCGAACTAAGAGTGCGGTTAGCCAGACATTCGATGACGCAACAGTGACAAACCGGGCCCGTCGAGCGCATCCAGCACGGGGGTGCGTCCGACCGCAGCCATCATCAGCTCGGCTGCCCGCCCCAGGATGACTGGTCCTTCCCCCCACGATCGGTCCATATCGGTGGCGTGCCAACGAATCCCTCGGTTTTGTCCCATCTTCACCAGTCCGATTGGCACCGGGCCAGTCAAGAAGTCGAGCGCGATCACGGTCAGTTGTGGATCGGGTTCGAAGGGAAGTCCAAGCGGAATTCTGATGTCGCCGCTATGACACAAGATTTCGGCCAGCATGCCAGGTGGTTGCGGCGGAGGTCTCCAGTATTGGCGATCAGCGAGGTCGCGAAGACTTGCGGCGATCTTGGCAGCGGGCCAGTGCACGCGGCGGCGCGCCATCTCATCGACTGCCTTGCCCTGATTCATGCGTCGCCAGCTCAGCAGTATGGCTCTGGTGGTGCCGTCGGCCAGCCCGCTGACCAGATGTGACCCCACCGTCTTCACATCCCAACCCGTACACAAGCTTTCCGTCGCTAGCTGCGAGTCATCCAAACTATCGATCAGATCCGCAATGTTGCGACGCTCCTGGGCGATAGCGGCGTGAATTTGATCGCTGTCCATCCGCCGAGGATATGAGCGTCGGGCGCATGGCGAACTGGAATGCCTGCAACCAGGTGCAGCGAGCGTTCAGTCGACGTCGTGGACGCTGGCTTAAGTGGCAAAGTTGCGGCGACATGGCTTGAACCCCCGAAGGCTAACCGGGTTCCGCCGCGTAAGGCCGACAGGGTCGACGGCACCTTGCGCTCGCGCTGGCTGTGAGACTCCCCAGAAACGGCGGTTACTGTGTCGGAGTCAGGCGGTTTACTCGGCGAGAATCTGCGATTCGGTGGCTATGGCATGACGCATCCGGTTCAGGCGGCCGCGGCTGTTACCGGTCAACCCATTGCGCGGGTCGACGGCAGGCAGAAGGTAACGGGGGCGGCCCGTTACGCGGCCGACAATCCAGTCCACGACGTGCTTTATGCGGCCCTCGTCTGCAGCGCCGTCGCCCGCGGCACCGTCGAAAGCATTGACAGCTCGGCCGCGGTCAAGGACCACGACGTCGTTCGGGTGATCGACGGCTTCGGCGGCCTCACGCTTCCGTTCGACCCGGGCAAGGTGGCCTTCTTCGGTCAACCCGTCGCGGTTGTGGTCGCCAACACACTAGAGGCCGCAGCCCATGGCGCCTCGGTGGTGAAGGTGCGCTACAACACCTCCGCTCAAGTCAGTGATATCGACTCACCGCAGGCCACGCCACGACCCGGACAACGTCAAAAGGATTACACCCGAGGCGATCCCGACGGTGCCCTACGCAGCGCCGACGTGGCGTCAGACAGGCAATACTCGATCGTGCGTTACAACCACAATCCGATGGAGCTGCCGTCAACCATCGCCAGCTGGGAGGGCGACCGGCTTACCGTGTGGGACAAGGCGCAGGGCATCAACGCCGCACAAGCAGCCTATGGCAATGCATTTGGCATCCCACCTGATCACGTGCGGGTCATCTGCCCGTTCATCGGTGGCGCGTTCGGCAGTGCCGGCGGCACCTGGCCCCACCAGATCATGGCCGCGTTCGCCGCCAAACAGGTGCGCCGACCCGTCAAACTCGTTCTGACCCGCAAACAGATGTACAGCGGCATCGGCTACCGGCCCACCAGCAGGCAGCGGCTGGCCATCGGCGCGGACCGGGCCGGCACCATAAAGGCGATCGTGCACGAGGGCCACACGGAGTCGGCGCGCTATCAGTTGTTCGAAGACAGCATCACCGGCCCGGCGAAGTTTCTGTACAACAGCCCGAATATGCGCTCGACCTACCGCGTCGTGCCGCTCGACGTCAACGTCGGTTGTCCGATGCGCGGCCCGGGAGCGACGCCGGGCACCTTCGTGCTCGAATCCGGCATCGACGACCTGTCCCACCGCCTCGGTCTGGATCCGATCGACTTCCGGTTGCGCAACCAGCCGAATCTCGATCAGACCAACGGTCTGCCGTTCTCCACACCGCGGCTTGCCGATTGCCTTACTCAGGGCGCCAACGTATTTGGATGGTCACGGCGAAATCCGACGCCGCGCTCTGTGCGTGACGGAAACGAGCTGATCGGCATCGGCGTCGCGGCGGCGGGCTACCACACCAACCGCAGCGAGGCCGCCGCCCGGGTGCGCATCAATGCCGATGGCACCGCGGACGTGTTCAGTGCGACGTGTGACATGGGGCCAGGCACCTACACGTCGATGACGCAGGTGGCCGCCGACGCGCTCGGTCTGCCGTTGCAGCGGGTGCGGTTCTCCTTGGGTGACAGCGCCTTCCCCAAGGCTCCGTCGCACTCCGGCTCGAGAACGATGGCCAGCGTCGGCTCGGCGGTCTTCGTCGCATCGAACTCATTGCGGGACAGGCTGATCCGTACCGCGGTCGTCGACCCCGCGTCGCCGGTACACGGCGCGGCACCGCAGAACGTCATGGTGGCTGACGGCCGCATGTATCGGACGGATGACCCCACACGGGCCGAGGGCTATCAGGATCTGCTGCGCCGGCGGGGCTGGCCCAGCCTGGACACCCAGCAGACCTGGACACCCGACGATGCGGACAAACACTTCTCGATGTACGCCTACGGTGCGGTCTTCGCCGAGGTCGGTGTCGACGAATCGCTTGGGCGCGTGCGGATCCGGCGGGTCTTCGGATGCTACGACGCCGGGCGGATCATCAACCCGCGCCTCGCGCACAGCCAGGCGATCGGCGCAATGGTGATGGGCCTCGGAATGGCACTGCTGGAGGGGACACAGCTCGACTACCGCGACGGCCGAGTCGTCAATGGCAACATGTCCGATTACCTCGTGCCGGTCAACGCTGATGTACCGGCGCTCGACGCCATGTTCCTGCCCGGCGAGGACACTGTCGCCGACCCCATCGGCGTCAAAGGCCTCGGCGAACTGGTCATCGTCGCCGTGCCGCCGGCCATCGCCAACGCGGTCTTCAACGCGACCGGCAAGCGCGTCACCGACCTGCCCATCACGCTGGACAAGCTGCTGTAGTCCACGCGACGTGCTACCCCGTCGGGCGAAAGTTCGGGCGATCAGTCCCTGAGTCCGAGCGGTCCCGCCAATTCGGTCAGTGTCGGCAGCAGTTTGTCCGGCCCGCCCAACACCTGGATCAACACCGTGTCGGCGCCCGCATCCAGATGCTCGTTGAGCCGGCTGGCGATGTCATCGGCGCTGCCGTGCGCAACGACGGCGTCAATGAGCTTGTCGCTGCCGGGCTTTGCGATGTCCTGGTCAGTGAAACCGAGCCGCTTCCAGTTGTTCAGGTAGTTGCTCAGGTTGAGGTAAAAGTCGACGGTCTTGCGACCGATCGCGCGAGCTTCCTCCTTGTCGGTGGTCAGCACCACCTTGTGCTCGGGCGCCAAATACACCGTCGGGCCGATCCATTCGCGTGCCTGCGCGGTGTGCTCCGGGGTCGTGAGGTAGGGATGCGAGCCAGCACTGCGCTGTGCCGCCAGCTCATGCACCTTCTTGCCGAGCGCGGCTATGACGCGGCGGCTGGTCGGCGCTTTGTTCTCATCAAGCACATCGAGGTACTCGACCAACGCGTCATAGGGCTTGCGGTACTCCTGCGTGTGTTCGGGATGGCCGACCCCGACGCCGAGCAGGAACCGGCCCGGAAACGCCTTCTCGATGCGGTGATATGAGTCCGCGACTTCGTTCGCGTCTGCCGACCAGATGTTGACTATGCCGGTGGCCACCTGCAGTGAATCCGTCTGTTCGAGGATCGGCTCGACGAACGACAGATCCGCCGCAGGCGATCCGCCAACCCACAACGAACCGTATCCGAGGTTCTCGATTTCGGCGGCCTGCTCCGGCCCCGGCGATCCGAAGGTCCACACACCTACGCGGCCAAGGTCGGGCTTGAGTTCAGTCATTGATAAATCCCCTTCGGTCAGACGTTCACCGCAGGCCGAGCGGGCCGGCCAGTTCGGCAAGAGCAGGCACCAACTTGTCGGGCGACGTCAGTACCTGCACCGGCACGTGATCGGCTCCCGCGTCGAGGTGTTCCTTCAGTCGCGCCGCGATCGCGTCCACCGTGCCGTAGGCGACGACGGCGTCCACCAGACGGTCACTACCCGGTTTTGCGATCTCCTCATCACTGAAGCCGAGACGCTTCCAGCTGTTGAGATAATTCGTCAGGTTGAGGTAAATCTCGAGCGCCTTACGGCCGACCGCCCGGGCCTTCTCCGCGTCCGTCGTCAGCACGACCTTGTGCTCGGGTGCGATGAATGCGTCCGGGCCGATGAGCTCCCGCGCCTGGGCCGTGTGCTCGGGCGTCGTCAGATACGGATGCGGGCCCGCGGCGCGGCGGGCGGACAGCTTGAGCACCTGCGGGCCGAGCGCCGCGACCACGCGGCGGTTCTTCGGGACGCCGTACTCGTCGAGCTTGTCGAGGTATTCGTTGAGCGCGTCGATGGGCTTGCGGTACTCGTGCCCCGCCTCGGGGTGGCCGACGCCGATGCCGAGCAGGAAGCGACCGGGGTAGGCCTTGTCGATGCGGTGGAAGGACTCGGAGACAGGGCCGGCGTCCGCGGTCCAGATGTTGACGATGCCGGTGGCGAGCTGAAGCGTGGTCGTCTTCTCGAGAATCGGTTCGACCCAATCCAACTCGGCAGGCGGTGAACCGCCTACCCACACGGCGCCGTACCCCAGCGCCTCGATGTCCTTCGCTTGTTCCGGGGTTACCCCGCGTCCGAAGGATCCGAATCGGCCGAGGTCTGGTTTCGCATCAGTCATGGTTCGGTCAACCTCGGCCGCGGTTGCACCTATTCCAGTCCGGCCGGAAGCTCCGTCGGTATCGGCAGTTCTGCGGGCGTCGACAGCTCTGGGGCTGGCGCCTGCAGCGGCAGCAGGACGATGAACCGGGTGTTGCCGGGCTTGGACACCACCCGCAGATCGCCGTGGTGCTTCTCGACCACGATTCGGCGGGCCAGATCCAGCCCCAGCCCAGTGCCCTCGCCGAACGGTTTAGTGGTGAAGAACGGGTTGAAGATATTGCCGACGATGTCGTCGGGGATGCCCGGTCCGTCGTCGCCGATCTCGACGCGAATCATGTCTTCGTTCTCGCGCTTCGTGCGCAACGTCAGCGTGCCGTGGCCGTCCATGGCCTGGATTGCGTTATCGATGATGTTGGTCCAGACCTGGTTTAGATCGCCTGGGTAGCACAGCAATTCGGGCAGCGACATGTCGAGGTCTTTCACCACCTTGATCGGGCCGTCCTTACCGATCTTGTCGCCGAACATCAT
>Ga0310902_10000568_pt1 | contig 10781 bp, 11 predicted proteins | sample C24D3metaG_FD_203748 | JGI IMG/M metagenome (GOLD analysis project Ga0310902, IMG submission 203748) | Lab incubated soil microbial communities from West Virginia University Organic Research Farm, Morgantown, WV, United States - C24D3 | ecosystem: Environmental > Terrestrial > Soil >...
GAAGCAGGCTGACCGCGGACGGGCTCTGGTATCTCTGCCTCTATGCCGCCCATGGCACCGACCTTCGTCGTCCTCTGCGCAGCGAGGCGACGGACGATCAGCTCGCGCAGCTGATCCGGGCGACGTGGGAAGTGCGAAGCGATCGTGGAGCCGAAGAGCGCCTGTCGGCAAGGGACCGATCGCCGCTCATTCCGGTTGACCGTCTCAAGCGCGACCCGCACCTGGAGATGCACACGCGCGGAGGCTAGCGGATGGCACCCGTGAAAGGGGTGCCCTACTTGCAGTGCTCGTCGAACGCCGCAGTCAGCCGCGTGGCAATCGACGCGGCGTCCCGGTTCTCGATGTCCCGCCGTTCCATCATGAACACGAGCTTGCCGTCCTGAAGCAGCCCGATCGAGGGCGACGACGGCGGATAGGGCGCGAAGTATTGTCGCGCGCGATCGGTTGCCTCGACGTCGCCGCCGGCGAAGACGGTCGCGGCAACATCCGGCGTGCGCGCGTGCTGCAGGGCGAGCGCGATGCCCGGGCGTGCCTTGCCCGCGGCGCAGCCGCAGACGGAATTCACGACGATCATCACCGTGCCGTCACTACGCACGGCGTCGTCAACCTGTTCGGGTGTCCGGAGTTCCTTGACGCCAAGACGCGTCAGCTCCGCGCGCATCGGCGCGATGAAGGGTTCGGGATACGGCATCCCCCGATTGTATCGAATACCGCTAGGCGGGAGCCGCGGCAGGGGTCAGCGTCTCGAAGAACGCCTCGACGTAAGCCGGATTGAAGCGTCCGGCATGTGTATCCTCGACGATGAACTTGATCGCTTCGTCACGGCTGAGCGCAGCGCGATAGGGCCGCTGCGACGTCAACGCGTCGTAGACGTCGACGATGCCGACAATCTGGGCGAGGAGAGGGACCTGATCGCCCTTCAGTCCACCTGGATAGCCACTGCCGTCGATGCGCTCGTGGTGGCTGAGGATGATCGGCCGGACGGTGCGCAGCGACTGCAGCGGCGCGCACATCGTGTCGCCGATCTCCGGATGCCGGCGCATCAGCGCAAATTCCTCCGCCGTCAGCGGTCCAGGCTTCAGCAGCACCGAGTCGGGCACGCCCACCTTCCCGATGTCATGCAGGTAGCCGCCACGGTGAAGCGCGTGAAGGTCTTCGTCGCCAAGCCCGAGCATGCGCCCGAGGTTCACCGCTGTACGCGAGAGGCGCTCACAGTGCCCGTTCGTGTACGGGTCTCGCGCCTCAATCGTGAGAGCCAGGGCGACGAAGGCCGACTCTGCGGAGTCCAGTGCGTCGATCAGCTGCTTGACGCGTGACAGGGAGCGCACGCGGGCGCGCAGTTCGTGGGGATGGACCGGTTTCGAGAGGTATTCGTCGGCGCCCGCCTCGATGCCGTTGATTCGATCGGCCAATTCCGTCTGTCCGGACACCAGCACGATCGGCGTCAGCCGCGTCTCGGGATCGGCCTTCAGCCGGCGGCAGACCTCGAGACCGTCCATGACCGGCATGGCAACGTCGAGGAGGACGACGTCGGGACGCTGCCGATGAACCGCAGCCAGTGCGGATGCACCATCGGAGGCCACGGCCACGTCGTGACCGTCAGCGCTGAGGACGCGATGGAAGAGCGAGCGGACGCTCTCGCGGTCGTCGGCGACGAGCACACGGGTGCGCCGCGACCCGGCGGTCGAATCGTTCACCGGCACGTCTTCAACACGCAGCGCGGCCGGCGGGACAGGGGGAAAGACGTGCCACTGCTTTCCATATCGGCAGGGTGGAAAGCCCCTGTAGCTGAAACGTGACGGCCCCGTGCCTCAGGCGGCAAAACTGAGAAGGGGTACGATTCCGAATCGTGACCGACGTCCTCACGCTCGATCCCCGCCGGCCCGATCCCGCCGGCATCGCGCGCGCGGCCGCCATCCTGCGCGCTGGAGGGCTGGTCGTGTTTCCCACGGAGACCGTCTACGGCCTTGGCGCGCATGCGCTAGATCCCGTCGCCATCGAGCGAGTCTTCTCTGCCAAGGGCCGGCCGGCCGAGGATCCGCTCATCGTGCACGTCCACGACGTCAACCAGATTGGGCCGCTCACCGTGGATGTTCCGCCCGCTGTCGCCGCGCTGGCAGCACGCTTCTGGCCGGGACCGCTGACGCTGGTGCTGCACCGATCGAGCGCGGTTCCCACGCTGGTCACCGCCGGCCTGGGGACCGTGGCGATTCGCGTTCCAGCTCATCCCATTGCCCATGCATTGATCAAAGCCGCGGCCGTTCCGATCGCAGCTCCCAGCGCGAACCTGTTCTCACGTCCCAGCCCGACGAGAGCCGAGCACGTGCTTCAGGATCTGGACGGACGTGTGGACCTGATCATCGACGGCGGTCCGACCGAGGTTGGCGTGGAAAGCACGGTGCTCGATCTCACCGAGGCGGTTCCCACAATTCTGCGACCCGGTGCCGTAACTCTCGAGATGATTCGTGGCGTCCTGCCGGATGCGCGAATGCGCCATGCAGTCGAGCGCCATCCAGTCGAGCAGGGTGCAGCCGGGCATGGCGCAGCACCAATGAAGTCTCCCGGCCTGCTCGCGAAGCACTACTCCCCTCGCGCCCCGCTCACGCTCTACGAAGGCTCGAACTCCGGGATGACGGCGCGCATATCGGCCGACGCGGCTGAGGCGCTCGCCCGTGGGCAGCGCGTCGGGCTGCTCGTGGCCACAGAAGATCGGATTGCTCTCGCCTCGTCAGCTGCGTTGCGTATCGAGCGGGTAGGCAGTGAAAGCGAACCATCCACAGTTGCGGCCAACCTCTATAACGCGCTCCGCGTACTCGACGCTGATGGCGCCGACCTGATCCTTGCGCGCTCGTTCCAGGACGCGTCAGGGATTGGCGTGGCCATCGGCGATCGGCTTCGCCGTGCCGCCGGCCGAATCATCCGCGTGGACTGATCGGCACATGAATTGCCCTTGAAATCTTCAAGGAGTCACCGATGAAGTTCAACAAGGTGAACCCGTTCTACACGCAGCGAGGCCGGCTGACGCCGGACGACATCGCCCGCGAGCGGATGCGCCAGGCAGAGGTGTCGGGCCGCTCTCGAGTCAGGGAGAAGATGACGGCGAAGAGTCGACATCCCGACGAACGGGGAGCCAGCCGTCCTCGAAGCGCGCCCGAAGAATGAGGTTGATCACCTGCCCGTAGCTTCGGATGCCCTCTTCGACGCGGTTGGCGCGTAAATAGCGGTCGTACACACGCCAGCTCGCGTTGCGAAGGAACGGGAGTTGTCCGCTCTGAAGCCGGTCGGTAATCGCCTGGACATCCTGGCGCGGCCCTTCGGCTACCGCGTCCCAGAGCTGCTTCCGCTCTTCAGGCGTCACCTCCACGCCGACCAGCCAGTAGAGGCTTAGCCAGCCACTGTACTGAGCAGGAACACCCGCGCCGATGCAGGTCAGGAAGCCAACGAAGTTCGCTTCGGACTCGTCCGCGAATCCGGCGAGGTGGGCCCACTCGTGCGCGGCGACGAACGTCCGTTCGAGCGGCAGGAGATCGGGATTCGCCAGCACTTCCAGCGCGAACGGATCGACCATGCCATCCACGGTCGTCCAGCGGAAATACGCACCATAAATCGAAGACTTAAGCCGGCCCGGCACCGCAGTGGCAGTCCCCAGCAGGCGGTCCTGAACAAGCCCGTATGCCTTGACCAGGTCCTTGTCGAATCGCGGATCCGGCTCCCATCCGATGCGATGGGCTTCGGCGTAGAGGCCATTCATGCGTCTGATCGCCTCGAACCCGAGCTTCAGGACCTGCTCGCTCGTCGGCGGAGACGGCTCCAACGCCAGTCGATCTGACATCGCCACCCGGCGGTAGTTGAGCCCCCAGATACCCAGGAAGACGAGATAAACGATCGCCGCGAACGTCGTCACCGAGAGCAGCAGGGCCCCGACCGGACGAACGCTCCGCTCAACCCGCGCGCGCGACACGGCGAGCGCGACGGCCATGAACAGGACGATAGCCGGCAGGACCGTGAGCGGGTCGAAGAAGGCAAACGGCACGAGATTCGAGACAGGCGTGACGACGGCCTGGATTGCCGGGTACACCGTCGTCGAGTAGTACCGCTCGACGGTCTCCGGGCGGATCGGCGCCAACGCCGCGACCAGCGCGCAGAGGATGACGAAGCCCTTGACGATCTGGCCGGCCACGAGAACGATTATGACCGCGATGGAATATCCTTCGCGCACAGGAGACGCCGATGGTCTTTCGCGCGGTGACCCTTGTGGTGCTGCTTGTGCTCGGCGCCACCGACGCCTTCGCTCAGCAAGGGGCACGCCCCAATCGCAAGAGTGGCAGCATCGCCGGCCGCATCATCCATTCCGACGGCGCAGCGGCTGAGGGCGCGCGGGTGGCGGTGTATGCCATCCGCGACGGGGCTCCCGCGGCCATTGCCGGCACCGCGGTCAGCGCCTATGACGGACGTTATGAAGTCCTCGGGCTCCCCGCGGGTGAATTCGTCGTCGGCGTCACACCGCAGCGCATTCGCGGCTTCGGCGGCGACTCACGCCGATTGACCACGAAGCCGGTCGAGACGCTGTATCCGGGCACCACGGACCGCATGAAGGCGCAGCGGATCGTGGTCTTCGAGGGAGTTCCCACGGAAGGGATCGACGTCTGGCTCGAACCGGAGGCGCGGCGCTATTCGATCAGCGGTCGCGTGTTCTGGCCTAACGGGCTCTCGCCGCAGAATGTCGTGATCGAGTACGGCGGCCCCGACGTTCCTCAGGGGCTGTGGTACGTGAAGGATCCCGGCGGCTTGTTCACCGTGGAGGGCGCGTCGCGTGGCCGGTATGTGCTCCTGGCGCGCGGCGAGACAAGCAAGGGCCCGCTGATCGGCATCGTCTCGACCGACGTTGCGAACGATTCGGTGCAGGACGTACGCCTGACCCTCCGGCAACCCGGGTCAATCGAGGGGCGCGTCGTCGTGGAGGGCCGGGCTGGCGCAGACGTGCTCAGCTTGCGCCTGACCGCTACGCAAACGATGCTCAAACTGTCGCCGCTCTATCCGGTCGAGGAGTCGGCGCTCGACGCGATCAACCGATTCACGCTGTCGAACCTGCTCGGCGAATACACACTCTCGGCAAGCGGGCTTCCACCAGGGTGGCGCGTGCGTCGCATTACGCGCGCGGGAGCGGTGCTTCCCGGCAATCGAATTCCGGTTCTGCCGGGCGAACGTGTCACTGGTATCGAGGTCATCGTCGGCAACGGACCTTGACCAGCTCAGCCGCACGAATGACCGGCACCTGACTTGCTGTGAAGGACGTCTTCGTGCGCCGCACACTCCTCGTCACCGCCGCGTCCCTTGCCGTGATCCTCACGGTGCTCACGGCGTGGGCGGTCCGTTCTGCTCCGCGGCTTCGCGACCGCGTGGTCGAGGCGATCAACGCCCGGTTCGAGAGCCAGGTGTCGCTCGGGTCGCTCGACGCGGACATGTTTCCGAAGCCACGGGCGGCCGGACGCACACTGACACTTCGTCATAACGGGCGGACCGATGTTCCGCCTCTGATCACAATCGACTCCTTCGAGACGACGGCGCCGATCGTCGGGCTGATGCGAACGCCGGTGCACCTCGAGACGGTGAAGATCGGCGGCCTCTCGGTACGCATGCCGCCGGGCGGCTTGCGTTCCGGCGACCCCTCGACGGACGAACCTCACGTACCCCACGCCGAGCGCCCGTCGCCGCTGCTCATCGATCGCATCGAGTCACGTACTGCCCGCCTCGAGATTCATTCGAAGCGCCCTGGACGATTGCCGCGGGTCTGGGACATCCAGAACATGGTGATGACCGACTTCGGATCGGCAGCAGGCTCGCCGTTCACCGCCGGTCTGATCAACCCGGTGCCGCGCGGCGTCATCGACACGACGGGTTCGTTCGGCCCGTGGCACGCGGATGAACCAGGCCTCACGCCGGTGAGCGGGAACTACATCTTCCAGAACGCCGACATGAACGTGATCAAGGGCCTCGGCGGCACGCTGTCGTCCTCCGGCACGTATCGCGGCGTGCTGGAACGGCTCGAGGTGGAGGGCACCACCGAGATGCCGGATTTCTCTCTCGATCTTGCCGGGCAGACAGTTCCTCTCAACACGAAATTCAAGGCCGTGGTGGACGGCACCAACGGGGACACGATTCTCGAGCGCGTTGAAGCGCTGCTGAACAAGTCGGTCATCGTCGCCACCGGCTCCGTCGTTCGCACTCAGGAGGCAAGAGGCCGCCACATCGATCTCCAGGTGACACTCGATGGCGCGCGACTCGAAGACCTCATGCAGCTGGCTGTGAAGTCGGAGAAGCCGCCAATCACCGGGCAGGTCGATCTGCTCACGCACATGGTGCTGCCGGCCGGCCAGGAGGACGTGGTCGATCGACTCCAGCTCGACGGCGCGTTTCAGCTGGCTCAGGCGCGCTTCACGAATGTGGATGTGCAACGGAAGATCACGACGCTGAGCCGCCGCGGACGCGGCGAGGAAAGCGATGAGGGCGCCGAACGTGAGCGCGTGGTCTCGAACCTGCGCGGCCGGTTCACGCTGAAGAACGGCACCCTGACATTCAGGGAACTGACGTTCGCCGTTCCCGGATCGGTCGTACAGCTGCGCGGTGCGTACAACCTCCGCAGCGAGGCGATGAACTACCGGGGCGAGCTGCTGACCGACGCCACGTTGTCGGACATGACGAGCGGCGTGAAGTCGCTGCTGGCCAGGCTCGCGCAGCCGTTCTTCAGGCGAAAGGGCGGCGGGTCTCGCGTGCCAATCAGGATTTCCGGGCCGCGCACCAAGCCCGAGTTTGGACTGGACCTTGGCCGCGTGTTTTAGGCTCGCGGCTCTGTTCCTTCTGCTGCTTGTTCCGCAACCAGCCGCGGCGTACTCCGTGCTCGCGCACGAAACGGTCGTTGACACCGCTTGGGATGACAGGCTGGTCCCGCTCCTCCGTCAGCGATTCCCCAACACGACGGCCGCGGACCTCCAGCGCGCCCGCGCGTTTGCGTACGGCGGTTCGGTCGTCCAGGACCTTGGCTACTACCCTTTCGGCAACAAGCTCTTCACCGACCTCGTGCACTACGTGCGCTCGGGCGATTTCGTCGAGGCGCTTCTTCGAGAAGCCCGAACAGTTGACGAACTGGCATTCGCGCTCGGCGCCGCCGCGCACTATGTGTCGGACAACATCGGCCATCCGGTCGCCATCAACAAGTCGGTTCCGCTGATTCACCCCAAGCTCAGAGCGAAGTTCGGCGACGAGGTGATCTACGCGGATGATCCGAAGCGTCACGTCATGGTGGAGTTTGCCTTCGACGTCGTGCAAACGGCATCCGGCGCCTACCTCCCAGACGCCCACCGCGAGCACATCGGGTTCGAGCTGTCGCTGCCCGTGCTCGAGCGTGCCTTCAACGCCACCTACGGCATCGACTTCAGGCAGCTGTTCGGCGACCCGGACATGGCGATTGGAACGTTCCGCTATGCCGTGAGCCAGCTGATTCCGGAGATGACGAGAGTCGCCTGGAAACACAAGCAGGACGAGATCCGCAAGCTGACGCCGGTCGTCCAGCAGAACGCGTTCCTGTATTCGTTCACGCGCCGTGAGTACGAACAGGCATACGGTACCAAGTACAGGAGTCCTGGCCTCTTCGCACGATTCCTTGGATTGCTAGCGCGAGTCATGCCGAAGATCGGGCCGCTCGCCACGATGAAGTTCACGGTGCCGACGCCCGAGGCTGAGAAACTCTTTGCCGAGAGCTTCCGCGCCACGCGCGATCGATACCGCGCCGTCATTGCGGATGCACGTGATGGGCGCGTTCAGCTGCCGAATACCGATTTCGACATCGGGCAGGCTGCTCGCTGGGGTGAGAACCGCGTAGCCGATGGCGCCTACGTGGCGCTGCTGGAGAAACTCGCCGAGACGGATTTCAAGAGCACGCCGGAAGCGCTGAAACGCGCAATGACCCAGTTCTTTGTCCAGCTCGATGCGCCGCAACCGGACAAGAAGCTGAGAAAGAAGACCGCGTCAATCCGTTCGCTGGTCGCGCGATTGAACGCTTCGTAAGGGGCTACTTCGGGCGAAACGGCTTGCCGGTGGACGCGAGCCGCTCCTCCAGCTTCACGGTGCAGTCGCAGCTCTCGCACGCCCAGTACTCCTGGCCGGTCTCGTGGCGGCATCGGCTGCGCGCGTGCGCATCCTTCACGCTGAGCAGCTCGAAGAATGCCTCCCAGTACGGCCGCTCCTCCGCGAGCGGCGTCGCGCAGAAACAGGTCTCGACCCACTTCACCCTGCCGTCAGGCAGCTCGCGAGCCTGGGCCATGTTGTGCTGGTACTCATCGCCCGCGATGGAGCCCGCACCGAGCGTGCCGTCGTCGATTGCCCTGTCGAGCGCCTCCGCCCGACCCGGCTTGACTCGCGCGGTCACCAGGTAGCGCATGTCAGTATTCTCTCCATTTCGCGAACAGGGCGGCCATCGCCACGAGGGCCATCGCATCGCCTCTGATCGTCCGGCCGCCGAGCGTGATGAGCCGGCACCTCTCCGACGCCAGCGCCGTCTCTTCCGGCGTCCATCCGCCCTCGGGACCGATCAGCAGGCTCGCTTCCCGTGGCGCCGGACCCTCGAGATCACCCAGGGAGGACACGTCGGCCTGCGACCCTGGCTCCACCAGCATGAGTGCCGGCCCTGGGAGCTTCCGATCGTCGACGAGCCCCGATATCGCTTCGAACGGTTCGGGTTCGAGAACCGCCGGGACGATGGCGCGGCCGCACTGCTTGGCCGACGAGATAGCCACGCGCTCCCAACGCTCACGCCTGCGTCCCCGCTCGAGCGCACCGCGCGCGACCTCGCTGCGAGTGGCGACGACGGGCTGAATCGCAGCAACGCCGATCATCACCGCATCGCGCACGACGTCGTCCATCTTGTCGCCCTTGAGAACGGCCTGCACGAGCGTGACGGATACGCGCGCCTCCGGCGCGGCCTCACGCGGCGATCCGATCACCACGTCCACTCCGGTCTTGCGCGCCGACTGCACGATGGCGTCGAACGCCTGGCCGCGGCCGTTGAAGACGACGATGCGATCGCCGCGCGCGAGCCGCAGAACACGCGTGAGGTGGACGGCTTCGTCTGCCGGAAGAGCAATCACCTCCCCAGGCGCGTGAGCGTCCGGCGCATGGAAACGCGCGTGCACCATCTCATTATCGCCGTGCGCGAGTGCTATACTCCGCGCACACCAACATAATGTTCCTTCGGGGTCAGGCCATCGGGAAGTACCGCGTGCTCTCGCATCTGGGCAGCGGCGGCTTCGGCAGCGTCTATCTCGCCGAAGACACCTGGATCAAGAAGAACGTCGCCATCAAGGTTCCCCACAAGCAGAACCTCGACTTCAGCGAGATGTTGAAGGAGCCCACGCTCCTCGCCTCGATGAGCCATCCGAACATCGTCACGATGCTCACCGCGGAGAAGCTGGACAACGTTTTCTTCATCGTGCTGGAGTACGTGCCCGGAGAAACGCTCGAGCAGCTGATCATTCGCGAGGGTGCCCTCGACCTGCCTCGCGTGATGGACTACACCTGCCAGATCTGCAATGCCGTCGATCATGCGCACCGGGCCGGCGTGCTGCACCGGGATATCCGCCCGGGCAACATGCTCGTATCCGAATCGGGGATGCTCAAGGTCACTGACTTCGGGACGTCGCGCTTCCTGGAAATTGCCGCGCATGGAACGACGGTGATTGGCAGCCCACCCTACATGGCGCCGGAGCAGTTTCACGGCAAGGCTGTCTTTGCCAGCGACGTGTACTCGGTGGGCGTCACGATGTATCAGATGGTCACTGGCGAGCTGCCGTACAACACGCCGGCGCCCGCGGACATCGAGAAGCTGATGCGCGGCGAGCTGGTCACGCCGCCGCGTCTCAAGAACACGCGCGTCCCGAAGGCGATCAACGACATCATCATGCGCGCGCTGGCCCCGGACCTCACCGTGCGCTATCAGCGCGCCGCCGACCTGCTCGAGGAGCTCCTGGCGGCCCGGGCACCGGCGACCCGACGAGCCAGGAAGCGGACGGCCGCGGGCCTCGACCTCGTGGACGCCAACGTGGCCGACATCCAGTCACGGCTGAAGGCCCGTGAGACGCCGCAGGCCCGCTTCTGCTGGCAGTGCCGCAAACCACTCCACGCCCGCACCGATCGGTGCCCTTTCTGTAACGAGGCGCAGTAACGAGAACGCCCAACGCCCAAGAACGCTGGAGTGTCACCGTCACATTGGGTAATCGCCTGAACTCCGGTTACGATCTGGAGAACTCCTCCGTACTCAATCTCGTTTGGGAGTTGGGAATTGGGAGTTGGGAGTTCTGATATGGCTTTTCCGGGCACTGGCAAGATCTGGATGGACGGCAAGGTGGTCGAGTGGAAAGACGCCACGATCCACATCGCCTCGCACATCATCCACTATGGGAGCGGCGTCTTCGAAGGCGCCCGGTGCTACGACACCGTCAATGGTCCCGCGTGCTTCCGCCTGGATGCCCACATGCGGCGACTGCTCGACTCGGCTCGGATCTACCGGATGGATTCCCCGTTCGACCAGCAGACGCTGACGGACGCAACGCTCAGCCTGATCCAGACGAACGGGTTCAAGGCCTGCTACATCCGTCCGCTGATTTACCGTGGCTACGACTCGCTTGGCGTGGACCCGCGGGCCTGCCCCATCAACGTCTCGATCATCCTGTGGGAATGGCCGGCCTACTTCACGAAGGAAGCCATCGAGGAAGGAATCGACGTCAAGA
>Ga0310902_10000574_pt1 | contig 10744 bp, 8 predicted proteins | sample C24D3metaG_FD_203748 | JGI IMG/M metagenome (GOLD analysis project Ga0310902, IMG submission 203748) | Lab incubated soil microbial communities from West Virginia University Organic Research Farm, Morgantown, WV, United States - C24D3 | ecosystem: Environmental > Terrestrial > Soil >...
GACGAATTACACTGCCGCAGCCATGGGCACCCAGCTTCCCGACCAGGACGCCCTCAGCCGCGCCGCGCTCGCCATCTCCAGCGCCGAGGGCTCGGGCGTGTTCGAGCGCCTGTCGAGCGAGCTGGCCGACATCCTGCGGCTCGACGTCGGCTTCATCGCCGTGTTCGCCGACGAGGCGCGCGCGGAGATGCGCATGCTCGCGTTTTGCCTCGACGGGCGCATGCGCGCCCCGTTCAACTATCCGCTGGCCGGCACGCCGTGCGCGCAAGTGGTCGGCAACCAGTTCCGCTGCCTGCCCGAAGGTGCGCGCCGCGAGTTCCCCGACAGCGATCTGTTCCGCAGGCTCGGCCTCGACAGCTACGCCGCGCATCCGCTGAACAACGCCGCCGGCCAGCCGCTCGGGCTGATCGGCGCCATGCATCGCGGGCGCCTCGACCATGTCGCGCTGTGCGAGGCGATCCTCAAGATCTTCGGCATGCGCGCGGTGGCCGAGATCGAGCGCAGCGAGGAGCAGTACCGCGCCATCTTCAATGCGGCCGCCGATTCGATGGTGCTGCGCGACGCCGACTTCCGCGTCGTCGACGTCAACCCCGCCTACGAGGCGATGAGCGGGCGCAAGCGCGAGGACGTCCTCGGCACCGCCACGCTGACCATGAGCCCGGTGTCGCTCAACGAGCACGTGCGCGGCCTGCACCAGCGGGCGCTCGCCGGCGAGAAGGTGGTGTTCGAGGCGCACGCGAGGCGCAGGAACGGCGAGCGCTTCGACATCGAGACGCGCGGCGTGCCGATCCTGCGCCAGGGGCGCCCGCATGTGCTGTACATCGGCCGCGACATCACCGCGCGCAAGAGCGACGAGAGGGCTTTGCGCGTAAGCGAGGAGCAGTACCGCTCCATCTTCAACGCCACGGCCGACGCGCTGGTGCTGCGCGACGCCGACTTCCGCATCGTCGACGTCAACCCGGCGTACGTCGCGCTCAGCGGCTTTACGCGCGAGGAGGTCATCGGCCGGCAGCAGGTGGTCGCCAGTGCGCCCGAGAACGAAGCGAGCATCCGCGCCGTGCACTACCGGGCGCTGGCCGGCGAGCCAGTGGTGCTCGAGACGCAGCGCATACCCAAGGACGGCACGCGCCGCGACGTTGAGCTGCGCGCGGTGCCGATCCTGCACCGCGGCGCACCGCACGTGCTCTACATCGGGCGCGACATCAGCGAGCGCAAGCGCGCCGAGGAGCGCCTGCGCGCAAGCGAGGAGCAGTACCGCTCGATCTTCAACGCCGCGACCGACGCGCTGGTGCTGCGCGACGACCAGGCGCGCGTGGTCGACGTCAACCCGGCGTTCCTCGAGATGAGCGGCTTCACGCGCGAGGAAGTGATCAGCGGCCAGCGTTGGTTCTTCGCCGGTCCGGAGCAGGCGGTGCTCGCCAAGCAGATGCACGGCCGCGTGATCGGCGGCGAATCGGTCAACTTCGAGGTGCAGGGCTATCGCAAGGACGGCTCGGTGCTGCAGGTCGAGATGCGCGCCGTGCCGATCCTGTACCGCGGCCGGCCGCACGCCCTCGGCATGGCGCGCGACATCACCGAGCGAAAACGCGCGGAAGCGGAGCGCGCCCAGCTCGAGGCGCAGCTGCGCCAGGCGCAGCGCATGGAGGCGATCGGCCACCTGACCGGCGGCATCGCGCACGATTTCAACAACCTGCTGGCGGGCATCATGGGCTACGTGGTGCTCGCCTCCGAGCGAGAAACCGCCACGCGCGACGCCAAGCTCATGAGCTACCTCGACCAGGCGCTCGGCTCGTCGCGCCGCGCGCGCGACCTGATCCAGCAGATGCTCACCTTCAGCCGCGGCCAGCGCGGCGCGCCGCGCGCGCTCGCCCTGCGCCACGCCGTCGGCGAGTCGCTGAAGCTGCTGCGATCGTCCCTGCCTTCCTCGCTCGAGCTTTCCAGCGCGCTCACCGATGTTCCGCCGGTCATGCTCGATCCGGTGCAGCTCGACCAGGTGCTGCTCAACCTGTCGATCAACGCGCGCGACGCGATGAACGGCAGCGGCCGGGTGGCGATCGCCGTGGGATCGCAGTCGATGCAGGCGGCGGTATGCTCGAGCTGCCGCAAGGGCTTCGCCGGCGAGTACGTGGAGCTCTCGGTCGGGGACAGCGGCCCCGGCATCCCGCCGCCGGTGCTCGAGCGCATGTTCGAGCCGTTCTTCACCACCAAGGAAGTGGGGCGTGGCGCCGGCATGGGTCTCGCCACAGTGCACGGCATCGTGCACGAGAACGGCGGCCACATCCTGGTCGAGACCGCCGCGGGCAGCGGCACGCGCTTCCGGCTGCTGTGGCCGATCGCGGCGGGCGCGGCCGAGCCCGCGCGCGAGCAGCCCAAAGCCAGGATCGTGAAGAGCGCCCTGCGCGGCCGCGTGCTGGTGGTCGACGACGAGTCCGCGGTCGGCGGCTTCATGCGCGAGCTGCTCGAGAGCTGGGGCCTGGACGCGGTCCACGTCACCAGCCCGGCGCTCGCCAAGGAGGCGTTCGCCGGCTACGACCTCGTCATTACCGACCAGACCATGCCCGGCATCACCGGCTTCGAGCTGGCGCGCGAGCTGATCGCGCGCCGCCCCGGGCTGCCGGTGATCCTGTACACCGGGCACGGCGACCGCATCACGCAGCGCGACGTGGAGGCTGCCGGCATCCGCGCGCTTCTCCACAAGCCGGTCGAGCCCGACCTGCTTTACGGACTACTGAAGACCCACCTCGGCTGAAAATCCGCGCCGCGTAGAATCCCAGCCGGGAGGACCGGCTGGAAATCGTCTATTTCGTGGTGCTGAACGCGCTTGGCCACCTCGCGTTCGTCGGCGCGCGCATGACCACCACGCTGTACGCGTTGAATCTCGGCGCCTCGGAGTTCGACACCGGCGTGCTGATGTCGCTGTTTGCGCTGCTGCCCGCGGTCCTCTCGGTGAGCGCGGGCCGCCTGATCGACCGCGCCGGGCCGCGGCGCCCGCTGACCATCTCGCTCGCGGTGCTGGCGGCGGCGGCGGCGCTGCCGTTCGCTTTCCCCTACCTCGAGATCCTGTACCTGTCGACCTCGCTCCTCGGCGTGTCGTTCATGTACGTGCACATCGCGATGAACAGCGTGTTCGGCGCGCACGGCTCGCCCGAGCAGCGCGCGCTCAACTTCTCGTGGCTGGCGCTCGGCTTCTCGATCTCGAACTCGATCGGGCCGCTGGTCGCCGGCTACGCCATCGAATGGCTCGGGCACTCGCGCGCGTTCGGCGTGCTGGCGGTGTTTCCGCTGGTCGCCCTCGTCCTGCTGTGGCTGCGCAAGCGGCCGCTGCCGCGCCCGGTGCACGTGCCGCTGTCCAAGCACGCGGGCGTGCTCGACCTGCTGCGCATTCCCGGCCTGCAGCAGACCTTCTGGGTGAGCCTGCTGCTGGCGACCGGCTGGGATCTCTACACCTTCCTCATCCCGCTCTACGGCGCGCGCATCGGCCTTTCGCCCGCCTCGATCGGCGTCATCCTCTCGACCTTCGCCGTCGCCACCCTCACGGTGCGCACCGCGATGCCGCTGCTGATCAAGAAGCTGAAGCAGTGGACGGTGATCTTCTGCGCGCTCTGCATCTCCGGCACCTGCTACCTGGCCTTCCCATTGGCGCAGAGCGTGCCGCCGCTGCTGCTGCTCTCCTTCGTGCTCGGGCTCGGGCTGGGCAGCGCGCAGCCGGTGATCATGTCGCTGCTCTATGCCGCGTCGCCGCCCGGGCGCCAGGGCGAGGCGGTCGGCCTGCGCACCTCGCTGCTCAACGGCAGCCATACCATGATCCCGCTCGCTTCGGGCGCGGCGTCGACCGCGGTCGGCATGGCGCCGGTGTTCTGGGTGCTGGCTGCCGCGCTGCTCGCCGGCGCGTGGTTTGCAAGAAGGCAGATAAAATCCGCGCCATGAGAAGAGTCACCCTTTCGCAATACCTGGTCGCCAGCCAGCGCGACAAGAAGCTGATCGACGCCGACCTGCGGCTGCTGATCGAGACCATCGCGCGCGCCTGCAAGGCGATCAGCACGCGCGTGAACAAGGGCGCGCTCGCCGACGGCCTGGGCAACGCCGGCAAGCACAACGTGCACGGCGAGGCGCAGAAGACGCTCGACGTGCTGTCGAACGAGATCCTGCTCGAGGCCAACGAGTGGGGCGGCAACCTCGCCGCGCTGGTGTCCGAGGAGATGGAGGACCCGCGGCCGATCCCGACCCACTATCCGCGCGGCGAATACCTGCTGCTGTTCGACCCGCTCGACGGCTCGTCCAACATCGACGTCAACATTTCAGTGGGCACCATCTTCTCGATCCTGCGCTGCCCCAAGACCGCCGACGGCAAGGGCTACTGCGACCCGAACGAGGCCGCCTTCCTGCAGTCCGGCCGCCACCAGGTCGCGGCCGGCTTCGCGGTCTACGGGCCGACCACCGTGTTCGTGCTGACCGTGGGCGACGGCGTGTTCGGCTTCACCCTGGACCGCGAGACCTTCACCTTCGTGCAGACGCACCCGCAGATCCGCATCCCCGAGGACACGCAGGAATTCGCCATCAACACCTCGAACATGCGGCGCTGGGAAGCGCCGGTGAAGCGCTACATCGACGAGTGCCTGGCCGGCAAGGAGGGCCCGCGCGGCAAGGACTTCAACATGCGCTGGGTGGCCTCGATGGTGGCGGACGTGTTCCGCGTGCTGTGCCGCGGCGGCATCTTCATGTACCCGCGCGACGCGAAGAACAAGGAAGGCCGGCTGCGCCTGATGTACGAGGCCAACCCGATGGCGTTGATCGTCGAGCAGGCGGGCGGCGCGGCGACCGACGGCAAGACGCCGATCCTGGACCTCAAGCCCAAGGGCCTGCATCAACGCTGCGCCGTGGTCCTCGGCTCCAAGAATGAAGTGGAGCGGGTGGCGTCGTACCACAAATGAAAAGGGCCCCTCGTGGGGGCCCTTTCGTTTCCTCCGAAACCTTTACTTCAGGTGCTTGCTGACCAGCTTGGTCATCTCGAACATCGACACCTGGCCCTTGCCGCTGAACACCGCCTTGAGCTTGTCGTCGGCGTTGATCATGCGGCGGTTCTTCTTGTCCTGAAGGCCGTTGCGCTTGATGTAACCCCAGATCTTCTTGGTCACTTCGGTGCGCGGCATCGCGCTCGAACCGACCACGGCCGCGAGCGGGCCGCTCGGGGTCATCGCCTTCATGAAGGCGGCATTTGGCTTGCGCTTCTTGCCAGCCTTCTTCGCTTTCTTTTTCGCCATCTCGGTTTCTCCTCTGACGTGCTTTGGAACTGCGTTGAAGTTGATGGGTTGGAAACTCTCGAAATCGTGTCCCGGTTCCCCCGCCGCGGAGCAGCGGTGACGTGAAGATGCCGAAGAAGCACTCGCATGTCAACGATTTTCAGAGGGAGATTGGCATCGTTTCCCTCGGCAGTCGGCTTTCAGCCACGCCCCCGACGGTAGAATCTCCGAATGAACATCGCGGATCTGCGCCAGGAATACATGCGCGCCGGGCTGTCGGAAGCGCAGGCCGATGCCGATCCGCTGCGCCAGTTCGAGCGCTGGTTCGAAGACGCGCTGCGCGCCAAGCTGCCGCTGCCGAACGCGATGACCCTCGCCACCATCACTTCCGCGGGCGCACCATCGGCGCGCATCGTGTTGCTGAAAGGCGTCGAGCAGGGCGGATTCGTCTTTTATACCAACTACCTCAGCCGCAAAGGTCGAGAGCTTGAGAGGAGCGCGCGGGCCTGCCTGCTGCTCCTCTGGTCGGACCTCGAGCGGCAGGTGCGCATCGACGGCGCTGTGGAAAAAGTCACTCCCGCGGAGTCCGACGCCTATTACGCGACGCGCCCGCTCGGCGCGCGCCTTTCCGCATGGGCGTCTTCCCAGAGCGAAAAGGTGGATTCCCGGAAGGTCCTGGAGAGCGCCATGGCGGATGCGAAGCGCCGCTACGGCGAAGCGCCGCCCCGCCCGCCGCACTGGGGCGGCTACCGCGTGATGCCGCAGGAGATCGAGTTCTGGCAGGGGCGTGCGGATCGCCTGCACGACCGGTTGCGCTATCGTCGTAAAGGCGACAGCTGGGCCATTGAGCGCCTCTCTCCCTGAGGCGGTCGTCCGCCTGCTGCGCAGCGCCGGGCTCGAGACCGGCCCCGCCGAAGCGCTGAGCGGCGGCGTGTCGTCGGAAATCTGGAAGGTCGGCAACGTCTGCGTGAAGCGCGCGCTGCCGCGCCTGCGGGTCGCCCAGCACTGGGAGGCGCCGGTCGAGCGCAACCGTTACGAGCGGCTCTGGCTGGAGGCCGCCGGCGAAGCCGCGCCCGGCTGCGCGCCGCGCGTGCTCGCGGCCGACGATGGCGCCGGCGTATTCGCCATGCAGTACCTCCCGCTGCCGGTGTGGAAGCAACGCCTGCGCCAGGGCGACGCACGCCCCGCGTTCGCCGCGCAGGTCGGCGCTACCCTCGCCGCGATCCATTCGGCGACCGCCGGGCGCGCCGAGGTCGCCGAGCGCTTCGCCACCGATGCGATCTTCCATTCCATCCGCCTCGAGCCCTACCTCGTCGCCACCGGGATGGCGCATCGCGATCTGCAGCAACTATTTCAATCCCTGGTGGAGCGCACGGCGAACACCAGGGTCTGCCTGGTGCACGGCGACGTCAGCCCGAAGAACATTCTCGTCGCAGATCACGGACCGGTATTTCTCGATGCGGAATGCGCGTGGTACGGCGATCCGGCGTTCGACCTCGCCTTCTGCCTGAACCATCTGCTGTTGAAATGTCTGTGGACGCCCGCCGCACGCAGCGCGTTTCTCGAGTGCTTCGACTCGCTGTCGGGTGCTTACCTGAAGGCGGTTCGCTTCCCGGATGTCGAAAAGCGGACAGCGTCCCTGCTGCCCGCATTGCTACTCGCCCGTGTGGACGGCAAATCCCCGGTCGAGTACCTGAGCGACGCCCAAAAATCGCTGGTCCGTAACGTCGCACGGGCCCTGATCGGCAAATCATCCTCGCTGCAGCAAATCCGCGAGACATGGCAAAGATCCTCGACGTAAAAGGCCGGCAGGTCTGGGATTCGCGCGGCCGGCCGACGGTCGAGGCCGAGGTGATCGTCGGCCGCGGCACCACGCCGCTCGCCACCGGGCGCGCCATCGCCCCCGCGGGCGCGTCCACCGGCGCGGGCGAGGCGATGACGGTCGAGCCGCGCAAGGCGGTGCACAACATCCAGACGCGCATCCGCGACGGCCTGCGCGCGCTCAGCGTGTCCGACCAGGCGAAGCTCGACCAGCGCCTGATCGAGCTCGACGGCACCTCGGACAAGAGCCGCCTCGGCGCCAACGCCATGGTGGCCGTGTCGCTGGCGTGCGCCCATGCGGACGCGGCGGTGCAAAAGCTCCCCCTGTGGAAAAAATTCGCCGGCGAAAAGCGCGTCGCGCTGCCCGTCCCGCAGATCCAGATCTTCGGCGGCGGCGCGCACGCGCGCGGCCGCTGCGACGTGCAGGACTTCATGATCATCTGCGTCGGCGCGGGCAGCTTCGCCGAGGCGCTGGAATGGACCTCGCAGGTCTACGCCGCGGCGGGCAAGCGCCTCGCCCGGCGCAACGCCCTGCACGGCGTGGCGGACGAAGGCGGCTACTGGCCGTCGTTCAAGTCCAACGAGGAAGGCCTCGCCGAGCTGGTCGGCGCGATCTCGGACGCCGGCCTCGAGCCCGGCGCGGACGTGGCGATCGCGCTCGACATCGCCGCGAGCCAGCTCTACCGCGGCGGCAGCTACCAGCTGGCGCTCGAGAACCGCGCCCTGTCCAGCGAGCAGATGCACGCCATGCTGCTGCGCTGGATCGAGCGCTATCCCATTGTTTCGATCGAGGATCCTTTCGCGGAAACCGACCATCAGGCCATGCAGGCCTTCACGCGGGCCGCGGGGATTCAGGTGGTCGGTGACGATTACTTCGTAACGGATGCAGAGAAAGTCAGAACGGCCGATGGCGCCTGCAACACGGTGCTGCTCAAGCCGAACCAGGTCGGCACCGTGACCGAGACCCTCGCGTGCTGGGATGCGGCGCGCGCCGCGGGCTACCGCGCGATCGTCTCGGCGCGTTCGGGCGAGACCGAGGATGTGTCGATCGTGCATCTCGCCGTAGGCTGGGGCGTGCCGCAGCTCAAGGTCGGCAGCTTCTCGCGTTCGGAGCGCATGGCGAAGTGGAACGAGGCGCTGCGCATCGAGGAGGCGCTGGGTGCCAAGGCGCTGCCCTTCCCCGCCCGCAAGCTGTTCAAATGAAGGCGGATTACTTGTCCACCGTATAGCGGAAATCGCTACTTGTTGGGACCCGGCGACGGCGACAGTGCTGTCGGGAATACTCTGTCATGGGTAGAATGCCTTTCCCCTCGGACGCCAACAAACTCACAGCAAGACAACAATGAAGATGGAACGCCCGCAGGCGCGCTTGCTTCCCAAGGCGCCGACCGGGATCGCTGGTCTCGATGAAATCACCGAAGGCGGCCTGCCGCGGGGCCGACCGACGCTGATCTGCGGCGGACCGGGCTGCGGCAAGACCCTGCTCGCCGCCGAGTTCCTGATTCGCGGCGCCACCCAGTTCAAGGAGCCCGGCGTCCTGATCACCTTCGAGGAAACCGGCGAGGAGCTGGCGCAGAACGTGCGCTCGCTCGGCTTCGACCTCGATGCGCTGGTGCAGGAGCAGAAGATCGCCATCGATTACATCCGCGTCGAGCGCTCGGAGATCGCCGAGACCGGCGAGTACGACCTCGAGGGCCTGTTCCTGCGCCTCGGGCTCGCCATCGACTCGGTGGGCGCCAAGCGCATCGTGCTCGACACCATCGAGTCGCTGTTCAGCGGCTTCGACAACCAGGCGGTGCTGCGCTCGGAGCTGCGGCGCCTGTTCCGCTACCTGAAGGACCGGGGCGTGACCGCCGTGATCACCGGCGAGCGCGGCGACGGCTCGCTCACGCGGCAGGGTCTCGAGGAGTACGTGTCCGACTGCGTGATCCTGCTCGATCATCGCGTCACCGAGCAGACCTCGACGCGGCGCATGCGCATCGTCAAATACCGCGGCACTACCCACGGCACCAACGAGTATCCCTTCCTGATCGATGAGAAGGGCTTCTCGGTCCTGCCGCTCAGCGGCCTGCAGCTCGACCATGCGGTCAGCGACGAGCGCGTGTCGAGCGGCGTCCCGGCGCTCGACGAGATGCTGGACGGCAAGGGCTACTACCGCGGCTCTTCCGTCCTGGTGAGCGGCACCGCCGGCACCGGCAAGACCAGCCTGGCGGCGCACTTCGCGCAGGAGTCGGCGCGGCGCGGTGAGCGCTGCCTCTACCTCGCATTCGAGGAATCGCCGCAGCAGCTGATGCGCAACATGCGCACCATCGGCGTCGACCTCGAGCCGCACGTCAAGAAGGGCACCCTCAGGCTGCACTCGTCGCGTCCGACGCTGCACGGCCTGGAGATGCACCTGGTGCAGGTGCACAACATGGTTTCGGAGTTCGATCCCGCGGCGGTGGTCATCGATCCGATCAGCAACTTCATCGACAACTCGACCGCGATCGAGGCCCAGGCGATGCTGCTGCGGCTGGTCGACTTCCTCAAGGCGAAGCAGATCACCGGCTTGTTCACGCACCTCACCAGCGGCTCGGCCGCTCTCGAAGCCACCGACATCGGCATCTCGTCGCTGATCGATACCTGGCTTCTGCTGCGCGACATCGAGATCGGCAACGCGCGCAGCAAGGGCCTCTATGTCCTCAAGTCGCGCGGCATGCCGCACGCCCGCGACATCCGCCAATTCCTGCTCAGCCCCCGGGGCATCGAGCTCAAGCCAGTCACCGGCAAGTCCGGAAAGGTCAAGCGAAAGAAATGACACCCTCGAACGGCACCTCCAGCGAGAAATGGAACCTGCGGCTCTACACCGCGGGCCAGAGCCCGAAGTCGCTCGCCGCGCTCGACAACCTCAAGCGGATGTGCGAGCAGCACCTGGCCGGCCGCTACACGATCGAGGTCGTCGACCTGTTGAAAAATCCCCGCCTGGCGAAGGACGACCAGATCGTCGCCATCCCGACGCTGGTGCGCAAGCTGCCCGAGCCGCTGCGCCGCATTGTCGGCGACCTGTCGGACACCGAGCGCGCGCTGGTCGGCATGCAGCTCAAGCAGCAGAAGTAGCGCCGCCAGCAATCACAAGGGCAAGGAACATGGAACCGATTTCCGCCGATTTCGAGAACGAGCTGCAGGCGCTGCGCGAGAAGCTGGAGGAAGCCGAGGACGTGCGCCGCGCCATCACGCGCGGCGAGGTCGACGCGTTCGTCATCGGGCCGGGCGGCAGCGGGCGGGTGCTGCTCCTGGCCAACGCCTACCAGCGCTACCGCCAGCTGGTGGAGCGCATGCAGCAGGGCGCCGTGACGGCGACCGCCAACGGCCACATCCTGTTCGCCAACCAGCGCTTCTCCGAGATGCTCGGCGTGCCGCTGGCGCAGCTCTACACCGCCCCGCTCGAGAGCTACGTCACCGTGAGCGACCGCGCCCGCCTGAGCGCCTTCCTGATGGTCAGCGCGCGCGACTCGCAGATCGAGGTCGAGCTCAACCGGCGCGACGGCGCGAACATTCCGGCGCGGCTCTCGCTCGCCTCGTTCGCCGACGGCTACGCCTCGCTGCTGGTCACCGACATGCGACCGCTGCAGTGGCCTTCGATGGCGCTCGACGCGCTGGATTCGATCCGCAGCTCGCTCGAGAAGCTCAACCAGAGCTTCGCC
>Ga0310902_10000578_pt1 | contig 10722 bp, 10 predicted proteins | sample C24D3metaG_FD_203748 | JGI IMG/M metagenome (GOLD analysis project Ga0310902, IMG submission 203748) | Lab incubated soil microbial communities from West Virginia University Organic Research Farm, Morgantown, WV, United States - C24D3 | ecosystem: Environmental > Terrestrial > Soil >...
GCTCTTATTCTATATAAAGACCTCAGTCCGCTTATTCATGTCAAAGATATGGATAAAAGCGGCGGTTTTGAGGATGTGGGGGCCGGCATTATAAATTGGCCGCCCATTTTTCGTATTCTCAAGGAAATTGGGGTGAAAAATTATTTTGTCGAGCGGGACACCAGTCCGAATCCTTTGGAAAGCGTGAAAAATAGCCTTGATTATTTGAAATCGATCAAAGTGGCTTAAAGCTGGAGGAGAAAAAATGAGAATGCGAAGCCTCGAATGAGCAGCTTTAGGAAAAAGCTCAATCAAGGTGCTGATTTCCGGCATTATCATGATGTAGGCAGGAATGCCGGAATGAAGCAGCAAACGGGAGGGGGGGTTCGAAAGCGCCCGCGGAAAGATTAACGACTTTCGAGCGAATCGCATATTTTTTCTTATCGGGTGTGATGACCTCAATGCCTGCCGCTTTCCCTTCTTCTGTTAACACTTTTACCGCACGGGCGTTTACGGCCAAGTCAAACGGTCTTTTATTTAACGCATAAGCAAGAAAAGCGATGGAGCTGAAATAGACATTGGATTGAATCCGGCCATAACTTTATAAGTTGAACTAAAGATTGAATGTACGTAGCGTCGCATATAGGAACAGACTCTCTTTGTTGAGCTAGACTTGGGTTTAAGCCTCGTGTAGCAAGATTTTCTCATTCTAATTAGTTGTAAATGATTTTTGAATGCAGCTCCTGCTTTGAACTGCCTCGAACTAACATCAAATGAATCTCTATCCTGCACATTTGCAGTAACTTTGCCTTTATTAGCGCCAATTCAAGCTCTATCCTGCACATTTGCAATAAAAAGCTGTAATTTTCGGCTGTAGGAAGAAATGTAGGCCTCTATGTTGTATAAATACAGTATAGAGATCTCATTTCACTGAAAACGGTCTTCTATCCTGTAAAAATACAATATAGTGATTTATACTGATCGATAACACGCGATGACCGGACCGATAAGGATGAAATTCTTTCGTTCAACTTATATAGTCGCTGAAAGGTTGACGGCTATAGGCAAGTCTGTTGCCTCCGGAAAATCGCGGAAACGAAGAAGCTCGAGCAGTTTATTTTGCAGATCGGATCCGTCGGCGTAGCTTTGATTGACCTTCATAACCTGCTCGGCGATGAGGTAGTATGGAACAAGCTCTGGCATCTGAAAATTTCGGATTGTTAATAAATTGATTGAGGCGTTCTTCGTCAAAAGTAGGCAAATTGCGTCCATGCGTAGGCAATAATAAATCTCCGGCTTCAACCATTCCGATTTTTTTACCGTTGTCTCCCCATTGCTCGCATAATCTCCAGAGGGCGGCACCGCCGCCCGCTCCGCTGCCTATGATCAGAACATCGTAATCGGTTTGCGCCATATTTCGAAAGATTCCTTGACTTGAATGCCCGGGGACGGAAGATGCACTAACGTACCCGGCGTGATATTCCCATCAATACCGGGAATGTGAGGATTTAAAGCTTGAAGGCTTTCTATTTGAAAATGATATCTTATGGCCATTTTTCTAAGGGTATCCCCAGCTGCAGCGATATAGGTTTGCATCGCTGATCACATCCTTCGGGTCCATATATATGTTCATATATATGTATAATCCTTGGCATTATGAACAGGAGTACACTTACTGCTCGCTTTTGCGGGCCGCGGTCATCTGCTGCCATACGGAGCCGGCTGCTTCCTCGCCGCGCTCGATCCTCTCCAGCGCCATTTGGGCTTGGAGCTGAATTTCGAACTCGCTGTCCTTGGCTGCCTCACGGAGTGCTTCGACTGCCGACTCGTCGCCAGCCTCGTATAGAAACCTTGCCGCACGCCAGCGGACAAGCTTGTTCTTGTCGCGGAGCGACTCGATCATCGGTCCCGTTGCGGCTGGATCGCCTAGATCGGATAAGGTGTCGCCGGCTGTCCGTCTGACGGACGTCGACGAATCGCGAAGCGCGGTGAACAAATAAGGCAGCGCTTCGGGAGACCGCAGATCGCCCAGATAGACGACCGCCAATCGGCGAATGGACGTGTTCTCATCCTTAACCGCTGCAGCAAGCAGAGGCAAGCCCTCGATCGAGGAGACGTAACGTTCCAGGGCAGCATAGCGAACCTGCCAATCGGGAGAGGCGAATTGCGCCATGGCTTCTTCATACGTTAATGGAGCCGGCCTTACAACCGCTGGCGCCGCTCCTTCCTCACCGCCCGTATTTCCCTGGGCGATGGCGGCTTGAACGAGCGCCTCTAACCGTTCCCCCGTATAAGAGGCTTCCAGCTCGCGTACGATTTCGGCCGCGATCTCATCCGGCTCGCCGTAACGGACGCCGAATTCCTCCAGCTTTCGCTCGCGGATCATGCCGGAGCCGGCAGCCAGGCTAACCGCTTCGCCAAACTGGGAAGGAAGCGCAGACCGTACCTCGCTGTCTCCCATACGCACGCGCACCTGCATCGGAATACCGCGGTACATTTGAACGAAAACCTGCGCTTCGCCATAGCTTGCCGAGGGTCCATGTCCGCCGCCATCCTGTTCCCCGTCCGCTGTATCCTTTTGCAGCAATTGCCCTGCTTCAGCTAGAATGGCCGCCCAATCCGCTCCCGGCATCCGGTCAAGCGCAATAAAGTCAGCGGTACGGAACAGGCTTCGAACGCCTTTTATTTGCAAAAGCTGCTGAAGCAGCCCCGGGGCATCGCTTGCCTCGCCAGCTTTATAGGTAAACCTGCGTCCGCGCGGAAGCGTTTCATCGACGTTCAGCTTCATCGAATTAGGACTAGGCGTCGGCTCTATTGAAATTAATTTCATAAGAAAACCTCCTGGAAATGGATGTAACAGTCGTTTTTTTGCTGCTTCCGAGTAACAAATGCCGCATCGAAAGCGTAGTCTTAAGTGTATAAGCTATACTGTTAAGTGTAACTGATTTCATGTTAGGATGCGAACTAATGAGGTATTTCAGGCGTTTACGCACAAATCATATTTGCAATGTGAGCCGCCCGCTTGGTATCTTAATAAAACAACAGATCATGGCGAGGGAGGTATGGACGGTTGAGGTTAAAACGATTTGCAAACATAGATCCTATCGAGCAGCACACTTCCTTGAAGCAATTCAACAGGTGGCGTCAGGAACGCATTCGCAGGGTGAGAATGAAAGATTATTCATTCACCGTTCCGAATGTCGAGCCTGACATCGCATACTTGGAAAATAATAGAAAATGGCCATCCATTACATGGGTGGGGCATTCGACTTTTTTTATACAGCTTGGCGGATTAAATATTATTACGGACCCTGTGTGGTCGAACCAAATGGCTTTCCAAAAAAGGCTTTCGCCGCCGGGGATACCTATCGAGGATGTCCCTCCGGTTGAAGTCGTACTGATTTCTCATTCCCATTATGACCATTTAAATATAAGCTCGCTGCGCAGGCTCAGCGGCGCCAGTCAGCTGCTTGTGCCTGCAGGCCTCGGCTCAAAGCTCCGGAAAAAAGGCTTTATCCGAATCAAGGAGCTGCATTGGTGGGAGTCGGTTATCATTAACGGCGTCAAAATCACCTTTGTCCCTTCTCAGCATTCCACCCGACGTAATCCGTGGGATACGAACAGCTCGCATTGGGGCGGCTTTGTTATTGAGCGTCCAGCCACGCGAAGCGGGAAGCTTGTGAGCCATGCTGGCAGCAAATCGGCGGCACCTGATAAGGGCAAAGCGGCTGCAGAAGCCCGGGCACAGGTAGCGAGCGCAGCCGAACCGGCTTCAGCCCGGACTAATCCATTTTTCTGCGGGCACGGCCCAGCTGAAAGACCGGTCGTAGCGGAGTCGCCGACGATCTATTTTGCCGGAGACAGCGGGTATTTTCAAGGCTTCAAGGAGATCGGCTATCGCTTCCCGATCGACGTTGCGCTTCTGCCGATCGGAGCTTATGAGCCGGAATGGTTCATGGGGCCGCAGCATATTACGCCGGAGCAGGCTCTTCAAGCGTTCGATGATTTGGATGCCTCTTGGTTCGTTCCTATGCATTACGGCGCCTTCAAGCTGGCTGATGATACACCGCGCGAAGCGCTTGACAGACTGGAAGCCGAGCGCAGAAAGCGCTGCATCGAGGATGACCGCATTCTTGTCCTGCCGCATGGCGAGACGTGGCGCTTGTCCGGCAAATGACAAACGAGGAAAAGAGTGCGCCAAAAGAGCACAATGACGCCGGTATGCGAAAGCGGTATACTAAGCAAGAAAACTTTCCTGTCGATTACGATTCAGGTTTACATGTGCAAACGTTAAGCTTAATTTTAAGAATCAGGTTTGTTTAGCAAACCTTAGCATAATCTTACGATGTAGGATTGCTCACGCAAACCTCGGTATAATCTTACGAATTAGGTTTGCGTCAGCAAACCTTAAGGAGGAACTAAATATGAGTCAAGCAAACATACGTTTAGGAGTTATCGGCGCGGGTGCGATCGGTAGCATACACATGCAGACGTTCAAAAAGGTAGAAGGGATCGAGATCGCGGCCGTTACGGACGCCTACCTGCCGCTTGCCGGGCAGCGCGCTGTGGAGTATGGGGTTGAGACGGTACATGCTAGCCCGCAATCGCTGCTTGAGGATTCGTCCATCGATGCGGTTGTTATATGCGTACCGAACCAATTCCATGCAGGGCTTGCTATTGAGGCTCTAAAGCAAGGCAAGCATGTTCTTCTAGAGAAGCCGATGGCAATCGATTCCGAAGCAGCGCGCACGATTGTACAGGAAGCCGAAAGATCCGGTAAAGTATTGATGATGTCGCATCAGATGCGTTGGACCGGACTTAGCCGCGCTCTTAAGCAGCGCATCGACAATGGCGATGTAGGCCATATTTATAATGCTAAGGCAGGCTGGTTCCGTAAAAAGGGCATTCCCGGCTGGGGCTCGTGGTTCACACGCAAAGACCAGGCCGGTGGCGGCCCGCTTATCGATATCGGCGTTCATATGCTTGATCTGTCGCTTTACCTGATGGGCAATCCAAAGCCGATATCTGTATACGGCTCGACCTATGCCGAATTCGGACCGAAGCGCCTAGGCACGGGAACATGGGGAACGCCGAATTGGGACGGTTATTATGACGTTGAGGATCTTGCTTCGGCGTTGATCAAGCTCGATAACGGGGCGACCTTGTCGCTGGAAGTAAGCTGGGCAGCGCATTCCGCATTTTTGCCGGAGGAACCATTCATTCATTTGATGGGAACGCAGGGCGGAGTAGCGGTTATTGGAAATAATGGCAGGTACGTTACCCATTCGGACAATGAGGTGCACGAGAGTGACATTACGCCGCTTGAGGGCGAAGAGGAGCGAATCTTAATGAGCCGTCATTTCGTGGAGTGTATCCGCGAAGGCAAGCAGCCGATTACGTCCGCACTGTCGGGCTACACCAACAACCGCATTCTTGACGCCATTTATGAATCATCCCGCACAGGCAATGAAGTCAAGCTGAATTGGGACTAATATCTTAAGCTTCAGATTCACTACAAAATACATGCATAATAGCCTCTCTTTTGCGACGACGTCATGGCGGCCGCTTAGGGGAGGCTTTTTTTGCAGCATGACCTTTGAAAAAATGCTCCGATAATTGCTGCAGTGAAGGCCGTCAGGCTAAGGAGTAGGCAAAAGAAGGTTCGGTTTCCGCGCATACTGTGGTATAATAGTTCGAGATAAAGTGATTTTGTAGTGAAGGACGGGATTAAACGAATGATTAGCACTAGTGGCATAACGCTCCGTTACGGGAAGCGGGCGCTTTTTGAAGATGTAAGCATTAAGTTTACGCCAGGCAACTGTTATGGCTTGATCGGCGCTAACGGCGCTGGTAAATCGACCTTTTTGAAAATATTATCCGGTGAAGTGGAGCAATCGCATGGAGAAGTGCACATAACGCCAGGCGAGCGGCTAGCCGTTCTGAAGCAAAACCATTATGAATACGACGAGTCCATTGTACTCGAGACGGTCATGATGGGTCATAAGCGTCTTTATGAAGTGATGAAGGAGAAGGACGCCTTGTATACAAAAGCGGACTTCACCGACGAGGATGGCATGCGCGCTGGCGAGCTTGAAGCCGAGTTCGCAGACATGAACGGCTGGGAAGCGGAGTCAGAAGCGGCAGAGATGCTTAACGGACTCGGCATAACACCTGACCTTCATGATAAGAAAATGGCTGAGCTCAGCGGTAACGAGAAGGTTCGCGTATTGCTGGCACAAGCCTTGTTCGGCGCTCCGAACATTCTGCTGCTCGATGAGCCTACCAACCACTTGGATATTGAATCCATCCGTTGGCTGGAAGATTTCCTTGCCGATTACCAAGGCACGGTAATCGTAGTCAGCCATGACAGGCACTTCCTGAATACCGTTTGTACGCATATTGCGGACATTGACTTCGGCAAAATTCAAATGTACGTCGGTAACTACGACTTCTGGTACGAATCCAGCCAGCTTGCTTTGCAGCTGATGCGCGGTGAGAACAAGAAGAAGGAAGATAAAATTAAAGAGCTGCAGGCGTTTATTCAACGCTTCAGCGCGAATAAATCGAAGGCGAAGCAGGCGACGTCAAGGCAGAAGCTGCTTGAGAAAATTTCGCTTGACGATATTCGTCCGTCGAACCGTAAATATCCGTTTATCCTCTTCAAAGGAGAGCGTGAAGCGGGCAAGCAGCTGCTGCTTGTTGACGGCTTAACGAAATCGATTGACGGCGAGAAAGTGATCGACAACCTGACGATTGCCCTGAACAAAGGCGATAAGGTCGCTTTTGTCGGCCCGAACAGCCTGCCTAAGACATTGCTGTTTCAGCTCCTCGTTGGCGAGGTTGAAGCGGATGCCGGCAGTTACTCATGGGGCGTAACGACGACGCAGGCTTATTTCCCGAAAGACAACTCTGCTTATTTCGACGGAGTAGATTTGAACCTGGTGGAATGGCTGCGTCAATATTCGAAGGATCCGGATGAGACGTTCATTCGCGGTTTCCTTGGCCGTATGCTCTTCTCAGGCGACGATGCGATGAAGAAAGCAAGCGTATTGTCTGGAGGCGAGAAGGTTCGCTGCATGCTCTCCAAGATGATGCTTGAGGGCGCGAACGTATTTATTTTGGATGAGCCGACGAATCACTTGGATCTTGAATCGATCACGGCTTTGAATAACGGCTTGATAGACACGGATTGTACCGTTCTATTCACTTCGCATGACCATCAGTTCGTGCAAACGATCGCAAACCGCATCGTAGAAATTACGCCAAACGGCGTAATCGACCGGATGATGACGTATGACGAGTACCTTGAGAGTGCTGAGGTTAAAGCGCTTCGAGAGCGTATGTACGCGGTATAATCCGCTATTTTTATAAAGAAGCGTCGACCTGTGAGGGAAACCTTGCGGGTCGGCGTTTTTTTTAATGACTGATCAGAGCAAAAGGAGCTGCCCTTCCAGGTTTATATAACCCGGACGGACAGCTCCTTTTTTTTAGGATATGCAATTTCACTTTTATAATAAGGCTTATATAACGTCAATGAGGAGCCGGCTGCTTAAGCGTGGGTCATCACTTGGCTTTGTTTTATCGGAAGTTTGCGGCCTTTGCCGTAAGGGATGCAAAGCGGCGTTCCGAATATTGGATCGGCTGTCACTTGGCATTCCATGTCAAACACGGCGCGGATGAGTTGTTCGTTCATGATGGCTTCCGGCTTGCCTTGCGCATAGATGCGGCCGTCCTTCACGGCTACAATATGATGCGCATAACGGCAAGCAAGATTAATGTCATGCAGCACCATAACGATCGTACGACCCTCCTGCTCGTTTAAGTCGAAGAGCAAATCAAGGATTTCTATCTGATGCGTCATATCAAGATAGGTCGTAGGCTCGTCGAGCAGAATGGTCTTTGTGTTCTGAGCCAGCGTCATCGCGATCCAAGCACGCTGCCGCTGTCCCCCGGAGAGCGAGTCAACCGAGCGGGAGGATAACTCGTCCATATGTGTGACCTCCAGCGCCTTCTTCACCATTTTCTCATCCTCGTGGGACCATTGCTGCAGCCAGCTTTGATAAGGATAGCGGCCTTGTTTCACAAGCTGATGAACGGTCAGCCCTTCCGGTGCGATAGGACCTTGCGGCAGGATGGCGAGACGTCTGGCGATTTCCTTGCTCGAGAGCTTGGCAATTTCGGTGCCATCAAGCAGTATCGAGCCCTCCTGAGGCTTTAAGAGGCGGGCGAGGGAACGCAGCAGCGTTGATTTGCCGCAGCCGTTGCTGCCGATGAACACGGTGATTTTACCCGGAGGAACAAGCAAATCGAGATTGTTGAAAATCGCTTTTTGACCGTAGGATAAAGTAAGGTTGTGCGCTTGAATGGAGGACACGAGAACCACTCCTTATTATTTATCAGATTATTTAAAATGCATGCCGGAGCGGTTACGACCCGTTTCGATGACGGTACAGCAAGTAAATGAAAAACGGTGCCCCTATCGCCGCAGTAAACACGCCAGCGGGAATGTCGAGCGGGATGAAAGCTACTCTCGCTACAAGGTCAGAGAGCAGCAATACGAGAGATCCAATGAGAGCGGAGACCGGAATAACGCCTCCATAGGATGGCCCAACAAGCTTTCGAGCAATATGGGGGGCCATCAGGCCGATAAAATTGATGGCGCCGCCGATGGCAACTGCCGCTCCTGCAAGCGCCACGCTGATGATAAGAAGAATCGTTCGTTTAACATGGACAGAGCTGCCTACACTCGTTGCAACCTCATCGCCGAGCTCCTGTACGTTAAGATGTCTGGCGTAAATAAGAGCTATCGGAAATAGCACGATAATCCAAGGAAGCAGAGTCGAAACGTCCTTTTCCCAAGAGACGCCGAATATACTGCCTGTCATAAATGTAAAAGCTTTAACCGCAACGGCTGTAGGCGTAAATGATGCCGTAAGGATAAGCATATAGGTTACGGCTGTTAATGCAGTAGCCATGCCAATGCCGATCAGGACGAGTCTGAGCGGTGTGATCCCCCGGCGGTAAGCGAACAAATAAATTAGGAACGCAGCGGCAAAAGCTCCAATGATAGCGCTCAGCGGCATGAAGCGGATGCTGAGATGCGAGAAGTACAGAATAAACACGACGGTACCGAGGGAAGCCCCGCCTGTTATGCCAATCATGTCAGGAGAAGTTAATGGGTTGCGGACAATCCCTTGCAGCAATGCGCCCGAGACTGCGAGGGCTGAACCCACCATAACCGCAATCAAAACGCGGGGCATCCGAAGCGAGAAAATAATCATTGAATCTGATGAGTCGCCTATTCCAAGAAGAACGCGGATAACGCCTGCGGGACTTATCGTTTTGCTGCCAAGACCAACGCAAATGACGACTGCCGCTAAATTGGCAACGGCTAATAATATGATCATCAGAACGGTTCGGCGGTCTAGTTGAAAGGAATGCCTGTTGCCTCTGATCGTGATCCACTTGTTCATATTAGGAACGTCCTCCTCTTCTGGCGATAAAGACGAAGAAAGGAACGCCGATAATAGCCGTCATAATTCCTACGGGAACTTCCTTCGGAAAAGAAATATACCGCGAGCTGATATCGGCAGCCAGAAGCAGAACGCCGCCATACACCGCACAGTACGGAATGACCCACCGATAGTCTATGCCTACCAAATAACGCATCAAATGAGGCACGATGATGCCTACAAAAGCAATCGGACCTGCCATGGAAACCGAGCCTCCTGCAAGCAAAACGATAATGATTCCTGCCGCCATTTTAATATAAACCGTTTTCTGTCCAAGCCCCACGGCTACATCCTCTCCGAGCGTGAGCACATTCATATGTCTAGCAAGCACAACCGCGCCTATGAGGGCGATTCCCATGTATGGAGCAGCGGCAGTATATATATGCATATCGCGTCCAGCAACAGTGCCGACAAACCAATAGAGCACCTGATCGAACGTTTGACCGCTCGTTAGCAGAACACCTAATGAAAGCGACGAGAAAAATGCGGTTAAGGCGGCGCCTGCCAATGTAACTTTAAGCGGGGTCAGGCCATCGTTTCCAATTGAGCCTAGCGTATAGACAAGGGCAGCTGTACAAGCCGCGCCAATGAAGGCAAGCGTTGCAAACGCCGTTAAGCCGCTTACTCCGAAGAAGGCGGAACCGGTGACAATGAAGAAAGCAGCTCCCGCATTAATGCCGAAAATACTCGGCGAAGCGAGCTGGTTACGGGTTATACCCTGCATTAGTGAGCCGGCAACAGCCAGGCTTGCTCCAACAGTGGCAGCAATGAACGCCCGCGGCATTCTAGCCGTCTGTATAATAAGATGCTCCTGCGAGCCGTCAAATGCGGTATAGGAGGCTAGGATAGTCCGCCAGCTGATATTGGTCACTCCGAAAGCGATGCTGCAAATGATACCCGCGACAAAAAGAAGCAGTCCTGCGCCAAGCCCTGCCACTTTTAGTGAACGAGTATTTAATAAAGTGTCCATAATTTCCTCTTTCCTCAGTGCTGAATATGAATAGCCGATTATGAATATCTGTGTCTTTCATTGGCGGAATTTACCAGTTAAGCGGATAAAGATTAATAATTGTACACGTTTGAACAATTGAATGCTACTAAAACATTTTAGGGTAACATTCAAAAAGTGTCAATGAAGCTGAAAATCATTATCACCGGATGTTGACTTTGTTTTAAAGTGCTGGTATAGTTTCGATTGGGATAGCAGTGAGAATGATTTTCATTAAGAAGG
>Ga0310902_10000580_pt1 | contig 10701 bp, 10 predicted proteins | sample C24D3metaG_FD_203748 | JGI IMG/M metagenome (GOLD analysis project Ga0310902, IMG submission 203748) | Lab incubated soil microbial communities from West Virginia University Organic Research Farm, Morgantown, WV, United States - C24D3 | ecosystem: Environmental > Terrestrial > Soil >...
CAGGAGCTTCGGTCGTATTTGTTTTAATGGCGGTCATGGGACAGCTTAGCTGGATACTGGCGTTAGTCGCGCTAAGCGGCTTGTTCTTCTCGGGTATCTTCGGCATCGCCCTTGTTTATGCCAATGAGCTCATTCCGGGAATGACCGAGCGGACAACAAGCCTGCTGGTAGCATGCGGCGGCCTTGGGGGTGCTGTTTTTCCGCGAGTGACGGGCTGGTTTATGGACCAGTACAATGTGCAGTCCACCTTGTGGTATATTAGCGTACTCGTTGTGCTGATGCTGCTTCTGCTCGCGGCTATGCTCGTTCTCGGAAGAAAACAGGCGCGGCGCAGATCATTAGTTTTAGGCGGGGCGCAAGGGAGCTAGGCCGCTGCTTATAATACATGTGAAAAACCTCTATATCCGCTGTTTCGAAGCGGGTATAGAGGTTTATTTATATGGCAAACAAGAAATCGTATGCTGTTTAGTCAGACATTCGGATTATGAACCCGCCCGCTGCTTGAGTATCGTCTTGTATACCTCAATGGCTCGTGCCCGGGACGCTTTCAGATCGACGATGGCACCGCTTTGCGGCTTATGAATCTCTTTGTCCGTGAGATGGGCTAAATGAGGGAGCCAGTGCCGGATATAGCTGCCGCTGGGATCATGCGTCCGCGACTGTGTCTCCGGATTCATAATGCGGAAATAAGGCGCAGCATCATAGCCTAGCGATGAGCACCACAGCCAGCCGCCGCGGTTAAGCGTATTGTCATAATCGCTTAGGTGCAGGCGGAAATGCTGCTCGCCAAGCGTAAACGGGCACAGCAGGTTTTTAGTTAAAAACATGGCCGCAACCATTCGCAAGCGGCCTGGCAGCTCACCCGTACGGTTCAGCTGCGTCATGGCCGCGTCAATAATCGGAATGCCGGTGGCAGCCGCTGCCCAAGCCTGCAGATGAGTATCCGTTAGCGGGGACAAGTCAAGCAGCTGTTCATATCGGAAGTAATCTTCATGATACATCGCTTGGTACAAATAGAAATCGCGCCATGCCAGCTGGCGAATCCATGTCTCGGCCCCGGGCAGCCCTTGCGTAAGCTCGTAAGCGTGGCGGGCCGAGATGGCGCCGGTGTTCAAGAAGCGGGCGAGCCCGCTGGCATAATCGTCCACAAAAGCATCGCGGCTATTTGCGTAGGAGGCGAGGCGCTCGCGCGCGAAGCGATCCAGCTTGATTAACGATTTTTGAGCCCCTTCAACACAGGTGCCGCCAAGTGCGCAAGAAATGAACTCTGGCAGCGCGAATGATAGCGCGACCTTGCTGTTCATTTCCCTTACGGTAGACAGCTCCTGAATCATGGTTCCGCTCATTGGACGATAGCATTCCCGCATATAGCTGCTCCACATGCGATAGAAGGGCGTAAACACTTTATAAGGCGCAGGCCGCCGTGCGAATGCAGGAAAAGCTTCTAAATCAGCAAGCGGCGCATCTGCAATCGACATCCACCGCCGGCCCAGCCTGCGCGCTGCCTGCTGCAGCTGTTCATCGCGCCTAAGCGAGTAGGGCGTGTAGTCCGCATGCACGACGACTTCTTCGATGGGATGCGCTTGCAGCAGAGCTTCGGTGATCAAAACGGGATCCCCGTACAGCACATGCAGTTCTTTGTCCGCATTGGAATAGCTGTGCAGGAGGGAAGCGGCTTGCGCCAAAAAATTTCGGCCGCTATGGCTGGTCAGCCGGCCTTCGCCCGTGAGGACGGGATCTATGATGAGCAAATGAATGCCATGCGTATCTTTGTTTTTCAAATAATCAAATGCGCGCAAATCTGCGGTGCGCAAATCCTTGCGATGAATAAACAAATACATCGGGCCCTTCTCCTTCCTATACCGCAGAGCAGCACGGCATAATCAGCTTGAAATAAAACAGCAAAGCCGCATGTCATTTGTCGACTGTGGACAAATAACTGCGGCTTTGCTGGGTGAGTCTACCCTTGCAACCCTCGATGAGAGGAGTTAGGTCACTCTATTGTCCGTTAGCATATGCTTAGAGAGAATCCGTATCCATGACACGACGGGCAGTCACGTAACGGTCTACATAATAGGAGGAATTAAGTTTGTCTGTTACAACGCCTCTGCTGGAGGACGAATGTGCAAACTTGCCATCTCCGATGTATATGCCAACATGGGAAACGGTGCTGTTGTTGCCACCGACTGTGTCGAAGAACACAAGATCTCCCGGAAGTAGGTCAGCCTTAGCGACCTTCGTGCCTGTTTTTGCTTGCGAACCGGATGTGCGAGGAAGGTCAACGCCCAATTTGTCGAACACGTAGCTCGTAAAACCGGAGCAGTCAAAGCCATTCGACGACGTTCCGCCGCTTCTGTACGGAGTACCAATAAGATCACTGATAGTTCCGTTTAGTTTTGAGTCTGCGAAAGCGCTCCCCGCCTGGAAAGCGAGTACGAGAACGAGACCCAGGAGTAATGCGGTAATCTTCTTCAATTGTGGAACTCCTTCCAATGCCGACGAGGTTAGCTGTGGGGTTCGGTTGAAGGCTCCCTATGATTCCTCAGGCGCTGAGAAAACTCAGACGTCGGAATCAATTCACCCAGAGTGGTTCCCCCGTTTCCCGATAGGGAATTAGGCAGTTTTTTCATGCTCCTGAGAATTATTCGATTATTTTCATTGATCTCCTGCCTTTACTGGCAAATTCTAATAATTCTCATGTAACCTTTTGACAATTTAGTTCGTTTAAACGACTTTTGTGTAATATAAACACTCATTTGTAGTCTTTTCTAGCTAAATGTGACGACACAAATTCATTAATTATGTAGATATCATGTAAATGATACCGGATTGTCCCTGTGGCGCCTCTCCGCATAGATAGCCTAAAGTCCCGAAAGCTGCGGTGTTTTACTGTTTACAAACGAAAGATTAAAAAAATTCATACAAAAAACCTCCGATCAGCCGGAGGTTTTATTATAGTTTCAGGTTTTACATCATTCGACTGCGCGCTTTATTTTGCTGTGATGACCTTCTCGGAGATGAGCTGCGGATCGCCGTTCTTTTGTTCCATCCAGAACCGCAGCTTGTATTTGCCCGAGTATTTAAAATCATAGGAGATGACTTTCGAGCTGAACCAAAAGGTGTCTTTTTCGACAAATTGCTTAAAATCAGCATCATCCTGGTTGCGGCTGTCAATCGTCGTTTCTTTATCGTTAGGGTCAACAATCGTGACCTTGAATTCGGAGATGGCGACATTCAAATTATCGATTTGCGCTTGTACTAAAAATTTCTGAACAGCGCCTTTTTCAACCTGTCCAAACATGGTTCGCTTCTCATTCATCAGAAACATATGGACATTGGGCTTCTGAATGACCAGCTTCTTCTCGCTGCCCTTCCATTGAATGAACGCTTGCATGGAATCACTTAAGGAACGGATATTGATGTACACCTTATCATCTACCAGTAAACCATCTTCTACCGATTGTTTATTATTATAAATCAGCGTTACTTTTTGGAGTAATTTGTCGGCTGCAACGAGCGAACCCCCCGATAAGAGCAATACCATCGATATTATAATCAATTTTTTACGCATCATTTACGTGTATCCCCCATTATTCATTTTCTTACAAATATTTATACAGAAATGTAATCATTTAGTTGCGGTCGGTTTTGAAATAAAAAAAGCCCCGTATCCACGGGCGGATCGTGGAGCCGAAGGCTTCTTTATCCTGCGTTTATTTCGATTGCAGGCATTCATATTGCGAGGCTATGGTCCATACCTTCATGAGCGTACGAATCAGGTGATAGCCCTGATGAAGGATGAGCGCGAACAAGCCGGCCCAGAGCATCGATATGCCGGTGACTACGAGTCCGGCTGCAGCTCCGATCCCCCACATGATGAGTGAGATGGCCGCATAGGAGAGAAAGTTCCGGAGAGCGTGCCATAAGGAACGGAATACGCCTTCGCCGGATGCAGCGCCGAACTGCATGGCTAGAAATAACAAATGCAGCACTGTGCTCCACAGCAGCCATAGCGATGCGCCAGGCAGCACCGCTTGCAGCAGTTCCGGGATGGAGCCGCTCTCCAGAAGTGCGTCGAGCGAGCGGGGCATCAGCCACCAGGCAGGGGCCAGCGATAAGACAGCTTCTATCCAGTAGAGCAGGACAACGGGCTTCCACGTTTTGCGGATGCCCTCCAGAAACCGTGTTCCCCCCTCCGATCTCGTTTGATTGAGCGAGTAGAACAAGCCGGCGTTAAACAAAGGCGTCAGCAGCATCCTGGCAAACAGCAGACCGCCTAACGTCCAGACGTACGGGGTGATCAGATCGGTTTTGAGCAGCTGGAATTGGGCTTCGGTCATGAAGAGCTGAGCAGCCGTATCAGAAGGATAGGAGCCCGGGTACCGCCGCAGCAGCGGCGAGACGACCGAATCAATGAAACGATAAAGAAAAAATCCCCATAGCAGCTGATACAGAAACAATAATATAACAAGGTAAAAATGTTTAACCGCTAGCCGCCAGCCTTGCTTCAAATGTATTTTCATTGTTAATCGCTCCTTGAACGCAATTACTTACCAGCTCAGCGACCCGAGCAGACCTTCAATAAGATTGACTACTCCAAGGCTCCATCTCGCACGCGTGTCCTCCGGCAGCTGGGCCTGCATATAGTTGTTAATGAGCTTATTGTCGAGGACGTTGCTGTAATTCGGATCGACGATCGCCCAATCGAGCGGAGCGGAATGCAGCTGCTTGAATTGAATGTGAGTTTCTTCGGCATTCCACAGTTTCGTTATTTTGGTGCCGTCGGTGAACTGCAGCACGACCTTGATGTCGCCGTTGCTGCCGCCGTTCTTTTTGACAAGCACGACCGATTCGTACATCTTGTTCCCATCCTGAGTGACGGGACGAACATGGATCGATTCGATCGAGAAGTCAGCCATCTGGTTGCCGTAAACGTATCGGCTGAAATAATCATGCCATTTCGTCTTCGTAACTTGTTCGACCACGCGCTGGAAGTCGGCAGTAGAAGGGTGCTTGAACTTAAATTTTTGGAAATACGTACGTAAAATCTTTTGCATCGTTCTAGAGCCTACCTGATTCTCAATGCCAATGAGCACGAGCTTCGCCCTCATGTACACGTTCTCGGCGTATTGCGAGTGGCTGCCGTATGACCAGGATTGCTGCTTAAGCGGTGCGGGGTCGGTCATGTAGCTGGCCTCTACCCGCAAATTGGCTTCCAATCCGTATGCGGTCTCCATCACCTTGTCCTCGGCGTAGGATGTGAAGCCTTCGTCCAGCCAAGCCTCCTCGAACTCATTGGAGGCGACCATTCCATACCAGTATTGGTGCCCGATCTCATGCACGACCGTTCGCTCTAAATCGTAGCCGGGGTTTTGCTTCTCGGCTGCGAATGCCGTGATGAGCGTCGGATACTCCATGCCGCCGGCTCCGTTCGCCCCTTTGGGAGGCACGACGATAGACAGCGTGCTGTAGGGGTATTCCCCATACCATTTCGCGTAGCTTGAGAGAGCGGATTTGGCGGCGTGCATATAGCGATCCTTAAGGGCGGCATGCGCCGGATCGAGATAGAGCTTAATCCGTACGCCGGGAATGCCCGTATCGGAGTAGGCGGTCTCTTCGTAGACGAAGTCCGGCGACGCCGACCAAGCAAAGTCATGAACATCATCGGCATAAAATTGGTAAACCTTCGTTTGATCCTTCATTTCAATCGCTTTCGTTTGGAAGCCGGTTGCCGCGACCGTGTAGGCTTCCGGTACTGTAATCCGAACGCTGTATATGCCGAAGTCGCTGTAAAACTCGGAGTTTCCATGGTACTGGTGAACGTTCCAGCCTTCAGCCGCACGTCCCCTTGTACCGACCGTTTCGTATACGGCAATTTTGGGAAACCACTGTCCCGCCATCACGAACTGTCCGGAGTAGCCCATTCTAGCAAACACCTCTGGCAGCTTCACCTCGTACCCCATGCGGAGCGTAACGGATTTGCCCGGAGCGATAGGCTCTGGCAGCCGTATTTTGGCTAAGGTGAAGTCATCGGCATTGCCGTCGTCGGGCTGCACGTACTGCAGACGAGGCAGCAGACTTTCGCCGTTAAGCGTTTCTAGCGTAAGCAGCTTCATATAGCCATGGCTGTTCGTGGTCGCTTTGTCCTCGCGCAGCTTGCCTCCGGATTCTTGCATGAACGTCGTTTTGTCTGATTGGAAGGCATTCGGGTACAGGTGGAAATAGAGCTCGGACACTGTTTTTTTGCCGGGGTTGGTCCAGGTTACCGTCTGATCGCCGTTTAATTGCTTCGCATCGTCAAGTAAATGAACGTTGATATGGTACTCAACGATACGGTTACTGAGTGATTGCGGCTTAGGCGTCATGACCGTATTCGGCTCCTGCACGAGCGGCGGCTTGGCCGAATTTTGGGCAGGGGCCGGTGCTTGCTTGGCTTTGGCGGCGGGGGCGAAAGCATATGTATATTGGGATTGCCAAGCAGTCCCGAAGCCTTGCTGCACAGACAAGCCGAGCAGTACGACTGCGAGTATTACGAGTAAAATTCGTTTGAAATAGCGTGGAGTCATTGAACGTTTCCCTCCCGTTGACAAGCATCTACAGCATGTATATGTTTGCTTTTCAAGGATTATTAGCTAAAATGGAATTATTGTATCGGGGAAGGTGTGAATGCGCATGACGGAAGAACAAGGACAGCCGGCTCAGCCGGAAAAGAAGGAAAAGAAATCACTGTCGCTCAACGTAGTGAGCAACAAACAACATAAAGGCTTTGGGGCGGGAACGATCGATTTGAGCGCTGTATCCTGCGTCATTATTGATGAGGGAGTCGCTTATATCGACGTTGGCGCGATGCATGCGAAGAGCAAGGTGGAGCGCGGCATTAAGTTTACGCCGAACAAAGAGGATACGCCGAATGGCCGTCAATGCTGGATCGTGTGGGTAGCGGTCGACCGTAATGAGGAAGGATCTTATTATGCAGGCGCGACAGCCTGCGAGATGCTGATCGACTCCGAGGCGCGCCGCGGGTGGAAGATACTGGCTGACCACGTGAACAAGCTGGATCATGCGATCAAACGACGCTACAATTTGACAGAGCTTGGCGATGTAGAGAAAGCGGCGCTGCGCAAGCTGCTTACGGAGAATAATTTGGAGTGGTGGGATCGTTCGCCGGAAGAGCTTAAACTAGCTTTGAACGTGTAACGGCGAGCGCGATCAAGCGTGACACAGGCGTAAGCGCCAATAAAGGATGAGAACCTCATCGTTCGTAAGGCTAATCTTGCGGATGATGAGGTTTTCCGTGTTTTTAGAGGCTGTTGGAATCGTATGAAAAAAATTTTTTGGATCAAGTGCAGGGGATTAGCGGCTGGCTGACGTCTATAGATTGGGAAGGGGGGGAGCGACATTCAAGACGAGGATTGGATCAGAGCGGTGCAAGAGGGCGGGCCCGAGCATTATGGCCCTTTCGTACAGGCGTATGGTCCTTATATATATAGAACAGTCTTCGCAGTCCTTCATTCTCCGCATGATGCGGAGGATATAACGCAGGAAGTGCTGCTGCAAATTTATCGTTCCCTTCCGGATTGCCGATTGGACGGGCTGAAGACGTGGATTACCCGCATTGCCGTTAATCGAGCGATCGATTTCAAGAGAAGCAAGGCGCGCAGGCCCGAGGAGCTGTCGGATAGCGAAGCGATGAGCGAGAAAATGCATGATGATGCTGCCGCGGCGCTGCCGGCTGCCGAGCTGGTAGCCATCAAGCAAGCGGATAGGCGGCAGGTTCGCGAGCGCGTAGAAGAAATGCCGAAAAACTACCGGGAAGTCATAAACGCTTATTATATGGAAGACAAGTCGTATGAACAGATAGCGGCCGAAACCGGGCTGGAGCGCAAAAGCGTAGAGTCCAGACTGTACCGGGCAAGAAGCTGGATGAAGCGCCACTGGCGGAAGGAGGATTTCGAATGAAGAAGGAGCATATATCGCCGGATCAAATGATCCGATATGTGAATGGCACGCTTGCAGAGGCTGAGCGAGTACAGGTAGAGCAGCAGATGACAGCTTGCGATTGCTGCTTAAAGCAATTTGTTGCTGCAGTTGAATCGTCCGAAGACGTGGTGGAGTCAGTCTTTCCAAGCCATGTAAATGAACCTCAGCTTCCTGATATGGAGCAGTTAGAGCAGCGGGTCGTTGCCCAGCTGTTAAGCGAGGAGAGAATTCATCAAGCCCAGGCTGACGGCCTTAGAACGTCCGGCGCTCTACAGAAGAAATTTCCCCGCCTTCGCGCTTGGCTTCAGCATCCGGTAACGCATTATACCATTGCTGCTTCCATTACGCTGCTGCTGCTTGTCACCGGTACCTTTGCCTCCTTCTCTCAGAAGCTGGCTCAGCTCGATATGAATGAGAATGTACAGCAGGCTGTACCGCCGTACCCGCCGATGGCAGCTGGCAAGCATTCGGAATCATGGTCGGATAAAATAGTAGATCAAACAGGGTCGTGGCTGGACGGCCTGAGAGCGACCCGCTATAAATAAATGAAAAATGAGGAAACGGAAAGGAATGATTCAAGTATGAATAAAAGCCCGTTAACGGCGTTTTTGCTTTCTTTTATACCCGGCGTTGGGCATGGTTATTTGGGCCGTCCTGTACGTGCCGTATTATACGGAGGAGCTTTTTTTGGCCCCATTGGGATGTTTATTTTATTGATGATTACGAATGCGGGTGTCGATGATGGTTTTCTCGTCTTCCTGATGTTCATAGCTGCTATGTCCGGGATTATTAACATGCTCGATATGGTCTTTACCCTGATCAAGGGCAATGGATTATCGTCACATCCGGTTCAGCAGCATCCATTCGAGCATTCTGCCGATCATTTTGGCCCAGGAGCTGTACTGTTAGAGCGGGAGCATCAGCGCGAGAAATCGCGTATAATCCTGTTCTCCCTCGTGCCGGGTCTTGGCCATATGAGTATGGGGCTTATGCAGCGCGGTATCACATTGCTCATTTCGTTCATCGGCTGGTTCGCGATTATCGTCTTCTTAAGCGCTATTATTCATAGAGGAGAGCTGCTCGTCTTTTTGCTCGCGCTGCCAATCATCTGGGTGTACAGCATGTTTGACGCGATCAGACAGCTTCATGCGAAGCAGCGCGGAGAGCATCTTGTGGACCGTGCTATATTCGAAGATATGGAATCGTATATCGCTTCGGGGCGCAAAAGTAAGGTGCTGGCTATCGCATTGTCGATTTTCCCGGGCGCAGGCCATCTCTATCTAGGCTTGCAGAAGCGGGGGCTGCAGCTTATGGGCGGCTTTCTCTTAACTATTTATATAATGGACAATTTGCGGCTGTCTCTATTTTTTTTCCTGCTTCCGCTGTTCTGGTGCTTCGCGTTCTTTGATGCCATGCAGCAGACGTCCCGCTACGAGCGTCAGACGCTCACCGATGAGCCGGTGCTGACGCAGCTTGTTCCTTATCAGCGCTGGTTCGGCATTGGGCTGCTTGGGTTTGGCGTTTACTATTTGCTTGATCGTGTAGCCGCTGAGTTCACTTCCCACTTTTCAAATGAGCTTTACTCGCAATACATGCAGATCAAATATATGATTCCGACGGCTGTTGTGGCATTCGTTATGATTATTGTCGGCTTGCGTCTGGCCTTTGGAAGCAGAGCGGCTGCCGATATTAGAAAAGGAGCTCCGCCTGCAATCCCTGCTCCGCTGCATAAGCGAGAGGGGGAGTCACAATGAGCACAGTGAACATGGCGAATGCAGCGGTTAATCGGCCGGAAGGCGTGCGCACCTGGCGCGTCGGCTCGCTATCGATGGGCGTAACGCTGATGCTAATGGGGACTGCGCTAGCAGTATCCCTCTGGCAAGACATCAGAGCATATGAGATGCTCCTGTGGGTAGCGCCGGTAGTATTTATTATGCTGGGAGCGGAGCTGCTGCTCTACCTGAAATTTTCCGGCAGCGAGCGGGCAATCGTGCGTTACGATTGGATAAGCGTTTTTTTTGTAGGCATGATCGGCGCGGCGAGCCTTGGACTTGCCCTGCTCATGTCAACCGGATTATTCGATGAACTGCAGCGAGGACTGCATATGACGCAGCAAACGGCGTTTGTTGATACGAGGGCGGTGAAGGTGCCTGCAGAGATTAACAAAATTGTCGTGCATTCGTTAGGCGGTGTTCAATTCGGAGAGACAGATACGCGCGAGCTGCAGCTTTTTGGGCAAATTCGCTACAGATCTTCCGAGAAGCTTGAGCGGCTGGACGATAAAATGCTGCAAACCCATATCGTCGGCACGACCATGTACGTCATGATCGGGGCGGCCGATCACCGGGATGGAGGCATCATTTCCGATACGGTTATTCCCGAGCTAACGCTAATTGTACCGAAAGGCGTAGAGCTGGTAGAGCGGGGGCGCTAGTTAATTCGATGCGTTAAGCTTCTGGTTTTGGATACAAAAAAAGCTGCACCATAGTCGCAATGACATTGGCGCAGCTTTTTTACGAGTATCTCATCGCATAGCAGAATACTATGCTACCGCATTGTAGGTCATAATCCAGATGGAGCCTGCGACGATCGTCAGCAAAATGACGAGCCCGAAAATAAGCGCCATCAGGTTGAAGCGCGGCTTCTCCTCATCCCGGATGTGCATGAAGAAGACCAGCTGAACGGCGAACTGCAGAACGGCCATCACGAGGATGAGCACGG
>Ga0310902_10000581_pt1 | contig 10690 bp, 9 predicted proteins | sample C24D3metaG_FD_203748 | JGI IMG/M metagenome (GOLD analysis project Ga0310902, IMG submission 203748) | Lab incubated soil microbial communities from West Virginia University Organic Research Farm, Morgantown, WV, United States - C24D3 | ecosystem: Environmental > Terrestrial > Soil >...
CTGCAGAGCAGTCGTCCGAGGAGGACGAGGCGCAGGAGGGTTCGCCCAACGAGCGCGACGAGGATGCGGTCGAGGCGGCCGAGCACCGCGCCGTGCACATCGTCGACGACGAGGGCAACGACATCGACCTCGATGCGGTGCTCGACGCCATGGCCGAGGCCGCGGACCCCGAGGCCGACGCGGTCGTCGACGACGCCCTCGAGATCGACTCCGAGGACGAGGTCCTCGCGGCCGCCGAGGCGACCGCCGAGGAGGCCGAGGACGTCAACGACCCGTACGAGGAGTTCCGCGCCGAGCTGCGCTTCCTCCCGGGCAAGTGGTACGTCATCCACTCCTACGCGGGCTTCGAGCGCCGCGTGAAGGCCAACATCGAGCAGCGCCGCGAGTCGATGGCGATGGCCGACTACATCTTCCAGGTCGAGGTGCCGATGGAGGACGTGGTCGAGATCAAGAACGGCCAGCGCAAGATGGTCACCCGCGTGCGCATCCCGGGCTACGTGCTCGTGCGCATGGACCTCAACGAGGAGAGCTGGTCGGTCATCCGCCACACGCCGGGTGTCACCGGCTTCGTCGGCAATGCGCACAACCCCACGCCCCTCCGCTTCGAGGAGGCCTTCGGCATGCTGAAGAGCCTCGTCGAGATCAAGGACGTCGCCCCTGCCCGCGGTGCGAAGGCCGGTGCCGCCGCAGGCGCCGCCCGCGCCATCCCGGCCGAGGTCGACTTCGAGATCGGTGAGACCATCACCATCAAGGACGGCTCGTTCGCGGGCCTGCCCGGCACGATCAGCGAGATCAAGCCCGAGAGCGGCAAGCTCACGGTGCTCGTCTCCCTCTTCGAGCGCGAGACGCCGGTCGAGCTCAGCTTCGACCAGGTCACCAAGCTCTAGGAGCTCACAGAACCCACGCAGCGACCCTCCGGTACACTCGGAGGGTTGTGCTGCGTCCAGCACAGAGACCACCGCAGCCCGGATCCGCCGGAACCTGCGGGAGAGTGCCCCGATCGGGGCGTTCGAACAGAAAGAGAGAAATCATGGCACCGAAGAAGAAGGTCACTGGTCTGATCAAGCTTCAGATCAACGCCGGCGCCGCCAACCCGGCCCCGCCCATCGGCCCGGCCCTGGGTCAGCACGGCGTGAACATCATGGAGTTCTGCAAGGCCTACAACGCGGCCACCGAGTCGCAGCGCGGCAACGTGATCCCCGTCGAGATCACCGTCTACGAGGACCGCTCGTTCACCTTCATCCTGAAGACCCCGCCCGCCGCCGAGCTCATCAAGAAGGCAGCAGGCGTGCCCAAGGGCTCGGGCGTCCCGCACACCACCAAGGTCGGCAAGCTCACGCAGGACCAGGTCCGCGCGATCGCCGAGCAGAAGATGGTCGACCTCAACGCGAACGACCTCGACGCCGCCTCGAAGATCATCGCCGGCACCGCCCGCTCGATGGGCATCACGGTCGAGTAATCCCCCCGTTCCCTGAGCTCGTCGAAGGGAACGCCACCGCTCGCTTCCGCCCCTTCGACAGGCTCAGGGGCCGAAGAGCACAGAACTCTCATTCGTGGCAGCGCCCGCCAGGCGCGATGACCACACTCTCTCAAGGAGAAGCAACATGGCACAGAAGTCCAAGGCCTACCGGGCCGCGGCCGAGAAGATCGAGGCCGGCAAGTACTACACCCCGACCGACGCCGTCGCCCTGGCGAAGGAGACCGGTTCGGCGAAGTTCGACTCGACCGTCGAGGTCGCGCTGAAGCTCGGCGTCGACCCCCGCAAGGCCGACCAGATGGTGCGCGGCACCGTCATCCTCCCGCACGGCACCGGCAAGACCGCTCGCGTCATCGTGTTCGCGACCGGCCCCGCCGCCGAGGCTGCGATCGCGGCCGGCGCCGACGAGGTCGGCGGCGCCGAGCTCATCGAGAAGGTCGCCGGCGGCTACACCGCGTTCGACGCGGCCGTCGCCACCCCCGAGCTCATGGGCCAGGTCGGCCGTCTCGGCAAGGTCCTCGGTCCCCGCGGCCTCATGCCGAACCCCAAGACCGGCACCGTGACCCCGAACCCGGCCAAGGCCGTCGAGGACATCAAGGGCGGCAAGATCGAGTTCCGCGTCGACAAGCACGCCAACGTGCACTTCGTCGTCGGCAAGGCCTCGTTCTCGCACGACCAGCTCAACGACAACCTCAGGGCAGCCCTCGAGGAGGTCGTGCGCCTCAAGCCGTCGAGCGCCAAGGGCCGCTACATCCAGAAGGGCGCCGTGTCGACCACGTTCGGCCCCGGCATCCCGCTGGACGTCAACGCGATCTGACCTCGCTGATCGAGCGCGCGAAGCGCGCATCGAGACCTGAAGGGCCCGCCGGTTCGCCGGCGGGCCCTTCGTCCTTCCCGATCGTCAGTGGGTGATCGCGTCCTGGTGCGCCCGCATGCTCGGGCGGATGGCGAGCGCGGCGACGATCACGACGACCGCACCGCCGATCCAGGACATCCACGCCGCACCGAAGGTCATCGGATCGGCGTAGCCGCCGATCCACGGCGAGATGATGAGCAGCACGCCGAGGGCGCCCTGCACGTACTCCATCGCGACGAGGCCCGGCATCGCCAGGTTGACGAGCCCCGAGACGATGAGCAGCACGCCGAGCGTCAGCATGATCGCGACCGATGCGCCCATCGGCGGCACGAACATGGTCGACAGTGCCACGGCGAGACCGGCGGCGATGGCCACCCAGTCCTCCCATCGCGTCCACTTCTTCATAGAAACCAGCCTCCTCACGGTCGGTGGCTCCCAAAGCGGGGGTCGACTTAACGGTACGACCGCCTGAGTCGCGCGGCAATCGCTGCTGATCAGGGAATCCGGCTCGCCGCGAGGGGAGTGGGGTGCGCGGCATCCGCTCAGAAGCCGATGCGGAACCCTCGCTCGCCCGCGGGCTCGACCTCGGCGACCTCGGTGCCCTGCACGAGGGCTCCGGGCGGCCCCTCGGCGAGCCAGGCGAGCATGGCCTGCACGGATGCCGCGTCGCCCTCGACCTCGGCCTCGACCGTGCCGTCGGCGCGGTTGCGCACCCAGCCGGCGACCCCGAGTCGCTCGGCCTGCATCCGCGCGGAGTAGCGGAAGCCCACGCCCTGGACGCCACCGTGCACGATCACCCGCCTGCGGATCACCCCTCCAGCGTACGATGACGAGTGCCGGCGTCGGGCCACGGCGGACCGCGCCCGGCTGGGAGCGAGATGACCTCGTCGAGCGCACTCGAGGCGGGCCGCGCGGCCGCGGCCGAGCGGCGCTGGGCCGAGGCGTACGAGCGCCTCTCGGTCGCGGACGCCATCGAGGGCCTCGGCGCGACCGACCTCGAGCTGCTCGCGAACGTCGCGCTCCTGCGCGGCGAGCCGCAGGGCTCGGTCGACCTGCTGTCGCGCGCCTACGACGGGCACCTCGGCGTCGGCGACACCGCAGGGGCCGCGCGCGCGGCGGGCTGGCTGGCGCTGTGGTTCATCGAGCTCGGCGACTTCTCGCGCAGCGTCGTCTGGGCCTCGCGCGGGATGCACCTCGTGCACGCCATGGCCGACCCGGGCTCGGTCGCCGGCTTCGTCCGACTGGCGCCGGCGGTCGGTCAGCTCGGCAGCGGTGATCCCGCCGAGGCGCGGCGGCAGTGCGAGGAGGTCCTCGCGATCGCCGAACTCCACGACGACCGGGAGCTCGCCGCGAACGCGCTGCTGTGCCGCGGCAAGTCGCTCATCGAGCTCGGCGAGATCGACGAGGGATTCCGCAGCTTCGATCGCGCGATGGCGGCGGTCACGGCCGGCGACGTCGCGCCCGTGCCCGTCGGGGTGATCGTGTGCGCCGTGATCTCCGACGCGCTCATGGCGTCCGACCTCGAGCGCGCCGCCGCCTGGACGGCGGTGCTCGACGAGTGGTGCCGCGGGCAGCCCGAGCTCGTCACCTTCAGCGGGCAGCGCCACGCACTTCAGGCAGCGCTCCTGATCGCCCGTGGCGCGTGGGACGAGGCGGCGACGGCGGCGGAGCTGGCGCTCGCCCGGTTCCGCGCGGGCGACTACCGGGCGATCTACGGCGCGCCGTACCAACTCGCCGAGCTCGCGCGCCTGCGCGGCGCGTTCCACTCCGCCGAGGCCTCCTACCGACGGGCGGGCGAGTCGGGGTGGGAGCCGCAGCCGGGCCTTGCCCTCCTCCACCTCGCCGCCGGGCGCACGCGGCAGGCGCAGGAGGCGATCCGGCGCAGCGCCGCAGGGGCCGATCGGTTCACCCGGCGGTACCTGCTGCCCGCCGTCGTCGAGATCGAGCTCGCCGCCGGCGAGGTCGAGGCGGCCCGCCGCGCCGTCGCCGAGCTCCGCGAGTCGGGTGAGCAGATGACCACGCCGACGCTGCAGGCGGTGATCGCGTCGGCCGAGGCCCGCATGCTGCTGGCCGAGGGCGACGCGGCGGCGGCGCTCGAAGCGGCGCGGGTCGCCGTGGACGCGTGGCGTGCCACCGGTGCGTCGTACGAGCTGGCGCGCAGCCGGGTGGTGGCGGGACGCGCGCTGGCCGAGCTCGGCGATCGGGTCGGCGCCGAGGCCGAGTTCCGCGGCGCCCGCGAGGTGTTCCGCGCGCTCGACGCCGACCCGGCGCTCGCCGAGCTCGCCGGGCTCACGGGGGATCGGCCGACCGGTGGGCTCACCGCTCGGGAGCTCGAGGTGCTCCGCCTGGTCTCGACGGGCCTCACCAACCGCGCGATCGGCGAACGCCTCTCGCTGAGCGAGAAGACCGTCGCCCGCCACCTCAGCAACATCTTCGGCAAGCTCGGGCTGTCGTCACGAGCCGGCGCGACCGCGTACGCCTACGAGAATGGGCTCGTCTGACACGCTGCGAGCGTCGCGGCCGGCGGTCGCCGTGCACAGGATGACCCATGCCCGCCGGCCGGCGGAATTGGGCGCTTCGGCCGACGCGGCATCCGGATGCCCCGGCCTACCGTTGCGGCCATGGACATCCCGTTGATCGCCGGCACGGTCTCGACCGTGGCCTTCGCGGTCAGCAACCTGCCGATGCTGCGCAAGGCGCTGCGCACGCGGGATGTCTCGTCGTACAGCCTGACGAGCATGGCGATCATCAACGCGGCGAACGCCGTGTACTCGCTCTACGTGTTCAGCCTGCCGCTCGGCCCGATCTGGGCGCTGCACACGTTCTACCTCGTCTCGTGCGGCATCATGCTGCTGCTCTGCCTCACCTCGTCGCGTCGCACCTCGGGCGTACCATGTGACGTCATGGGGGAGATGAGCGACTACATCGCCGGGCTCGAAGAGCCCGAGCGCGACCTGATCGAGCGCATCCGGGCGAGGGCCGTGTCGCTCGTGCCCGAGGCGGTCGAGGGCGTGAGCTACGGCATGCCGGCGCTGCGGTACCGCGACTCTCCGCTGCTCAGCCTGATGTCGACGAAAGACCACATCGGGCTCTACCCGTTCAGCCCCGAGGTCGTCTCGTCGGTGCAGGGCGAGCTCGACGGCTGGTCTTGGTCGAAGGGCACGATCCGGTTCACGCCCGAGCATCCGCTGCCCGAGTCGCTCGTCGACCGCATCATCCTGCTGCGCCGCGACCAGATCGACGCCGCGAAGAAGCGCTGACCGCGACTACGCCGCGGCCTCGTCGCCCAGGTCGTCGAGGAACCGCTCGACCGCGCGGATGAACTCGGCCTCGCCGCAGCAGTCGTGGCCGAGGCCGGCGAGCTCCACGAGTCGCGCATGCGGGATCGCCTGCGCGATCGCGAGCGCCGCGGTGAACGGGCTGCGCCGGTCGGCGCCGCCGTGCACGACCAGGGTGGGAACGTCGATGCGGGGGAGGCTCGAGCGAAGGTCGAGCTGCCCGAGCGCCTCGAGCATCGCCGCGGTCGTCTGCGGCCGCCACTCCAGCAGGGCCGCCCGGGCCGAGGCGAGGCGCTCGGGTGCGGCGCCGGTCGGGAAGGCGTCACGCAGGAACTCCTCCGCCCACTCGGCGGGCGGCACGTCGACGGTGGCCTCGAAGTCGCGGATGCGTCGCTCCACCTCGGTGGGCGGCAGCGACCCCGCCCAGCCCGCGTACGGCCCGGCGAGCACGAGGCCCCTGGCCAGGCCGGGGTGGTCGCGCACCGCGAGCAGGGCGAGCACGGATCCGAGCGAGAGCCCGCAGATCACGGGTCGGTCCAGCCCGAGCGCCTCGACGAAGCCGGCGATGGCGTCGGCCCAGTCCTCGTCGGTCCAGCCCACGGGGACGTCCGACGAGCCGCCGCAGCCGGGCGCATCCCATGCGACGACGTCGGCGCGATCGGCGAGGCGCTCGGACTCGGCGGTCCAGTCGCGGGAGTCGCCGAAGGCGCCGTGCAGGAACAGGAGCGGGATGCCGCGTCCGCTCCGACGATAGGCGAGGTCGAGGCCGTCGACCCGCACGGTCCCCATGCCGTCACGGTAGTCCTGTGCCGAAGACCGCGGCGACGAACGGCGGACGAGCGGTCGCGACGTTCCCCAGGCCGCGACCGCTCGTCCCCGTCCCGCGTCAGTTCACGGTCGAGGGCTCCTCCGTGAACTCGCCGCGGCGGGCCCGCAGGCGCGCCGCCACCTCGATGGCGTCGCCGGCCGGGGCATCCGACTTGCGGTCGGGTCGCGCCAGGAAGAGGTACACGAGGCCCGTCCCGAGCACGACGCCGAGGCCGAGGAGGACCACCCAGTCGGTGAAGAAGTCACCCGATGCGCCGGGAGCCGCGAGCAGGTACATCGCGAAGATCCCGTACGCGAGCGCGAGGACGTTGACCACGATGCCCCAGCGGCCGAGGGAGAACGGACCGGCCGGCTTCCAGCCGCGGAGCCGCTGGCGGAGGGAGCCGAGCACGACCATCTGGAACGCGACGTAGATGCCGAGCACCGCGAACGCCGTGACGGGGTAGAGCAGGTCGGCGTTGAGCCAGACGAGGATCGCGATCAGCGCGGGCACCGTGCAGGCCACGATGAGCGCGTTCGTCGGGACCTTGCTGCGCTCCGACACCTTCGACAGCCAGCGGTGACCGGGGAGCATCCCGTCGCGTGCGAAGGAGAACAGGAGGCGGCTCGCTGCGGCCTGCAGGCTGAGCACGCAGGACAGGAACGCCGTGATGGCGACGACGAGGAACAGCTTCGCCCCGACCGGGCCGAGCGTCGACTCGAGGATCGCGGGGATCGGGTCGGCGTCCTCGCCGGAGACGATGGCCTGCAGGTCGGGCGCGGCGAGCACGTAGCCGCCGAAGGAGAACAGGGCGGAGACGCCGCCGACGAGGATGGTCAGGATCATCGCCTTCGGGATGCGTCGTGCCGGGTTCTCGACCTCCTCGGCGACGTCGCCGCACGCCTCGAAGCCGTAGAAGAGGAACAGGCCGGCGAGCGCGGCACCGATGAACGCCGGCAGGTAGCTGCCGTCCCCCTGCACGCCCATCGTGTCGAAGAAGATGCTGAACTCCTGCTTGCGCTGGAAGATCAGCAGGTACAGGCCCAGTCCGATGACGCCGATGAGCTCGGCCGCGAGGCCGATGCGGGCGACGCGGGCCAGCCACTTCGTGCCGGTGAAGTTGATCGCGAGCGCGATGAGCAGCAGGGCGAGGGTGAGCACGAGCCCCGTGGTCGGAGTCGCCTCGACGCCGAACAGGCTCGCGGCGAAGCCCGACCCGTACTCGGCGACGGCGGTGATCGTCACGATCATGGCCCAGATGTAGACCCACGCGGCCATCCACGCGTAGCGGCGACCCCACAGGCGGCGAGCCCATGGATAGATGCCGCCGTGGATCGGGTACTGGGACACGACCTCGCCGAACACGAGCGAGACGAGCAGCTGCCCGGCGCCGACGATGACGATCCACCAGATCGAGGGCGGGCCGCCGACGGTGAGTGCCAGCGCGAAGAGCGAGTAGACGCCGACGAGCGGCGACAGGTAGGTGAAGCCGAGGGCGAAGTTCGCCCAGAGGCTCATGGAACGGTTGAACTCGTCCTCGTAGCCGAGGACCTGGAGGTGCTCGCCGTCGCCGAGGTCGGCGGGCTTCGCGGGTTCTGACATCGTGACCTTTCGTGATCGTCATTGATCGCGTCCGCCCACCCCGGACGCCAGTCGATTGCGACAGCTTGCCATACCTTTGGCGCTAAAGCTATAGCACCAAATGATTTTCCGATCCCGCCGTTGCCGGGCTCCGGCACGCGGGTCTAGCCTGAGGCTGGGCGCCGGTCGGATCCGCCGTCTCCCGACTCGCGCACGGTCGACGCCGACAGCCCCACTTGGAGGCGTCATGGACGCGCCGACCGCCCTCGACCGAGGCCGCACCGCCTATTCTGAACATCGCTGGACCGACGCCATCAACGGCTTGGATGCGGCCGATCGTGCGACGGCGGCCACTGCACTCGACCTCGAGCAGCTCGCCACCGCGGCCCTGCTGGTGGGGCGGTTCGAGGAGAGCGTCGCGTGGCGAACCCGGGCACACGAGGCGTTCATCGCCGACCGGGACCTCGACGGCGCGATCCGGAGTGCGGTGTGGCTCGGCATGGAGTTCATGTACGTCGGGAACCTGGCGCAGGCCGGCGGCTGGTTCGCGCGGGCGCAGCGACTCCTCGATGAGCACCCCGACGGCCGCCCCGACCACGGGTTCCTCTTCATCCCGGAGGCCCTGGCCTCCCTGTACCGCGGCGACGCCGAGGACGCCGCTGCATTGTTCGCGCGCACGTCCGAGCTCGCGCGCGTCGCGCAGGATGCCGACCTCCTCGCCCTCGGGCAGATGGGCCTCGGCGAGTCGGAGATCATGCTCGGCCGTGCGGCGGAGGGTCTCGCGCGGCTCGATGAGGTGATGGTCGCCGTCACGGCGGGCGAGCTCTCGCCCATTCCCTCGGGCATCGTGTACTGCGAGGTCCTGCAGTGCTGCCGCCGGACCTTCGACGTGCGGCGTGCGCATGAGTGGACGAGGGCGCTCGATCGCTGGTGCGCCGAACAGCCCGACATGGTCGCGTTCAGCGGCCAGTGTCACGCGCACCGTGCGGAGCTCTTCCTCCTGCACGGTGCTTGGGCGGACGCGCTCGCAGCGGCGGAGGAGGCGCGGCAGCGGTCGGAGCTCGGGGATCCCAACGGCATGTTCGGAGCGTGCTACCAGATCGGGGAGGTGCATCGGCTGCGCGGTGAGCCGGATGCCGCGGCGTCGTCTTTCGAGCAGGCCGCACGCACGGGCTTCGAACCCCAGCCCGGCCTCGCCCTGCTGAGGCTGGCACAGGCGGAGGTCGACGTGGCGCGCGCCATGGTCCTCGCCGCGGCGGAACGACTGGACCCGGCGGAGCGCCGCTGGCTGCTGCCCGCGACGGTCGAGATCCAGCTCGCCGCCGGCGACGTCGCCGCCGCGCGTGCGGTGGCCGACGAGCTGCGGGAGCTCAGCCGTTCGAGCCCGATGCCGATGCTGCTGGCGGTCGTCGAGCAGGCCGATGCGGCGGTGCGCCTCGCCGAGGGCGACGCGCGTGGCGCGCTGACGGCGTCGCGGCGGGCATGGGCCCGCTGGCGTGACCTGGATGTGCCCTACGAGGCGGCGCGGTGCCGGCTGACCGCGGCCAGGGCCTGCCGAGCCCTCGACGACGAGGCGTCCGCCGCGATGGAGCTCGACGCGGCGCGCGTGGTGTTCTCGGATCTCGGCGCCGGTCAGGCGCTCGCTGCGGCGGAGGCCGAGTGGTCGACCGTGTCGACGCCGCAGCCGGGCGGGCTGTCCGACCGCGAAGCCGAGGTGTTGCGGCTCGTTGCGGCGGGCGAGACCAATCGCGAGATCGCGAGCGATCTCTTCCTCAGCGAGAAGACCGTCGAGCGGCACCTCAGCAACATCTTCGGCAAGCTCGGCGTGTCGTCGCGGTCGGCCGCGACGGCCTGGGCGTTCCGGCAGGGGGTGGCCGACTGATCGGCAGGCGACGGATGCCCCGCAGCAGGCGCTCGTGGTGAATGGGGGATTCTCCCGACGCGGCGGCCCCTGCGGCATCCGTACCGTGCCGCCCATGAACGAGACAACCGACCACATGGACGAGACCGATCGGGAGCTCGACGCCGTCGTCATCGGCGGCGGGCAGGCCGGGCTCGCGATCGGCTACCACCTGCGACGGCAGGATCGCGATTTCGTGATCCTCGACGACCGGCGGCGCGTCGGCGACGCGTGGCGCACGCGCTGGGATTCCCTGCGCCTGTTCACCCCGGCGCGATACGACGGGCTGCCCGGCATGAGGTTCCCCGGCGACGGGCTGGCGTTCCCCACCAAGGACGAGCTCGCCGATTACCTGGAGGCGTATGCGACCCGGAATGCGCTCCCGATCCGGCTCGGCGTGCACGTCGACGGCGTTCGTCGCGATGGCGACGTGTTCACGATCAGCGCCGGCGATCGCCGGTGGAGGGCGCAGCGCGTGATCATCTCGACCGGTGCGTTCCACGAGCCGAGGGTGCCGGACTTCGCACGCGGACTCCGGGCATCCATCGTCCAGCTGCACTCCGCCGAGTACCGCAACCCCGGGCAGCTGCAGCCCGGACCCGTGCTCGTCGTCGGGCTCGGCAACTCGGGCGCCGAGATCGCCCGGGAGCTCAGTCGCACGCACGCCACGAGCGTCTCGGGGACGCCGGGCGGCGAGCTGCCCGTGCGGCACGGGCGAACGGCGGCGCGGTTCGTCTTCCCGCTCGTGCGGTTCGCGGGCCTGCACGTCCTCTCGCTCGGCACGCCCGTC
>Ga0310902_10000583_pt1 | contig 10676 bp, 10 predicted proteins | sample C24D3metaG_FD_203748 | JGI IMG/M metagenome (GOLD analysis project Ga0310902, IMG submission 203748) | Lab incubated soil microbial communities from West Virginia University Organic Research Farm, Morgantown, WV, United States - C24D3 | ecosystem: Environmental > Terrestrial > Soil >...
CTCGATCTACCTCGGTCCCGCGGCATCCGGCAAGGGTCTCGGGCGGGCACTGCTCGGGGCGCTCATCGACGCCAGCAGGGCGGCGGGGCTCAAGGAGATGCTCGCCGTCATCGCCGACCAGGGGGCGGAGGCGTCGATCACCCTGCACGAGCGGTTCGGCTTCAAGGAGATCGGGCGGATGGGGCGGGTCGGCTTCAAGTTCGACCGCTGGCTCGGCACGGTGCTGCTGCAGAAGTCGCTGAAGTAGGGGCCGGCGGGCGGATGCCGCGTGCGCGGGCCAGCCGACGGCGTCGCGCCGGGGCATCCGGTCACAGGACCAGCGTCACCTCGCCCTGGGGCGCGAACAGCGCCGTGATGCCGGCGACCACGCCGACGGCCAGGAGCAGCCCGGGGTGCGCGAGCCCGATCGCCACGCGCCGCAGCGCCGGGCGGTCGGCGAGCAGGCGCGCGGGCACCTCGCTCGTGGCGGGCGCCTCACCCCATCCCCGGAGCCGGCCGAGGAACCAGGCGCAGCGCACCACGAGGCCGAGCCAGAGCAGCGCGACGACCACCGGCGTGAGGGTTCCCAGCAGCTGGAGCCCGAGGCCCACGATCTCGTCCTCGTCGCCGCGGGCGGCGGCCTGGATCGACGTCGAGATCGCGGCGCCCAGGATGATCGAGACGGCCCAGGTCAGGAAGGCGAACACGAGCGCGAGGTAGCGCACGAAGAAGTGCCCGAACACGCTCGACCGGGCGTGCAGGTGGTCGCGCGGGGTCCCGGTCAGCACCACGATCGTGGCGACGAGGCACGGGGCGATGAGGAGCGCGGCCAGCACGATCCACGCCCAGGCGGGCCAGGCCGCCACGACGGCGACGATCACGAGAGCGGCGAACACGGCCGACCACGCGGCGCCCCACCACAGGGGATGCGCCACGATCGACGCCCCGACCCCCGACCCGCCGCTCCCGCCCGCGCGCATGCCCTCACGATAGCGGCGACGGTCGCCCGCCGGTCCTAGGCTCGGAGGATGAGCGAGCTGCACGAGTACACCGCCCTCGAGCTCCACCAGCTGCTGCAGCGACGCGAGGTCTCGCCGGTCGAGCTGGCGCAGCACTACCTCGACCGCATCGAGCGCCTCGACCCGGGGGTCGGGGCGTTCGCCACGGTGACGCCCGAGGCCGCCCTCGAGCGCGCCCGGCACGTCGAGGAGCAGGTGCCGACGGCCGCGCCGCTGTGGGGCCTGCCGCTCGCCGACAAGGACCTGCACCGGCGCGCGGGCGTGCCGGCGCGGTTCGGATCGCGCGCGTTCGCGGACTTCGTGCCCGACGAGTCCGACGAGCTCGTGCGGGCCGTCGACGACGCCGGAGCGGTGAGCCTCGGCAAGACCGCGACGCCCGAGTTCGGACTGCCGTCGTACACCGAGGGCCTCGTGGGCCCGCCCACGCGCAATCCCTGGGACCCCGCGCTCGGCGCGGGCGGGTCGAGCGGGGGAGCGGCTGCCGCCGTCGCCGCCGGGATGCTCCCGTTCGCACCGGGCACCGACGGCGGCGGCTCGATCCGGATCCCCGCCGCCGCGTGCGGGCTCGTCGGCGTGAAGCCGTCGCGGGGGCGGGTGCCGGCGGGACCGGGGCTCGCGACGCTCGCCGGCCTCGGGGTCGCGGGACCCATCGCGCGCACCGTCGCCGACGCGGCGCTGCTGCTCGACGGACTCATCGCGCCGACCGGGTATCCGGCGGCGCACCGCTACGCCGTGCGCGCGCCCGGCGACGACGGGCCGTACCTCGGCGCGGCGATCCGCGGCGAGGGCCGCTTCCAGCTCGGCGTGATGACCGACTCGCCGTGGGACGACGGCTACGACATCGAGGTGTCCGAGGAGGCCCGGTCGGCGCTCGACCGGGCCATCGCGGCGTTCGAGGGCCTCGGGCACGGAATCGAGGCGATGGCGCCCGAGCCCGAGCCGGGCTATCCCGACGCGTTCCGCACGATCTGGCAGGCCGGCGCCGCCACGATCCCGGTCGACGGCGCGGACGAGGCCCTGCTCGAGCCGCTGACGCAGTGGCTGGTCGAGCGCGGGCGCGCCGTGCCGGCACGACAGCTCGCCGAGGCGCTCGCGTGGCTCGCGGGCTTCGAGGAGCGCGTCATCCGCCGCTTCTCGTCCTTCGACGCCGTGCTCACCCCCGCGCTCGCGACCCCGCCGCCGCCGATCGGCTGGTACGACCAGGAGGACGGCGAGCGGAACTTCGCGCAGCAGGTGCAGTTCACGCCGTTCACGTCGTTCGTCAACGTCTCGGGGCTGCCCGCCATCACCGTGCCGGTCGAGGACACCGCCGACGGCCTTCCCATGAGCGTGCAGCTCATCGGTCGCCCGGGCGGCGAGGCGACGCTGTTCGCACTGGGCGCGCAGCTCGAGCGCCGCGTGCGGCGGCGGTACCGGCATCCGTCGATGTGGTGACGGCACCGAGCGGCGTGTGACGCCGCGATTCACGACACATGGGACCGTGTGCAAGACTTAGGTAATGCTTACCTCACTCGCTGAAGCCGCCCCGCGCGAGCGTCCTGCCTATCGCAGCTTCCGAGTGCAGGTCTCGCGGGTCGAACGCCTCGCGCCGCACTTCACGAGCGTCACGTTCGCGGGCGACGACCTGCGCGACTTCGGCACGGCCGGGCTCGACCAGCGCGTGAAGGTCGTGCTCCCGCTCCCCGAGATCGGGTTCGCGGCGTTCCCCGACGGCGACGACTGGTACGGCGCCTGGCGCGAGCTGCCCGCCGAGCTGCGCAACCCCTTCCGCACCTACACGGTGCGCGCGGTGCGGCCCGAGGAACGCGAGGTCGACATCGTGTTCGTCGGCCACGGCGACGCCGGTCCCGCCTCGGCGTGGGCCGAGGCGGCGACACCCGGCGACGAGATCGTGCTCATCGGCCCCGACGAGCTGAGTGTCGGCCGCACGGTCGGCATCGACTGGCGTCCGGGCGAGGTCGAGACGCTGCTGCTCGCCGGCGACGAGACGGCCGCACCCGCGATCGCCTCGATCGTCGAGTCGCTCCCGGCCGACGCCTCGGGCGTCGCCCTCATCGAGGTGCCCGCCGACGGCGACCGGCTCGAGATGCGCGCTCCGGCCGGTGTCGAGGTGCGCTGGCTCGCCCGCGACGAGGCCGGCTGCGGCCACGGCGGCCTGCTCGTGCCCGCCGTGCGCGACTGGGTGGTGCGCCACCTCGCCGCCCGCGGCCTCCCGACGAACGACGTCGACGTCGACGCGGCCGCCGAGGCGCTCGCCGCCGCCGAGCACGAGGACCTGGCCGACACGCCGCTGTGGGACGTGCCAGAGGGGCACAGCCTCGACGGCGAGTGCTACGCGTGGCTCGCGGGTGAGGCCGCCGCCATCACCACCCTCCGTCGCTTCCTCGTGCGCGAGGCCGGCCTCGACCGCCGCCAGGTGGCGTTCATGGGCTACTGGCGCATGGGGCGCGCCGAGCTCGACTGACGAGGGTGGTCGACCCGATGCCGCGCACCGCCACGGTGACGCACCCGACCGGCGCGCCCGACCGGCGGATCCGCCGGAGGCTCCCGCCGGCGGCCACGCTCGGGATCGCCGTCGGACTGCTCGCGGTCGTCGCGATCGCGAGCCTCGCCATCGGCGCCCGGCAGATCCCGTTCGACGTCGTCGTGCAGGCCTTCACGGCGCCCGTGCCCGGCGACCCCGACCAGGTCGTCGTGCGCGACCTGCGGCTGCCGCGGGTGATCATCGGCATCATGGCGGGCGCCGCGTTCGGCGTGGTGGCCGCCATCCTCCAGGGTGCCACGCGCAACCCGCTCGCCGACCCCGGCCTCCTCGGCATCAACGCGGGAGCGTCGCTCGCCGTCGTCACCGCCATCTCGTTCCTCGGCGTCGCCTCGCCGTTCGGCTTCATCTGGTTCGCCTTCGCCGGCGCCGCGCTCGCCGCGGTCGTCGTCTTCCTGATCGGCTCCGTGGGCGGCGGGGCGAGCCCCGCCCGGCTCGCGCTCACCGGCGCGGCCGTCACGGCCGCGACGACCCCGCTCATCACGCTCCTGCTGATCCGCGACGTCGGCACGCTCTCGCAGTACCGGTTCTGGTCGGTCGGCTCGCTCGCCGGGCGCGGCCTCGAGACGGCGAGCGTCCTCTGGCCGTTCCTGGTCGGCGGCCTCGTGCTCGCGGCGTGGCTCGCGGGGCGCATGAACCTGCTCGCGCTCGGCGACGACGTCGCGCGCGGACTCGGCGTGCGGCTCTCGACCACCCGGATCGTCACGGCCGTGGCCGTCATCGTGCTGGCCGCGACCGCCACGTCGCTCGCCGGCCCCATCGCCCTGCTCGGACTCGCCGTGGCGCACGCGGCCCGCGGCCTCGTCGGCGCCGACTACCGCTGGCTCACGCCGCTCGCGGGGGTGCTCGGCGCGATCGTGCTCGTGGCCGCCGACGTGATCGGCCGGGTGGTCGTCGCGCCGGCCGAGCTCGAGGCGGGCATCGTGGCCGCCATCGTCGGCGCGCCCGTGCTCATCGCGCTCGTGCGCCGGGGCCGGGGAGCGTCGCTGTGACCGCCGCACCGCTCGTCGCACCGGCCGCCGCGGGCGACCCCGTCGAGGTCGTCGCCGGGCGCGTCGCGGCGGCGCGGTCGCGCCGGCGGCGGCGCGCGGCATCCGTGCTCGTCGCCCTGACCTTGGTGGCGCTGGCCGCCGCCGTCGCGTCGATGGTGCTCGGCGCGGCCGGACTCACGGTCGGCGAGGTGGTCGCCGCGCTCGTCGGGCAGGGCTCGCCGAAGGCGGAGTTCGTGGTGCTTCGGCTGCGGCTGCCGCGCGTCGTCGCCGCGATCGTGGCCGGCACCGCGCTCGGGCTCGGCGGCGCGCTGTTCCAGACCACGCTGCGCAACGCGCTCGCGAGCCCCGACATCCTCGGCGTCACCGGTGGCGCGAGCCTCGCCGCGGTCGGGTCCATGCTGCTGCTCGGCCTCGAGGGTCCGGCGGTCGCGCTCGCCGCGTTCGCCGGCGCGCTCGTCGTTGCGGGGCTCATGTGGGGCCTCGCGTGGCGCGACGGGCTCACCGGCATCCGCTTCGTGCTCGTCGGGATCGGCCTCGCCTCGATCGTGAGCGGCCTGCTCGGCTGGCTCCTCACGCGCGCCGAGGTGCGCGAGGCCTCGGAGGCGCTCGTGTGGATGGTCGGCGGCATCGGCTCGATCGGCTGGCCCGAGCTCGCGACGGCGGGCGGCGCGGTCGTCGTGCTGCTCATCGCCACGGCGCTGTTCTCACCGCGGATGCCGCTGCTCTCGCTCTCCGACGACAGCGCCCGCTCGCTCGGGCTCGACGCGACCCGCGCGCGGGTGACCGCGATCCTGCTCGGCGTCGGACTCGTCGCGGTCGCCACCGCGCTCGCCGGGCCGATCGCGTTCGTCGCGCTCGTGTCGGCGCCCATCGCCCGCGCGCTCGTCGGGCACGGGCAGGCGGCACTCGCGGCATCCGCGCTCACCGGCGCCGCCATGGTGCTCGTGGCCGACCTCGTGGCGCAGCACGCGTTCGCCGGCGTCGCCGTGCCCGTCGGCATCGTGACGGGCCTCATCGGCGCGCCGTACCTCCTCTGGCTCATCGCGAGGGGCAACCGGAAGGGATCAGACGGATGACCCGGACAGCACCGCATGCGCTCCGCGCCGAGTCGCTCACGCTCGCCTACGACGGCCGCACGGTCATCGAGGGGCTCGACCTCGAGGTGCCCGACGGCCGCATCACCGCGATCGTCGGCCCGAACGCGAGCGGCAAGTCGACGCTCCTGCGCGGCCTCGCCCGCCTCATGCGGCCCGAGGCCGGCCGCGTCACACTCGACGGACGCGACATCCGCACGTTCGCGCCGAGGGAGTTCGCCCGGCGCGTCGCCGTGCTGCCGCAGCAGCCCGTCGCGCCCGATGGCGTCCTCGTGTCGGAGCTCGTGTCACGTGGGCGGCATCCGCACCGCGGCTGGTTCGGCGGCCGCTCGAGCGACGACGACCGCATCGTCGCCGAGGTGCTCGCGGCCACCGGCACGTCGGAGCTGGCCGACCGGGCCGTGGCCGAGCTCTCCGGCGGCCAGCGCCAGCGGGTCTGGATCGCCATGGCGCTCGCCCAGCGGGCCGACATCGTGCTGCTCGACGAGCCCACGAGCTTCCTCGACGTGAGCCACCAGCTCGACCTGCTCGACCTCCTCACGGAGTCGAACCGGGAGCACGGCACGACCGTGGTGATGGTGCTGCACGAGCTGAACCTCGCCGCCCGCTACGCCGACCACCTCGTCGTGGTCGAGGGCGGGCGCATCGCGGCGGCGGGAGAGCCGTCGGAGGTTCTGACGGCCCAGACGGTCGGCGCGGCGTTCGGGCTCGACTGCGTGGTCGCCGAGGACCCGGTGTCGCGCTCGCCGATGATCGTGCCGATCGGGCGCTACCACCAGGCGTGACCGCACCAGGAGAGCGCCCGTGTCGCTCGTGTCGCCTCGTGTCGCGGGGTTTCACCGCGTCGCGAGTTTAGGTTAGGCTAACCTCAGTCAACCCCACCTCCGAAAGGGAGTTCATGCACGCCCGACGCACGATCGCCGTCCTCGCCGCCGCAGCAGCTGCGGCCCTCGCCCTGGCCGGGTGCTCCCCGTCCGCTCCCGAGGAGACCGGTTCCGACGCCGCCGCGGGCGAGGGGTTCCCGATCACCATCGAGCACGCCTTCGGCGAGACCGAGATCCCCGCCGCGCCCGAGCGCGTGGCCACGTGGGGCTGGGGCAGCACCGAGGCGGCGCTCGCGCTCGGCGTCGTGCCCGTCGCGATGGCGCAGCAGACCTACGGCGCGAACGAGGACGGCGTGCTCCCGTGGGTCGCCGACGAGCTCGACGAACTCGGCGAGGACACGCCCGTGATCCTGACCGACGACGGCGAGGCGCCGCCCTACGAAGAGCTCGTCGAGGCCGCCCCCGACGTCATCCTCGCGCCCTACTCGGGCATCACCGAGGAGCAGTACGAGCTCCTGAGCGAGATCGCCCCGACCGTCGCCTACCCCGACGAGCCGTGGACCACGCCGTGGCGCGAGACCGTCACGATCGTCGGCACGGCGCTGGGCCTCGCCGACGAGGCGGAGGGCGTGCTCGACGACCTCGACGCCGAGCTCGCCGCACAGGCCGAGGCGCACCCCGAGCTGGCCGGCAAGACCGTCGCCGCGGTCTGGGACGTCGCGGGCACGTTCTACGTCTACACGCCCGAGGACTCGCGCGTGGAGTTCCTCTCGGGCCTCGGCCTCGAGGACGCGCCCGCCGTCGCGGAGCTCGCGAACGGCGACTCGCCCTTCTACTACACGCTCTCGTACGAGCAGCTCGACCAGCTCGAGAGCGATCTCGTCATCAGCTACCACGACACGCAGGAGGAGGCCGACGCGTTCCTCGCCTCGGCGCCCATCCAGGCGATCCCGGCGGTCTCACGCGGCCAGGTGGCGCAGGTCGTCGGCACCGAGCTGATCGCCGCGGTCTCGCCGCCCACCGCCCTCTCGCTCACCTACGGGCTCGACGAGCTCGTGGCGTCGCTCTCGGCGGCCGCCCAGGCGGGCTGACCCTCACGCGCCCCTGGGCGCGTTCCGATCGACCGGTCCGGATGCCGCAGCGCGCGGCGCCCGGGCCGGTCGGCGTCTCGGCAGGTAGCCGCCCGCCTCGAGCCCGGCCTCGATCTCGAACCGGTTGCGCAGCGGGTTCCGCCCGGCGATGAGGTAGAGGAGGGGGAAGAGCATGCCGTACTTCCGCCACTGCTCGCGGTGCACGGCCTCGTGGCCGAGCACCACGTCGCCCGCGTTGCGGTCGGTGAGGTAGCAGCCGCCGACGCACGAGCCGCCGCGACCGAACGTCCACTTCGGCATGCCGGTGAAGACGATGAGCCCGCCGCGGCGCTCGACGCGGCCGGTGCTCCAGAGGAAGCCCCAGGTGAAGCCCACCGACGTCGCCCACCAGTAGCCGGCGCGGCTGATGGGGGAGTCGATGAGGCCCAGCCGGCTCACGCGTCGACCTCGGGCCGGCCGAGGTCCTCGAGCAGTCGCAGCCACACCTCGCTCATCGTCGGGAACGCGGGCACGGCGTGCCAGAGCCGGCTCACGGGCACCTCGCCGACCACTGCGATGGTGGCGGCGTGCAGGAGCTCGGCGACGTCCTGGCCGACGAACGTCGCGCCGATGACCACGTCGCGCTCGGCGTCGACGACGAGGCGCGCCCGACCCTCGTAGCCGTCGGCGAGGATGCCGGCGCCGCTCGCGGACTGCATGGGCACGTCGGCGAGGCGCACCTCACGGCCCGCGCGCCGCGCCGCCGCCTCGGTCAGGCCCACCGACACGGCCTCGGGCTCGCCGAACACGACGCCCGGCACCGCGGAGTGGTCGGCGGTCGCGACGTGCGCGCCCCACGGGGCGTCGTCGACCGGGCGCCCGGCGGCGCGTGCGGCGATCACGTCGCCGGCGGCGCGGCCCTGGTACTTGCCCTGGTGGGTGAGCAGCGCACGGTGGTTGATGTCTCCCACCGCGTAGAGCCAGTCGCCGTCGCCCTCGGCACCGCGCACGAGCATCGTCTCGTCGACGTCGAGCCACGATCCGGGCTCGAGGCCGACGGTCTCCAGTCCGACCGACCGCGAGCGCGGGACGCGGCCGGTGGCGACGAGCACCTCGTCGGCCGTCACCGTGGAGTCGTCGTCGAGCGTGAGCACGACCTCGCCCGAGCCGTTGCGCTCGACCTGCGTCGGCTCCACGCCGAGCCGCACGGTCGCCCCGAGCCCGCGCAGGCCCTCGACGACCGCGTCGCCGACGAAGTCCTCCATGTCGCCGAGCACCTCGTGCCGGGCGAGCACGGTGACCTCGGTGCCGAAGCCGGCGAAGGCGGTCGCCATCTCGACCGCGACGAAGCCGCCGCCGATGATCGCGAGCCGCGCGGGCGGCTCTTCGACGCTCGTCGCGTCGCGGCTGGTCCACGGCGACGCCTCGGCGAGGCCGGCGATCGGGGGGATCGCGGGGTCGGAGCCGGTGCTCACGACCACCGCGTGCCGGGCGGCGAACGTGGTCTCCGTGCCGTCGGCGCTCGCGACGACGACGCGGCGGGGTCCGTCGAGCCGGCCGTGTCCACGCGCGAGCTCGATCCCCACGCTCGCGACCCACTTCGCCGCGCCCGCGTCGTCCCAGTCGGACACCCAGTAGTCGCGCCGCTTCAGCACGGCCGCGACGTCGAGCGGCCCGGTGACCGCCTCGGCGGCCCCGCCCACGCGCTGGGCCGCGCGGAGTGCCGCCGCGCTGCGCAGCAGGGTCTTCGACGGGACGCACGCCCAGAACGAGCACTCGCCGCCGACGAGCTCGTGCTCCACGAGCACGACGTCGAGGCCCGCGGCCCTCGCCCGGTCCGCGACGTTCTCGCCCACGGGTCCGGCGCCGATGACGACGACGTCCACCTCGCGCTCCATGCTGCTCCCCTCCGAACCCGGCCGGCGCCGGGCAGACATGGCCCCAGCCTAGGCAGAACGGCCGACGGGCGGCACCCGTTGCACGATCAGTCCGGGGTGTCGGATGCCGCGTCGTCGGCGTCGCGGGCGGGGCGCGAGGTCAGGGCCGCGACGAGTCGCAGGATGGTCGGCAGGTCGTCCTCCGCGGCCTCCGGCGACGCCGGGGCGAAGCCCGCGATCGCGGCGCCCGCGAGCGGGAACGCCACGACGATCGCGCGCAGCAGGGCCACCAGCGTGGCCGCGTCGATGCCGAACGGCATCGGGTACGAGAGGCCGGCCAGCGCCGACGGGTCGAGCACGTCGAGGTCGATGTGCACGAACACCTGGGACGCGCCCGTGTCCTGCAGCGCGGCGATGACCATGGTGGGGTCGGAGAGGTCCTCGACCGTGAGCACCGTCACGTCGTGCTCGTCGATGAAGCGCTGCTCCTCGTCGTCGATCGCGCGGATGCCGCCGAGCACGAGTTGCGCGGGCGGGACGCGCGTGTCGGCGTCGAGCGCCAGGCCGTCGGCACCCTCGCCGGCGATCGCCCGCAGCGTCATGCCGCCGAACCCGCCCGACGGGGACGTCTCGGGGGTGTTCAGGTCGGGATGCGCGTCGAGCCAGAGCACCGCGAGGTCGCCGCCGGTGCGGCGGGAGGCGTGCGCCACCGCGGCGAGCGACGCGCTGCAGTCCCCGCCCACCGTGAGCGCCCAGTCGGGCACCGCGGCGAGGGCCTCCTCGGTGAGCTCGCGCACGCGGCGGAGCGCGCTGTAGCGGCGGACGCCGGTGCCGAGCGCGTCGCCGGCCTCGACCGGGACGTCGACCACGACGGTCGCAGCGGCGGGCAGGTCGCCGCGGATCGCGGCCGCGCCGTCGGCGTGGCTCATGGCACGCGACGACACGGAGCCTTGCCACATGGGGACGACGACGAACGTTGCGGGCATGCCTCACAGTATCGCGCGTGCCCGCGCGCAGGTCACTGGTCGGGGAACCGCACGAGCCGTGCCTGGATCGCCAGCCCGAAGCTCGCCACGATCATGAATCCGAGCCCGAGGAGTCCGCCGAACGTCGTGGCGAGCACCGTGGCGACGGCGTTGAGCCCGATGAGCACCAGCGTCACCCGCCACACCCATCGCCGGCCGGTCAGTCCGGTCGCGAGGGCGAAGCCCACGAGCAGCACCACCCGCAGCCAGAGGTCGACGGGCGACCACACCGGGAGTCCCGACAGGGTGAGCAG
>Ga0310902_10000593_pt1 | contig 10635 bp, 7 predicted proteins | sample C24D3metaG_FD_203748 | JGI IMG/M metagenome (GOLD analysis project Ga0310902, IMG submission 203748) | Lab incubated soil microbial communities from West Virginia University Organic Research Farm, Morgantown, WV, United States - C24D3 | ecosystem: Environmental > Terrestrial > Soil >...
GCCCCGTGACCGAGCATGTTCCGTACGTCGTCGTCGGCGCGGGTGCCATGGGGCTCGCGACGACGTGGCAGCTCGCGCGTCGCGGCCACCGCGTGGTCGCGCTCGAGCGGTTCGAACGGGGCCACACCCGCGGCGCCTCGCACGGCGCCACCCGCAACTTCAACAACGCCTACGGCGCCGCCCACTACCTCGATCTGCTCACGCTGGCGCGCGCCGAATGGGACGAGCTCTCGCGCGCGACCGGCGAACCGCTGCTGCGCCTGCACGGGCTCGTGACCCACGGCGACGACGCCGTCGTCGCGGATGTGCACGGCGCGCTCATCGCCCGCGGCGAGCGCGCCGAGGTGCTCGCCGCGCACGAGGCGGCACGGCGCTGGAGCGGAATGCGATTCACCGGCGACGTGCTGTTCACGCCCGACGCCGGGGTGGTGCGCGCGTCCGCCGCCCTCGAGGCGCTCGAGCGCGGCGCCAGTGCTCACGGCGCCGACGTCCGCTTCGGGCACCGCGTGGTCTCCCTCGACGAGCGGGGGAACGGCGTCGCGCTCACGGTCGAGGCCGGCGGGGAGCGCCATGACCTCGTGGCCGAGACCGTGGTGGTGACCTCCGGAGCCTGGACCCGCGGCATCCTTCCCCCGTCCTTCCCCCTCCCCCGGCTGACCGTGACCGAGGAGAGCCCCGCCCACTTCGCCCCGATCACGCCGGATGCGCGGTGGCCGTCGTTCAACCACCTCCTGCCGGCCGAGCGGTACCCCGCGAACGTCTACGGCATGCCGACGCCGGGCGAGGGCGTCAAGGTGGGCTTCCACCTCGTGGGGCCGGTGGTCGACCCCGATGCCCGCACGTTCCGTCCGGTTCCCGCCCTCGCCGCGCAGCTGCGCGACTACGTGGCTGAGTGGTTCCCGGGTCTCGACGCCGGGTCGGCCGAGCCCATCAGCTGCACCTACACGTCCACGGACTCGCAGGACTTCCTCCTCGACCGGCGCGGCCGCATCGTCGTCGGCGCCGGCTTCTCCGGCCACGGCTTCAAGTTCACGCCGGCCGTCGGCTCGGTCCTCGCCGCCCTCGCGACCGACGACGGCTTCCGGGCCGCCGCCCCCTTCCGCCTCCCCTGAGCCGGTCCGGCGGAAACGACGGATGCCTCGACCCTGCGCAGTGCGCGGGGCCGAGGCATCCGTCTCCGAAGCGGGTTACTTCTTGTAGTTGGGGGCCTCGACGACGATCTGGACGTCGTGCGGGTGCGACTCCTTGAGGCCGGCCGCGGTGATGCGGACGAACTTGCCCTTGGCCTTGAGTTCGTCGATGGTGCGGGCGCCGACGTAGAACATCGACTGACGCAGCCCGCCGACGAGCTGGTACGCGACGGCCGAGACCGGACCGCGGTAGGCGACCTGACCCTCGATGCCCTCGGGGATGAGCTTGTCGTCGGTGGGGACGTCGGCCTGGAAGTAGCGGTCCTTCGAGTACGACGTCTTCTTGCCGCGGGTCTGCATCGCACCGAGCGAGCCCATGCCGCGGTACTGCTTGAACTGCTTGCCGCCCTGGAAGACGATCTCGCCGGGCGACTCGTCGGTGCCGGCGAGGAGCGATCCGAGCATGACGGTGTCGGCGCCGGCGACGAGCGCCTTGGCGATGTCGCCCGAGTACTGCAGTCCGCCGTCGGCGATCACCGGGATGCCGGCTTCGCGCGCCGCCAGGTAGGCCTCGTAGACGGCCGTGACCTGCGGGACGCCGACGCCGGCGACGACGCGGGTGGTGCAGATCGAGCCCGGGCCGACGCCGACCTTGACGGCGTCCACGCCCGCGTCGATGAGGGCCTGTGCGCCCTCCCGCGTGGCGACGTTGCCGCCGATGACGTCGATGTGGTCGAAGCTCGTGTCGGCCTTGATCCGGCGGACGATGTCGATGACACCCTGCGACTGGCCGTTGGCGGTGTCGACCACGATGACGTCGACGCCGGCGTCGCGGAGGGCCTCGGCGCGCTGCCAGGCGTCGCCGAAGAAGCCGATGGCGGCACCGACGCGGAGGCGGCCCTGCTCGTCCTTGGTGGCGAGGGGGTACTTCTCGCTCTTGTCGAAGTCCTTGATGGTGATGAGGCCCGCGAGCTTGCCGTGCTCGTCGATGAGCGGGAGCTTCTCGACGCGGTGCTGCGCGAAGAGGGCGATGACCTCGCCGGCGCTGATGCCCACGCGACCGGTGACCAGCCCGTCGGTCGTCATGACGTCGCGCACCTTGGTGGTCTGACGCTCGAAGCCCGAGACGAAGCGCATGTCGCGGTTCGTGACGATGCCCACGAGGTGGTTCTCATCGTCGACGACCGGAAGGCCCGAGATGCGGTACTGCGCGCAGAGCGAGTCGACCTCTTCGATCGTGGTGTCGGGGGTGGTCGTGATCGGGTCGGTGATCATGCCCGACTCACTCCGCTTGACGCGGTCGACCATCGAGGCCTGGTCCTCGATCGCGAGGTTGCGGTGGATGATCCCGAGACCGCCTTCGCGGGCGATCGCGATCGCCATGCGCGACTCCGTCACCGTGTCCATCGCGCTCGAGATGAGCGGGGTCGCGACGGTGATGCGTCGCGTCACCCGGGACGAGGTGTCGGCTTCGCTGGGGATCACGTCGGTGTGGCCGGGCAGCAGCAGCACATCGTCGTAGGTCAGTCCGACGAAGCCGAAGGGGTCGTTGTGCTCCATGGGGGTCTCCTCGCGCGGGCGCGCGCGTGCTCGGGGGTGGACGGCGGCGGCCGGTGCGCTCGTGACGCTCCGTACTCGATTCTAAGGCGGCGAACCTGGAAATGATTCCCGAATACAGCCACCTGAGACGCGGTCCCACCCTCGTTGCGATCGGGTCACGTATCCACAGGGTGCGATAGGCGAAACACCCGCGACACATTACGCTCGTACCGTCGTTCATCACAGCCGATGCGACCCGGACATCGGTGCGCTCGTCGGCGGCGAACTGGAGGTTCTGTGGGTCCTGCGACTGTGACCACGAGACATGTGTCTGGAAGGCGGGCGATCGCCGCTGTCTTCGGACTGCTGCTCGTCCTGTTGGGGCTGTTCGCCACCGCGACGCCCGCACTGGCCGACGAAGACGATCCCTATCGGATCAGCGGCAACGTCCAACTCGACGGTGAGCCGCTCGAAGGCGTCGTCCTGACCGTCGACGGCCCCGGCGGGGAACAAGAGGTCGAGACCGACGAGAACGGCCAATGGCACGTGAACGTCCCCGAGCGCGGCGAGACCTACGTCGTCACGCTCGACGAGGAGACGCTTCCCGAAGGCATCGCCGTGGTCGATGCCGAGGACGACACCCCGAACGTCAAAGAGGTCGAGGTAGGCCAGGGCGGCCGCGTCAGCGTCAACTTCTTCATCGGCGAGGGCGAGCGCAACGTCACGAGCTTCTTCGACCAGCTCGTCCAGCGCGTCATCCAGGGCATCAGCTTCGGACTCATGCTGGCCCTCGCTGCGATCGGCCTCTCACTGGTGTTCGGCACGACCGGCATCTCCAACTTCGCGCACGGCGAGATGGTGACCTTCGGCGCCATCGCCGCCTATCTGCTCGTCGGACCGGCGACCGTGGCGCTCCCGTGGTGGCTCGGCTACCCGATCGCCGTGGTCCTCAGCGCACTCTTCGGCCTCTTCCTCGACGTGATCCTCTGGCGACCGCTGCGCCGGCGCCGAGTCGGCGTCGTGCAGCTCATGATCGTGAGCATCGGCCTCTCGCTCGCACTGCGCTACACGTTCCAGCTCTTCATCGGCGGCGGGACGCTGCAGCTTCCGGGTTCGTCCGAGGCGAAGATCCCGTTGTTCGGCGCGGTGCAGATGAGCGTCATCGACCTGGTCTCGCTGGCCATCTCGATCGTGGTCATCGTGGCGTTCGCGCTGTGGCTCACCCGCTCGCGGACGGGCAAGGCCACCCGCGCCATCTCCGACAACGCGCCGCTGGCCGCCGCATCCGGCATCGACGTGGACCATGTCGTGCGCGTCGTGTGGATCGTCGCGGGCGGCCTCGCCGGCCTCGCCGGCATCCTGTACGCGTACTACCGCCCCGGCATCAAGTGGGACATGGGCGCGCAGATCCTGCTGCTCATGTTCGCCGCGGTCGTCCTCGGCGGTCTCGGCACCGCGTACGGCGCGCTCATCGGCGCGCTGATCGTCGGAATCCTGGTGGAGGTGTCGAGCCTGTGGATCCCGGCCGACCTCAAGTACGCCAGCGCACTGTTCATCCTCATCGTCATCCTGCTGTTCCGACCACAGGGCATCTTGGGCAGACGAGAGCGGATTGGTTAAGGCACGCGCATGAACTGGTTGCAGATTCTCTCCAACACCCTTTCCTCGATCCTCAGCCCCGCAACGATCGGCTACGCACTGGCCGCCCTCGGCCTCGCCGTGCACTTCGGCTACGCGGGTCTGATCAACATGGGCATCGCCGGCTTCATGGCCGTGGGCGCCTACGGCTACGCGATCTCGATCCTCTCGTTCGGCCTTCCCTGGTGGGCCGGGGCCCTCATCGGTCTGGCCGCGGCGGCGATCTTCGCGCTGATCCTGGGCATCCCGACTCTGCGCCTTCGGGGCGACTACCTCGCCATCGTGACGATCGCAGCCGCGGAAGTGCTCCGGCTGATGTTCCTCACGACAGCGTTCGACAGCGTCACAGGCTCGGCCGACGGACTCAGCGGGTACCACGAGAGCTTCCGGGCGTCGAATCCGATCCCGCCCGGGGAGTACGGTTTCGGCCCCTGGGTCTACAACGAGACCGGATGGTGGGTGCGCATCACGGGCATCATCACCGTCGCGATCGCGGTGCTCGTCGTGTGGATGCTCATGCGCAGCCCGTGGGGGCGCACACTGAAGGGCATCCGTGAGGACGAAGACGCCGTCCGTTCGCTCGGCAAGAACGTCTTCTCCTACAAGATGCAGGCGCTCGTGCTCGGCGGTGTCCTGGCGGCCGCGGGCGGCATCGTGTACGCGCTGCCCTCAGCCGTCAGCCCCGGCGTCTACGTGACGTCGCTGACGTTCTTCGTCTGGACGGCGCTCCTCCTCGGCGGTGCCGCAACGGTGTTCGGCCCGATCCTCGGTTCGCTGATCTTCTGGGCGCTGCAGACGTTCCTGTCCAACGTTCTGCCGGCGATGGCCGAAGCCGGCTTGCTGTTCGGCCTCTCGCAGATCCAGGCAGGCACGCTCCGGTTCATCCTCGTGGGCGTCGCGCTCATGCTGCTGGTGATCTTCATGCCGCAGGGCCTCCTGGGCAACAAGAAGGAGCTGACCTTTGTCAAGTGAAACCGCTCCGGTGACCGGGGGCGCGCCGGTCGCCCGTCCGAAGACCACCGGCCTCCATGTCGGCGACGCCGCCCCCGGCGTCGCGAAGGTCGACCCGATCATCATCGCCGACGACGTGCGCCGCTCGTTCGGCGGCGTCAACGCGGTGGACGTCGACCACCTCGAGGTCCCGCGTGGCGCCATCACGGCCCTTATCGGGCCGAACGGCGCCGGCAAGACGACGCTGTTCAACCTGCTCACCGGGTTCGATCGACCCGACCATGGGACGTGGACCTTCGACGGCACATCGCTCTCGGGCGTGCCCGCCTACAAGGTCGCGCGCATGGGGCTGGTCCGCACCTTCCAGCTCACCAAGGCCCTCGGCCTGCTCACGGTGATGGAGAACATGAAGCTCGGCGCGAAGAACCAGCGCGGCGAGAAGTTCTGGGGCAGCCTGATCCCCGCGCTGTGGCGATCGCAGGATGCGGAGTTCGAAGACCGCGCGATGGTGCTGCTCGAGAAGTTCAAACTCGACGGGAAGGCCGACGACTTCGCCGCCAGCCTGTCGGGGGGCCAGCGCAAGCTGCTCGAGATGGCGCGCTCGCTCATGACCGAGCCGACGCTCGTCATGCTCGACGAGCCGATGGCAGGCGTCAACCCTGCCCTCACGCAGTCGCTGCTCGACCACATCCTCGACCTCAAGGACCTCGGCATGACCGTCCTGTTCGTCGAGCACGACATGCACATGGTGCGCCACATCGCCGACTGGGTCGTCGTCATGGCTGAAGGCAAGATCGTCGCCGAGGGCGACCCCGATACGGTCATGAGGAATCCCGCGGTGATCGACGCGTACCTCGGCGCCCATCAGGAACTCGACCTGGGCGTCGTGACGGGCCGCATCGATGTCGTCCAGGCCGACCCGACGACGGATGCCGATGCCTCGGCCGCAGCGGACGCCGCAGCGCTCGTCGACGAGGGCGTGGCCGAAGAAGAGGAAGAGGAGGACGGCAGATGACCGCTCCCACCGCGACGGGCACTCCCGTCGTCGTCATCGACGATGTCCACGCCGGCTATCTGCCCGGGGTGAACATCCTCAACGGCTGCAGCCTCGTCGCCCACCAGGGCGAGCTGATCGGCATCATCGGTCCCAACGGCGCCGGCAAGTCGACGCTGCTGAAAGCGATCTTCGGGCAGGTGCACGTCCGCAGCGGCACGATCACGCTCGAAGGCGACGACATCACCGGCTTGCGCGCCAACAAGCTCGTGGCGCGTGGTGTCGGGTTCATCCCGCAGACCAACAACGTGTTCCCGAGCCTCACCATCGAGGAGAACCTGCAGATGGGGCTCTACCAGCGCCCCAGTGCCTACAAGGAGCGTCTCGAGTTCGTGACGGGGATCTTCTCCGAGATCGGCAAGCGCCTCAAGCAGCGTGCCGGATCGCTCTCGGGCGGCGAGCGCCAGATGGTCGCGATGAGCCGCGCTCTGATGATGGACCCGAAGGTGCTGCTGCTCGACGAGCCGTCGGCGGGCCTGTCCCCCGTCCGGCAGGACGAGGCCTTCATCCGCGTCTCGGAGATCAACCGCGCCGGCGTGACGTGCATCATGGTCGAGCAGAACGCCCGCCGCTGCCTGCAGATCTGCGACCGCGGCTACGTGCTCGATCAGGGCCGCGACGCCTACACGGGATCCGGCCGCGAGCTGCTGAACGACCCGAAGGTCACGGAGCTCTACCTGGGAACGCTCGGCAAGTAGCTGTCACAGCGCCTCAGAAGGAGGGGACCGGATGCCGCGGCATCCGGTCCCCTCCTTCTTCCCTGTGCGAACGCCGACCACGTGCCCTGCGAGTGACGGGAAGCCGAGCGGGCCCCCGAACCAGAAGAGGAACGGCCCCGGGTCCGAGGACCCGGGGCCGTTCACATCTGGGACGATCAGCCCTCGTACGGGACGTACTTGTTGTCGTCGCCGAACTGGTAGATGCCGATCGACGCCTCGGTCGGGTCGCCGACCTCGTCGAACGTGATCGGGCCGGAGATGCCGTCGTAGTCGGCGACACCGCCACCCACGATGATGGCCGCGCACTCGGCGTACGTGGTGCACTTCTCACCCTCGCCGGAGCCGCCCGAGACCTCGATGAGCTTCTCGGCGATCGCGGTTCCGTCGGTCGACTGCGCCGCCAGGGCGGCCAGCGCGATCAGGATCGTGGCGTCATACGACTCCGCACCGTAGGTGAACTCGGTGAGCGGCGCGTTGCCCTCGCCCTCGTTGAACTCCTGCAGCGCGTCGGTGAAGTCCGTGATCGCGTCGAGCGACAGGCCCGGGAACGTTCCCTTCGCGCCCGTCAGCGAGCCTGCCGGGAACTGCTCGCCGAAGTTGGCGAGGTTGCCGTCGACGAAGTACAGGTCCTCCGCGGGATACTGACCGAACAGGCTGGGCAGGATCGTCTTGACCTCTTCGAACGTGATCAGGGCGATCGCGTCGGGGTCGGCCGCGAGGACCTCCGAGATCTGCGCGTCGAAGCTCGTGTCACCCGTGTTGTAGGTGGGAGCCGCGACGACCTCGCCGCCGGCGGCCTCGAAGGCCTCGGTGACGTACTTCGCCAGGCCGGTGCCGTACGAGTCGTTCAGCACGATCATGCCGAGCGTCTGGTGGCCGTCCTCGGCGATGAGGTTGCCGAGCACCTCGCCCTGGAGGACGTCCGACGGAGCGGTGCGGAAGTAGAGTCCGTTGTCGTCGTAGGTCGTGAACGCGTCGGAGGTGTTCGCCGGCGAGAACTGGATGACCCCGGCACCGGTGACCTGGTCGATGAACTGCAGCGACGTGCTCGACGACGCCGCACCGATGATGGCGGAGACGTCCTCGCCGAGCAGGCGCGGGATCTCGGTCTCGTAGGCCTTGTTGTCGGTGTCACCGGAGTCGCCGTACTCGACGTCGAGGGTGAGTCCCGTGTCGGCGCTCGCCTCGTTGATCTGCGAGACCGCGTACGCGACGCCGGCCTCCTCGGGCGGGCCGAGGAACGCGAGGTTGCCCGTCTGGGGAAGTGCCGTGCCGATCTTGAGGCTCAGCTCCTCGACGGGACCTGCGCTCTCGCTGGCCTCGCCACCGGTGCCGCCACCGCCGCCGGAACAACCGGCGAGGACGAGGGCGCTGGCGCCGATGAGCGCGATGCCACCGAGGACGGTGGTCGTGCGCGAGCGGGTGAAGACGCTCATGTTGCTCCTTGCTGTGCGATTACAACGGGAACGGCTCGGGCGCCGACCCAGTGCACTAAACCTAATCGCCGTCAAGCGTCGCCAATGTTGCCTTTCGTTAACGATCTGTAACAGCTTGAAAACCGTGATCGGACCGTAATTCCAGACGCTCGCCGGGCTCCTCCGCTGTGGATAACTCGTCGGCCTGTTCGCGCGCACCGCCGGAACCGATTCCGAGGCCGGCGCCGGCCTCCCATACCCCTTGTGGGTATACACTGGAGCGACTGGGTACCCCTGAGGGGTATCCTCACGACCCAGAGGAGAAATCATGGCTGAGGCCGAGTACACGGTGACGGGAATGAGCTGCGGGCACTGCGAGGCGTCCGTGCGCGGCGAGGTCTCGAAGCTCGAGGGCGTCAAGGACGTCCAGGTGAGCGCGGCCGCCGGCACGCTGAAGATCGTCTCCGCCGCCGAGCTCGCCGACGACGCCGTCATCGCGGCCGTCGACGAGGCCGGGTACAGCGCGGTCCGCGCATGAGCGAGACCTCGACCCCCGCCGCCCGGTTCGAACTCGAGATCGGCGGGATGACGTGCGCGTCGTGCGCCGCGCGGATCGAGAAGCGGCTGAACCGGATGGACGGGGTCGAGGCATCCGTCAACTACGCCACCGAGAAGGCGTTCGTCACGGCTCCCGCGGGACTCGACCCGCAGGCGCTCATCCAGGAGGTCGAGAAGACCGGGTACACGGCCGCTCTCCCCGCACCGCCGGCGACAGAGCCCACGGCTGAGGAGCCCGCCGACCCTGAGCTCACGAGCCTCAGGCAGCGACTCATCGGGTCGATCGTGCTGTCGGTCCCGGTGATCGTCCTGGCGATGATCCCGGCCCTGCAGTTCACCTACTGGCAGTGGGCGTCGCTGGCGCTCGCGGCGCCGGTGGTGGTGTGGGGCGCGTGGCCGTTCCACCGGGCCGCCTGGATCAACCTGCGCCACGGCGCGGCCACGATGGACACGCTGATCTCGCTCGGCGTCTCTGCAGCGTTCCTGTGGTCGCTGTACGCGCTGTTCTTCGGCCACGCGGGCATGCCGGGCATGACGCACACGTTCGAGTGGTCCGTCACACCCGAGAGCGGCGCAGGCGACATCTACCTCGAGGTCGCCGCCGGCGTCACGACGTTCGTGCTCGCGGGCCGGTACTTCGAGCAGCGGTCGAAGCGCCGCGCGGGTGCCGCACTGCGGGCCCTCCTCGAGATCGGCGCGAAGGACGTCGCCGTGCTCCGTGCTTCCGGCGACGGCGTCGCCGAGGTGCGCGTGCCGGTCGCCGACCTCCGCGTCGGCGAGGAGTTCGTCGTGCGACCCGGCGAGAAGATCGCCACCGACGGCATCGTGACCTCCGGCACCTCCGCCGTCGACGCCTCGATGGTGACGGGCGAATCTGTCCCCGTCGAGGTCTCCCCCGGCGATGCGGTCGTCGGCGCCACCGTCAACGCGGGCGGCCGGCTGGTCGTGCGCGCGACGCGCGTCGGCGACGACACGCAGCTCGCGCAGATGGCGCGGCTCGTCGAAGACGCCCAGTCGGGCAAGGCCAAGGTGCAGCGCCTGGCCGATCGCATCTCGGGCGTGTTCGTCCCGATCGTGCTGCTCATCTCGCTCGGCACGCTCGTGGCCTGGCTCCTCACCGGCGCCCCGGCTTCCATGGCCTTCACCGCGGCCGTCGCGGTGCTCATCATCGCGTGCCCGTGCGCGCTCGGGCTCGCGACCCCCACCGCCCTGCTCGTCGGCACCGGCCGCGGCGCGCAGCTCGGCATCCTCATCAAGGGCCCCGAGGTGCTCGAGTCCACGCGCACGGTCGACACGGTCGTGCTCGACAAGACCGGCACCGTCACGAGCGGACGCATGTCGCTCATCGACGTCATGATCACCGGATCCGCCGACCCGCACACGAACCAGGCGTCCGCGGCTCGCGCCGAGCTGCTGCGTCTCGCGGGCGCCCTGGAGCACGCCTCCGAGCACCCGATCGCGCAGGCGATCGCCCGCGCCGCGACCGCCGAGTCCGGAGACCTGCCGCCGGTCGAGTCGTTCCAGAACGTGCCGGGCAAGGGCGTCTCGGGCGTCGTCGAGGGGCACGCGGTGCTCGTCGGCCGCGAGGCCCTGCTCGCCGACTGGGCGCTGAGCCTCCCCGACGACCTGGC
>Ga0310902_10000595_pt1 | contig 10607 bp, 9 predicted proteins | sample C24D3metaG_FD_203748 | JGI IMG/M metagenome (GOLD analysis project Ga0310902, IMG submission 203748) | Lab incubated soil microbial communities from West Virginia University Organic Research Farm, Morgantown, WV, United States - C24D3 | ecosystem: Environmental > Terrestrial > Soil >...
CCGGGAAGCTCGAACTTGCCTGGACGGAATCCTGCGGCCCGCAGATCACCCCACCCGAACGGCGCGGCTATGGAAGCCGCGCCATCGTCGCCGGCATCGAACGACAGCTGGGCGGGCTCGTACACTTCGACTGGCGACCGGAGGGCCTGCGCTGCACTTTGTGCGTACCGCACGAAGCCAGCGCCGACTCTTCAAAACGTGCATTCAAGCCGCAGATCGAAGTCCCGGCAGAGTCAGCTGAGTTCAATAGCGACGACAAGCGTGTTCTGCTCGTCGAAGACGAACCGCTCGTCTCGATGATGCTCGCGGACATGCTTTCTGCCTTCGGACACAAGGTCGATGGTCCTTACAGCCGCTTCAGCGATGCCATCCTCGCCGCCAAGACCGGCAATCTGCAGGCGGGTATTCTCGATGTGAATCTGGGCGGCGAAAAAACCTATGCCGTCGCCGATATCCTCACCAATCGAAAAATCCCATTTGCCTTCGTCACCGGCTACGGGCCCGACAGCATTGTATCCGCGTTTTCTCATGCACCTGTGCTGCAGAAGCCGATCGAGGCCGCAAAACTGCACGCCCTGCTTCAGCAGATCGTCCGCTAGGCCAATCCATCGTTTCACCTGCCAAGGACCTGGGGAACCAAGCGCCCCCAGCCGCGTTTTTTGGGCGTCACGAGGCATGAAAAAAAGCAATGACGGCGAAACAATTTCTTCTGAGGGAAAGTCTGTATTGCAGGCGGCGCGCGGCGAACTGTGCGGACCCGTTTCTGGCCAAGGAACTGCGGCGCCTGGCGGACCGTTTCGAACAAACGGCAGACACCGCCGAGGACGAGAAAACCCCTTCCGACAGCAACTCGGAACGGATTTCCCATTAGCCACCGGAACTCGCTACAATCCCTTGTCGAGGGCGGAACCTGGTTCCGCGGCCAAATGGGTTCGGTAAGCGTCAGATGAATACAGCGAAGCGTCACAAAACTGTCGCGGTTGAGGTTGGCGGCGTCACGGTGGGCGGCGGGGCGCCGATCGTCGTGCAGTCGATGACCAATACGGATACGGCCGATGTGGAAGCGACCGCGCGGCAGGTGGCGGCGCTGGCTGGCGCCGGCTCCGAACTCGTGCGCATCACGGTCGATCGCGATGAGGCAGCCGCCGCCGTCCCCCACATCAAGGAGCGGCTGCTCAAATGGGGCATCGCCGTGCCGCTCGTCGGCGACTTTCATTACATCGGCCATAAGCTGTTGGCCGAGCATGCAGGCTGCGCGCAGGCGCTCGACAAATACCGCATCAATCCGGGCAATGTCGGCTTCAAGGACAAGAAGGACAAGCAGTTCTCCGCCATCATCGAGATGGCGCTCAAGCACAACAAGCCGGTGCGCATCGGCGCCAACTGGGGCTCGCTCGATCAGGAGCTTCTGACGCAACTGATGAACGAGAATGCCAAGACGAAGGCGCCGAAGGACGCGCGTGCGGTGATGCACGAGGCGATGGTGCAGTCGGCGCTGGTGTCGGCCTCGCGCGCCGAGGAGATCGGATTGGCCAAGAACCGCATCATCCTCTCGGCCAAGGTCTCGGCGGTGCAGGACCTGATCGCGGTCTATGGCGAACTGGCGCGCCGCTGCGACTATGCGCTGCATCTGGGGCTGACCGAAGCCGGCATGGGCTCGAAGGGGATCGTTGCCTCCTCGGCCGCCATGGGGGTGCTGCTGCAGCAGGGGATCGGCGATACCGTGCGCATCTCGCTGACACCGGAACCCAATGGTGACCGCACCCGCGAGGTGCAGGTGGCGCAGGAACTGCTGCAGACCATGGGTCTGCGCACCTTCGTGCCGCTGGTTGCCGCCTGTCCCGGCTGCGGGCGCACCACCTCAACGACGTTTCAGGAACTGGCCGCCGACATCCAGAGCTTCATCCGCGACTCGATGCCCCAATGGAAGACGCGCTATCCCGGGGTTGAGACGCTCAACGTTGCGGTGATGGGCTGCATCGTGAACGGGCCCGGGGAATCCAAGCACGCCGACATCGGCATTTCGCTGCCGGGAACAGGCGAGCAGCCGACCGCCCCGGTGTTCATCGACGGCAAGAAGGCGGCCACGCTGCGCGGGGCAACGCTCAGCGCCGATTTCAAACAGATGGTGATCGACTATATCGAGCGCCGCTGGGGCCAGACCGCGCGGGCGGCGGAGTAGACAGACGGGTTGCACGCGACCGTAGCCGCGCTACCATCGCGAAACGGTATCGCGCAAAGGTGCACCATGAGTTCCTTGAGCGGCAAAGACGGTCCTCGCTATCGGCACGCGACAGACGAATCCGTGCCTTACGAGACGATCGGCGTGGAAAAACTGACGCCGATCATCGGCGCGGAAATCGAAGGCGTCGATCTCGCAAAGCCTTTATCCAATCGCACTGTGGACGAGATCCATCGGGCGCTGGCCGAGAACATCGTCATATTTTTCCGCGATCAGCACATCACGCCGCAACAGCATCTCGCGTTCGGTCGCCTCTTCGGAGAATTGCACGTGCATCCCGCTGCGCCGCACGAGCCGGGTGAACCGGCGCTGATGAAAATTTATGCCGACAAGAACAGCCCGCGGGCGAATGGTGAGGGCTGGCACACCGACGTGTCCTGCGATCTCGAGCCGCCGATGGGAAGCATCCTCTACATCAAGCAATGTCCGCCGCACGGCGGCGATACCTTGTTCGCCAGCATGTACGCGGCTTACGACGCGCTGTCCGACCGGATGAAAACGTATCTGAACGGGCTTACCGCCGTGCATGATGGAGAGCCGGTCTATCGCGGCCTTTACGCAAACACAGGCGTGGCTGACAAGCCGTCCTATCCGCGGGCTGAACACCCGGTTGTACGAACGCATGCGGTAACGGGAAAGAAGGCGCTGTACGTCAATCGTGGATTCACAAACCACATTGTCGGAATTCCGCGCGATGAGAGCGATGCCATTCTGGCCTATCTCTATCAGCACGCCGAGAACCCACTTTTCCAATGCCGGTTTCGCTGGACCGAAAATGCGATCGCCTTCTGGGATAATCGCTGTTCGCAGCACCGGGCGATGTGGGATTACTGGCCGCACACGCGCTCGGGCAACCGGGTGACGGTGAAAGGTGAACGGCCTTTTTGATGCAGAATTCGAGTAGCAAGTGGCGCGCTAGATCCAGCCGCCGCCATCCTTGCCGCGGTTGGCAACGCCGGCTTCTTCCAGATCCAGCTCATACTCGATGCGACGGCGCGCCTCGTCGGTAATCTTGCCTTCGCGCAGGAGCTGGTAGATGAAATCGCGTTCGATATCGATCAGCTCTTTCTTGACCGCGGCGCTCTGGCGCGTGTGATCCAGCGCGTCCTCCAGATCATTTGGCAGGATCTGCCGGCGGCTCTGGTTGCGTGTTCGCAAAAGATCGACGACATCGTCGTGCAATTCGCGCTCTTCGATGAGTTTTTCGAATCGCTTTTCGACTTCATCAAGAGCGGACATTCGTGCGTTCAATTCGGATTGGATAGCGCTAGCCTGTTCTTCCTTGCCGAGTCGCGTCAGCCCGATCCAGCGCACGACGAACGGAAGCATCAGGCCTTGGCCAACAAGGGTGATGATGATGACGCCGAAAGTTATGAATAGAATGAGGTCGCGGTGCGGGAACGGCTCGCCATTGTTGAGCGCAAAGGGAATTGCAAGCGCAGCGGCAAGCGAGACGACTCCACGCACGCCAACGAAGCCGATCGTAAAAGGCCCCTGCCATGGAGGCGAAGGATCGCGTTTGGCGAGTGATGAACTGACCCAGCGCGGAATATAGGTTGCCGGAAAAATCCAGATGAACCGCGCCGCAATCACCAGCAGCGTAATTCCGAGGGTGGCTACGACCAACTCGCGAATTGAAAAGCCGTGCACACGGTCGATCAACGCGCGCGCCTGCGATCCGGTCAGCAGGAACACAAGGCCTTCGACGAGATAGACGAGCAAATTCCAGAAAAAGATGCCTTGCAGCCGTGTCGCTGACGAAATCAAGCGTGGGCCATTCCAGCTGACATAGAGGCCGCAGGCGACAGTCGCCAGCACGCCTGATCCGCCGAGATGTTCCGGGACCCAGAATGCGAGGTAGGGTGTCATCAGCGATAGCGTGATTTCCACCCTTGGCTCATGCGCCCACTGGCGAAGCCGCAGGCTGAGCCAGCCGACCGCGATACCGTAGAAAATCTCGCCGACGACAATGAGCGTAAAAGTCCCCACTGCTTCCGGCAGCGAGAACGTACCGGTGGCGGCTGCGGCGACGGCGAAACGATAAAGGATCAAGGCCGTCGCATCGTTGGCCAGGCCTTCGCCCTCGAGCACCACGAGCAGCCGCCGCGGGAGCGCGAGCCGGCGTGCGATCGCCAGCGGGGCAACCACATCGGGCGGCGCGACGATAGCGCCAAGCACAAAGCCGGTCGCCCAGCTGAAGTTCAGCAGATAATGCGCTGCGATCGCCACGGCGCAGGTCGTGAATACGACGCAGCCGAAGGCCAGCAGAGTGATCGGCCGCAAGTTAAAACGAAACTCCCGCCAGCTCATTGAGACGCCGGCCGAATAGATGAGCGGCGGAAGGATCACGAGCAGCACGACTTCAGGCGCGAGCTGAATGCGCGGCAGGCCGGGGATCAGGGCCATGCCAATGCCGGCCACCACAAGCACAATTGACGGTGCCGTTTTCAGGCGTTCAGCAATGACCGCTGCTGCGGCCAGTACCGCAAGCATGAACAGAAGCGTGCCCATGATCGAGGTCATATGAGGTTCGCCACCATGTTCACTGTCAGCGCGAGTACGACCAGGTTGAAGAAGAAAGACAGGACTCCATGAACCGCCGCCATGCGCCTGATGACCTTGCTTGTAACCGCCACGTCCGAAACTTGTGAAGTCATTCCGATGACCAAAGAAAAATAGAGAAAGTCCCGATAGTCGGGTTCACGATCGTCGGGAAAACGCAGCCCGCCAATCTTTCCGTCACCTCCTTCACCGTAGTACTCGTGCGCATAGTGAAATGAAAATATCGTATGGACGAATGTCCATGAGAGCAGAATGGTTGCAAACGCGAGCGCAACGCTCAACGCGGTGCTGCCTTGCGCTGCCTGCTTGGCGCCGCCCAGCGCGAACACCACGGCGACAAGACTGGCAAACGTGGCGATGATGGACAGGATCAGAATGGCGCCGGCGCCCTCATCCTGTTGCGATGCACGACGACGGATGTGTGCAACGTTCGCGCGCCACATGAGCGGCAGCGTCAGGCCAAGGTAGACGACGATGCCCGCGTCCCATCCGGCGAGCGCGCGCGTTCCCCACGCAAGTGTGAGCGGTTTGACTGCTATCGCGACCGCGACGCCGACCAGGGTTGCCAGCGCAAGTTTGGCGTGGAGTCCGACCATTCGCAGCGGCAGCGATGAGGGCAGACGTTTGGCACTGGGCATCCTTGTTCGCCTCAGGTTCTCCGCTCGGCCACGAAACGCGCAGCGGCACGCAAAGTATCGGCCTTTGTGCCGAACCTGGTCAGCGCGCTATCGGACTCGGCCAACAGTTCCTTAAGACGCGCACGCGCGCCCTGGAGACCGAGGGCTGTGACAAGTGTCGCCTTGCCGGCCGCGGCGTCTTTGCCTGCGGCTTTGCCGAGCGTCTTGGTATCACCTTCAACGTCAAGTAGATCGTCGGCGATCTGGAACGCCTGTCCGATCGCAATGCCGTAACGGTCGATGTCGGCAAGCGCGGCCATGTCGGCTTTTCCGAGAATCGCGCCAGCGCGACAGGCAAAACGGATCAGCGCACCTGTCTTCATCGCCTGCAGTGTAGCGATCTCTTTTTCACTCAGGGCGCGCTTCGGCTCAAAGCGGCCTTCGGCCGCAAGGTCGAGCATTTGACCTCCCGCCATTCCGCCAAGACCGGAGGCGCGCGCCAGCTCGGCGACAAGCGCGACTCGAACCGCGGGATCGGCATGCACCTCGTTTCGTGCCATGACGTCGAACGCCAACGTAAGTAGCGCATCGCCGACAAGAATTGCCGTGGCCTCGTCGTAGGCCTTATGCACCGTCGGTCTTCCGCGCCTCAGGTCGTCGTCGTCCATTGCTGGCAAATCGTCATGCACGAGCGAATAACAATGTACGAGCTCGAGCGCGGCGCCGGCGGTCAGCGCGCCCGAGCGTGAGGCGCCGAACACCGCGGCGCTCTCGACCAGCAAGAACGGCCGCAGCCGTTTGCCGCCATCGAGTGCCGCGTGGCGCATAGCGGCGATAAGCCGCGTCGGGCGAAAAATCTCTCCGTCGAGGGGTGCGTCGCCAAGCAGTTGCTTGAGCAGCGTCTCGGTCTCGGCGGCAATCGAGGCAAGCCGCGTGGGGAAGTCGGTGATACCCTTGTTCATTGCTACATTGTTAGCCGCTGTGAATGATCTGGCAAAGTGGGGCGTATACACCGGATCGGATAGGTTAATCTCCTACGGTGAAACAACCGGCCCTCAAAGGACGCCCCACACTGTGGCGCGTGCTGCGCATCGTCGCCCTTGTGCTGCTTGTGGTGCTGTTGCTGCCGTATCTGATCACACCGCTCTACGCGGTGATTGATCCGGTTTCGACGAGTATGCTCTGGCGGCGTCTGACTGGGGCGCGGGTCGAGCGTCAATATGTCCCGATCGCGCGAATTTCGCCGTCCTTGTCCCTTGCGGTGATCGTCGCCGAGGACGGCCGCTTCTGCAGCCATCACGGTGTTGATCTCGCGGAGCTTCGGGAGGCCTTCGCCGAGGCCGACGACATGGATGAGATGCGTGGCGGCTCGACCATCACCCAACAAGTGGCAAAGAATTTGTTCCTTTGGCAGGGACGCAGCTACGTGCGCAAGGCGCTGGAATTTCCGCTGGCGCTTTGGATCGACCTCATACTGCCGAAACGGAGGGTTCTGGAAATTTACCTGAATATCGCGGAGTGGGGGCCCAATGGTGAATTTGGCGCCGAGGCGGGATCGCGCCGCGCTTTCGGCAAATCGGCCCAGGACCTTTCGCGTTATGAGGGGGCTTTGATGGCCGCAACCCTGCCAAATCCGACGAACCGTAACGCACGCCGTCCAGGACCGGGTCTCCAGCGGCTGGCTGGCCTCTACGTCGCCCGGGCCACAAAATCGCCGGCCGCGGCCGGTTGTCTGCGTCGAAGCCACTAGCGTCACCGCAAGCCTTCCTTTATAAGCCCGGCTTCAAACTGACGTATCGTGACTTTCAGGAGTTCCCTCCAATGGCTGTGCCGAAAAGAAAAACCTCACCGTCGCGTCGCGGCATGCGCCGCTCCGCTGACGCGCTCAAGCGCCCGGCCTATGTCGAGGACAAGGATTCAGGCGAACTGCGTCGCCCGCATCATATCGACCTGAAAACCGGCATGTACAAAGGCCGCCAGGTTTTGAAGTCGAAGACCGAGGGTTAGCGCGACGGGGCCAAGGTAAGCTGCGCCATGTTCATGCTCGGCTTTCCGCTGCTGCTGATTCCGTTCGCGATCTACAACATCATCGCATTCCTCATGCCAGGCGTGGCGTGGAGCAGCGTTGTCTCCACGGTTCACATGATGTCGGGCGTAGATTGGACGATGACGACGGGTGACGTGCTCGTTGCGCTCGCGATCTTGCTGCTCTGCGGTGAGGTGATGAAATCGTCCCGCATCAGCAGGCGCACGATCATCGACCACGCGTTGTCGTTAATTCTTTTCCTTGGCATGTTGATCGAATTTATTCTGGTCAAACAGGCCGCCACCGCGACATTTTTCCTGCTCCTCGTCGTGGGCTTTATCGATGTGCTGGGCGGCTTCGCGGTCACTTTGCGCTCGGCCCAGCGAGACCTTACGGTAGAAGGTGTCGAGCGCGTTTCTCCCTGATCAGCCGGACTTATCTGGATTTGTCATGAGCCGCGATTTTCAGCTCCCCGGCCGCTCGCCCGTGATTGCTTGCGATGGCATGGCGGCAACCTCCCACCCGTTGGCGACGCTTGCTGCAATCGACGCGCTCCGCGCAGGTGGCACGGCAGCTGACGCGGCGGTGACCGCGGTCGCCGTCTTATGTGTTGTCGAGCCCCACATGACGGGGATCGGTGGCGATTGCTTTTCCCTGGTATCGCGGCCGGGCAAGCCGGTCTGGGGTTACAACGGCTCGGGCCGTGCGGGAATGAATGCCTCTGATCAGGTGCTGCGCGCGAAGGGTCTGGCCGAGATCGGCGCCTCCATCCACGCGGTGACCGTGCCCGGGGCAATCGAAGCTTGGGGGGAAATCCTCAACGCGCATGGCCGCTTTGGTCTCGACCGCGCGCTGGCACCCGCGATCAAATATGCCGAGGACGGATTTCCGGTCACCGCGCGTGTGGCTTGGGACTGGCAGAGACACGTTGCCAAGCTCAAGGGCGATGCCGGAGCATCCAGGCACTACCTTTTCAACGGTGGGGCTCCCAAGGAAGCTGATGTCATTCGTTTTCCGGCGCTTGCATCGACGCTAAAAGCCATCGCGACGAAGGGCGCGCGTGCGTTCTACGAGGGCGAAATCGCGGACGACATGGCGCGAACACTTGCGGCGCGCGACTCCTTTCTCACTTCTCAGGATTTTGCACGGCATCGTGGCGACGTGGTTACGCCGATTTCGACCAACTATCGGGGGCTCGACCTGGTGGAGATCCCTCCGAATGCGCAAGGGCTCACTGCGTTGGTGATGCTCAACATCCTCGAGAACTTCGACGTTGGTAAATTGGACCCGCTCGGTGCGGACCGGTTTCATCTGGTGCTAGAGGTTGCGCGCCTCGGCTATGCCATTCGCGACACTCACATCGCGGACGACGCGCACATGCGCACGTCGGTCAAGGATCTGCTCGATAAAAATTTTGCCAAGAAGCTTTCCTCGCTTATCGACATGAAGAAGCGCGCGAAATTACCAAGTGCGCCAACGCCCGGAAACGACACGGTCTATCTGACTGTCGTCGACCGCGACCGGACCGCTGTTTCCTTTATCAATTCGCTGTATTCCAGCTTCGGCCTTGGAATTTGCACAGAGAAAACGGGCATCATGCTCACCAATCGCGGCGCTTGCTTCACGCTGGAGCAAGGTCACCCGAACGTGTTCGGTCCGGGCAAGCGCCCGATGCATACGATCATTCCGGCACTCGCGATGCGCAATGGCCACTGCGACATGAGCTTCGGCGTCATGGGCGCGCACTACCAGCCGATGGGTCACGTTCAAATCATACTCAACATGCTCGACTACGGGATGGACGTGCAGCAGGCGATCGACGCCCCACGGTTTTTCTTCGAGGGCGAGCAGACCGATGTCGAGCACGGCACGCCGATAGCGACCATCGACGGACTCAAGGCCCGGGGACACGACGTCGCAATGGCGAGCTTGCCCTGGGGCGGTGCACAAACCATCAAGATCGATTGGGATCGTGGCGTACTGATCGCCGGTTCGGAGCCGCGCAAGGACGGTTGTGCGCTCGGCTATTAGAGTACGTCGAGCGCCGCGGTAGCCCGATAAGCAGCTAACGCCACATTCGGCTCGGCGCGACGGCGTTCGCGCGTTTGTGGATGCCCGTCTTTGGTCGCGACGAGCTGCGCGAGAAACGGGACGTGATAGTGAATTATCCCCGACTCGAAGACTTGTGACGCGCGGGCGAGCACAACCACCGACCGCGCCTCTGCGGTTTCGCCGAGAGCCGTCGCATCGGATTGGCACACCGTTGCATCGCTTTCTTCAGGTCGCATCGCGATACCGTTCCAATTCCGGACAGACCCGTTTCCTCTTGCATGGCATGGGCAAGGCGTGTGCCATCCGGCATTAACCGGGTTAACGCGCCGCAGGTCCGCAATTGTTGGTAAACGCCAATCTTCAGAAATATGCCGGCGTCCACGAAGGGACGAGCGGCTAATCCTTTTCGCCGAGTTTATCCAGTCGCTTTTGCATCTCGTCGAGCTGGCGCTTGAGTTCGTCCATTTCGCTGTTTGAACCCTGCGGCTTCTCGGGCGCCTTCGCCTGACCGCGTGCGAACGGGGCGAACATGGCGAAAGTCTTTTCGAACATCTCCATGTTTCGCCGCACCTGATCCTCAAGCGGCCCAAATGCGCCGACGCCAAAGGCTTGCGCCATCTGTTCGCGGAATTTGCCTTGTTCCTTCGAGAGAGACTCAATCGAAGCTTCCAAAAAGCGCGGCACCAGCATTTGCATGCTGTCGCCGTAGAAGCGGATCAGCTGCCGCAGGAAGGTTATCGGCAGTAGGCTTTGTCCTTCCTTGTTTTCCTGTTCGAAGATGATCTGCGCCAGCACCGAGCGCGTGATGTCTTCGCCGGTTTTTGCGTCGTAGACGATGAAATCCTCGCCGTTCTTGACCATCGCCGCGAGGTCTTCGAGCGTCACATAGGTGCTCGTTCCGGTATTATAGAGCCGCCGGTTCGCGTACTTTTTGATTGTAACCGGCTCTTTGTTTTCCTCTGCCATGTGGATCACACGTTTCCCCTGCCCAGGGTTTAAGCATAGACAATTTCCGCTCATATGGGCCAGCCGTTTTGTGGCACCGCGGCAGCACCAGACGCCGTGAGGCATCCCTTGCGAAAACGCCGAAAAAGCGCCAATTGTCAGG